>Ga0181522_10001944_pt1 | contig 12066 bp, 12 predicted proteins | sample PEATcosm2014_Bin_27_FD_121103 | JGI IMG/M metagenome (GOLD analysis project Ga0181522, IMG submission 121103) | Peatland microbial communities from MTU Mesocosm Facility, Houghton, MI, USA - PEATcosm2014_Bin05_10_metaG | ecosystem: Environmental > Terrestrial > Soil > Wetlands > Peat | place...
ACTTTGTGCCGCAATACCCACGCCAGCGCCATCTGCGCGAGCGTCTGGCCGCGCGCTTGCGCGAGGTCGTTCAATTTTTTTGTTCTCGCCAGAATTTTATCGGTGATGTCCGCCGGACGCAAAAATCTCTGGTCGTGTCCGGCGCGGGAATCAGCGGGGATGCCTTTGAAATAACGGTCGGTCAAAACGCCTTTCGCCAGCGGTGAGAAGACCGTGCAGCCGATGCCTTCCGTTTCCAGCGTCGCGAGCAACTGCGGTTCGACCCAGCGGTCGAGCATGGAATAGCGCGGCTGATGAATGAGGCATGGCGTTCCGAGCTCGCGCAAAATTTTCGCCGCGCGTGCGGTTTCTTCAGGCTTGTAATTGGACAGGCCGGCGTAAAGTGCCTTGCCGCTGCGGACGGCGTGCGCGAGCGCGCCCATCGTTTCTTCGAACGGCGTGTCGGGGTCGGGACGATGCGAATAAAAAATATCAACGTAAGGCAAGCCCATCCGCTTGAGCGATTGATCAAGCGACGACAATAAATATTTCCGCGAACCCCATTCGCCATACGGACCGGGCCACATATAATAACCGGCCTTCGTCGTGATGATCATTTCATCGCGCCACTTGCCGAGATCTTCGCGCAGGATTTTTCCGAATGTTTCCTCCGCCGAACCGTCCGGCGGGCCGTAATTATTTGCCAGATCAAAACAAGTGATGCCCAGGTCAAATGCGCGGCACGCGATGGCGCGGGCATTCTCGTAGGAATCCTTTGCGCCGAAATTGTGCCACAGGCCGAGCGAAATCAGCGGCAGCTTGACGCCGGAGCGTCCGCAGCGGCGGTAAAATTGCGGCGAGTCGTAACGGTTGGCAGCGGGCGAATACATAAAAATTTTCGACGAAATTAGCAGGGCGGACCGGATTTGGAAAAATAATTTTACGGAAAAATTAAACGGCGGCGGCAAGTCCGCCTTGGCCGACGCCTTATTTTCGTGTCTTTCAGCCGTTTCGCGGTTAATCCATTTCCCGTGTCGAACGACTACCAGCTCGTGCAGCTTGCCAATGGCGGGAAGACCTTGTTCTCCGCCAGCTACGGCGAGAAGCTGCACCCCGGCCTTGGCCCGCAGGCGGAGGCGGAACTGCTTTACGCCCGCCAATTGCAAATTTGCGGGCGGCTGCAAAAATTTTCCGGCGAATTTGTCATCTGGGACATCGGCCTCGGCGCGGCGGCGAATGCGGTTGCGGCGTTGCGCGCGACGCGGGAAATTTCCGGCCAGTTGCGGATCGTGAGTTTCGACGACACGCGCGAGCCGCTGGAATTCGCGCTGGAAAATTCCGCCGCGCTCGGCTTTCTGGCCGGCTATGAAAACCAAATCGCGGAATTGCTCCGCGTGAACCGCGTCGGGTTTCAAAATGGAAAACTGAGGGTGCGCTGGGAATTTCATCGCGGCGACTTCCCGGCTTTTGTTTCCAACTTGAAATTAAAAACTGAAAATTCAAAATTCATTCCGCCGCCGCACGCGATTTTTTACGATGCGTTTTCACCCGCGAAAAATCCGGCGATGTGGACGCTGCCGGTGTTTGAAAATCTTTTCCGCGCGCTTGATCCGGCGCAACCGTGCGCGCTCACGACCTATTCGCGCAGCACGCTGATCCGCGCGACGCTGCTGCTCGCCGGATTTTTCACGGGCGTCGGCTACGCGACCGGGCTGAAGGAAGAGACGACCGTGGCCACGAACACTTTGGATCTGATCGCCGAGCCGCTCGGCCAGCGCTGGCTGGAACGCGCGCTGCGTTCGCACAGCGCCGAGCCGCTGCGCGAGCCGGTTTATTCCCGCGCGCCGCTTTCGCCAGAGACTAAAGAAAAATTGCGACGCCATCCGCAGTTTCAACTTTGAAAGCGGGCGGGATTTTTTACACTGTCCGCATGAATGTCCTTGTCACCGGCGGCGCCGGTTATATCGGTTCGGTTTGCACGGAGGAACTGCTCAACGCCGGGCATCAGGTCACGGTTTATGACAACCTCACGGAAGGCCACCGCTCGGCGGTGGACTCGCGCGCGAAATTTATTTTCGCCAAGCCGGAAGAAGAGGGAAACATCCTCGCCGCCGTCAAGTCGGTCAAGCCGGACGCGATTTTGCATTTCGCCGCGTTCGCGCTCGTCGGCGAATCCATGACGAACCCGAAAAAATATTTCCACAATAATTTCGTCAACGCGCTCAAGCTCGCCGACGCCGCCGTGGAATGTGGCGTGAAAAAATTCGTCTTCAGCTCGACCTGCGCAACTTACGGCCCACCGGACAAAATTCCGATGACGGAAGATTTGCCGCAGCGCCCGATGAGCCCGTATGGCGAATCCAAGCTGATGTTCGAGAAGGCGCTGCTGTGGTATCGCGAAATTTACAAGCTGGACTTCATCGCGTTCCGCTATTTCAACGCCGCCGGCGCGAGCGAAAAATTTGGCGAGCATCACCGCATCGAGACGCATCTGATCCCGAACGTGCTGTTCGTCGCGCTCGGCCGGAAGCCGCAGTGCGAAATTTTCGGCACGGATTATCCGACGCCTGACGGCACTTGCATCCGCGATTACATCCACATCAAGGATCTGGCGCAGGCGCACATCCTCGGATTGCAGCCGGGCAAAAGCGGATTTTTCAATTTGGGCAACGGCGACGGCTATTCCGTGCGCGAAGTGATTTCGATGTGCGAAAAAATTACCGGCAAAAAAATTCCTACGGTTGAAAAACCACGTCGTCCCGGCGACCCGCCCCGCCTCGTGGCCGCCGCGAACAAAGCCTTCACCGAACTCGGCTGGAAGCCGCAGTATCCGAAACTGGAAGAAATTGTGGCGACCGCCTGGGCGTGGCACAAAAAAAATCCGGACGGTTACCCGGACTGATTCGTTCCCGGCGAGATCAGCGGCCAGATTGGTGTTACAAAAGGCAAAAAACGTGTGAAGATTTGGGTTGCGCGGTCGCGGCAAAAACGGAACCTTCAATCATGCGCCTGCCGGATGAATCCATTGGCGACAAACTTGTGGCGGTAAAATCACCATGCGATACAGTCCCTGCGGACGGCGTGAAAGCCAGGATTGTCTTCATGTATGCGCTGCTCATCGGCGTCAACGTCGGCGCGTGGATTTGGGCGCTGATCGCGTTCCAGCATTATCCGGTCCTGCTCGGCACGGCGCTGCTGGCCTACACGTTTGGGCTGCGTCATGCGGTGGACGCCGACCATATCGCGGCGATTGACAACGTGACGCGCAAGCTGATGCAGCAGGGCAAGCGGCCGGTCGCCGTCGGTTTCTTTTTTTCCCTCGGGCATTCGACCATCGTTTTCAGTTTGTCGGTCGTGATCGCCCTGACTTCCGTCGCGATCAAGAACCGGTTCAGTTCCTTTGAAGCCATTGGCGGAATCATTGGCACGAGCGTTTCCGCATTTTTCCTGCTGGCCATCGCCGTCGCCAACATCATCATCCTCATTTCGGTCTGCCGCACCTTTCAACACGTCAGGCGCGGCGGCAAATTTGTGGATGAAGACCTGAACCTGATCCTTGGCCAGCGCGGATTTTTCGGGCGCATCTTCCGCAATTTGTTCCGGCTGATTGAACACAGCTGGCAGATGTATCCGGTCGGTTTTCTGTTCGGCCTCGGTTTTGACACCGCCACGGAAGTGGGGCTGCTCGGCATCTCGGCGACGGAAGCCACGAAAGGCCTGCCGGTCTGGTCAATTTTGATTTTCCCGACCTTGTTCATGGCCGGCATGGCATTGGTGGACTCGACCGACAGCATCCTGATGCTTGGCGCCTACGGCTGGGCGTTCGTCAAACCGATCCGCAAACTTTATTACAACATGACCATCACCGCCGTCTCGGTCCTGATGGCGCTGCTCGTCGGCGGAATCGAAGTGCTGGGTTTGATCGGCAACCAGTTTCAAATCCACGGCGCGGTCTGGGACATGATCGGTTCGCTGACGGAAAATTTCGGCTTGATCGGTTTTGCCATCATCGGGATTTTTGTGGTGAGCTGGGGCGTTTCGATCCTGATTTACCGCATGAACCGTTACGACGAGATTGAAGTCAACACCGGCCCAGCCAATTGAGCGCATCCCTGCCCGCTTAAATTTTTCTTGCCAAACCCGCCGCGTCACAGGCATTTTCCGACATGGCAGCGACGCGCAATTCCATTCTCGACGATCCGTTCTACCAGCCGGCGGACAAGTTTTTCCCTGCAAACAACAAAATCGGCCTGACGTTCGACGACATCACGCTCGCGACGCTCTATTCCGAAATCCTCCCGCGCGACACGCAACTCGACACGGCGCTCGCGGAAAAATTGCGCCTGCACATCCCGGTCATCTCGTCCGACATGGACACCGTCACCGAATCGCGCATGGCGATTGCGATGGCACTGAATGGCGGACTTGGTTTGATCCATTACAATATGCCGGAGCGCCAGCAGCTCTCGGAAGTCAGCCGCGTGAAGAATCACGTCCACGGTTTGATCCAGGAGCCGATCCAGGTTTCGCCGGAACAACTCATCGGCGACGTGCTGGCGATGATCGAGCAAAAGAAATTCGCGTTCGGAACTTTTCCCGTCGTGGACGAAAAAGGAAAACTCGTCGGGCTTTTGTCCGGCCACGTCGTCAAGCCGCGCTACGCAAAACTGAAAGTTGCCACCGCGCTCACGCCGCGCTCGCAAGTCCAGACGATTTTGCAAAAGGAACTCGGCAAAGACCCGATCGCGCGCGCCGATAAATTTTTCACCGAGCATCTTGGCATCCACAAACTGCTAGTCGTGGACGACAAGGATAAATTGTGCGGCCTCATCACGTTGAGCGACGTGGAACGCATCACGCTCGAACGCGCGGCGCAATTCAAGCCCGCGCGCGACGCGAATTTTCACCTCATTTGCGGCGCGGCGGTCTCGGCCACGCGCAACGCGTTCGGCGAACTCGACAAGCAAAGAATTCTCGAACACGTCGGCGGACTCGTGGAGCGCGGCGTGGATGTCGTCGCCGTTTCCACCGCGCACGGCCACACGAAAGGCGTCGGCGACATGGTGCGCGTTTTGCGCGATGCGTTTCCGAAACTGCCGATCATCGCGGGCAACGTGACCAGCGCGGCGGGCGTGGAATTTCTCGCGGACTGCGGCGCGGACGCAATTAAAGTCGGGCAAGGCCCAGGTTCGATTTGCACGACGCGCATGGTTGCCGGAGTTGGAATTCCCCAAATGACCGCGCTTTACGTCTGCTCGCGCGCGGCGGCGAAGAAAAAAGTGACAATTCTCGCCGACGGCGGCATCACGAAATCAGGCGACATCGTGAAGGCGCTGACGCTTTCGCAAGCCGTAATTTGCGGCGGGATTTTTGCCGGTTGCAACGAAGCGCCCGGCGACGTCGTGGAAATTTCCGGCAAACTTTACAAGCAATATCGCGGCATGGGCAGCCTCGCGGCGATGCGCACCGGCTCGGCGGCGCGCTACGGCCACGAAAAAAATCCCGCGCAAAAAGTCGCCGCCGAAGGCATCGAGGCGCTCAAGGAAGCGTGCGGCTCGGTGGATCGCGTGCTGGCGCAGCTCATCGGCGGCATCCAGAGCGGCATGGGTTATCTCGGCGCGAAAAATTTGGAACAGCTTCGCGAAAAAGCGCGCTACATCCGCGTCAGCCCCGCCGGAATGCGCGAAGCCGCGCCGCATGATGTAGTCGAATTAAAAACGGGAAATTGACCAGCCGAATTTCCAAACAAATTTGGAAATTAAAATTTTCGGCGTGGCAGATAAATGATGTCCCAAGGTTCCAGCGAAATATCCTTTGCTTTGTCTTGAAGAGCATCATCAAAACTGACTTTGGTCGGTTTGCCGCAACGAACAAGATAGAAAGATTGGCTGGCAAATTCGACAATTCCACCGGCGCGTGTTATCGCGCCAGTGAAAGTAAGCCCTTTTGTATATGAAATTTCCACTTGTTGCGTTTTAAGGCCAATCAGGAAGATTTTCGGTTCGGGTTCCTGCCGCACGTCGGCATTCAATTTTTGTTCCGGCGCAATAACCGCGACAGAATCCGGCTTGTTCGTGGAGCAACCGGTTAGGACGGTGCTTAAGATTACTGCCAAGCAAAAGATGATCGGCTTCATATCCAAATGGTCTGACCTAAAACTCAATCGGCTCGTTCAATTTGCCGCATTGCGAGCAGCGCGAGCGGTCCACGTCTGCGTCGTCGGTATAGACGAAGCCGCATTTCGCGCAGCGGAAAATCCGGTCGTCCGAGTGCGCCGGCCCGAAACGCCGTCGCCGCATCTCGGAATAAACGACCAGGCCGCACAGCGCGCCGAGCAGCGCCGCCACATAAATCACGATGAGCCAGGAGGCGGACATCAGTTGGGGGGTGAAGCGTGAATCGTTGAATCGTTGAATCGTTGAATCGGCTGCCCGTCGGCGCGACTCCACGATTTAACGATGCAACGATGCAACGATTTAACGATTTTGTCCATTCACGGGCGGCACGGTGTGCCAGTTGAAAATCAGCTCGCCGAGCGTCAGTTGCGACGACGGTGCGAATCGTGCGGCGCGGGCGAGTTCGAGCGCCTTGTCATCGGCATCCCTGAAACCGCCGGATTCCAGCAGCGCGGTCGAAGCCACATCGCCCGATGGATCCACCAATACTTGCACGATGCTCGGCGCAATCACGTCGTTGTCGGGCAGCGACGGCAGGTTGATTTCCTTGAGCAGCCGCCGCTGCGCGAGTCCGCCCGCGATTTGCAGCGTGGAGCTTTGCGCGGGTGCGGGTCCAATTGTCAAAACCGGCTCGCTCAATTCCGGCGCGGGCTTGAAATCCAGCAGATAACCGGCAAAATGATTTGTCTGCATGAATTGCCGGAACGTCGCGCCCAATTTTTCAGCGGACAACGGCAGCCAGCGCGGCGCTTCCGTCCAGCGGTTTGTCGGCGGGTTCAATGGCGGCATTTTCAGCCAGGCGGCGGACGCAAAATCCTTTTGATGCGGCAGCGCAAAAAGCGTCGGGTCGGTCAGCGCGAACAGTCCGTCAGAATTGTCTGCCAGCTTGAGCACAGGAACATTGGTGACGGCGCGCGGAACGGCCGGTTTTCTTTCGCCGGACAAAAAAACCAGGGCGACGTGCGCGGTGAAGATGAGCGCGATGACCGCCAGCCAGAGGGTGCGGGTCCATTTCGCCGCCGGCATTTCGATGGCCGCGTCGTTCATGGCCGGCCGGGCGTGTTGACGGCGCGCGGCAGCGTGGCGAGCAGCGCGTTTTGGATGCCGGCGTTGCGCGCGAGCAGCGTCAGGTGCACGAGCTGGTCGTAGGTCACGGCCTTGTCGGCATGGATGACGAGCGTGAGCGGGGCGCGGGAATTTTTCGCGGCGGCGGCGAGCTGACGGCTCAATTCATTCTCCGCGACAATCTGGTTGCCAAAATAATACCGCCCGCCGGAGTCAACGGCCACGGCCACGGGCGGTTTGTCAATGCCGGGCAAATCATCGGCGGTCGGCGGTTGGAGCTGCACCCGCAATCCCTGCACCGGCAGCAGCGCGCCGAGCATCAGGAAAATGACGAGCAGGAAAAAAACCGCTGCGAAGGGCGCGATGTCGAACGGGCTGCGCAGCAGGCGCGTGTTGCGCGGAAATTTCATGAGGGTTTGCCCTGGCCGTTTTCGCCGACGATGTTGACGATCTCGCCGGAGGCGCGCTCCATGTCGAGGACGATTTTATTCACGCGGCTGACGAGGTAATTGTATCCGGCATGGACGGGAATGGCGACGGCGATGCCCGCCGCCGCGCAGATGAGCGCGCGCCAGATGCCGTCGGCCAGCGAATGTTCGCCGCTGATGTGCGCGTAAAGGCCGTCGGCTTGCAATTGTTTGAAAGCATCCATGAGGCCGAGGATGGTGCCGAGCAAACCGAGCAGCGGCGTGATTTGCGCGATGGTGGCCAGCAGGTTCAACCGCTCCTCCAGTTGCGGCACTTCGATGAGGCCGGCTTCCTCGACGGCCTCGCGCACGCGGTCGTGGCCGCCGTCGCGGTTGAGGATGGCGGTCTTGACAAGCCGCGCGACCGGGCCGGGCGTGGCGTCACAGATGGAAATGGCCTCGACGACATTGTCGCGCTTAAGGACGTTGCGCACGCCGTTGAGGAATTCGGTGGAATTGATCTGCGCGCGATGGCAGTGCAGCGCGCGTTCGATGAACACGGCGATGGCGATGGCGGCGGCGATCAGAATCAACCAGATCACCGGCCCGCCGCTGGCTAGAAGCGTTGGCATGGCATTTTTATAGGCGTTTGCGCATGAAGTTCAAAGCGTAAAAATCGGAAAACCGTCAAGCCGCCAAGCGCGCCAAATTTACAGGGCGATTTTTTCTTGGCGTTCTTTGCGTCTTGGCGGTTAAACTCGCCTCATGGAAAAACCCGATCAACTCCGCGAACTGTTCCGAATGCAGAAATCCCTCAACGAACGCATCGGCGTCAAAACCGACGGCATGAGCGAAGAGGAAAAAACAAAATGGATTCTGAATTACTGCCGCGCCATGTCACAGGAAATGGCCGAGCTGACCGACAGTGTGCCGTGGAAATGGTGGGCGAAGTATCAAAAGTTCGACGAGCAAAACGCGCGCGTCGAGGTCGTTGACCTGTTTCATTTTCTGATTTCCATGGCGCAAGTTCTCGGCATGAGCGCGGACGACGTCTTTGCCGCCTACGTCAAAAAGAACGAGGTGAATTTCAAGAGGCAGGACAGCGGCTATGTCAAGAAAGACCACGACGACTCGAAGCATATTTGATTTTTGCCCATTCCAAAATCCGGCGATAAATATAATTGCCGTCGCCGCAGCGTGTGAGAAAATTTGCCGGAAACCAATTAACCATTTATGACCGATTCAAACGGCAATCGTTCTGACATCAAACCGCCGGCCAAAGTTTTCTTTGTTTTCAGCCAGATTGTGATTTTCATTTTTGGAATTCCGTTCGCTGCATTTGGAATTTTTGCATTATATGAAGCGTGGAAAAACTGGCACGGAAAAATCCACGACCCGAAACACGACCCGATCTTCACGGCAATCTTCGGCCTGATTTTCTTCGCGGTTGGTTTTGGAATAATGCTCTCGGCGGTCAGCGCCGGACGCAGAAAAAGGAAAGCCGAAGAAAAAAAATTGCAACAAACTGACGGCGGCGCAAAACCGTGGCTTTTGCGTCAAGATTGGGCGGAAGGAAAAATCAAATCGTCCGCGCTCGCGCAACCGATTCTGATGCTCATCATGGGGCTTGCCTTTTGCGGTATCGGCGGGGTTTCAACCTTTTTTGGATTGCCGGAGGTTTGGCAAAAACACAATTACGCCGCGCTGCTCGTCCTGTTTTTTCCGCTGGCTGGTCTTGGAATGCTCGCTGCGTTTTTCGTCGCATGGCGTTCGCAAAAGCGTTTCGGTAAATGCTTTTTTGAACTTGCACAAACTCCAATTCCGCTGGGCGGAATCCTGGAAGGCATGATCCAAACCGGCAAACCGTTGAAGTTGGAACATGAATTGAACCTGAAAATTTCCTGCATCCGCCAGGTCACAACCGGTTCGGGCAAAAATCGCAGCACCAATGATTATATTCTCTGGCAGGACGAAAAAATTTACTCAAGCCAGGCGAATTTGCCTGAACCAGAATCCGGCCACACGGGAATTCCGGTTCATTTCAAACTGGCCGACAGCCAGCCGCAATGTTTTTCGCGCGACAACGTTTCCGTTTTCTGGCGGCTCGAAGCCAGATCAAAAATGCGCGGCCCGGATTTTCGCGCCGTCTTTGATCTGCCGGTCTTCAAAGTCGCCGATGCAGCCGTCGCCGACGATGCCAATGAACCCGACCCGACGGCTTCGTTGCAAGCGCCCATTGAAGAAATCCGCCGCGACGAAAATTCAAAAATAAAAATCTCCGACGGCCCGGACGGGCGCGAATTTTATTTTCCCGCCGCGCGAAATCCCGGTGCGGCCATGCTGACGACTGCGGCCTCAATTGTTTGCAGCGGCATCGCCGCCGGAACGTTTCATCTGGGCTTTCATTCCGGCGTGATGATTTTATTTCCGATAATTTTCGGGCTGATCGGAATCCTGTGTTTTTTTGGCGCATTGAGCATGTGGTGCAAATCTAGCCGCATCACGATTGACTCAACGAACGTCCGCGCGACAAATCATTGGTTGATTTTCAGCCGCACGCGCCAATTTTCCACGAACGACTTTTCACGATTTGCGACAAAAACTGGGATGCAAAGCGGCACGCAAACATTCACCGACATCAAACTCATCAAGAGTGGCAGTGATGATAATTTTGTGGCGGACGCGGAAAAGTTTCCGAAAGCACTTCCAGCGGACGGCCTTCCAGCCGCTGGCGAAATCGCGGCGCGATTTCGAGCGGCAGCCGGACCGCCCGGCGTCACCGTCGCCAGCAGCATCGCAAATGTCGCCGAAGCGAACTGGCTCGTCGCCGAAATGAACAAGGCGCTCGGCCGCAATTAAAAAATTCTCGGCAATTTCCGCAAACCGGCTACGCTCACGCCAACCGGTGAGCGCAAAACTTAAAATAAAAAAACCAAAAACTTCCGGAAACTGGCGCGGGGAAGTGGAGCGCGTTTTGATCACGGAAGAACAAATCGCGCGGCGCGTAAAAATCCTCGCGCGCGAAATCGAGCGCGATTTTCGCGGGCGCGAAACCGTCGTCGTCTCGCTCTTGAGCGGCACGGTCATGTTTCTCGCGGATTTGATCCGGCATTTGAACCTGCCGCTGCGTCTGGATTTCATCGGCGTTTCCAGTTACGGCGCGGGAACGGAATCGGGCGATCTGGTTTTCACAAAGGAATTGCGCCTCGACGTTCGCGGGCGCGACGTCTTGCTCATTGATGATATTTTGGACACCGGCAAGACGATGAGCCGCGTCCTGCCAAAACTCCGCGCGCTCAAACCGCGCCGGATAAAAGTCTGCGTGCTGCTCGACAAACCTTCGCGCCGCGTGGAAAAAATCAAGGCGGATTACGTCGGTTTTGCCGTGCCAGATTTTTTTGTCGTCGGCTACGGGCTGGATTTTGCGGAGCGCTACCGCAACCTGCCGTTCGTCGGCGTGCTGCATCCGCACGTCTACAAGGAAGCCTGCAAACACGTTTGCAAGAAATGAACAATCGTCCGCCGGAAATTTTTTCTTTATTCCCGCTGTTGAATCCCGAATCCTGAAGCTGATTTATGGCTTACCTGAACGACAATTATCTTAAACTTAAAGCCGGCTACCTTTTTCCCGAAATCGGCCGGCGCGTGAAAGCTTTTTGCGACGCGAATCCCGAAGCCGCGAAAAGATTGATCCGCTGCGGCATCGGCGACGTGACCGAACCGTTGCCGCCCGCCGTCATCGCCGCGCTGCACAAGGCCGTGGACGAAATGGCCGCGCGCGAAACGTTCAAAGGCTACGGCCCGGAGCAAGGCTACGACTGGCTGCGCCACGCCATCGCGCAAAATGATTTTCGCGACAAGGGAATTGAAATTGCCGACGACGAGATTTTTGTCAGCGACGGCGGCAAGTGCGACAGCGGCGGCATCCTCGACATCCTCGGCGCGAAAAACAAGATCGCCATCAGCGATCCGGTTTATCCCGTTTATGTGGACACGAACGTCATGGCCGGTCACACCGGCGAGGCCAACGAAGCGGGCGCTTACGCGAAACTGGTTTATCTGCCGTGCAAACCGAGCAACGGTTTCATTCCCGAACCGCCGAAGAAACACGTGGACGTGATTTATCTTTGCTCGCCGAACAATCCGACCGGCGCGGCGGCCACGCGCGAACAGCTCGAAGCGTGGGTGAAATACGCGCTGGAAAATAAATCCGTGATCCTGTTCGACGCGGCTTACGAGGCGTATATCACCGAGCCGGGCATTCCGCATTCGATCTACGAAATTCCCGGCGCGCGCGAGTGCGCGATCGAGTTCCGCAGCTTCTCGAAAAACGGCGGTTTCACCGGCACACGCTGCGCGTTCACGGTCGTCCCGAAATCGCTCAACGCGCAGACGAAATCCGGCGAGTTCAAACCGCTGCATCCGCTGTGGAACCGGCG
>Ga0181522_10001945_pt1 | contig 12064 bp, 14 predicted proteins | sample PEATcosm2014_Bin_27_FD_121103 | JGI IMG/M metagenome (GOLD analysis project Ga0181522, IMG submission 121103) | Peatland microbial communities from MTU Mesocosm Facility, Houghton, MI, USA - PEATcosm2014_Bin05_10_metaG | ecosystem: Environmental > Terrestrial > Soil > Wetlands > Peat | place...
CGAGCATCGTAACGAAAAAGACGGCGCAGGCAAACACGAACTGTGAAGACCTACGTGCTCGATGCCAGCGCCTTGTACGTGTTTCTCCAGAACAAACCCGCCGCGAACAAGGTGAACCAGTTGCTGAAGGAGGCGGTACGAGAACGCGCCGAGATCCTGATGTCAGCGGTGAACTACGGAGAGCTCTACGGTGCAATCCACCGCGAGCACGGCCCGGACCGCGCCGCCGCAACCATGAGCGCCGTTCAGCCCTTGCCGATCCGCCTGGTGGACGCGACTCCCCAGAGAGCTGTCCACGCCGCCATCGTGAAAGCCAAATACAAACTCTATTACGTCGACAGTTTCGCCGCCGCGCTGGCGATCGAGTACAAGGCCACGCTGGTCACCAGTGATTCCGACTTTCGCAGGCTCGGGCACGGGGTTGCAGTGGTTTGGCTGAAGGCGTGAAGACTTGTCAATGAAGGCCCGCGGACGTCCTCAGGTTCCCTTGAACGCAAGGCCCTTGCTAGAATGCCGGGATGCCGACGGTGCTCCGATCCGGCCCGTATCGCTTCTACTTTTATAGTCATGAGCCCAACGAGCCGCCTCACGTTCATGTCGACCGCGACGATTTGTCGGCTAAATTCTGGCTCAGTCCCGTCCAATTGGCGGGTAACTTTGGATTTCGCGCCCACGAACTGCGCGAGATACAATCGATGGTGAGGGATTCGCGTCAACGCTTTCTGGAGGCATGGAATGAGTTTTTCGGCGTCGTCGGCACCTAGTTCGGATGAGCGCGTGCTGGACGTACAATTCACCGACGACGCGTTCAGCGTGAGCCTGCGCGACGGCCGCGTCATCACCGTGCCGCTCGTCTGGTATCCGCGGCTGCTCGACGCCACCGACGCGCAGCGCAAGAATTGGAAGATTGCGGGCGGCGGCTACGGAATTCATTGGCCCGAGATCGATGAGGATCTGAGCACCGAAGGATTGCTGCGAGGCGCACCCGCGCCGCGGGCGCCGGTTCGCGCGAAGTAGGCCCACCCATCGCTTTGTGGTCGGGAGCAACGCAAAATCCTTAGATCTTGAATGCGGCCAACCGGCCGAAAGAAAATGCCTTGAGCGCCAACCCAATGTCGGACGAGGCAGAACAGCGAGAAATTGAGGCATTCGAGTCACGGATCGACAATCTTCATTCGAATCTTGCCCTGTTGAGGTATCCAAAAAATCTCGCGCTTTGGTCGCTGGTCACGAATGGGCTCGAGCGCCTCTACCAGGCGCAGATACCACAAGTTCCGGAGCGCGATAGAACTTTACAGACAGTTTTGAGTCGAAGCTTCGGCGTGTTTCTGCGTAAGGTGAGCGACTATCCATTCAAAGGGCACACAGCAATCAAGAACTTACGACTCGACCCCAGCATTCGAGAAGCTGCGATACAGGCTAATCACTATGCTCGGTTCTGGTTCGCCGCCACGGGATACTTCCCTGGTGGCACCAGAAAGAGGTTAATGCTTCGATTATCGGCACCAATTCAATCCGATTTAGTTTGATCTCGTCAAAACGCGAACGAGAACTCAGTGGATATCAAAAATCGTTTCGACCATCATTAATGCGAGTATCTGCACAGTCGGTATATGCTCCAACTCCGCAGTGGATATTGACAGAGTATTCTCGTGCGCTCGGTCCTGGCACAACGAAGGATGGTCGGCTCCTGTACAGGGTTCCTCAGAGTGTGTATGAGTACTATCGGAATTGGTATGCGCGGAAGATGATGAAAGCTGTAGAGCACCCAGTCGAGACGGATCTAGGGGCCTATGACATTGGTGACGCGATCAGTTTCTGGTCGGCCTTGGCTGCGTTCGCCTCCGTGCATGACTTTCTCTGTTACGTTTCCGGTCAGCGTGGGCGGCTTCCCTTGAATTCCATCCTGCCGATCCGAAAACGCCTGGTTTGGGCTGAGGAACTAGCGCAACTGAGTGGCCTTACAGCGTCGAAGTGCGATGCCATACTGCAGCACATCATCTGTCGGCCGGGTTCCGTTATCGACCTGCATGTCACCCCTTTCCTGGCCTTGGATGACAAAAGCGTCTGGTTGTCGCTAGTAGCGCCGTTGGCAATCAGCGGCCGTTTCGATCAGAATCTCCTTCGGATCTGCTCAGCTGATGATCCCGTGCGGTTCAACCGGATCACCCCAAATAAAGAACAGAGGCTGCGAGCTGAACTGAACGCGGATACGGCCCCGCTGGGCATTCGTTGCAGGGGACCGTTTTCGCTGCCGTCGCCATTGCCAGATGTTGACCTAGTGCTTGAGGACGCCCACGACGACACGGTTGTTATTTGCGAATTGAAGTGGGTTAGGCAGCCAATAGGTTGGAAGAGTCGCCACCGGGCAAATGACGAACTGGAGCGTGGAGTGGAACAGATACGCCCTCAGTGATCACTTCAAAAGCGGCCAACGGTTATCACTTCAAAACCGGCCAACGGGATTGGCCGTTCGGGACTGAGAATGTTCTACCCTGCCGCCTCCTGTGGTGGCAAGTCGGTCTTGGTGCGCCAGCTCCGTGGGCCGCATTTGAGCACATGGCCGTGGTGCAGTAAGCGGTCGAGCATGGCGCTCACAGCGGCCGCATCGCCCAGTAGTTTGCCCCAGTCTTCCACTGGGCGGTTTGAGGTCAGCATGGTGCTGGCCCGCTCGTAGCGGCGCATGATGATTTCCAGCAGTTCTTCGGCGGCGGTGAGGGGCAGCTTGCGCATGCCGAGGTCGTCGAGGATGAGCAGGGGCACGGTCACCAGGAACTCCATGTGCTCTTTGCGGGTGCCGTCCAGAGTGGCTTCGGCCAGTTCGTCGAGTAAGGTGTGGGTCTCGCGATAGAGCACGCGGTAGCCTTGTTGGATGGCGGCATGGCCGATGGCTTGCGCCAAGTGACTCTTGCCGGTGCCGGGCGGACCGAGAAACAGGGCGTCTTCGTGGCGCGCAATAAAGGCGCCGGTGGAAAGATCGAAGACCAGGCTACGATTCATCTTCTTGTTGAAAGCGAAGTCGAAGTTGTCGAGAGTCTTGTGCGAGTCGCGGAACTGGGCCTGCTTGGTGCGCCGCTCCAGCAGGCGCTCGCCACGCAAGGCGAGTTCGTCGGAGACCAGGCAAGAGAGCAGGTCGATGGGTGCGAGCGGTTCGGCTTGCGCCTGGCGCAGACGGGTTTCCAGCACGGCGGCCATTCCGCCCAGGCGAAGTTGTTTGAGCGCACGGTCGAGCTCGATCAGATTCATTCTTCTATCTCCTTGGTTTTGTGGTTGATGAAGTCGCGGTACTGCACCAGCTCGCGGATCAGGGGATCGACTTGCTGCAAGCTGAGTGGAGCTTGCGGACAGCGTTCCAGATAGCGGCGAACGAAGCGGTATTCCTGAACTCCCATGTCGAGCGCGGCGGCGCAGGCTTCATCGACCGCCGCAGTGCCGTACCTCTTGGCCAGGGAGAGAACGCCCAGAATGCGGCGCACTCCGACCTCTCCTTGCTGGCGATGGATGGCGTCGCAGAGCGCACCGATATGCGATCCGGCGCGACCGGCCCGCGACAGCAGTTGCGAAGTGCGCAGTGGTGTTCGCTTGGGATGGTCCTCTTCTTTAATGCGATACCAGCCCCGCTTCTGGCGCACGTGCTCGCGCAGCAGTTGTCCGGTTTTGGGATCGAGTAGGCGAACATACAGCTCATCCCATTGCACGCGCAGCACGCGCCCGATCCAGCCCGGAGGCGCGCCGTAGTAGGCGGCTTCGACTTCGACGCAGCCATCCAGATGCACGATGCGCTCGCCGTACTGGTAATAGCGAAACGGTTCCAGCGGCAGCGGCAACAACGTGGGTTTCTCTTCGGCAAACATGGCGGCCACTTGCCGTTTGGTGGTGCCGTGGATGCGCGTGTCGGCCCAGCGTTGCTCCCAGTGATCAAGGTAGGCTTGGGCTTCGTCCAGAGTCTCGAAGCGCAAACCTTTCAGCGGTGTTTTCTGCGCATGACCGACACCGGATTCGACTTTGCCTTTGCGGTCGGGATCTTGAATGCGGCAAGGCATGGCCACCGCGCCGTAGTGCGCCAGCACGTCGCGATAGAGGGGATTGAGCGCGGGATCGTAAACGTCGGGGACGAGCACGCCCTCGCGCAGATTGTCGAGCACGACGATGCGTGTAGCTCCGCCCAGCCGGCGAAAGGCGCGTTCGTGCAACTCGGCCCAGATGCGCGAACTGGAGCGGAAGGTCAGCAGACGAACCGACTTGCGGCTGCAGCCCAGCGTCATCACGAACAGCCGGGTGCGCCGGTACTTGCGGCTCTCGGGATCGCGCACCATCGGGCCGGTGCCGTAATCGACTTGCGCCTCCTGGCCAGCCGCGGTCACGATCACGACGCGGGCCTCGGGGGTTTGCGTTCCGCGCCGCTTGCGCACGAAACGCTGCACGCTTTGGTAGCTGTTGGCGAAGCCGTACTCGGAGACCAGGTCCTGCCAGATGGCCCGCGCATTGCGGCCGCGGCCGAGCCCCAAGTCGATGGCATCGCGGTACGGTTCGCAGGCGCTGGGACCGGGGACCACGGCAGAGTCGGTGATCACCCCGTACTGCTCGTTGGCCGGTTTTGAAGTTGGTTTTGATCTTCCCTTATTGGAAGGGTTTTCGGGGTTGGGGTTGGGGTTGAGGTTGCAGTTAGGGTCGAGGGGATCGGCAATCACCGGAATGGCCGGTTTTGCCGCGCCAAAGTCGGTGATCACTTCGTTGGCCGGTTTTGGTTCGCACCGTCCCCAACCACTGGTCGGACGCACCGCAATCCCCGCCGCTTTCAGATATGCGCCTGCGGTTTCACGACGGACATGGGTCGCCTGCTGGATGCGCCGCAGCGACCAGCCCAGCCGTCCCAGAGCTAAGACTTGTTGTTTCTTTTCTTCGTTCAAGACATTGGCCATGCCCACGGAGCCTACAAGCCCCCGCGGGAATCAATGTCCCGGACGCTACTCTCGTTGGCCGGTTTTCAGGTGATAATCACTGGCCGGTTTTGGGTGATCGCTGAGGTACCGCCTCCAGGCTGTTCCCCTTATCATCTTTAATCAAAAGGCAGCATACTTGATCGTCCTTTGGCGAGGTCATCCAGTATTCGGTCAATCCGGAATATTCAGACTTGTAGATAACACGGCCATCCTCAATGTGTGCGACAAATGTGGCTGTCGCTCGGGGCTCATCGGGACCGTGCTTAATTCCTCTAGTCTGACGATTTGCAGCTTGCGAAAGAAAGGTCTTAATCACATCGGCTGAGATTGCATAGTCGAGATTCTGGCCCTCTTCAAACATCGCAACGAGCCCAATCAGTTTGCCGCTGTCATCAACAACTGGGCCGCCGGAATTACCCGGATTAATGGCGGTTTGCATTTGAAGAACTTTCGCACGGTGTTCACTGCCGTCGTCATACTTCCAGGTGTAGTCAGAACGGATTTGACTTAGTACCCCCGTACTGTAGGACCAGAGTTGTCCGTGAGGATGCCCAATGATGTGAAGATCTTCTGCAATTTGGGCCTGCGCAATATCTGCGACCATAACCGAAGATAGTTTAGAAGGTGTCTTAGCGAGCTTCAAAAGCGCTAGATCGGGAACTGAACTGACATAAACAACTTCAGCGTAATATGCGTACTTTTGATCTGCTTCAGTGCCGGAAGGCGGCTTCATGAAAACGACTGCATCCGTGTGTCCTGCAATCACATGCCAGTTTGTAAGCACGTAACCGGCCGGGTCTACCACGACACCGGTGCCTAGACCCTCAATCTTCTTGTCGTCACCTATCACAACCAGCGCGACTGCCGGTGCCAAGTCCCTGAATATCGAGATTCCCTTTGCTCCACGGGTCAACGCGGGTTCCTTGTATCTCGCGAATACCGGTGATCCGCGATCGAAAGCTAGGAACGCCCTCAAGAATGATTCTGGCTGAGGAATGGGCGAAGATGTTTCATTAACGCGCGTGAAGTGCGCATCAGCGATCAATGAGGAAATGTCTTGGGTCTTTGCGGTTGAACACATCGCTAAAACAATGCAAATCGTCGGTAATACGATCAAAGAAACTCTCGGGTGGAATTGGCGCATTCGCATCCCTCCGCACTCAGACGTTAAGCCCGTGGAAAAAATCTGACCGAATGATACCACTTGTGAGGGTGTGCTCACCGTCATACGCATTGCGGCAGGATGCGAAAACCAGTCAGGACTAGGCCGCTGCCTCCGTAATATGGCCCGTCCGGGCGAGCGCGACAAAAGGTGATACGCTTGCCCCCAACCATCCCCAATGGGAAGGTTTGTTACCCAAAAGGAAGCGTTGCAATTTCCTTCTTAGAGCCGCCCCATGTGTCGAATGGTGTCCTCCAAATATCGTTGGAAGTCGTCGGCCGGAAAAGCGTCAGCTGATTGCCAAAACGACCAGCATACCTGTGAAATAACAGACTGAAGAGTTTGGGTCAACTGACCCTCAAGATTTTCAGCGGCCACAATTTGCTGGCCAGACAGCACGTCCTCGAAGCTTCTATAGTCGTTATCGTCGAGCACGATCCCTGCAGCTACGGGGATGAATAACATGCGTTGGTTGCGCATATTTCGGAGAGCCAGGCTAACGTCTACGTTCCCTTTGAATCTAACTCCTTTAAAGAAGCGGTCGGCACACACGAGCACTTTCAGCATGAGATGAAAAGGATCACGAACCAAAAGTTGCCCATCCCGGCCGGGCTGCATTAGTTGTCGCCCGAGGACCATCCCGAAGGTGTTTAATTCTCCGTAATGCTCATTAGCGGCGAACGAAGCTGTGCCATCTTCAATCCGTCGTAGGGTCACGAATGGGAAAAAATGCGCCCCCCTGTACCTCTGATCTGACAGAAAATCCCACGTCGCATCCCTCGTGCAGAGTGGGTGCCTAGGGAACGTCGGCGAAACGCTCACCTCGGCGTGAATACTTCCTTCACCCACTGCGGGATCTGCTCGATGCCGGGCCCTTTGCAACATCCTGTTACGTAACGCAAGTGGTTCTGCACGTCGCCTTAAGAGTTCGATAATCAGATCGACTTGAGCAAGGTCATATGGATTCGCAGCATTTCCCGTTCTGACATATACCTTCTTGCTGTTTTCGATCGCATGGGGGGCTTCCCAGCTTTCATCTACCTCGATCACCAGAAACACCCGGTTCGCCACATCGCTATTAATGATCGTTGTTTTGGGAAAAACGGGCGGATTGGTACCCTGAATACAGAGATTCTCAACGGTGAGTGGGAGTTCCTCGGCTGGCGGAACGAACCCTTCGATTGGGTTTTGTGGGATGCCATCTACCGCAGTAACGCCGATGATGAGTACGCCTCCGAGGGAGTTTGCGAATGAGGAAACCACTTTGGGTACCGCACGTCGAACGTTCTCATCGAAAGAAGCTTTGTATTCGACCCTAATTCCCTCATTGAAGCGGGCACAGAAGGCCCTTATATCGGCAACATTCTGAGGCGAGGCCAGGAAGAGCATAATTATCACACCGGGCACAAGTTAAAATCTCGTGCAAAATGGTAATCTTTGGCCGATTGCACCGCCAGTCGGTTTAACTTTGCAATCTCTCTCATCGAGAGTTCCATATTCTCACAGCCGGAGAAAAGGCAGATCGTCGGGCTCAATGGAACGGCTACTCGTACACCAAACGTATCCGGGACAAGGAATTCGCCTTCACTGGCACCGACGACTCCCCAATGACAGCCCCGAAAATGGGTTTCCAATTGGTCAATAGCGATTTGGATTTGCAGGCCTGACACGAATCGGCCCGGCATAGTCTGGTGAGCACGAAAAAATCCTATATGATTCCTTTCGAGCATTTCTTCTTGATCCTTTGACAGGCACTCGCCCGCTACCCCATAGATAGCGTGATCGGGAGTCGGGCTGTACCGTTGTCGAAAGCGTGAACACCACAAAGCAAAAAATCTCGTAATAATCCGCGATTTCTCAACGTCTATCGTCCGTAGGCCGCCCATTACTGCATCGGCAAGAATCTGGAATTCATCTTCAATTTGTTTCATGTAACCAGTTTCGGAGCGCCGGTCCCAGCTGCGTTGCACGCAAAACAGTCTATCGTCGGGAGGAACTCTGAATTCATGCTTCGATTGACAACGCTTCACCGCGACGTTGCCATCCGGTCCAGTGAACCGCTTGATGCTTCTGGCTGAGAGAACATGTTGCCAGATCGGCAGTTTATGAGGATTGCCTTTCTGTGGCTTTTCGGTGTTCACTTAATGTGTCCGTCGACAAGGACTAAAGACTAAAAGTGCGATAGATCGAATATCCGAGCCCAACCAGCCATGATATGCCCGTGATAAGAACACAGACCGGCATCACGGACCTTGTCATTGGTCCCGAGCCAAGATAGCTATCGCAGTCCTTTTTGTTGAGATCAGCGCAAAGGGCGTAGGCAGTCCCAATTCTTAGTTGTACCTCTATCCGCCGCGCAACGGATTCAAGTCGTTGAATGTGCCCAAGCGCCCGTCTTTGAATCAAGAACCAGACGACTGCAACAAATAATCCCCCGACACAAGTAATGATCATCATGGGAAACGATGGACCGCCACTGCGGAAGAGCGCCACGAGCAGGATTGCATTGGTTGGCCAAAATGTTCCGAAAATACGCCAGAGTACTTGATCCTCACTTGAGCGGAGATTCCAAGCTCTCGTGAGTTGATCCTTCAGATTTGCTTCGTCCTCGATGGAGGGTGTAGCCGTTTGACTGCTGTCAGGCATATGGTAACTATCATCTCAAGTCAAGGTGTACTATTTTCCCCCTTTTGGACCCATCGCTAAGGGAAACGAGGCGCGCCTACTCACACAGCGATGCCCACCATCCTAGCGGACGTTTGCTCAAATCCAAGGCTTTCCAAGCATTACCGGCGAGGTCGACATCCTTCTGCTTTAGTTCGTGCCTTACCTGTTCCCAGTTAGGATCGGCTGGCTGATTCTTGCACATCCGGTGAAGCTTGTCCGAAAGGTTCTCAGCGTCAGTAAGCTGAGATGTGAGATCGACATTGTCGAATGACCGTGCCAGCCGATTGCGCGCTAGACGAACCTGCTCATTTGCTTCATTCTCAAATACGCTCATGGCATCGCTGTCGGGGCGGCTTCTGCATGCTTTGTATGCGGCGACAGTGTATGCATAGCTGGCGGTCGAAAACTGTTCAACAGCGTCCGCCCTTATCTTCAGCTTAGTGCTGAGCACCTCTCCAGCGAATTCGGCCCTCCGCTCCGAGGGCTTCAGTATCCATATGGCCGCAAGAGCACCTATTATCGCAAGTATCACCTTACGCCACGTTTCTGCCCTGAACTTCTTGCTGTCGCTCCATTGAGTAGGGTCCCCATCGTACGTCATGAAAGGCCTCCAACATGAAGTGTTAGCGCATCCTCTCGCGCCGAATAGCATATCTCAAGAAACCTCGGGCGATCAATGTAGAGCGGTCGGCCATCGACGTTCCGCTGTCGCTCGCCTCGCCCAGCCCCGCTGGCGCGCGCCCCGGCGTCTCCTGTCCTCTACTGTCGTGGGAGGACATGGTGCTGGGTGGCTGGATTTTGGCGAGCCCAATAGCTATCCTCGTCAACCGGTTGCCCCTTCGCTTGTGCGCCCGTAAGATCCAAACTTTCAATGTCTCAGCTATGAGCATTTGGCACCTTCTGTGGTGGACCGTACTTTTCGCCGTTGCCTAAATGGTGAGCGAAAAATTCAAAGCTGAAATTTTGAAAATTTTCAAAAAATCCGAAAAGTCTACGAGTGTCCAGCAATTGCAATATGAGTACAGTCCGACCGCTCCCCCACCCCTTGATCCAGGTCCCCGTCCGTCTGTGTGATTGCAGGATAGGGTTTTGCGACGCTTCGAATTTGTGCCCAATTTTGTGCCCACCACCAAACCCTACCGAGTGTGATGGAGTGTCGAATCGTCGCTCAGCAACCGCCCGAAAGCCTTGTCTGGCGCGGACTCCGTAACATTTCGTCGCATCTTGTAGCACTCAGTCGTAAGTTGTTGACTTTTCGTGCGCCTCGAACTTATAGTTCGGTGGGCAGGTTGAGGTGTAGGAACTCTCCCCGCCAAACGGAGTGAAGTCCGCATCGTAGCACAGCGTGCCGTTCGATTGCACGAAAAGCGCGAGAAGTGGCGCACCCCTCAGTTATTTCGCTCGCTGCTCAACCGACTAGGCGGGATAGACGGAAAAGTCTCATGGGCCACCGTATGCTCCCTCGGGCAACCCAACAAAGCCATAGTGCCGCGCCCGACGCGAGTAACTAAGTGGTAATGTACCCCTCCGTCCAGTGATCAACACCTATCTCGTACTCGTCGATATGGAAACCCCCCGGCACAGAACTAAAGCCTGGCCTCGCGATGAGGCGACCAATGGCAGCCTCAGCGTCGTCCCGACTAATGTAGACACCGATTAGCTTGGCGTCGTCCTCACCGTCGATTGTATGGACGTGCCAAAGGATGAACACGGAACCAGCGTTCCCCGGCTTTTCGCTATTCGAAGCCACGATCCCCCCATTTCTGAATCTTATTGAACTCGGTTCCTGGGCCGGTTTTGTACTGTCCGGCACCGTACTTGGAATCTAGTAATCGTTGCGCAAACTGTTTGCCGCTCTCACCAACTCGTGGTCGCTGCCCCTGCGCCCAACTAGGAACGTCGCTCGCCCTTTCCTTTCCCGAGCCTGATCGTGGCCTTTTGAATCCCCCACCAGCCGCTGGCGCGGGCTCAGGGGCATTTCCTTTCGCGTTCGCAACTCCCGCAACGGTATCTTGTGAATTGTCAGCCGTCTTTTGGGAACTCGCAAAGATAAAGCCAACAACCCCCAATATCGTATTTAGACCGACGGTCGCAGCTTTTTCGGTGGCACCTACTACCGTAACGATGATCTTGTCGATCACAAGCGGGGCTATGGTGACCGGTGCCACGGCTGCGGCTGACGTATTTTGCGCCTGATCATACTCTTTGTTTGCCGCTGCTGCATTCGCCGCGTCCGCTGCAAGAGAAGCATCCTCTCTATCACCGGCTAGATCGGCGCCGACTAGTCGACCCCCACCGGCGTCACCGACACAAGCCCATTCGGCGTCGGCGGCGGTATTCCCACAGGTGGCTGAGGTAGTGGTTGAATTACTGTTGACATGTCCGTCCAAATCCGCAAACGATTCGGGATCGTCTGCGACCATCGAGTAGAGATTCAGCGTCTGCGGGTTGCTCAAATTCGCATAGGGAACCGCCACCGGTGCAGCCGACCAGTCCGAACTGAGCCAGCGTCCAAAACGCCATGAATAATAGCGCGCCCCGAAGTCGTCGTTCTGCGTTTCCGTGTCCCGCTCCTTGCCCTCGAACTTGTAGTTCTGCGGACAGGTTGAGTTGTAGGACTTCTCCGCGCCGAACGGAGTGAAGTCCGCGTCGTAGCAGAGCGTGCCGTTCGATTGTACGATCACGCGCGAGCTGCCCAGCAGATCTTCGGCGTAGTAGAGTACGCTGCCCGAAGCGGGTACGACGGCCACCCGCCTGCCACCGAAGAAAATGTATTCGTTTAGCGTGTTGCCCGCCGCATCGGTCTCAGCCAAAATCTCCCCGCCCGAACCGTACCAGTAGAGCTTGCTGCCGACTTTGGCGGCGCGGCGTCCGTCCCCGTCATAAGCGTACGTCACGCCCGCAGCGGTCTTCATCTGGCTTTCGCCGTCCCAAGTGTAGGTGTAGTTGCCGTCGTTTAAGGTATTGCCCGAGGCGTCGTAGGAAAAGCCGGTAATTTGGTTGTTGCCATTTGCAGTTACGGCAGCCATCGTGGTTTCCGTGCAGCTATTGTACGTTGGTGCCCAGCCCGCCTGGGACAACAGGTTACCCCAGGCGTCGTAGGAATACTGATACCCCCAGCAATAGCTGCCCGTGGTGGCCGTGGTGCCCGCCGAGAGAATCCGATTCACCTGATCGTAGGTGAAAGCTTGCGAGCGGCTGGAATTCAGATTATTGGTGACGCCGTAGACGTGCCCGGCATCGTGCATCGTCACCGGATCGACAAAATTGTAGGTGATGTCGATGGCGTTGC
>Ga0181522_10001947_pt1 | contig 12056 bp, 11 predicted proteins | sample PEATcosm2014_Bin_27_FD_121103 | JGI IMG/M metagenome (GOLD analysis project Ga0181522, IMG submission 121103) | Peatland microbial communities from MTU Mesocosm Facility, Houghton, MI, USA - PEATcosm2014_Bin05_10_metaG | ecosystem: Environmental > Terrestrial > Soil > Wetlands > Peat | place...
CGGCGTCGCTGCATCAGGCTTTCGCCCATTGTGCAAGATTCCCCACTGCTGCCTCCCGTAGGAGTCTGGACCGTGTCTCAGTTCCAGTGTGGCTGGCCATCCTCTCAGACCAGCTAACGATCATAGCCTTGGTGAGCCATTACCTCACCAACTAGCTAATCGTGCGCGGGCTCCTCCTCCGACGACTTACGCCTTTGAATCCAAAAACCAAGGTTCTCGGAATGTTATGCGGAATTAGCTCGCCTTTCGGCGAGTTATTCCCCATCGAAGGGCAGATTACCCACGTGTTACGCACCCGTGCGCCGTGCGCCACCTGTATTGCTACAGGCGCGCACTCGACTTGCATGTGTTAAGCACGCCGCCAGCGTTCGCTCTGAGCCAGGATCAAACTCTCGTTTGAAACTGGAAGCTTGGGCGAAAAAAAAATGCCCTCCAACTTTGGATTGGAGAGCCAGCCTGCCCAAGCGAATTATTGTCGCTCGATTTACTCAGACCATTCGGGCTCGAAAAGGCCGAATGGTTTCGAACGGATTCTGGCACATCGTATCGATTGTCAAAGAGCAAGACCTCCCTGTCCAGCAGAAAGGCAACGAACAACTAAACGAGTATACGGACGCACCTAGTTGCTGTCAACCCTGATTTGCTGATTTCCACAAGAATCCTCAGCGCCGATTTTGTCGTGCTAGGATGCCCGGCGGGATGCAAAACGGGTGATTTGTGGCTGGTGATTTGTGAGTCGGGGAGGATCGCTCGGGATCCCGAAACGACTGGCCGCCGATGTCCTGGCCGCCATTCGCCGAAGCCGCTTGCTGCAACCCGGCGATTGCGTGGGCGTTTGCGTTTCGGGCGGCGCCGATTCGGTAGCGATGCTGCTCCTGCTGCTCGAATTGCGCGAGAAATTGGGCCTGGTGCTGAGCGTCGTTCATTTCAATCACGAACTCCGCGGCAAAGCCTCCGACGCGGACGAAAAATTCGTGGCCAAACTCGCCGCAAAACTGGGTCTGCCGTTTCACGCAGGCCGCGAACATGTAGCCGCGAAGGCGCGGCGCGAGAAAGCGAATCTCGAAGATGCCGCTCGCAGGGCGCGCTATGCGTTTTTCGCGCGCCTCGCCGCCGAGGGGAAATTAACCAGGCTCGCCGTGGCCCACACCGCCGATGACCAGGCCGAAACCGTCCTCGCTCACCTCCTTCGTGGAACCGGGCTTGCCGGCCTCGGCGGAATTCATCCCCAATGGGGTCACGTAGTTCGGCCGCTGCTACAAGTCCGGCGCGGTGCGCTGCGCGCATACCTCCGGCAACGGAAGCAACCCTGGCGCGAGGACATCACCAATCGCGACACCACGAAAATGCGGGCCCGCATCCGCAGGAAGTTGTTGCCCCTGGTGGAGAAACAGTTCCAGCCCGCGGTCGTCGAACACCTGGCGGCTCTTGCCGAAGCTGCCCGCGAGGATGAAGCGCTACTCGATGCGATCGCGGCCGAACGTGCATCCAGGATTGTCCGGAAAAGTTTCGCGGCCGCAAGCGTACAACTGCAAGATCTGCTGGCCGACCGGATTCCGTTCCCGAACAGCGGGGCCGTGCGCAAACGTATCGTCCGCCATATCGTCAAAGACCTGAAGCAACGCGGCGGCCAGCTGAATGCAGATCACGTCCAGTCCATTCTCGAATTGGCCGAACACGGTGAGAACGGCAAATCCCTGCCGCTACCCGGCGGCGTCGAGGTTCGGCGCGAGCGCGACCAACTGGTTTTCCGCGCCACATCCGATGAAGCCGGCACGAGCAGGGCGTCCGATCCCCGCAAGCAATTCGAGCAGCAAATCGACTTCTCGGGCGGCGAGACCCTCATCGAAGTACCGTGTCTAGCCTGCGTCTTCCGCTTTACAAACATTGACTGGCCCTCAAATAGAGGAGAAACTAGTGGAACGGGATCGGTGCTGGACCGGCACTCTCTCCGTCTCCCCCTGGTATTGCGAAGCTGGCGCCCTGGCGACCAGCTGCGGCCTTCGGGCCATCGCAAAGCGCAGAAGCTGAAACGCTTGTTGAACGAAAAGCGCATCAGCCGGTGGGACCGAGAAGGCTGGCCGGTCTTGACCAGCGCCGGAGTTTTGGCCTGGGCCCGCGGCTTCCCTGTCGCCCCGGAATTTGCGGCGAACGAAAGGACCCGAGTCGGGATCTTGATCGCCGAGGAAAAAATTCGTTGAGCGCTCGGAAAGACGCGGCGTTTTCAGCCGCGCGAATCGCCGCCCGAGTGGCGGCGCTCGGCAAAGAAATCGCCCGGGCGTACAATGGGCGCCGGCTGGACGTGGTGATTACTCTCGACCGCGGTTTTGTTTTCGCGGCCGATCTGATTCGCGAGATCGACGCGCCGGTGGTTTGTCATTTCGTCAGCGAGAACGTGCGTGACGTGGAACAAAGCGGTCGCCCGCGCAGGGAAGTGTTTTTCGGAAAGCGGCCGGATCTGAAGGGCCGGGACGTCCTGCTGGTTGACGCGGTGATGGACAGCGGCGTAACGCAGGATTTCTTGATGCGAAGGCTAGGCGAAAGCCGGCCAAGATCGCTGCGGCTCGGGGTGCTGCTGGACAAGCCGTCGAAGCGGCGAGTCACCCTGGAGCCTGATTACTTTGGGTTCCGGACCGCATCTAATAGGATATGGGTGGGCTACGGTTTGGCGGCGTCTAATGATACCGGCCGCAATCATCGAGTTCTTTCGACCCGCGGGACGTTGCCGAAGCGTAAGCGGTAGATAAACCGGGCCAGGGATCCGGTTCCAGGCCAGCATCAAGTCTTTTGGTTTCGGGACAGAAGTGAGGGTGACGTGAATTCTAGTTCTACGGTCAAAACAATTCTGTTTTGGATTTCCATCGTCTTCCTGGGTGTCATGCTCTGGAAGCTGGTGTCCGCCAACGGGCAGTCCGCGCGCGAAGATGAACCCAGTTACAGCGAGTTCATGCAAAAGGTCGATGCGGGCGACGTGAAGGAAGTCACGATCTACCTCTCACCGAACAGCTACGAGCTGCAGGGCGAATACATCCGACCCGCGAACCGCAAGTTCCATGTCCCCATTTTCAAGGAAGCTGCACCGGACATCACCAAGGAATTAAAAGACAAGGGCGTCCAGATCAAGGTCAAGGAAGTGCGCAGCGGAGATTGGGTCTTGATTCTGCTGAATGCCGCACCGCTTCTCTTGCTCGTCGGGTTCTGCTTGTTCCTTATGCGGCAGATGCAAGCGGGCGGGAACAAAGCCCTCAGCTTCGGCAAATCGCGCGCGCGCCTGCTCTCCGCGCAGCAGAAAAAAGCCACGTTCAAAGATGTGGCCGGGACCGATGAAGCAAAAGAAGAACTCCAGGAAATCATCGAGTTTCTGAAAGATCCCCAAAAATTCCAGAAGCTCGGCGGGCGCATTCCCAAGGGCGTGCTTCTGGTCGGGCCTCCGGGCACCGGCAAGACTCTGCTTGCGCGGGCCATTGCCGGCGAAGCCAACGTTCCCTTTTTCTCGATCTCCGGTTCGGACTTCGTGGAGATGTTTGTCGGCGTGGGCGCCAGCCGCGTCCGCGATCTTTTCGAACAGGGCAAGAAGAACGCCCCGTGCATCATCTTCATCGATGAAATCGACGCCGTCGGCCGCCACCGGGGCGCTGGCCTCGGCGGTGGACACGACGAGCGCGAGCAAACACTGAACGCGCTGCTGGTCGAAATGGACGGCTTTGAATCGAACGAAGGCGTGATCCTGATCGCAGCCACCAACCGCCCTGATGTTCTCGATCCCGCGCTTCTTCGCCCCGGGCGTTTCGATCGCCGCGTGGTCGTAGCGCGACCCGACGTGAAAGGCCGCGAAGAAATCCTGCGCGTCCACACCCGCAAAGTTCCCATCTCCGATGACGTCGATCTCTCGATCATCGCTCGCGGCACGCCCGGATTCTCCGGCGCTGATCTGGCCAACCTCGTGAACGAAGCGGCCTTGTGGGCGGCACGCCAAAACCGCAAATTCGTGATGATGGTCGATTTCGAAATGTCCAAGGACAAAGTCCTGATGGGCGTCGAGCGCAAGTCGATGATCCTGTCCGACGAGGAAAAGCGCAACACCGCCTATCACGAAGCGGGCCACGCGCTGGTCGCCGCCATGACTCCTGGCGCCGATCCAGTTCACAAAGTCACGATTATTCCGCGCGGCATGGCGCTTGGTCTTACCATGCAGCTGCCCGAAGACGACAAGCACACCTACACGCGCACTTATCTGGAAACCATGCTCGCGGTGTTAATGGGCGGCCGCTCGGCCGAAGAAATTTTCCTGGGCCACATCACCACCGGCGCCGGCAACGACATCGAGCGCGCCACGGAAATCGCCCGCAACATGGTCTGCGAATGGGGCATGAGCGAACTCGGGCCCCTCGCCTACGGCAAGAAAGACGAAGCCATCTTCCTGGGCCGCGAAATCAACCAGCACCGCGACTATTCCGAAGACACCGCCATCCAGATCGACAAGGAAGTGAAGCGCATCGTCAGCGAAGGCTACGAGAAAGCGAAAAGCCTGCTCTCCAACAATCGCGAAACGCTGGAGCGCATCGCGCAAGCCCTTCTCGAACGCGAAGTGATCGACGCCACCGAGGTCAAGCTCCTGATGGACAACAAGCCACTACCTGAAAAGGTGCGTACGCCGCCCCCGCCGCCAGCCCAGGGCGCGCCCAGCACCGACCCCAAGGTCGTTCGCCCCGAACTGCGTCCCGCCCCGGGCTTCACCCGCGGCGAAAACCCGGCCAAAGCGTAATTTCCTTTCGTAAATAGAAGTGGTTCAAGGGCGCGGCCGCGAGCCGCGCCCTGAACATTTGTAGGGGCGCGAGCCGCCTGGGGCAGACAGGCATGGTTGGCCGCAATTGGCAAGATGTCGCGCACATCACCGCGCAAGGTTTGTCTCAACAAATCACACGGGGTATGATCGACCGTGAACGCAAACAACCATGCCCCTGACCCCCAAACAATTCCGGCAAATCGCCCTAAGCTTTCCCGAAACCGACGAGCGGGCCCACATGCACCACCCCGACTTCCGCGTAGCCGGAAAAATCTTCGCAACACTAGGCTACCCGGACAAATCCTGGGGTATGGTCAAACTAACGCCGGAGCAACAAGAAGAACTCGTGACGGACGAACCAAAGGTGTTTGTCCCCGCAGCAGGCGCCTGGGGCCGCAACGGCAGCACCACCGTCCACCTGAGGTCCGCAACGAAAGCCACCGTGCGCCGAGCCCTCGAAGCCGCCTGGCGCAACACCGCTCCGAGAGCTCTTACCGCCGCATACAAATCGCAGAAAGCATGATCCACACGGAACGCCATGCACTTCACGCTGAATTGCGTAACTCCACGACCGCAAGAAAAGCTTGCGGTCGTTCGGGGATTACTCGGTTCGCGGTCCGGGTTCAGCTTGGATCGGAGTCACCGGAGCACGGTCTGGAAGGTGCGCTAACCCAGGATGGCGGTACCCGCCCCTGGTCACCCGACTCTCTGCTAAAATAAAGGCAGTATGCTCAACCAAATCGAAGGCTTCGACGTCACCGCCTCGCGTCACCCACGTCGCAAGACCTACGGCGTGAACGTCGGCCAGGTCCGCGTAGGGGGTGGCGCGCCCATCGTCGTGCAGTCCATGACCAACACCGACACCGCCGACATCGAAACCACGTTCACGCAGACGATGGAATTGGCCGAAGCCGGCTCGGAAATCGTGCGCTGGACCGTCAACGTTCCTGAAGCGGCCGCCGCCGTTCCCGAAATCAAGAAACGATTACTCGGAGCGGGCTGCAACGTCCCGATCATCGGCGACTTTCACTACAACGGTCATGTGCTGCTCACGAAATACCCGGCGTGTGCCGTGGCCCTCGACAAGTACCGCATCAATCCCGGCAACGTCGGCGCTGGCCAGCGCCGCGACGAACAATTCTCCACCATCTGCAAGATCGCGCGCGACAACGGCAAGCCCGTGCGCATCGGCGTCAACGGCGGCTCCCTGAATCAAGAGCTGGTCATGCGCAAGATGCAGGAAAACACCGACCGGAACCTGGGCCAGGAGTCCGAACAGATCATCAACGATTGCATGGTGCTGAGCGCGCTGGAATCGACCGAGCTCGCGCTGGAATCAGGCCTGCGTCACGACCAGATCATTATTTCCTGCAAGACCTCGCGGCCGCGCGACCTGATCACCGTTTACCGGGATCTCTCCGCGAAAACCGAGCAGCCTTTGCACCTCGGCCTCACCGAAGCCGGCATGGGCATGAAGGGCCAGATCTGGTCGGCCGCCGCGCTCGGCGTGCTGCTCCATCAAGGCATCGGCGACACCATCCGCATTTCGCTCACGCCGAAACCTGGAGGCGACCGCCGCGAAGAAGTTTACGCCGCCTGCGAAGTGCTGCAGGCGCTGGGCCTGCGCTCGTTTTCTCCGAGCGTTACCGCGTGCCCCGGCTGCGGCCGCACGACCAGCTCCACCTTCCAGGAACTTGCCGAGCGCATCCAGGGCTACATCCGCGACATGATGCCCATCTGGAAGACGCAGTACGAAGGCGTTGAGACCATGACCCTCGCTGTGATGGGCTGCATCGTCAACGGCCCCGGCGAATCCAAAGCCGCCAACATCGGCATCAGCCTCCCCGGCACCGGCGAAGCCCCCCGCTGCCCTGTTTACATCGACGGGAAAAAAGACGTCACCCTCGAAGGCACCTACGATGAGCTAGCCGCCGCCTTCCAGGCCTTGGTCGACAACTACATCGCCACCCATTACCAACGCAAAGGAGCCGAAGCCGCGGTCTCATCGTGACCCGCGTCGCTCTCCAACGGGTTACCTGGTGGAATGATCCAGACAGTGCGCTAAAAGGAAGCAAGGCATGAAAATCAGCCGGGAAGATGTGGTACGAGTTGCGGAGCTGGCTTACCTGGATTTGAGCGATGGTGAACTCGAGACCTACCGAAAGCAAGTCGACGAGATTCTGGAATACATCGGCAAGCTGAACGAACTGGATACGACCTTTGTCGCGCCGATGGCGCAGGTGCTCACCGACGATCAGACCGCGGACGCGACTCTGCGTGAAGATGTCGAAGTGCCGTGCCACGGCGCAGCCGAACTGCTGAAGCAAGCGCCCGATCCTGAGCCTCCGTATTTCCGGGTTCCCAAAGTGATCGAGCGGTGATTGAAACGCAATCCTGGTAGAACCGGCTTCCCGCCGGCGGCTTTGCAGATTTTATCTTTGTTGGCCCAAAGCGGATGATTCAGGGCAGACATGGCGACCAACTGGACGATTGACGGTGTAAAGGAAGCGCTCGCGGCGAAGAAAATCTCAGCGCGCGAACTTGCCGCTGAACACTACTCGCGCATCGCCGCGCGCAATCCGCAGCTCAACGCGTTCCTGGCGCTGTCCGAGGAACGCGCCTATGCACAAGCCGATCGCGTCGATGCGCTAGTGGCCGCCCGAAAGTCGTTGCCGCCGCTGGCAGGCGTGCCGATTGCGATTAAAGACGTGCTCAGCACCCGCGGCGTCCCCACCACCTGCGGTTCGAAAATTCTCGAGCACTACGTTCCGCCGTACGACGCCACCGCCGTCGAGCGGCTGGAAGCTGCCGGTGCCATCCTGCTCGGCAAGACGAATTGCGACGAATTCGCCATGGGCAGCTCCAACGAGAATTCCGCCTATGGCCCGGTCCTGAATCCGGAAGCTACCGACCGCATTCCTGGCGGGTCGAGCGGCGGTTCGGCCGCCGCCGTTGCGGCCGGCTTGGCGGTCGCGGCGCTCGGCACCGACACCGGCGGATCGATTCGCCAGCCTGGAGCGATGTGCGGCGTTCCCGCGATGATGGGAAGTTATGGCCGAGTATCGCGCTACGGACTGATCGCCTTCGCGTCTTCGCTGGACCGCGTCGGACCCTTCGCCAACAATGCTCGCGACGTCGCAACCGTGCTGCAGGTGATTGCCGGGCGCGATCCCAACGATTCGACTTCCACGACGGTGCCGGTTCCCGATTACGCGGCCGAGATCGCCAAGCCTGTGGCCGGTTTGCGCATCGGCATCCCCAGAGAATATTTTGGCGCGGGCATGGATGGCGAAGTCCGCAAAAAGATTGAAGCAGGCATCGAAGTTCTAAAAAAACTCGGCTGCAAAACAGTCGAGATCCACATGCCCCACACCGATTACGCCATCGCGGTGTACTACATCATCGCCACCGCCGAGGCGAGCTCCAACCTGGCGCGTTACGACGGCGTGCGTTACGGCCTGCGCGTGAACGACGATTCGCTGCTGGCCATGTATCGGAAAACGCGCGGCGCGGGTTTCGGCGCAGAAGTAAAACGGCGCATCGTCCTCGGCACGTACGTTCTTTCGGCGGGCTACTACGACGCTTATTACTTGAAAGGACAAAAAGTTCGTGCGTTGATCGCACAGGATTTCCATCGAGCCTTTGCCCAGGTAGACGCCATCGTTACCCCTACCTCGCCCGTGCCCGCATTCAAATTGGGCGAGCGCACGAATGACCCGCTCCAAATGTATCTTGCTGATATATACACAGTTACTGGATCACTGGCGGGCATACCGGGAATCTCGGTGCCCTGCGGAAAAATCTGCGGTAAGCTCCCGGTCGGTCTGCAGATATTCGGCCCGGCTTTTGGCGAAGCCCGCGTCTTGCAGCTGGCGCACGCTTTTGAGCAGGCAGGCGGTGCCTCGGTATGAAATCGCAACTCGGTCTCGATGCACACAGTTTGGAGTTGCCCCCCTCCGATCGAGTCGAAGCGAGTTCAGAAGATTCGGTGACCAGGCTCGATCCCATCCTCGAGAAACTGGCACACGCTCAGAGTCGGCTGCTCCACACCGCCGACTCGGTTCGCGCGGACCAGTGGCAGACGCGTCCTCGCCGCGGCGGTTGGTCGGCTGCCGAGCTGGTGGCCCACCTCATCATGGTCGAGCGAGCCATCCTGGGTCGCGCTGACCGCGTGATGCAGGATGCCCCTCGCCATTTCCCATTGTTAAAAAGCTTTCATCTTCCGCTTGCTCTGGTGGAAGCGCGGCTGATACGCCGGAAAACGCCAATTCCGCTGGACCCGGAACTGGTGCGAGAGAAAGAAACAATGCTGGCGGAATTACGCGACGTAAGGGAACGCACGCTCGCTTTTGTGGACGAAACCAAAGGCCGCGATCTCAGCAAATATCGCTGGCGGCATCCATTCCTCGGCACGATGAACACGTACCAATGGCTGCAACTGGTCGCATGCCACGAAATCCGGCATGAAAAACAGATGCGAGAAATCGCCGCCTCCTACCGAAAGCCATAGCAAGATTGCAAAACCAGGACATTTTTACCTGTCCGATGTGCCAGTTCGTGCCCATGTGGCCAAGTCGAAATTCGCCTGTTTTTCGCCGATAATGCCTGTTTTTACAGGGTTTTCCGTAAAAAGTACTAGCCACGGCGTTTTGCCTGACAGAACGGAACTACTATTGCTCTAGTTTCGGTGCAGCGAATACGATACACACAGCATCAAACGCAGTGTGGATCGTAATAGCCGCGGGACATAGAGAGGACCAAGGCCATGGTGACCGTCAAATCCAGCCAGAAGATTTTCACCGACTCGGAAGTGGCTACCCTTACCGGCATTTGCGTGGATCATTTGCATAATTTCGCCAAGAGCCGCCACCTGGGATTCATCGCGCGAGCCGCGGAACGCGCCGGGATCCAGGCGGACCAGTGGTTGTTTACCCTGTCGGACTTGATGGTTCTGGTTACGCTGTTTCCGCGCTGCACGCACTAATCGCGCTTCCGAAAATCGAAGGTGGAATTGTGCTCTCCGGATGATCCGGAGGGCTTTTTTTGTTTTTAAAGAGTCTTTCGAAAGCCCGCGCACCGACTCGTTTTTCCGCTCCCGCACCTGCCGCATTTTTTCCCTTGTGACCATAGTGCGACGGTGGCATCTATGTTGGTATGGAATTCCGACAACTTGGTCATTCAGGTTTACTGGTCCCCGTTCTCAGTTTTGGGACGGGAACGTTCGGTGGGGGGAACGAATTCTTCAAGGCTTGGGGAAGCAGCGATGTTGCCGAAGCAACCCGGCTCGTAGATGTTTGCCTCGAAGCGGGCTTGAACATGTTCGACACCGCGGATGTCTACTCGCGCGGGCTTGCCGAGCAGATCCTCGGCAAAGCGATTGCCGGGCGGCGGACCAATGTCCTGATTTCCAGCAAAGCTACCTTTCGAATGGGCGACGGACCAAACGACGTTGGGTCTTCGCGCTATCACTTGCTGCGGGCGTGCGAAGACAGCTTGCGACGGCTAGGCACGGATTACATCGACATTTATCACCTGCATGGATTCGACGCTGTGACGCCGATCGAGGAAACCTTGCGAACACTCGATCAGCTGGTACAGAGCGGCAAGGTGCGCTACATCGCGTGTTCGAATTTTTCGGGATGGCACCTGATGAAGTCGCTGGCCATCTCGGAAAAATACGGATGGGCGCGCTACGCCGCGCATCAGGCGTACTACTCCTTGATTGGGCGCGAATTCGAATGGGAGTTGATGCCGCTGGGGATCGATCAAAAGATCGGCACCATTGTTTGGAGTCCATTGGGCTGGGGTCGTTTGACGGGAAAGGTCCGGCGCGGGCGAGCGCTCCCCGAGACCAGCCGGCTTCACAAGACCGCCGACCTCGGTCCTCAAGTCGAACAAGAATATCTGTACCGCGTTGTGGATGCGCTCGACGAAGTGGCCAAGGAGACGGGAAAGAGCGTCCCGGTCATCGCCTTGAATTGGCTTTTGCAGCGGCCGACGGTAGTGAACGTTGTGATCGGGGCGCGGAACGAAGAGCAGTTGCGGCAGAATTTGCAGGCCGTGGGTTGGAACTTGACTGCGGAGCAGGTGGCGAAGTTGGATAAGGCCAGCGATCGGACGCCTGTTTATCCTTACTGGCATCAGAGGCAGTTCAAGGAGCGGAACCCGTGGCCGGTGCCTTTGGCGGGTGACGCCACCAGGCATTAGCTTTTTGTTGTAGCCCTGTCTGCGGATTGGCGGACGGCGATTGGCCTTTACGATCCCAATGCTCTTATCCCGAACCTCCATCGTTGTATTTTGCATCGCCGGCATCGGCTGGCTTGGTGCGGCAGTGCTGGCTCGACCAGGCGATGCCGGAAATATCCTGGAAAGCCAGCAAGCAGGGCCGGCGGCCTCGGCCGCAGCGACCACCGCAACAACGGACCAGGACACGGCGGCGGACGCGCGGATTGTGCGGGGAAAGAAGCTGGTGCTGAAGGATGGAAGCTTTCAGCTGGTTCGGAGCTATGAGCGGAAGGGCGATCGGGTGCGGTATTTCAGCATCGAACGCGGGGATTGGGAGGAGATTCCTGCGGTCTTGGTGGACTGGGATGCGACCACAAAGGCGGAACGCGATTCCGAAAAAGCCGACCAAGCGCTGGTCAACAAAATCCACAAACAGGAAGAGGCTACCAAGACAGATACCACGCTGGACGTGGATGCCAGTTTACAGGTGGCGACCGGGGTGTTTTTGCCGCCCGGAGAAGGAATGTTCGCGGTCGAGGGGAAATCGGTGATTGCCATACCGCAGGTGGGGTCGGAAGTGAAGAATGACAAAAAAAACACCATCAAGCGGGTTCTGTCCCCGATTCCGATCGTACCCGCCAAACGGAACGTGGAACTTCCAGGAGGCAAGGCGACGCTGCGGATAAATACACAATTCCCGGAGTTTTATCTGCGGGAAATTCAACCGGACTACGACAAGGACTCCGCCCTCGAACGCACCAGCCGCCAGAGCACGACAGGGCCGGATGTCGAACTACTTCGCGCCACGGTCAAGGGCAATAAACGCATTCTGGAGTCGATTCGGAGCATGTTTGGCGAGGAAGTCGGGCGGGAGAGCAATGCCATTTCGATTCAGCAGTGGGAAGTGGCCAAGACCGTTTACCGGTATACGTTGAGCCAGCCGCTGCCTCCGGGAGAGTATGCGCTGGCGGAGGTCTTGCCGGGCGGGTTGAATCTGTTTGTTTGGGATTTCGGCGTGGACGGGGCGAAACCCGAAAAGCGCTAA
>Ga0181522_10001948_pt1 | contig 12055 bp, 1 predicted proteins | sample PEATcosm2014_Bin_27_FD_121103 | JGI IMG/M metagenome (GOLD analysis project Ga0181522, IMG submission 121103) | Peatland microbial communities from MTU Mesocosm Facility, Houghton, MI, USA - PEATcosm2014_Bin05_10_metaG | ecosystem: Environmental > Terrestrial > Soil > Wetlands > Peat | place...
CACCACCAAACTGCCGCTGTTATCATGAATGGTCAGGGTGGCGGCGCTGGGCGGATACAGGAAGCTGCCGCCGCTCGGACCGGACAATAGCAACAGAACCGTTTTGTCCGGCTGGACCGTGTTGCCCGCAATCACCGTCACGGTGAACGTCTGGCTGGTGACGCCGTTGGTGAAAGTGCACGTGCCATTCGTCGCCACATAATCCGTTCCGGCCTTCGCCGTGCCATCGGCGGTGGCAAAGTTGACCGTTGACACCTGGTTGGTGTTGTCGGTCCGGTTGACTGTGATCGTCACGGCCACGCCGGTCTTGAGCACGCTGTAAACCGGGCTTGAGAAGCTCAAGCCGGAGTTGTTGTCAATGATGGTCACCACTTGATTGCTGGGTGAGGTGATTTTCCCGGGCGCCGTTGCATTGGTCAACACCACGGTGAATGCGCGGCTGCCCGTGATCAAAGTGTTGTCGCTGATCGGAACGCTGATGTTGTTGGTCCCAATGCCGTTGGTGAAGACCAGCGTGCCGCTCTGGCCGGTATAATCCTGCCCGCTCACCGCCGTGCCGTCCACGGTGTAATACTGCACGGACAGCGGCACGGAGTTGGAATTCACAATCGCCGGCTCAATTCCCGGATTGGAGCAAACGACGGGGATGATGGCGTTGCCGATATTCTTGGAGACGCTTATGGCCGGGTTGGTGAAACTCAATCCCGCCGCGCCCCCCTGCAGCACAATCAGCGTGTTGCTCGGCGCCACCAGTTGCGCGCCGTTGGTGGGATTGAACAGGCTCATGCCGAACGCCAGGTTGGTCGTCATCTGATTGTTGATGAGGGGCACGGAAATCGTCTTGAGGATTTCGCCGCCGGCAAAGGCCAGCAAGCCGGCGGTGGTGTTGTAATTAATTCCCGCCCGGGCCGTCCCGTTGGTCGTGGCGTAATTCACCTGGAAAGCATTGGCGGGATTGCCGATTCGCTGGACGAAGATAATGGCGGGGCTGTTGGTCTCGCTGACGTAATTGGTGCCATTGACGAACGCGACGCCGAAATTATTATTCAAAATGGTGACGGTGGCATTGGTGGGCGCAATCAGGGTTGCGCCGCTGGTTGAATTCGTCCACAGCACCATCGAGAAGGTCACCGGAGGCTGCACCTGCGGATTGTTCACCAGTTGCACGAGAATGGTCTTGGGCACGTTGTCGCCGTTGCCAAAGGTGACCGAGCCGCTGACAGGATTAAAATCGGCGCCCGGCTGGGCCGCGCCCGGACCCGTGCCGGTGACGGTGGAATAATAAACGGTAACCGAGCCGACGGAACCGTTCGTGCGCAGGACCGTGACATAGGCATTCGTGCCGGTTGAATTGACCGTGTAATTGGTCGCGGAAAAACACACCAGTCCGGCCGCGGGCGTGGTGTCAATGATGGTCAACGTCGCGTTGGAAGGCGCAGACAGGAGGGTGTTCGCGGCGTTGGTCAACGCCAGACCGACCGTTTGATTACCCTCCGCCAGCCCGTTATTGTTAATGGGAATCGAGAACGTCTTGTCCGAATCGCCTGGATTAAAAGTAACGGTTCCACTGACGGGAGTGTAATCCGTGACAGGAACAGCCGTGCCGTTGGTGGTCGTGTAGAAATCCACCGAGCAGGCATTATTCGTGCCGCCCTGGCGCGTGATATCAATGGACGCCGCCCCGTTCTGGGTATTTTTCAGCACCGTATAGAAAGTGGACGAAAAGCTCACCGCGCTGTCATCGTTTATAATCGTCAGCGTGGCGGCCGGCTGATTTCCCAACCCGCCCGCGGGCGTGGGATTGGACAGCACCAGCCCGACCAACAGATTGGACGTGATGACGCCGTCGTCCAACACCGGAACCGTGACCGTCCGCAAAACCTCGCCCGCCGGGAAATCCACATTGAGATTTTGGGGCGCATAATTGACGCCCGCCACCGCCGAGTTGACATTGGTCGTGGAAAAATTGATGAAAACGTCGCCCGAACCATCGGCATTGGTCCCGCTGGTGCCGCCCGTGCGCTGGATGGTGATCTGCGCATTCACCCCGTCTTCCTGCACCTGAAAATTCGCCGAGGAGAATTCGAACTGGCCCGAGCCGGTGATGGAACCGCCATAAATCCGCGCGATGTCGGCAAACGGCTGGCCGTCATACTGGCTGAAATTGCCGCCAATCACCAGCATTCCATCCGCCGGCTGGACAACCACGGTGTCCACGTCGCCGTTGGCGCCATCCCCGAAATTAACCGTTGGATCCGTCGCGCCGGTCGGCATCAGGCGGGTGATGTGACTGCGCGTGACGCCATTGACCTGGGCGAACTGGCCGACCAAAACAATCCGGTTATCCGCCTGCAACGCAATGCCCTGAACCGGGCCGCCCGCGGCGGCGGCAAAATTCGTGTCCACGGTCCCGTCGGTGTTCAACCGGAGGACATAATTCACGTTGGTGCCGTTAAAATTGGTGAAGCTGCCGCCGACGAGCACGCGGCCATCCAGTTGAATGGCCAGCGCCTGGACGGTGCCGCCGGTCGCGCCAAGCCCGAGGTTCGCGTTGAAATTCGTGTCAAGCGAACCATCCACATTCAATCGCGCCAGGCCGTTCAAAGGCGTCCCGTCAAGGTGCGCGAACCCGCCACCAATCAACAGCTTGCCGGCGAAGAGGGAATTGGTCGGATAAGCGGCGACGGCATACACCGCGCCATCCGCGCCCGAGCCGACGGAGAACGAACCGTCGGGGGAACCGTCGTTATTCAAGCGCGCGATGCCGGGGCTGAATTCACTGCTGATGTTGCCGAAGGCGCCACCGACATAAATTTCGCGATTGCCGTTGATGAAGGTTTCCACAACGGCATTCACCGTGTTGTCCGCGCCGGGGCCGGGATTGAAACTGGTATCCAATGAACCATCGGTCTGCACGCGCGCGATGAAATTACGGAAGACGCCGTCAACGGAACCGAAGGAGCCACCCAACAAGACACGGCCATCGGTCTGGCACACTATGGACTGCACCGAGCCATTCGCCCCGGCGAGACCGGAGAGGAAGGTGGTATCCAGTGTGCCGTCCGGGTTCAGGCGGGCAAAGCTGCCTTCGCCCGTGGCGCCCACGGCGGTGAAACTGCCACCGGCCAGAATCTGGCCGCCGGGCTGCAGGGCGAGCGAGAAGACGCTTCCATTCATGCCGGCGGCGTTGAACGCAGTGTCCGGCGAGCCAGGCGGCCGGTTGTAGCTTTCCGCATCCAAAATCTGCACCTGCGCGCCGGCAGGAGAACCGAGGGCGGCATTGGTCGGATTGGACAAGGCGACATTGAAATAGAAATTTGCGGGCGGACCATCCACGATTCCATCATCCTTGACCGGCACGGTAAAGCTGGTGCTGACCTGGTTGGCGGCAAAGACGAGGGTGCCGACGCGGTTGGAGTAATTGACGCCGCTGGTGGTATTCTGGCCATTGCTGGTGGCGTAGTTGACGGACACCTGACCGACGGCGCCTCCCGTGCGGGTGACGGTGAGGGTGGCGTAACCGCCATTTTCATTGACGTTGTAGACCGGGGCGCTGAACTGCAACGCGCCGTAGCTGTTGTTATTGCTGATGGTGAGCGTGGCGTTGCTGATGGCTCCCATGAGCGCGGGGGTGTTGGTGATGCCCACCGACGGGCTGAACAGCACAACCTGGAATTGCCTGTTGGTGCCGACGATGCCGGTGTTGATGAGCGGAACGTTGATGGTTTTTTGCGAAACGTCCCCGCTGATCCAGCTCAAGGTGTTCGTTGACCCGGTGTAATCCCTCCCGTTCAGGGCCGAACCATTGGTGGTGTAGTATTGGACGGAAACGCTGCCCAAACTGCCGGCGACACGATTGACGACAAAGGCGAGGGAACCGGAGCTTTCAGCGGCGCTGAAGTTGGTGGCGGCCAGGGTCAGGTAACCCCGGAAACTGGGGTTGATGAGGCGGAGGATGGCGTTTGATATTCCGTAGGTCGCGCCCGCCGGGGAGGTTCCAAGCGACGACAGCGCCAGATCAACCGTTTTTTCCACAATGTTTGTATAAATGATGCCGTTATTTTTGACCGTGACATTAAATGCGTTGCTGACAACACCCTGGTTGAAAACCAAAGGCCCGGCATTGGTAATGCCCACATAATCCGTGCCCACCACCGCGGTGCTGTTGCTGTTGACGGTGGAGTATCTCACGGAAATGCTGCCCGCAATGCCATTGCTGCGAAGCACGCTGATGGAGGGGCTTGCGTTAGTTGCGACATAGGTTGAGGAGCTGAAACCAAACACGCCCGGTTTCTGGGTGTCGTCAATGATGGTAAGCGGCGAGAGGGAGGTTCCCAATGCGGTGCCGAGCGGAATGTTTTCACCACCCAGATAAAATTGATCCTGCTGCGCCGGGTTGGCCAGTTGGAACTGGGCATTCAGATTGCCCGGATTCAGCGTATCTTTAATAATGCTGACCGTGACCGTGGAGAGGTTGTTCAAGGCCTTCTCCTTTATGTCCGTTGTCAGATACGAGCCGTAAGGATCCACCAAAAAACCGCCCACGCCGGACAAGCCGTCCTCGTGCATGCGTGACTGATACGGGTTCTCACGGTATATCCAATCTATCCAAAACATCGGCGGCGCGCCGCTATAAGAGTAGTCGCTGCCGCTTAGAGCCAGACCCGGCAGCACGGAAAAGGCGGCCGAAATGGGACCCAAGTTTCCATTAGTCCGCACCAGACTCACGGAAAGCGACGAGGAGCTTTTATTGGCCGAATAACTGGTCTGCTGCATACTGATATTGCCGGGTCCCGGCGTGGAACCGCCGATCAAGCGGGCGATGCCGTCACGGTTGCGGACGCCATCGCGCGTCTTTGGCTCCACCCACAAGCTCGGGGAACGACTCGGGTCAAAACTTTCATCATAACCCATTTCGTCATCCAACACATCGCAGACATTTGTATCCGCCTGGCCGCCGCCCACCTGCTCGAAGGAGCCACCGATCAGCACATTGCCATCGCTCTCAAAACCCGACGTGTAGACCGCAGGCGAGTCGTAGGAATAAATCCGCTTCAACCCCGCAAACTGATTGTAGGCCATGTCGAGGAACGTGGTGTCCACCGTGCCGTTGGAATACAGACGGGTGAAGCCGAGACGATGCGTGCCATTGAACGATGAAAACGCCCCGCCGACATACATTGAATTAAACAGCGGCTGAAGGGTGATGTCATAAACCACGTCGTCCGCGCCGGTGCCGACAAAAAAGTTGGTCGTGTCCGTCGAGCCATCCGCATTGAACCGGACGATGTGATTATAAGAGTTGCCATTGACATGCGTGAAGACGCCGCCCGCGACGACCTGGTTGTTCGCCTGCCACCCGAGCGCCAGCACCTTGTTGTCCGGCCCGGTGCCGGGATTAAAGGTGGTGTCCAGCACGCCATTGGTGGTGAAGCGCGCGATGTTGGCGTAGGACTGCCCGGCGACATTAAACTGCCCGCCAACGACCACCCCACTGACGGTCTGCGGCGCAGTCACCGAGGCGGTATAAGTCCACGTCAACACGGGGTAGGGCGAGCCGCCCGGATTCATGACGATGGCCAGTTGATTGGTGCTGAAGGTGCGGAGAAGTCCCGTGGGGCCAAACGGAATCACAATCGCGCCGGTGCCGATGTTGGTAAAGGAACCCAGGCTGACCCCGGCCCCCGTGACGGTGTTGGTGCCACCGTAAAAAACATTCATGAAATTCGTATAGATGTAACTGTTGTAACTAATCGTCAGCGTGCCTGACGTCAATGTGCCAAGATTGATGTAAAAATCGTCCTCATTGGGACTATTGGTGGGATCATTGCGGGTGAAGCTGAAGACCGTGGACTGGGGCAGCGCCAGGGCATAAACCGAACCGTTCAAAGAGCTGCCGGGGTTGAAGGAGGCATCCAATGAACCATCGGCATTCAACCTGGCCAGATAATTGCGCGCAACGCCATCCACGTGGGTGAAATCACCGCCGATGACCACCCTGCCATCCGGCTGCACCGCCACCGCGCGGACCGCGGCATCCGCGCCCGAACCCTGGGAGATTGAAAAGGCCGAGTCGAGCGAACCATCCGAGTTCACCCGGGCAAAGTTACCAACGCCAGCGTCATTATAAGACGAGAACGCGCCACCGATGACAAATTGACCGCCGGAAAGCGCGATGGCGTTGATGGCGCCGCTGGTGCTGTCGCCCGGATTGAAGGAGGTGTCCATCGCCCCATTGGTGCTGATGAGCGCGAGGTTGTCCTGGGCATAGCCATTATAGGATGAAAAATTTCCGGCGATGATGGTCTCATCATTGGTGAGAACCGCCAGACCATAGACCAGGCCCGAAACGCCGGGATTGTTCAGATTGTTGTCCGGCCAGGTTTGAGGAACCTGGGCGGGCGGCAGGGCGAGGTCGCCGTTGAAATCCGCGTTGTAAAGCTCATCCACGGAGCCGGCCGGGGGATTTTGATCATTGAACAATATGGTCACCGTCGTTTCGTTGTTCATGCCCACCAGCACCGGCACATCATGGCCGCCAACACTCTTTGTCTGATACAACTGGATCTTGAAATCCTTGTTGAATTTCGTCAGGGTGCTGTTGGTGACGGTGAAGGTGAGGGGTTGATATGAGTAGCCGACAGCAGGTCCGGCCGGAAAACTGATGGTGCCCGTGACCAGGTTAAAATCGGAATTTCTTCCCCTAAACACATTGTTGGTGGGCGGAGTCGGGCAGGCATAGTCGGAACCCGGCTGGAGCGGGAAGAAGGCGTTATACCCCTCGCTAGCTTGCTGATCGTCACCGAGGAAGTTGTTGACCCGATAAGTGAGGGTCTGCGCGCTGGCGTTGGTTCCAAACCGCTCCACCCAAAGAGTAACCTGTGTCCATGGACTATTGGTTCCATTCACATCCGCCGGGACACGATAATTGACCTTCTCAAAGTTAAAAATGGCATTGGTGGGATAGAGGGCAGTCACATAGTTGGTGTTGAAACTAATGTTGGTCAACGTTACCTCATTGGGGTCAATCACGACATTGGTGCTGACGACCATCGTCACTGTATTGGAGTAGAGAGTAAGGGAATTGGTGATCACCTGTGGAATGAGGTCAGGACCATAAGGGTCGGCGCCCGAATTCAATATTTTCACCACGGCGGTGTTGAACGTCGGGTCCACGCGCGGCGGGGACACGTCGCTGGATTCGGACGGGTCCAATTGAGCATTTGACAACACCACTCCGAAATCCATGTTATACAAGTTACCTCCGGAACCACCGGAAACACCGAAACTTGAATTATTAATAATTGGAACCAGAATGGTCTTGCTCATTTCGTAATCGTCAAAAACCAGAGTGCCCCTGACGGATTGATAATCAATGCCGGCGAAGGCGGGAACGTCAGTGGGCGGAATGGACACAAAGGTCCCATCCTCGGTCGAATAATCCACCGTTACGCGTCCGGTGGAGCCGGCAACGCGAGTGACCGTCACCAAAGCGCCGGGCACGTTGTAGGTGTAATAGGTGGACACGGCCGAAAGGCTCAGGTTATTAAGCCCCTGGGGCGTGATACTCTCCGTCTCCGACGTTTGATAAAGCGGCTGCACCGTCTGAATATCCTCATCTTCCGTGGCCCAGCGGAAAACGCCGGAAGACTTGTAGGCCCAATTCAGCGAAATAGGCCCCCCCCCGCTCTTTGTATCCACCGCAATCATGTAGGTCGTTCCACCCTTGGCATTGAAGCGAAGACCGCTGGGACCATAGTAAAGCTGATAGTATCCGAATGCCAGTTCGGAGCCGGGACCGAAAAACGCCGCTTCCGAGCTGTCGGCGGTATCATTAGCCGCGAGATTATTCTGGGCCAGACCGCTGTTCACCGGGAAAAGGTCGTCATTGGCCGATATCTGGTTGAGGTTAGCCAGACTGGTGCCTGTATAAACCGCCAGCACCGTGTCAACGCTGCTGCCGATGGTATCCAAGGTTACTTCGCCATCCGACGGCGCGGTCCACTGATACCAAACCGAGGCGTTGGGCGGAAAACCGGCGATACTTGGTTCGCCGGGTTCATGGGTGGCAAGGCTGTTGTTCACATTCGTGGAACCCCAATCGCCGGTGAGCACGGCGGCGTTGGTAAAGCTGTCGTTGGATGGCGGAGGAATAGGCGGGCCAGAGGACCAATTCAACTGAATGGCCCCGGTGGCACTCTGATATAGATAACCCGCCACGGAAATGTAGTAAGTTTGCCCCGCCACCGCCTGGAAGCTATTCGTGTAATTATATGAAGTTCCACCGAAAAAACCAGAGTAGGCATAGGCCACAGACTGCAGATTGCTGATGCCACTGGCGCTATTTGTAAAAACCTGCACAACGGCCAGATTCGTCCCAAAAAGACTGCCGTTGGGATCAAACTCGGTGGTTTCATTGGTGGAGGCCGTCCATGAATACCAGACCGAAGCGAACACAGTAAAATCATCTATTCTTTGTTCGCCCGGCTCTATCGTTGCGCCCGTGTTGTTGTTGGTCGTTGAACCCGTGTCACCGTAGGAGGTGAGGTCAATCGCGCTGGCGAAATTATCATTCGCCGGCTGCGCATGGGCGACGCTCAACGTCAAACCGGCCAACACGGCCAATCCCAGCCTTGCCCAGCCGGCGCCCCGGAAGAAGCACCGCAACTTCCGGCTCACGAGTTGTTGCATATTTGTCTTCACAAGTTTTTCTTCCAGATCCGACGCGCCGCGTCCATTTTCAGGTTATTAAATAAATCTTATTTACAGCTTTGTCAAAAAAAATTGATTTATTTCACATCTTTCAACTATTGAAATCCAAAATAGGTGTCATACCAGTTTGGAAACTGCGGTATGTTGACATACAAGGGCTGGCCAAGCGGTGCGATCACCGAATTCGTCAGGGGCCAGGCTGCGGGCGGATAGTTGGTGGCCGATACAAAATTGGTCAGAAAAATCCAGGGTTGTGCCAAATTTGCCTTGTAATAAACAGTGTTCGTCGCGGCCGGGATTGAATTCCATGTAATGATCGTCGCTGTGTTCGCATTGATGGACGTGAAATGCACGTTCTCGAAGCCCTGCGACGACAAAAAGGCCATCGTCGGCGGTATCGGCAGCGAGCTGTTGATGTTTTCAACGCCACCACCGTATGAATCTATATTCCCCTCGGCGAGCGCGATATTCACCGGGTTGGTCACGCCGGCATAAACGATGTTGGTGGAACTGAAATACCCGGCGTAAGACGGCACCCAGCGGAGATGGCCGTTGTTTTTCTGATTCAGCAACAGCGACACATCACCGGCGCCCGAGGCGATGGCATCGGCATAATAAACCACCAGATTGGTGTTAAAAACCAGCGCCAGCAGGTTGTTGTGGATGTCCCTGCCGGCCAGATTGGTCCAGCTCGCATAATCGCGCAGTTCCAGACGGTCCACGTAAATCGCGTTGCTCGCGCCCGTGCCATAGAATTTGAACAGACTGTTTTTGCCCTGCGCGTCCAAAATGAGATGCCCCACGGCGACATTGTTGGTGTAGCCCGAATTGGAGACGCCATAATCCAAGCCCGACCAGAGGTTGTTGATGGTGACATTGATATTGGTGACCAGACCATTGACAACCTGGGGAGGCGCCACGTTGGAAACAGTCGTGCCCAGCAAATCGCCCGCCGGCGGCTTGATCGGCAGATTGAAGCCGTTGTTAAAATAAATGCCCGGGCTGGCGCTCGGGGCCTTGCTTCCAAGCTGCCAGATATTGCCGTTGGTCGGCCCGGTGTCGGTCAGCAGATTGGTCACGGTGAGATTCAGCGCGGCCCCGGCGGACAAAACCGAGTTGCTCACCACCATGCTGGCGGCCACAATGGCGATGTTGCCGCCGGCGACCACCGAGCCATTTGTCATCGTCGTGGTCAGGGACTGCAGGTTAAAGCTGCCACTGCCGGAGAAGAACGTCCCATAGTTTTCAAAATCATGCGCCCAGATGGCGGAGCCGCCCAAATTGCTCACACGCCCGCTGTTGACAAAGGCGCCATAAGGCTGCGCGGCGGAGCCAAAATTGGCGAGATTAATGGTGCTGATGGCGCCGTTGTTGGTGAGCCATAGCAGATTCGGCAGCGAACCCGGCCAGAGTATGCCGGCGGATTCCAGGTTCAACTCGCCGTCGGCGGAACTCGCGCCATTGCCATAGACATTGGTCGTCAAGGTCAGGCTTTGCGCGTTAATGGACAGCGAGCGCATGATATTGAACGCGTCGCTTATGACCACGCTGTTGGTGTCATTCAAGATCAGGTTCTGCACCTGTGCAACGAATGTTGGCGCGAGCTGGCTGGCCACAATTACAACACGGAAATCGTTGGTCACTAGAAATGTGTTGGTCGCAATGGGCGTGGGGGGCACGGTGTTTGTGAAAACGATGACGGTGTTGGTGGACAGAGCCACCCAACGCGTGCTCCAGGCCTGAACGGTGCCGCCCCAGATCGGAAACGACTGGGGCAGGAGATTGGTGATGGTAAAGGGTCCGTTGAATCCGTTGGTGACGCCGAGGTTGAGGTCGCTGAATGGAGCGGCGATTCGCGCGCCCGCATTGCCATCATATTGATTGGTCGCCTGCACGGACAGATAATCCGGCTGCGCAATCTGGGCGAGCGCCAGATTCAACTCTTTGCTGGCGTTGATTTGAATCCGTTGGGGGAGATTCGTGATGGAGTGGTTCGGTATGCTGTTGGTGCCCGCACTCGTCGCGATCATCTGCGCGCTGACATAGGCAAAACGATTGCTGACGAAACCGGAATCGAACACGTTCAAAAAGCCGGCGGCGGTGGGGGTGCCAAGGCCTATTTGCGTGGGACTCTCGGCAAACTGGAAATTATAGGGTATGCCATTGAGAATCAGCTCGTTGGTGACGACAGACTGGACATAATCATTATTGAGGTAGAGATAATGGCTGGCGGAAATGCCGGTCGTCGGATCCACATAGGAGCCAACCCATTCAACGGTGACATCGCCGCCGCCGACCACGCCGGCCGTGCCGAAATAGACATTGTGGGAGACATTGACGCCGCTGGCATCCTGCAGGAAAACCGCCCGGTAAATGATGGTGTTTGTGCCCACACCGACGATATTAAAATAAGGCGTGGTATTCAGCGGCACGTTGGGGAAACCAAAACCACCCAGACTCGGCGGCAGCAGACCACTCACGGGGAACGAAGGATACGCGTATGTCGGCCCCAAATCAAAACTTGCATCCCAATCACTATTTGTGTCGGTGCCGGTCAGCCCATAAAGCCCGATCACCTGGGCGGATCCCTGTCCACCCACAATGGTAAGCGCGCTGCCGGTCAAATCCACGTTCTGGCCGGTGATTTGCATCAGGCCGCCGATGGCTGTCGCAAATGCGAGCGGGTTCGCGTTGACGATGACACCGGTGCCCGGGACATTGACCGTCCCGGGATTCAGGATGTTGGTCGCCCACGCAAGGAACTGATAGCCACAATCCACCTCGCCGGGATTGTAGAAACTGCCGGCCATCTGACGCGTAATCACATTGGTGGTTTGCGTGTCAAACCAGAAGCCGACGCCGCCGTCCATATAACCGTCGTTGGTGTAGTTGACAGTGTTCCACGTCTCGTAGAGTGCCGGGAGAATGATGAACTGTGCTCCATTTGCATTGATAAAATTGGTTGCGTCAATCTGGGGCGGATAGGTGAACGCGCCGCCGGTGTAATCCACAATGCCGTCGTTTTCATACGTCGGGTCCGTGCCCAGTGCCGCGCGCGCCAGCAGCAGGGCCAGCAAGGCGCACAGCCGGGGCCATTTTACCAGCCTGCCCGGAAGAGTTGTGTAAAATTTCGTGTGTGTCATACCGCTCATTGGATGGTGATCGAGTAATACCATTGCACGCTTCGACCCAAAGCATCGGTCATTACCAGGTAGAAATCAAATGTGCCGGATTGCGTGGGCGTGCCGGAAAGCACCCCGGCGGGCGACAACGCCAGCCCCGGAGGCAATCCCGACAACGGCACCGACGGCAGACCTGTCGCCGTCCACGTGGGCGGCGGGGA
>Ga0181522_10001949_pt1 | contig 12054 bp, 12 predicted proteins | sample PEATcosm2014_Bin_27_FD_121103 | JGI IMG/M metagenome (GOLD analysis project Ga0181522, IMG submission 121103) | Peatland microbial communities from MTU Mesocosm Facility, Houghton, MI, USA - PEATcosm2014_Bin05_10_metaG | ecosystem: Environmental > Terrestrial > Soil > Wetlands > Peat | place...
GTCCGTTGTCGCGGGCGAGTTGCGCCAAATCCTTCTGTGGGCGCGCGCCGAAATGCGAGATGATCTCGGCCGCCGCGAGCGCGCCGAGCGCAGCGCTTTTAGCGTGCGGCAGGCCGGAGGTGAAGCCGGCGAGGAAGCCCGCGGCGAAGAGATCGCCTGCGCCGGTCGTGTCGACGACCTGATTCACCGGGAAAGCCGGCGCGGAGACGACGCTCGCGCCCTCCGCCACGACGGCGCCCTCGGCCGAGCGGGTCACGACGCCGAGAAGGCCGGACTCGGCTTGAAGCGCCTTCAGCGCCGTGTCGAAATCGGAGGTCTGATAGAGCGAGTGCAGCTCGCTCTCGTTGGCGAAGACGATGTCGACGACGCGGTCGCGGATGAGACCCAGAAATTCGTCGCGGTAGCGGTCGACGCAAAACGCGTCCGAGAGGCTCAGAGCCACCTTGCGGCCGTTGGCGCGGCTGACTTTGGCGGCCTTCAGGAAGGCGGCCTTTGCGCCCGGCGGGTCCCAGAGATAGCCTTCCATGTAGAGCACCTTGGCGCTTGCGGCCTGCGCCTCGTCGACGTCTTCGGGCTGCAGCGCCTGGCAAGCGCCGAGAAAAGTGTTCATCGTGCGCTGGCCGTCGGGCGTCACGAAGATGAGGCAGCGCGCGGTCGCTGCGCCATCCGCGGCGAAAGGCGTCTCGAAGGCGACGCCGGCCTTGCGGATGTCGTGCGCGAATTCGCGGCCAGCCTCGTCGTCCTTCACCTTGCCGACGAAGCCGGCGCTTTTGCCCAGACTCGCGAGGCCGGCCATCGTATTGGCGGCCGAGCCCCCGGAGACGACGGTCGTCGGGCCCATACCGGCGTAGAGTTCGCCGGCGCGCGCCTCGTCGATCAGTTGCATCGCGCCCTTGTGCAGGCCGGCCTCGAGGAGCGCATCGTCCTCGGCGCGGGCGAGGACGTCGACGATGGCGTTGCCGACGCCGAGCACGTCCATTTTCGTGGTCATGGAGAAACTTTCGAAATGGCGCCGGGGGCGCGGACGGATCAGGCGCTTCGCCTAGCATTGCGGCGGCCGAATAAAAAGAGGCGCCCGCCGGAGCTGGGCGGGCGCCTCTCTCATCGCGAGCTTTCCGCGGTCCGCTAATCCGTCGTCAGCCGCACCCCGAGACGAATTTCCTGAGAAATGAGATCGCTCGTTCTGGGCGAGAGACTGCTGAAAAGACCTGCGTTGCCCGTGTAGGAGCCGGCGTCGAGGAAACGATAGTGCAGGTCGACCTTGATGTTCTGCGTGACGTCGTAAGACACGCCCGCCATCAAGTTCCACGAGAACTGCCAGTTGCGCTTGGCTAGACTTGATGCGATGCCGTTTTGCACCCCCCAAGCGAAGGGAATTGTGGTCACCCAGTTCACGCTGTTCCCGTAACGATCCACGAAGCCGGCCGGCACGCCCGCCACGCCGAGATTGGGAGCCCAGAGCTGTCCGTTCCAGTTTTGAATGACCGCCGCAGTGCCTGAGCTCTGAATGAGGGAGAGGCCCATGCCGGCGCCGACATATGGAGTGAGACCCCACCAGTGACCCAGGTCGAAATAGGCGTTGATCATCGGCGAAATGCGGTCGAAACTCGTCGTATACTGGATCGAGCAAGTGTCCGTCGGGTCCAAGGTATAGCCGATCTGTTTGCCCGTGCTGTCGGACTCGATGGCGCCCGAGGGACAGACTTGCGACCCATTGACGCCGCTGGGGCGCATGACCGTGCGATCGATCGTGAAATCGGTGCGCAGCCAATTGTTGTACTGGTAGCCGAAGCCGACGCCGCCGGAGACGGAGCCGAGGCGATGTGTGACGAGATCGGCGACGATCGCGGGAACTTGCATGTTCGAATAGCCGATGTCGCCGCGCAGATACCAGCCGGTGCCGAACTCGACGGGGCGATCCAGGAAGCTCGGAGGTTCGCCCGTGACGAAATCGGGCATGTCCGCTGCGAGCGCGGTTTGGGCGGCGAAAGCGCCGATCAACGCCGAAAGGGCGGTCGCGCGTGCGCGGAAAAAGAAGGAAGCCATGTGCACTCGTCCCTGCTTCGCGCCGATAGTCGCAGGATGGCTGCGGCGCGGCATGAAGCAAAAATGAACGATTATGCTTAATGGCCGCTTAATGCGGAAAAAGAAGCCAACTCAGTCAACGTCGAAACTGCATGGCGCCCGGCGTTGTCGCCGCCGGGCGCCGAAGCGGATCGCTCAGTGAAGCAGGGTCGCCATGATGAAGTCGATGACGATCGCGAGCGTCGCGGAAAAGGCCAGAGCCGGAATCGTGCGGATGCCGGCGTGCTTGTAGAGGTAGGCGAAGGCGAAGACCTTCCAGATGATGATCGGGAAGAGCAGGAAGCGAATCAGGCGATCCGACGGCAGCGGCGGCGGAAGCGCCGTCGCGAAGACGAAGTGCAGCAGAATCGAGACGAGGGCGATGAAGCCCATCACCGCGGCCAGCGCCGTGATCGTTTGGACCGTCTTGTCCTGCGTCTTGTAGAGCTTCAGCACGCCCGCCGTGCCGCCGGCGAGCAGCACCGCGACCCCGCCGCCAAAGGCGACCGAGCCCAGCGGCGAATGGCTGAGCCCATGCTCCAGCGCGGCGAACACGGCCGCCGCCGCCAGACAGCCGCCCATGAGCGGGATGCTGACGGGAAGCTTGCCTTGGCCGCCCTCGAGTTTGATGATGTCGAAAAGGGCTTTGGGAACCGAATTCTCCCAAAAAGCCGGCATGTTGATCGCCATGGTCGTCAGCACCTGTCCGATGAGTGTTGCCGGGCTGAGGCGCGCCCGCGCCGAGCCGCCCGCCCGATGCATGGCCATTTCGCCGCATCCTGGCCGCGACGCCGCTCTTAACACGCTTTCGAAGCGCGCCAAACGCCGTCCGTCGCCAAAAGACGGCGGATTTCCCTTGGGACGGGGGCTTTGCCGCCGATCACCGACGGTTCGGCGCGTTCAACAGCCGCAACACGAACCAGGCCGGAACGACGATGACCGCGCCGGCCGCGACATAGTCGATTACCTCTCGGATCGCGCCGAAACCCAGCGCATAGATGCGGTTCACGAAATTGACGATCCCGTGGAAAATGTCGGCCGGCCGAATCTCGAGCCACATCATCAAGGCGCCGACGACCAGCGACACGAGCAAAAGCTTGACGAAGACGGCTCCGGGCGAACCGCCGAGAAATTCCTCGACCGCATTGTTGCGCGACATGAAAGCGTCCCTTTCCGCTTCGGCGCCGCCGAGAGCCTCGTTTGCCGTGGCGGGCGCGTCCCGGGGACGGCGCGCGCCGAGATAAGGCCAGTTCGCGAACGGATTTTCCTCGTTCGACACTTTTGCGCTCCTTGCTCGAAGCCTCAGGACCTGTCGCCCGGCGCCTCTTCCTTGAAGACGCGCATCATACGCCGCATGAAGCGTTCCGCGAAGCTCAGCGCTCTTTCGAATTCTTCGTCGCGTGGCAACGCCGAACCCGAACCCTGCGCCGGCCCGCGCGCGGCCTTCAACTCCGCGTTTTCGCGGCGCAGGCGCGCGATCTCTTCCTCGAGTGCGACGCGCTCGTCGGCGCCGACCCTGCAGGCAGAGAGGCCGTTCTCGATCGTGCAATAGGACACGGCGCCCGTCTGCTTGTCGAGGCGCAGAAAACCATTTTGCGCGGGGGTCATCGAAAAGCGATCCATCGCGATCGGCGGTACGCTGGGATTGGCTTGCGGCGAGGGTCCGGGCGGCCCTTCCGCCGCCGCGGGGACGCAGGCGACGAGCGCAAACAGCGCCGGAAAGGCCCATGCCCGCCGGGATCGCAGGATGCGCATGACGAAGTCGCCTTTCGCTCGCGAGAGATCTCGCCGCCTGAAGGTGGGGAAGCCTCCGGCGCTCGTCAATCGCGCGGCGCCGCAAAAAGCGCAGACGACGAGGCGCGCGGTTTCACTCGGCTGGCGCACCGGTCGGGGGGGCCGGTCGCGGCGGCTGCGGCGCTGCGAGCCGCGCTGCGACGGCGATCGCGGCGATCGTCGAGAGATAGACCGCAAGCTGCAGAGCGGAGGGTTGATCGGAGTAGCCGATCAACGTGTGCAGCACGCGGCCGACGAGGCTGTTGTCGGGCAAGAGCCATGTGGTGTCCCAGACGGTCTGCGAGAGCGCGGTGACGAGGCCCGCCTGCTGCAGAAAGCCGACGCATTGGGCGGCGAGGCCGCCCGCCAGCAGCGTCACGAGCAGCGCCGTCGCGCCGAAGAGCTTCTTCGGAGGGATCGTCACGAGGCCTTTGAAGGTCAGGAAGCTCAAGGCCGCGCCAAGCGCGAGGCCCCCCGCGCCCCCGACCAGAAGGTCCGCCGTCGATTCGCCGGAGAGCAGAATGCCGTAAAGGAAGAGCGCGACTTCCGCGCCTTCGCGCAGCACGGCGACGCCGACGACCACGGCGAGAGCCAGAAAACTCTTCTCGCCGCTCGCGACCGAACGACCGACGTCCGACATTTCGCGCGCCAGCTCGCGGCCGTGGCGGGCCATCCAGACGTTGTGCCAGGCGAGCATCGCGACGGCGAGGCCGAGCACGCCGGCGTTGAACAGCTCCTGGCCGCGGCCGGCGACGGCGGCCGAAAGTTGTTCGGCGAAAGCCGCGACGGTCAGCGCGCCGACAAGTCCGGCCAGCACGCCGCCGAAAATCCAGCGGCGCGATCCCTCGACGCCGCGCGTCACCGCAAGCGCTATGCCGACGATGAGGCCAGCCTCGATGACTTCGCGAAAGACGACGATCAGAGCGCCGAGCATGGGATATTTGCCTTATTCGACGATGAGAAAACCTTCGGCCGTCTTCTCGTGATAGTCGCCGAAGAAACGGTATTTGCCGGGCGCGAGGGGCCGGACCTTGATCGTCACTGAAGCACCCCCGGCGACGACCTTTTCGATGCGTAGAGGCTTGCTTTCGAATTCCTCAGGGGTCGGATCGGCGTTCTTGACCTCGATCGCAATCGGCGTGTTGGCCGGCGCGTGCAACTCGGCGGGCGAGAAACGATGATCCTTGATCTCGACGCTGAGGCTTGCGCCTTCCGCAAGAGCTGCGGCGGGAAGGGCCCCAGCGATCAGCGCCAGGGCGCGAAGAAGGATATTGCCATGGAGCACGTGCGGCCGCCTTGCCTTTCGAGATTTGGCGACAATCCCGCGCTCGTCGCGCCATGCCGCGCCTCTCTTTAGCTAAGCGGCGCGACGGTCAGGGTCAATCCAGAGAAATCTAAACGAATTCCAAGGAAGGCGGTCAGGGGGGATAGCCGTGGCGCGCCTTGCTGACGCGCAGCAAGGCCTGCGCCTTGGCGTCGTCGCCATTGGCGCAGGCGGCCTCCGCCTCCCCGATCTCCTTTTGGATTTCTGCGTAGACGCCCTGGTTCACATGGCCCATGGAAAGGTCGTTGTCCTGAATGGCGCGATAACGTGCGATCGCGCCGGTGCAGCCCGCGCCCTCGGGAAGTTTGAAGCCCGGCGGCGTCACGCCGCGGCTGGCCGGCGCAACGGTCTGGGCCGGCGGCGGAGCCGCGCTGTTGCACGCGGCCAAGGCGGCCGGGAGAAGGAGGAGGAGGGCGCCCCTTAGGGCGTTGCGATTCCTGAGCCGATGCATGCGGAGGATTTCCTCGGGGAACGGATGCGGGCGAGTTAGGCGGAGGCGGCAGGAGAGGTCAAGCCGCCGCGCGAACCAGTCGAGACTAAGGTCCGAATTTCGGCCGAACGCCGGCGGCCACGGAAGCGAGATGCGTCGACGCCCCACTTTCGCCCCAGATTTTTTATCTAAGCTCCTCCCCCTTACGACTTCTTTCGCTTTGGCGGCGAGGGCGCGACGAGATCGCGACTGTCGCTTTCAACGCCCCAAGGAGATCTTACCCATGCGATTCCTGCTCCGATCCTTGATGATTCTCGTCGTCGGTCTCCTTGGCTTCGGCCTCGGGGTCTATGCGGCTCCAAACGAATCGGTCACGAAACTGCGCGCCTTGCTCGATGAGCGCCTCGACCCTGTGGTGAAATCCATCACCGCTCAGATCGAAAAAGTTTCGAAGCCGAAGGCTGGCGAACCAGCCACTTTACAGCCGCCCGTCGCAGAGGCGCCGCCGAGCGAAACTGCGGCCGAGGCCGCCGCTGCTGCGGCGCCTGCCCAGCCGGCCGCGGAAGCGCCGACGGAGTCGGCCGCGGCGACCCCGGAGCAGACCCCGGCTGTAGCCGAGACGACGCCGACGGAGACGCCGAGCATGGCGGCGGCGACGTCGACGCCTACGGTCGATTCCGCCGCCACGGGCGCCACTGCCGCAGCGCCTGCGGAGTCCGACGCCGCACAATCGGCGGCCGAAGCCGCTCCGGCGAAGAAGGCCAAGCCTCATCCGAAGCCCAAGCCGAAGCCGAAACCCAAGGCGAAGCCGAAAGCCAAACCGACGCAAGACGCGCCCGCAGAAGCGCCGGCGGAAAATCCCCAACAATAAAGCCAAACGGGCGCGCGGTGCTTTCAGCTTCGCGCGCCTTTTTTCATGAATGATCGATGGCCTCACTCAATGAATTCAGAATCATGTGACAAATTTGACACGCGTTAAGAAAATCTGATCCTCGAGCCCCAAGTCATGTTGCTCACGCCGAAGGTCCCGTCTAGTTTCATGGCGAGGGAGGCGGGGTCAGTCCATGTTGCGTGCGCGCGTAATAGCAGCGTTGATGCTCGTGATCGCAGTCGTCTTGCAGACGGGTGCTCTCGGCGTCGCGCGTGCGCATCAAACTTCGCACGCCTCTGGGATCGACAGCTCCTGCCGTCATGACGACTCGGTCCAAAAGACCGCGCCCATGGCGCCGCAGAGCGGCAATCACCACGACTGTCTCCTCTGCCAACAATGCGTCGGCGGCTCGGCCTTCGACGAGATCATGCCTTTTCCCGACCAGGGTCTGGCGCATGGCGTCGCCGTAAGCGGTGGGGTGCGCGCCATCACGGGGGCCGCGCGGGCCAAGGTTGCGGCGCATCGCGCACAACAGCCCCGGGCTCCGCCGCGCGGCGCTTAATTCCAAAGGTTTTCGCATCGCGGCGCGCCTGAAGGCGTCGCCGGATCGAGGGCCCGCCCCATCCACACATCCAAATTCTGAACGTCGGCAGTCCTTTCGGCTGTCGTGGGCAAGCCGTGCTCACGCAACGAAGAGATTCTGCCGTGCGAGGGGAATCATGTCCAATACTCACTTTCTGACGAGTGGCGTCTCGATCTGCGCGATCGCCATCGGGCTCGCTTCAACCGCTTCCGCTCAACAGGCATTGCCATCCATCGACGTGGGGGCGTCGCGTCCGAGCGCGCCGGCCCGGCGCGCCGCCGCTCCTGCGCCCTCCAAGCCGAAGCCCGCTCCGAGCCCAGCGGTCGCCGCTCCGGGGCCTGCGCCCGCCCCCGTCGTCGCCGACGCGCTCGGCCATACCGACAAGCCCTTCAGCGGCTCTTACGTGCAGGCGAGCGTCGCGCATGTCGGAGACGTAGCCTCGGTGACGCAGCAAGAGATCAATCAGACCGTGAACGTCATGACGTCGGCGGAGTCGATCCAGAATCTGCCGAGCACGCTCGTGCGCGAACGCTTCATCGGCGACCGCAATGCGGTCATCGAAGGGCGCATCAACAATCCGCAGGATAGCGCGCGCACGATGCTCTATGCCGACGGCGTGCTGCTCTCGAACTATCTCGGCAACAGCTACGCCTATCCGCCGCGCTGGAACATGGTGTCGCCGGTCGAGATCGAGCGCGTCGACGTGATGCAGGGACCGTTCTCGGCGCTCTACGGCGGCAATTCGGAGAGCGGCGTCTATACTATCACGACGCGCATGCCCGAGCATTTCGAGTTTCATGCCGAAGGCAATTCGTCGGTGCAGTATTTCCACTGGTTCGAGGACAAGGAGACCGATGTCGCCGGACACATGTCGGCTGCGCTCGGCGATCGCAAGGAGAACTTCTCATACTGGCTGATCTATGATCGGCTCGATGCGCAGGGCCAGGCGCAGACCTTTTCTCAAAATCAATTCACTCCCACATGTACTGCTGGAAAGTGCCTGTCGGCCGTCGGCGGCCTGTTCGCCCCCTTCGTGGCGGGCGGCACGGCCGTGAACGGCTTCCCGACTCCTGGCGGCACACTGGGCGACATCGCCGGCAGCGCCGGAGCCGACCACAGCCAGCAGCATTTCGGCAAGATCAAGCTCGCCTATGACGTGACGCCGGCGGTGCGGGCGACCTGGCAGACCGGCTTCTGGTCGCTCGTCGACGACACCTTCGTCCAGCCGTACCAGTACACGACCACCGGAATCCCGCTCTACGGCCTCGGCAGCGGAGTCAAAATCAACGACGGGCCGTTCGGCTCCTACGCGCTCGGCGCGTTGAATCCGACGCATTCCAACGCGTCGCACCTGATGAACACGCTCGAATTCAAGAGCGATACCAAGGGGATCTTCGATTTCGATCTCGTGGGCACGCAGTACAACTTCCTGCGCGACTACACCAACACCTATTCTCAATATGGCATCGTGCCAACCGCAGTTAACGCAGCTGGCCTACCCACCGCCTGGAACATCAACCCAGCCGGCTCGAACGTCAATCAGGGGGGGAATTTCTGGCGCACCTTCGACGCGCGCTTCGTCTACCGGCCGGACTTCGACCTGCTCGGCAAGCATATCGTCTCGTGGGGCATGAGCGACTGGCTCTATTCGCTGAACAGCGTGCAGACCAACACCGACGTCGCGACGGCGAACTACTATTACGACATTCAAACCATCAACTACGGCAAGACCGACACTAAGAGCGCCTACATCCAGGACGAATGGAAGTTCTTGCCGGGCTGGCGTCTCACCATGGGCGCGCGCGGCGATTGGTGGAAGGCCTTCGACGGCGAAAACGACAGCTTGAGCAATGTGATCCCAAAGGCGCCCACGCCTCTCGTCACCTATCCCACGGCGTATAAGGGCGCCTTCTCGCCCAAGGGCGCGCTCGAATATCAGGTCACGCCCGATCTCGTGGTCAGAGGCTCGCTCGACCGCGCCTACCGCTTCCCGACCGTCGCCGAAATGTTCCAGGCCATCTCGACTCCGAATTCTGTCATAATCAACAATCCGAATCTGCAGCCCGAATCCATGACCTATTACAACCTCTCCGCCGAATATCACTGGCATGACGCCCTCGACGGCAAGGTGGGCATGATCACGCCGCGACTCAGCCTGTTCAATGTGGACGCCTGGAACTACATCTACAGCCAGTCCAACACGATCGGCGCCACGACACTGTCGCAAACCCTAAACATCGATAAGGTCAACTTCCACGGCATCGAAGGCGTGTTGTCAGCAAACGATATCTATTGGCATGGGCTGAGCCTTATGACCAGCGCGACCTTCACGGACTCCAAAATCCTCGGGGATTCCCTTGCGCCGTGGTTCATCGGCAATCAGGTGCCCCGCATTCCGCGCATCCGCCTGCACGGCACCCTCAGCTACGCGCCGAACGACACGTTCTCCGTCGCCGGCACGATGCGCTTCGCGACGGGCTCCTTCGTGAGCCTCGCCAACACCGACTTCATCCACGACAGCTACGGCAGCACGGATAGCTCCTATCTCGTCTTCGACGTGAAGGCGCAGTACAAATTCGCGGAAAACTGGACTGCGACCGCCGGCGTCAACAACATCGGCAACAATAAAGCTCTGGTCAATCCGAACCCCTATCCCGAGCGGACCTTCTTCCTCGGCGTGAAATACGACTTCGGCGGGCCGAAGCGGCAGGAAACGGCCGCGGGCCTGATCGTGCCGGGCTCGGTCGACAGCCTCGGCCCCGGCTCCCACGGGCGCTAAAAAATGGGTGCGGGGGGTTCCCCGCACCCTCCGCCGCGGCGCGACGCCGCGAAACGCCTTGCCTCGGCGCGGCGTTCGGCCAATTATCCGCGCATGACCCTCGACGTCGTCGACATGCGCGCCTTCTACGATTCTCCACTCGGCAAGGTGACGCGTCGCCTCGTCTCGCGCGTCGTTCACAGCCGCTGGCAGGGCCGCTTCGCCGGGCTCGGCGTGTTGGGCGTGGGCTATGCGACGCCCTATCTTGGCGACTACATGAGGGACGCACAGCGCGTCCTGGCGTTCATGCCGGCGACGCAGGGCGTCGTGCATTGGCCGCAAAATGGCCATTCCTCCTCCGCGCTCGTCGAACCGACGATGATGCCGCTGCCGGACGGGGCCATCGACCGCGTCCTCGTCGTTCATGCGTTGGAGACCACCGAACATCCGCAGGATTTTATGGAGGAAGTCTGGCGCATTCTCGCGCCGGGCGGGCGCGTCATTTTCGTCGTTCCGAGCCGCGCCGGCCTGTGGGCGCGCCTCGACACGACGCCTTTCGGCAACGGCCACCCCTATTCCCGCGGTCAGCTGCGCGGCCTTTTGCAGGAATGTCTGTTTTTGCCGATCTACTGGGGCGAGGCGCTCTATGTGCCGCCCTTCGAGCGGCCCTGGCTATTGCAGTCGGCGCCGGCCTTCGAGCGCATCGGCGGGCGCTTTTCGCTGCCCGGCGGCGGGGTTCACGTCGTCGAGGCGACGAAGCAGCTCTATCGCCCCGTCAGTTTGCGTCGCGCCGTGCGCCGCGCCGTGTTGCCGCTGGAGCCGGCGCTGGAGCCAGTGGGGGCCTGAGCGCCGGTTGCGTAAAGGCTTTGGTCGTCAGACCGGGGCGGGGGCGCGGCGCGGCATTTCGATCGGCATGCCGAAATTCTGCGCCAGAAACAGCGCGCCGTGCACCAAGCCCGTATTGTCGATCCCGTGACCCAGGGCCGGGCACAGATGCCACTGCGCCGCGAGGCCCAGTTCGGCGAGGAGATCGGCCGATTCGAACAGCGCGTCGACCGGGATCACATTGTCCTCTTCGCCATGCGCCAAGAGGATCGCGGGCGGCGGGTTCTGTTTGACGATGTCGTCGGGCAGGCCCGACGGCGGCGTGACCAGCATGCCGGAGTATCCGAGGATCGCCGCCGGCGCGATTTTGCGCCGGAGCCCGACATGCAGCGCCATCATCGTGCCCTGGCTGAAGCCGACGAGCGCGAGCGAACGTTCGTCGAGGCCGCGGCTGGCAAGCTCGGCGTCGAGAAAGGCGTCGAGGCCGGGGCGGGCGGCGCGCGCGCCGGTCCAGCGCTCGCTCGGATCGCGCATCGTCAGAGGAAACCATTGGCGCCCGCCGGGCGACATGGCGCAGCGCTCCGGGGCGTTGGGCGCCACGAAATCGGCGTCGGGCAGCACCGAGCGCCATTGCCGGCCGATCTCGATCAAATCGTTTCCGTCCGCGCCATAGCCGTGCAGGAAGACCACGAGCTGCTTGGCGACGCCGGATTTCGCGCGCGCCCTGGGTCCGTCCATCATCGCCGTCATTTGCTCGTCCCGCGGGAAATTATCGTCCGGCAGATGTCGGGAATTTCCGCACGAAGGTCAAGCGCGCATCGTTTCACGCGAAGTTGCGCTTGCGGGCGCCGCGCCCTGCCGTTATAGAGGCCCGTCTTGGCTCCCATCGTCTAGAGGCCTAGGACGTCGCCCTCTCACGGCGAAAACCGGGGTTCGAATCCCCGTGGGAGCGCCATATTTCCATGAAGATGCGGTTAGAGGCTCGGGCTGGGGCGGGGCAGTCGCGGCGAAGCGCGATGCCCGCGAAAGCGTGGTGGCAATTCGCCAACGATCCTCGCCTCGAGACCCGAACGCACATGGCTCGGCCCGACTTCACCCCGCAGAGCGCCAAGCCGCTCTTCTCCTATCGCAAACATTGGGCGCAGCGCTTTGGCGTCGCGCCCTTCCTGCCGATGTCGCGCGACGAGATGACGGCGCTCGGCTGGGACAGCTGCGACATCATCCTCGTCACCGGCGACGCTTACATCGACCACCCGAGCTTCGGCATGGCGATCGTCGGCCGGCTGCTCGAGGCGCAGGGGTTTCGCGTCGGGATCATTGCCCAGCCCGACTGGCGCGACGCTTCCGCCTTCAAGGCGCTCGGCAAGCCGAATCTGTTTTTCGGCGTCACCAGCGGCAACATGGATTCGATGGTGAACCGCTACAC
>Ga0181522_10001950_pt1 | contig 12052 bp, 6 predicted proteins | sample PEATcosm2014_Bin_27_FD_121103 | JGI IMG/M metagenome (GOLD analysis project Ga0181522, IMG submission 121103) | Peatland microbial communities from MTU Mesocosm Facility, Houghton, MI, USA - PEATcosm2014_Bin05_10_metaG | ecosystem: Environmental > Terrestrial > Soil > Wetlands > Peat | place...
ATCGTCGCGGTTCCCATGCCGGCGCCGATGCACAGCGTGACGAGCCCGATCGAAAGGTCGCGGCGCTCAAGCTCGTCGACCAGCGTGCCGAGGATGATTGCACCGGTGGCGCCGAGCGGATGGCCGAGCGCGATGGCCCCGCCGTTGACATTGACCTTGGCGGCATCGAGGCTGAAGGCTTGGAGAAAGCGCAGCACGACCGACGCGAAGGCCTCGTTGATCTCGATGAGATCGATGTCGGAAAGATTCATGCCGGCGGTCTTCAGCACCTTCTTCGTTACATCGATCGGGCCGGTCAGCATCAGCGCCGGATCGGAGCCGATATTGGCGAAGGCTTTGATTTTGGCGCGCGGCTTCAGCCCGGCGTCCTTGCCGGCCGCCTTGCTGCCGACCAAAACCGCGGCGGCGCCATCGACGATGCCGGACGAATTGCCGGCATGATGGACGTGGTTGACGTATTCCACTTCGGGATGGGCCTGGATGGCAACCGCGTCGAAGCCGCCGAGTTCGCCCATCTGGACAAATGACGGCTGCAGCGCGGCGAGCGATTGCATCGTCGTCCCCGGACGCATGTGCTCGTCTTTCGCCAGGATCGTGAGCCCATTGGGATCCTTGACCGGCATCACCGAGCGGTTGAAGCGGCCCTCCTGCCACGCCGTCGCCGCGCGCTTCTGGCTCTCGACCGCATAGGCATCGACGTCGTCGCGCGAAAATCCGTATTTGGTGGCGATCAGGTCGGCAGAAATTCCCTGCGGCAGGAAATAATGCGCAACCGCGATCGAGGGATCCATGGGCCAGGCGCCGCCGGCCGAGCCGATCCCGACACGGCTCATCGATTCGACGCCACCGCCGACCGCCATCTGCTGTTGTCCGGACATGATTTGCGCGGCGGCGAAATTGACGGCGTCGAGGCCGGAGGCGCAGAAGCGATTGATCTGCACGCCGGCAACGCTGTCGCCGTAGCCGGCGACCAGCGCGGCGGTGCGCGCGATATCGGCGGCGGCCTCGCCGACCGGATCGACGACGCCCATCACCACGTCGTCGACCTGCGCGGTGTCGAGCTGGTTGCGGCTCTTGATGGCGCCCAGCACCTGGCTCGCCAGGTTGAGCGCGGTGACTTCGTGCAGCGCGCCGTCCACTTTGCCGCGGCCGCGCGGCGAGCGGACGTGATCGTAGATGAAGGCGTCGGGCATGGGTTCCTCTCGACTCGTTCCGGGCGCGGCGCGGCGCGAACTGGCGCACCGCATCCGGGAAGCGCGGCTATTTTAGCGCCCCTATCAATCCAATAGTTAGAATGCCTCGGCCGGTAATGCCATGGTGCTGGCGGCGCCGGCTTTTATCCGCGCGAGATGGGTGGCCGCCGCCGGCAGCATGCGTTCCATGAAGAACTTGCCGGTGGCCAGCCTTTCCGTCATGCGGTCCGCCGCGCCGTTGCCGCTCGTCTTGGCTTTCGCGGCTTCCGCGATCAGGCACCACATATAGCCGAGCGCGACCAGGCCGAAGAGGTGCATGTAGTCGGTGGCGCCGGCGCCGGCATTGTCGGGATTGCCGAGCGCGTTTTGCACAAACCACATGGTCGCCTGCTGCAACTCGCCGAGCGCCAGGCCGAGCGGGCCGACATAGGACGCCATCGCCGTGTCGGCGCCGTGTTCCTTGATGTAGCCTGACACTTCGTTGAAGAACGCCTGCAAGGCACGGCCGCCGTCCTTCGGAAGTTTACGGCCGACGAGGTCGAGCGCCTGGATGGCGTTGGCGCCCTCGTACAGCATGGCGATGCGCGCATCGCGGACGAACTGCTCCATGCCGTTCTCGGCGATGTAGCCGTGGCCGCCGAATATCTGCTGCGCCATCACCGTATTGGCGAAACCCTGATCGGTGAGGACGCCTTTGATCACCGGGGTCAGCAGGCCGAGGTGATCGTCGGCGGCTTGCCGCTGTTTGGCATCTTCGGAGCGGTGCGCGATGTCGCTTTTGAGCGCGGTCCATAACACCAGCGCGCGGGCCGCCTCATTGAACGCGCGAATGCTCATCAGCATGCGGCGTACGTCCGGCTGCACGATGATCGGGTCGGCGGGCTTTTGCGGAAATTTCGCGCCGGTCAGGGAACGTCCGGCAAGCCGCTCTTTCGCATAAGCGGCGGCGTTCTGGTAAGCGACTTCGGACAGCGCCAAGCCTTGCACGCCGACGCCAAGCCGCGCCTCATTCATCATGACGAACATCGCCTGCAGGCCGCGATTGGCCTCGGCCATGAGCCACCCGGTCGCGCCGTCGTAATTCATCACACAGGTCGCATTGCCATGGATGCCCATCTTCTCTTCGATCGAGCCGCAGGACACCGTGTTGCGCGCGCCGGGCGCGCCGTCGGCGCCCGGCAAAAATTTCGGGACGATGAACAGCGACAGCCCCTTGGTGCCTTCCGGCGCGCCTTCGATGCGGGCCAGCACCAGATGGACGATGTTCTCCGTCAGGTCATGCTCGCCGGCCGAGATGAAAATCTTGGTGCCGGTGATCTGGTAGGTGCCGTCGCTTTGCGGCGCCGCGCGGGTGCGCACCAGACCGAGATCGGTACCGCATTGCGGCTCGGTGAGATTCATGGTTCCGGCCCATTGGCCGGAAACGAGCTTGGGGATGTAGAGCGCCTTCTGCGCGGCGGACCCGTGAGCCAATAGCGCCGCGACTGCGCCGTGGGTAAGCCCCGGATACATGGCAAACGCCATATTCGCCGAGCAGAGGAACTCGTTGACGGCCTGCGCCAGCATGATCGGCAGGCCCTGGCCGCCGAATTCGGCCGGCGCCGAGGCGCCGACCCAGCCGCCCTCGGTCAGCCGTTTATAGGCGTCCTTGAACCCGGTCGGCGTGCTGACGCTGCCGTCATCATGCCGCCGGCAGCCTTGCTTGTCGCCGACGCGATTGAGCGGAGTGAGCACGTCCTCGCAGAATTTCCCCACCTCGGCGAGCACCGCTTCGAGGAGATCGGGCGTCGCGTCGGCGAAACCCGGCAGGTTATTGTAGCGATCGATATGGAACACCTCGCCGAGCAGGAACATCACATCGTCGACGGGAGCTTTGTAGGTCGGCATGAGCTGGCACTCCTCCCGCTCTGCGCCGGCAACCGGCCGCATGAACGGCCATAGCCTAGCCGATTCATGACAGCGTGACGACGACGCCGGTCAGGGCGCAAATCCGGCCCCGGATGGCAGTCCAGGCGCGCTCGTTAATCACTTGTTTACTCTAATCCGGAAAAGTCGGTGTCGAGGACAGAGAACCGCGCCCTCCGCATCGACTGTTAACGAGCCACGGCTCGAAACAGGGCCATCCTGCCTCCTTGGATGTGGTCTGGGCGCGCAATGAAATTTGGCGGTTCGTGGAATCTCAGAGGCCTCCGCCCCGAAGCGCGCGAAACTGCCCGCGAAGCGGCACGCCGGTCCGGCATGTCGGTCGGCGAATGGCTCAACACGATCATCGAGCAGGGCGACGACGGCGAGCCGATGCGAGCCGCTGATTACTACGACGATGACGACGGCTGGCGGGGCGATGACCGCCACAATGACCGTTATGATTCCCGCTACGAACGCAGTCCCTCCCGCCAGCGGCGCCGCCGCCGGGAACGTGACCGCGACTATGAGCGCGAGTCCGGCCTTGAGCGCGACGCGGCGCTCGCCCAGGAAGAATTCGGCGAAGTCCATGCGCGCCTCGACCGGCTGACGAACCAGCTCGACCGCATGGCGCGCAGCGAGGGTCCTCGGTTGACCGGCGCGCCGGCAAAGCCGCAGCGCGGACGGCCGGCGCCGGCCGGGCGGCCTCGGCCCGCCGACCGGTCTCCCGCCGGCACGCGACCGACTTCCCTCGACAATGCCGTCGCCGAAATCAACGAACGGCAGCGCACACTTTATGGCGAGACTGAAGCGGCAGCGCCGCCGAGGGCGCCATCCCCGAGCGCGCCGCCTGCCGGCGCACCGTCGGTTTCGGACATCGCCGCCATCACCGCGGCCGGCTCTGCGCCGGTCCTCGACATTGCCGGTCTTGAGCGCCAATTGCGCCAGATCACGACGCGCATTGAGACGCTGCGGCCCAACGGCGAGCTTGACCACGTGATTCAGGCAGTCCGCCAGGACCTTGCCGAAATCAGGCACAATCTCACCGAAGCGTTGCCGCGGCACGCCGTGGAATCGCTGGAGATCGAGGTCGAGGCGCTGGAGCGGCGGATCGACCATTCGCGGGAGTCCGGCGTCGAGCCGGCGGCGCTGGCCAGTCTTGAACACGGACTTTCGGAAGTGCGCGATGCGTTACGCGGACTGACCACCGCCGAGAATCTCGTCGGCTTCGACGATGCCGTCAATGCGCTGGCCCAAAAGGTCGACATGATCGTCGCCAAGGATGATCCGGCCGCGCTGCAACAGCTCGAAACGGCAATCGACGCCTTGCGCGGAATAGTCTCGCATGTCGCCTCCAACGACACGCTGACGAAAGTGGCGGAGGAGGTGCGCGCGCTGGCGGCGAAGGTTGACGGCCTCGCCAATACCGCGGCGACCGGCCAGGCGGTATCCTCGCTTGAAAGCCGCATCGATACGCTCGCCAACGCACTGACCGCCTCCACCGAAGCCGGTCAATCGGTGCCGCGCGAACTGGAGAAGCTCCTCTCCGGGCTGATCGAAAAGCTCGAATGGGTCCAGCTCACCCACACCGACCATGCCGCGCTCGGCCATCTCGAGGACCGCATTGCGCAGCTGATCAAGCGGTTCGACGCCTCCGAAGCGCGTTTCGGCAATCTTGAAGCCGTCGAGCGCGGGCTTGCCGATCTCCTGGTGCATCTCGACAAGGTCCGCGGCGGCGAACCTGCGAGCGCGGAACCCAGCCTGAAGATCAAGTTGGGCGACGCGGATGCAATCGAGCGCGAAGTCGCTGAAATCAAGCTGAGCGAGCGCCGCACGCTCGACTCGCTTGAGCTGGTCCACGGCGCCGTCGAGCAGGTGGTCGATCGGCTGGCGATAATCGAAAGCGACATCCATCGCGGCGCCCCGGAACAACCGGAGCCTGGTGCCGACACGCCTGCGGAAACGGCGGAGATCGTGCCGGTCCCGCCGGTTGCGGCATCCCCGATGGCCGTCGGCGAGCAGGCGTCCCGCCGCAGCGCGCCGCCTCGGCCGCCGATCGATCCGAACCTGCCGCCCGATCACCCGCTCGAACCCGGCACCGCGGCCGGTCCGCGCCCCATGCCGTCGGCCGCCGACCGCATCGCGGCCTCCGAAGCTGCATTCGGCGCTGCAAAACCTCCGGTCATTGCCGAGTCCCGAGACAAGCCGAACTTCATCGAGGCCGCGCGCCGCGCCGCGCAGACCGCGGCGGCACAACTGCCCTACGATCGCCCGGCCAAAGTCGAGGCTGCCCCGGCCTACGCGGCGCAGGCGGAAAAGCCTTCGCGGTTGCGCAAGCTGATCGTCGCTGGCGGCGCCGTACTGATCGCTATCGGCTGCCTGCATATCGCCTCGCGCATGTTCCAGGACGGCGGCCCCGTTTCAAAGCCGCAGTCGCAGTCGGAACAGGGAGCGCAGCCCGCGGTATTGCCTGAAAACGATCAGCCGAAGCCGGGGACTCACGCGGGCCCACTGGTCCTGCCAGTTCCGGATGCGCCGAAACTTGCCGAACCGCCGGCCACCGTCACGCCCGAGCCGCCGCCGAGCGCCGCGCCGGCTCCGGCAGCGCCGGCAAGCCCCGGACGGCAGTCCAAACTGCATGACCGTCAAGGGCTACCGTTATGGGCAACGCCCGATGTGACCGGCTCGGTAGCGCGCGCCACGGCACCGCCGAGCGCCGCGCCCGCTGCCGATCCAACCAATGCCACGGTCATGGACAAGCTGCCGGCGACGATTGGCGGTCCGGCGCTACGCGCGGCCGCGCTGGCGGGAGATTCGGCCGCCGAGTTTGAGGTCGCGATGCGCTTTGCCGAAGGGCACGGCGTTCCGCCGAGCAACGAGCAAGCGGTCCGCTGGCTCGACCGTGCCGCAAAACAGGGGCTCGTTCCGGCGCAATTCCGTCTCGGCGGCTTCTACGAAAAAGGCATCGGGGTGAAGAAAGACCTCGCCGCGGCGCGCGAGCTCTATCTCGCTGCAGCCGACAAGGGCAATGGCAAGGCCATGCACAACCTCGCGGTGCTTTATGCCGAAGGCGTCAATGGTCCGCCCGATTACCGTTCGGCGGCACATTGGTTCCGCAAGGCTGCCGATCGCGGCATCACCGACAGCCAATTCAATCTCGCCATTCTCTATGCGCGCGGCGTCGGGGTGGAGCAGAATTACGCGGAATCCTACAAGTGGTTTCTGCTCGCCGCCAATGCGGGCGACAGCGATGCCGCCAAGAAGCGCGACGAGGTGGCGTCCCATCTCGATCAGCAATCGCTGGCGGCTGCCAAGCTCGCGGCGCAGAAGTGGGCGGCCGAGCCGCAGCCGGAAGACGCGGTGAACGTCAAGCCGCCGGCGGGTGACTGGGATCAGCCGGCGCAGGCCGCAAAGCCGAAGCCGCATGCGGCCGGTCCGAAGGCGGCGGACTCTAAAATCAACTAGTCAATCCGACAGGCAGCGCGCCGCGGGCACGGCATAAAGCCGCCGTTCGCCCAGCATGTGCGCGGTGAACGACAGCGCGCCGAACAGCGCGACGATGGCGCGATCGCGCACATTGAGGCCGCCGGCATAGGCGCCGAATGCCGGCATGACGAGGCGGCGACCATTGCCGGCAAAACAGCGCCGGCTCACCGCGCGCCCGCGCTGCGCCACGCGCGCCAGCGGATGCAGATGCCCGACGATCTCGCCGTCGCACATTTTGGCCGACGGCTCGTGGCGGAAGGTCAGCGCGCCGAGCCCGACTGCGTCGGCGAAACGCCCGCCGATATTGTCAGCCGGATCGGGATCGTGATTGCCGGCGATCCAGACCCAGTCGCGCCCGCGCTGCAACGCTTTAAGCGACACGCGGCTGATATCGTCCATGCGGGCGGGCCCGCCGCGGTCATGAAAACTGTCGCCGAGCGCGATGACGAGCGACGGCGAATACCGCTCGATCAGGCGGGCGAGCCGCGCCAGCGTCGTTGCCGTGTCGTAGGGCGGCAGCAGCACCCCGCGCGCGGCGAACGAAGAACCTTTTTCGAGATGCAGATCGGCGACGACGAGCAACTTTTCGTCAGGCCAATAGATCGCGCCAGCGCAGTCCGCGACCAGCGTGACCGAGGCTACGGTGATTTCTTCGCCTCCCCCCGGCTGGGGGAGGTCGGCATGCGCGCCGCGCCGGGTGGGGGTCAGTCCGGCCCTCACTGCATCGCTTCCTTCACCAGTTCGGCCTCCGTCTCCGCGAGCAGCGCATCGGCGGCCTCGCCGTAAACCGCCTCGCGACCGATCTCCAGCATGACCGGCACCGCCAGTGGCGACACATGGTCGAGCGCTTTATGGACGATTCGGCCCTTGATGCGCGAGAGCATTTCGCTGAGCCGGCGCACGTCGAGAAGGCCGGTCGCGGCGTCGGCCCGGGCCGCGCGCAACAGCACATGGTCGGGCTGATGGCTGCGCAGCACGTCATAGACGAGATCGGTCGAGATCGTCACCTGCCGCCGGGACTTTTCCTGACCCGGATAACGGCGCTCGATCAATCCGCCGATGATCGCGCAGTTGCGGAAGGTGCGCTTCATCAGCGCCGATTCGGCGAGCCAGGCTTCGAGATCGTCGCCGAGCATGTCCTCGTCGAACAAAGTCTCAAGCGACAGCTCGCCGCGCGCGATGCGCCCGGCGACGTCGCCAAGACCCCAGACCGCGAGCGCGTATTCGTTGGCGACAAAACCCAGCGGCCGCAACCGCGCGCGTTCGAGCCGTCGCGTCAGCAACATGCCGAGCGTCTGATGCGCCAGCCGGCCCTCGAAGGGATAGCAGACAAGGTAGTTCTTGTCGGCGCGCGGGAAGGTTTCGACCAGAAGCTCGCGGCGGCCGGGCATCTGCGAGCGCCATTGCTGGATTTCGAGCCATTCGCGCACCTGGGCCGGCAGCTGCCGCCATTGGCGCGGGTCGGCGATGATGCCGCGCACGCGGTCGGCGAGATAAGTGGAGAGCGGGAATTTGCCGCCCTCGTAGGCCGGTACTTTGGGATCTTCCGACGCCGAGCGCGAAACATAGACTTCGTCTTCGACGATCGCCTCGTATTGCAGGATTTCGCCGGCGAACACGAAGGTGTCGCCGGGCACCATGGTCTCGACAAAATATTCCTCGACCTGGCCGAGCAACCGGCCGCCGCGCCGGATTATTTTTGACGCGCGCGAGCGCACCAGCCGCACTTTCAGCATATCGGCTTCGACGATGGTGCCGACATTGAGCCGGTAGCGTTGCGCCACGTTGGGGTGGGTGATGCGCCAGCGGCCGTCCTTGTCTTCCCTGATGCGGGCGAAGCGCTCATAGGCCTTGAGCGCGTAGCCGCCGGTGGCGACGAAATCGACCACCGCATCGAAATCGGCGCGGGTCAGTGCGGCGTAGGGCGCGGCCGATTTCACTTCGGCGAAAAGCTCGTCGCTCGTGAACGGTCCGCCGCAAGCGCAGCCAAGAACGTGCTGCGCGAGCACGTCGAGAGCGCCGATGCGCGCCGGCGGCGTATCCTGGGCGTTATCGGCGATGGCTTCGAGCGCCGCGCGGCATTCAAGCACCTCGAAGCGGTTGGCCGGCACCAATACGCCCTTCGACGGCTCGTCCATGCGGTGATTGGCGCGGCCGATACGCTGCAACAGCCGCGAGGCGCCCTTCGGCGCGCCGACATTGACCACCAGATCGACATCGCCCCAGTCGACGCCGAGATCGAGCGAGGACGTGCACACGACCGCGCGCAGCAGCCCGGTTGCCATCGCGGCCTCGACCTTGCGACGTTGCGCCACGTCGAGCGAGCCATGATGCAGCGCGATGGCGAGATTGTCGTCGTTGAGGTGCCAGAGATCCTGAAAAATGCTTTCGGCCTGGCTGCGGGTGTTGACGAAGACGAGCGTGGTGCGGTGGGCCTTGATGAGCGCATAGAGCTCGCCGAGCGCGTAGCGCGCCGAATGCCCGGCCCAGGGCAGCCGCTCGATCGTGTCGAGCATGGAAACGTCGGGCGCCGCACCAGCTTCCGCGACGATCAGATCGGCGGCCGCGCCCGTGCCGCGCTGCGGCACCATGAAGCGGCAAAGATCGAGCGGGTCGGCGACCGTGGCGGACAGCCCGATGCTGGTCAGCTGCGGAGCCATGCGAAACAACCGCGCCAGGCCGAGCGAGAGGAGATCGCCGCGCTTGGACGTCACCAGCGCGTGCAACTCGTCGAGGATCACGCGCTTGAGCGAGCCGAACAGGTAGGGTGCATCGGGCGACGCCAATAGAAGCGCGAGCTGCTCAGGCGTCGTCAGCAATATGTCGGGCGGATCGCGACGCTGACGCTGGCGCTTCGAGGCCGGCGTGTCGCCGGTGCGCGTCTCGATGCGGATCGGCAGCCGCATTTCGGCGATCGGGGCTTCCAGATTGCGCGCAATATCGACCGCCAGCGCCTTCAGCGGCGAAATATAGAGCGTATGCAGCCCGCCCTCGCGGCGCACATTGCGGCCCACGGAGACAAGCCTTTTCCTTGCTTCGGTGCTTTTGGCGACTGGCGTGCTCAACTCGACCAGGCTCGGCAGAAAGCCGGCAAGGGTCTTGCCGCCGCCGGTCGGCGCGATCAGCAAGACCGAGCGGCCGGCATTCGACTTGGCCAGAAGTTCGAGCTGATGCGCGCGCGGCGTCCAGCCGCGGCCAGCGAACCAGCGCGTGAAAACTTCAGGAAGCGGCGAAACGGCCGGATAATCGAGCAAAGTCACCTCGCAAGCGTTGCCGACACAGATAATGGCCGCCCGCCGGGAATGCGCTAGAGGATCGAGAGCAGGATTAGGACAATGCCGAGCACGGACACGTTCCACACCACGGTCCGCAGCAGCGGAACGCCGAACGCGTAAAGCGGCAGATAGACAAGCCGCGAGAAGAAATAGATCTCGCTGCCCGCCGCCATCATGCCGGGACGGCCGCCGATGGTGTGGGTGAGCATTACGGTCGCGGCAAAGAAAGTGAAGGTTTCGAGATAGTTGCGCATCGCGCGTTCAAGCCGCGCCGGGATATGGGCGAGCGGATCGACAGCTTGGTCGCGCGCACTCGTGGCCCAGCCATAGCCGCGCTGAAAACTTGCCGCGTGACCGCTGAGCAAGACGTGGGCGAGCCCGAGCGCAATGCTGAGTGCAAGCATGATGAATTCAGTAGCCATGGTTCCTCGCTGGTCGGCGCTCTCGATGAGCGAATTAAGCCTCAGTGCAACTGCCCTGCCACAACGACGAGCCCCTCGACCGGCTCGCGCCGCTCCGTCCGCACCGCGCATTTGTCGAGCAGCGCCGGGGCGAGCCCGGCCCCGGCCAGCGCGGTGCGCAGATAGGCCTCACCGTGGGCATAGCGCAACGTCGATAGAAGCTTTGTGCCCACGCTGGAATGGGTCTCGACCGTGAAGGCCAGGACGCCGCTGGGCGCGAGGATTTGCGCGATCCCGGTCATGACCGGTGCGAGGTCATTCACATACACAAAGACGTCGGCTGCGATAACGAGATGATATTTCGCCCGATCCGCCGCTTCAGCGGCGAGGCAGTCCCGCAGGTCGGCGGTGACGAGGCGGTCGTAGAGGCCCTTTCGCTCCGCCTGCGCGATCATCGCCGGTGCAAGATCGACGCCGACCAGCCGGTCGACGAAAGGGCGAAACGCCGCGCCGCCGAGGCCGGTGCCGCAGCCGAGGTCGAGCATCGCGCCAAAGCGCATCGGACGCCCAGTCGTCCGCATCGCCGCCTCGACGGCGTCACGCAATATCACCGGGCCGCGATAGTTCAGGTGCCCGGTGAGCGCCGCGTCGTAGCGTGCGGCATACTGATCGAACAGCCGGCGCACGTAAGTTTCGGTCATGGCCGGCGTCGCCTCGCCGCCGCCAAGCCGCGCCAGCTGAAGGCGCGCGCCGTGGTAATCCTCGGGATCGGCGCCCCGGGTCTGCTCGAAAGCCGCCATCGCGCCCGCGCTGTCGCCGAGCCGGTCGCGGATTGCGCCGAGCGCGAACCAGGCGGTGGCGAAGCCGGGCGCAAGCTCCACCGTCTGCGCCAGGACGTCGGCCGCCGCGACCAAATCGCCGCGCGATGCCAGCTCCAGCGCCGATTTATAGCGCCGGTCGGCGATCAGATCGCCGGACGAGACAAAGAGCGGGCCGGTATCCGTCATCGCGTGCTCGCGTCCCCGAAGTGGAATGATTATTTATGACTCGCAATGCGACCTGAAGACATCCTGGTGCCGACGCCGGCCGGCCTGTGCTGCAAGCTCGGCTCTTTCCATATCGATCCGACGCGCCCGGTCGAACGGGCGCTGATCACACACGGCCATTCCGACCACGCGCGCGCCGGCCATGGGGCGGTGCTGGCGACGCGGGAAACGCTCGACCTGATGCGGCTGCGCTACGGCGAGAATTTCGCCGGCTCGACCCAAATCGCCTCCTATGGCGAAAGCATGAGCCTCGGCGGGGTCGAGGTGACGTTCCACCCCGCCGGCCATGTGCTCGGCTCGGCGCAGATCGCGGTCGAGGCCAATGGCCTGCGCGTGGTCGCCTCTGGCGACTACAAGAACGTACCCGATCCGACCTGCACGCCGTTCGAACTCGTGCCATGCGACGTGTTCATCACCGAGGCCACCTTCGCGCTGCCGGTCTTCCGTCACGGCGATCCAGTCGCCGAGATCGCAAAGCTGCTGCGCTCGGTCGCGGTATTTCCCGAACGCGCGCATCTCGTCGGCGCTTATTCGCTCGGCAAGGCGCAGCGCGTGATCGCGCTGCTGCGCAAGGCCGGTTACACAGCGCCGATCTATCTGCACGGCGCGATGGAGAAAATTACGGAGTATTACGAAAGCCGCGGCATCGCGCTCGGCGATTTGCGGCTGGTTAGCGGCGCCACCAAGCAAAACCTCGCCGGCACCATCACCATCTGCCCGCCGTCGGCCTTGAACGATCTGTGGACGCG
>Ga0181522_10001952_pt1 | contig 12048 bp, 8 predicted proteins | sample PEATcosm2014_Bin_27_FD_121103 | JGI IMG/M metagenome (GOLD analysis project Ga0181522, IMG submission 121103) | Peatland microbial communities from MTU Mesocosm Facility, Houghton, MI, USA - PEATcosm2014_Bin05_10_metaG | ecosystem: Environmental > Terrestrial > Soil > Wetlands > Peat | place...
AACAAGAAGTTTGTTATTTCGAAAAAGAGGTTCGCCATTTCGGAAAAGACGTTCGTCATTCCGAAAAAGAGCTTTGTCATTCCGAGCGAAGCGAGGAATCCCGGTTTCTGCCGCCCATCCCGCAACCGCCGCCGCCTCGCAGCCTCGATCCTCCTCCTCTTGTTAACAATCGCGGCCCCGCGCTCCCACGCCGCCACGAATTACACAATCGCACTTACCGACCCCGGCCGGCATCTCCTCGAAATCCAAATCATCCTGCCCGAAGGGCCCGCCCAGCGCGAGCTTCAGCTGCCGGTGTGGAACGCCCTCTATCAGATCCGCGACTTCAGTCAATACGTCAATTGGGTTCGCGCCAAAGACCGCGCGGGCCACCCGCTCAGCATTCACTCGCTCAACCCCAGCCTCTGGCAAATCGAGGGCGCTCAAAACGGCGCCATTGTCGAGTACGAAGTTTTCGCCGACACCAACACTCCATTCGGCGCCCAGCTAAACTCTCACCACGCCTTCTTCAATCTCGCCGAAGTTCTCATGTATCCCGTAGACCTGCGCAACCAGCCGATGACTGTGCGCTTTGCGCAGCTTCCCGAAAAATGGCGAATCGCCACCCCGCTGGCCTCAGCCACCGATGGCCATTTCAGGGCCGAGAACTATGATCGCCTCGTCGACTCGCCGGTCGAAATCGGCACATTCGCAGAGTCCGATTTCGAGGAATCCAGCGCCCACTATCGCGTCATCGTCGACGCCGAATCTGCCGACTACGACATGCAAAAAATCACCGCCATGCTGCGCCGGATCGTGGTTGCCGCGACCAGCTGGATGAACGACCGTCCCTTCGAAACCTACACTTTCATCTACCATTTTCCGCACGGCCCCGCCGGCGGCGGCATGGAGCACGCTTATTCCACCGCCATCTCACTCAACGCCGATATGCTCGCGCGCGCTCCCGAAGCGCTCGCCTCTGTCACCGCGCACGAATTCTTTCATCTGTGGAACGTCAAGCGCATCCGGCCGCAATCGCTCGAGCCCATCGATTACACGCGCGAAAACTACACCCGCGCTTTGTGGTTCAGCGAAGGTTGCACCAGCACCGCCGCCGACTTCATTCAGCTTCGTGCCGGCCTGCTCGATGAGCCACACTTCGAGCAAGACCTCTCCGGAGGCATCACGGAACTCGAGCGCCGCCCCGCTCACCTCGCGCAATCCGCCGAAGACTCCAGCCTCGACGCCTGGCTCGAAGGCAACGCCTACTATCGCCGTCCCCAGCGCAGCATTTCGTATTACAACAAGGGCGAACTTCTCTGCATCGCCCTCGATCTGAACCTGCGCGACGCCACGCACGGGCACGCGTCTTTGCGCGACGTTTTTCAATGGATGAACGACAACTACGCGAAGAAAGGAAAATTCTTTCCTGACTCCGCGGGAGTCCGCGAAGCTGCCGAAGCCGCCAGCCATGCTGATCTCGCCGCGTTCTTCGCCAAATATGTCGCCGGAACCGAAGAAATTCCCTGGAACGATTTCTTTCGCGCCGTCGGCTTGCGGGTAGTCGAATCCGCCAACACCGTGGCCGATGGCGGATTCGCCGCCTCGCGCAACTTCGACGGCCCCCTGACCGTCAGCGCAGTAAACGCAGGCAGCGAAGCCGAGCGCGCCGGATTAGAATCCGGAGACGTCATCGAGGAAATCAACGGGCACATGCCCGGACAAGACTCCGCGCAGGAAATGGCGCAATTTTCTCCCGGTGACACAATCACGTTGAAAATCCGCCGCCGTTCGGCTGAACGCGAACTGAAATTCAAGCTAGGCAGCCGTGAAGAAATTTCCTACGAACTGAAAGATCTCGACACCATAACTCCAACCCAGCGCGCCCAACGCGCTTTGTGGCTGAAAGGCCAATCCGAGTCCCCATAGCGTGACGACTGCCTTCGATTGCTCCGCTGCTACAATCAACCCGCGCTAAAATCAGCCAGATGCTCCGCACCATCCTTATGCTGACGTTCTGGGCCCTCGCTGCACCCATTGCCGCGCTCATCGGCTTCCCATGGACGTTCCTCACCAACGACGTGAGCCTGCTTTACCGCATGTTCATGTTCGGAGCGAGCACCGGCGTACGCCTCGCCGGAGTGCACATCGAAACCGTCGGCCTCGACCAGTTCGATCCTTCCCGGACCTACATCTTCATGTCGAACCACGTCTCCAATCTGGACCCGCCCATCACAGTGCCGCTCATCCCGCGCCGCACTTCCGTCCTGGTAAAAAAAGAATTGTTTCGCGTGCCCATCCTTGGCCATGCCATGCACCTTGGGTCGCTCGTTCCTGTCGACCGCGGCAATCGCGAGGCCGGCATCGAGGCCGTGAGCGCCGCCAAACAGGTCATCAATCAGGGCATCAACATGGCCATCTACGTCGAAGGCAAGCGATCGTTCGACGGCAAACTTCTGCCTTTCAAAAAGGGACCGTTTTATCTCGCCATGGAGTGCGGAGTTCCGGTTGTTCCCGTCACCATTACCGGCACACACGACATCATGCCCAAAACCCGCTTCGCCATTAAACCGGGCACGGCTACGGTGATCTTTCACACACCAATCGAACCCAAAGACTTCGGCGACCGCGATCGCTTGATGGAAAAAGTCCGCGCAGCCATCGACAGCGGTCTGCCGGAGGGGGACAGGACAGGTTCGCGGGAATCGGCGAAACAGTGCTAATCGATCCCCAACTCTTTCGCTAAAGCCTTCCACTTTCCATCCACAAGCGCCTTCGTTTTCGCATCCATCAAAATTTCATCGGGCCAGGGACGCGTAAATCCTTCCGTCGCCCATTTCCGCGTGGCATCGATTCCCATCTTTGATCCGTAATTTGCCAGTCGAGACGCGTGGTCCAGTGAATCGACCGGACCAAGCGTGAACTGAATGTCGCGCTCCGGATCGATGTGGTTCAGCACTTTCAGCGTTACATCCGCGATGTTCTGCACATCCACATCTTCGTCGACCACGATAATGCACTTTGTAAACATAGCTTGCCCGAGCGACCAGATCGCATTCATCACCTTGCGCGCCTGTCCCGGATAAGACTTGCGAATGGAGACGATCATCAAATTGTGAAACACGCCTTCAATCGGCAGATTGATGTCGATCAACTCCGGAATCGTCAGCTTCATCAGCGGCAGGAAAACGCGCTCGACCGCTTTGCCCATATAAGCGTCTTCCATCGGCGGCTTGCCCACGATTGTCGTCGCGTAAATCGGATCTTTGCGGTGCGTAACGCAGGTCACATGAAAGACAGGATAAAGATCTTCCAGCGAGTAGAAACCGGTGTGATCGCCGAACGGCCCTTCGCTGCGCAGTTCGTCGAGATTCACATAGCCTTCGAGCACAATCTCGCTGGAGGCCGGAACTTCCAGGTCGACAGTCTCGCACTTCACCAGTTCGACGGGCGCTCCGCGCAGAAAGCCGGCGATCAGATATTCCTCGACATCGGGAGGAGCGGGAACAATCGCGGAGAACGTCACTGCTGGATCGGTTCCAATCGCGACCGCGACTTCCATCTTGCCTGCAGGCTGATTCTTCTCAGCCAGAACCTGCCCGCCGGAAGTTCGCGCCATTAGATCGACTGCCTCGGAGTGGCGGCTCGCTTCGCTCGCCGGGACAGCCGAGGCGGCTGTCCCCACATGATTTTTTCTGGCGTCCTGCTCTCTGGCGCTGGCCGCATTCCGCAGCGCTTGCCGGTAATGTTCGGCCGCCACTTTTTGCCGCTGCCAATGCATTCCGGTGGTTTGCCCGTCGAACACCTGCATGCGATACATTCCCAAGTTGCGCTTGCCGCTGTTCGGATCGCGCGTGGTAACACAAGGCAGAGTAATGAAGCGTCCTGCGTCTTGCGGCCAGCATTGCAGAATAGGGAACTCGAGCAGTGAGAAGTTGTCGCGCTTGATCACTTCTTTACACGGCCCCGTCGCAACCGTCTTAGGAAAAAACTTGGCTGCTTCAGTCAGCAGCGGCAGCATCTTCAGCTTGTCGAGAAATCCCTGCGGCGATTTCACATCGAGGAACATCTTAATGCGCTCGCCGAATTCGTCGAAGGAGTTCACGCCCAGCGCCATCTTCATGCGCGATTGGGAGCCGAACTGGTTTATCAGAAGCTGCGACCCGGCATAACCTTTTATGTTTTGGAAGAGCAGAGCCGGCCCGGGCTGTCGAGCTTCGCTCGCCCGGACAGCCGAGGCGGCTGTCCCCACATGAGCTTTGCTCACGCGATCCGTGATCTCCGCGATTTCGAGAATGGGATCGGCTTCAGTTTTGATTCGGCGCAATTCGCCCGCGCGCTCAAGCGCGGCAATCCATTGGCGCAGGTCGGAAAAGGGCAAGGCTCTCTCCTAAAGGACGAATGATTATAACGATTTGCTGGCGTGGGATTCTCCCCGACCGGTAGGTGGCAGCAGGCTTGATCAAAGAGGGGAAGATAAATGAAAGAAGAGCTCTACAGTTTGCTGCGCAGCATGGTGATTACATCGTCCGATGTGATTACGCCTACGAGCCTGCTGTGTTCGTCAACCACGGGAAGCGTCACCAGGTTGTACTTGTCAAACAGTTCGGCGACTTCTTTGTCGCTGGTCGCTTCCCGGGTGGAAATCAGCGGCTCTTGGGTTAGCGACAGCAGTGGGGTTTCAGGCTTGGCAAGCACCAGCTTTATCAACGGAACAGCGCCCGCCAGCGTGCCATGCGAATCGACCAGATAAATCGTGTTGACTGACTCAATTCCGCCTTCGAACTCGCGCATCACGCCGATGGCGTTGTCCACGGTGGCATCGACCGGTAGCGCCAGGAACTCGGTGGTCATGCGGCCAGCCGCTGTTTCTTCGCGATGCTCGAGAAGTTCGACTACTTCCTGGCTTGCCGCCGGCTCCATCTCGACCAGAATCTGCTCGGTGCGGTCCTGCGGCAGATCGGCTAGCAGATCTGCGGCCGCATCGGGATCCATCTCCTCGACGATCTCGGCGGCGCGCTCATTGTCGAGCGATTCCACAATGGACTTCTGCACCGTCGGCTCGACTTCCTCGAGCGTCTCAGCCGCGACATCTTGATCCAGCGTCTGGAAAACGGCCTCGCGTTCGGCGGGAGCGAGATCCTCGACGATGTCAGCAATATCGGCGGGGTGCATCTTGGCAATGCCTTCGTGCGAAATCTTCAGCTTGATGCGCCGAGCCGGATCGGTTTCGATGAGATCGACAAACGTCCAGGGGATGGTTCGCGGAGGAATTCTGTCGAGCAGTCGATGCAGCGCTGCGCGAGGCGCAAGCCCGTGCAGCAAGCGCCGCACAGCTCCGCGCGGACCAATATCGACGGCCAGAATCCGCAGCCCAGGATGAGCCTGCGCCGGCCCCACGGGATCGACGTGCAATTCAACATCATTGACCCGCACCACCTTGCGTCCGTGAACGTCGATCACCTGCTGGTCCAGAAGATCACGTTCCAGAAGAAACAGCCCTTCCGATCCGTTGGCGTTGGGCCAGTCCGCGGCTCGAGTATTGGCATGGATCTGATCGTCGATCTTGGAAACGGCGGAGTAGGGCAGAATGCGGTTGCCAGATTTGGTCTTGACGATGAAAGAGGCGATATGATCGCGGTCTTCCTGCGGGGCCAGCGTGACCTCGCGCACCCGTCCGGAAGCCGCGCCCGACGCGTCAATTACCGTCGAGCCAAGGATTTCGGAAAGGGGTAGCGTATTCATACGGGTTGAGGATAGCGGAATTATCGAGCGGAGAGAAATGAATTGTGGAGGACGGGAGAATGTTACCTTCGCAGCAGCAACTCCGAAAGTTGGAAAACACGGTCAATCGCGACCGTGACAATGCCGACTCCCAACACCGTGGCCATTTTGATGGTTAATCCCTTCACGACAGCTTTGTCTTTGATGGTTCGCCACATGATGGGTACGTTTACAGCGGCGCTGGCCAAAGAGGTGAGCACGGTCGTGCTTCCGGCCAGGGACGCGCTGATTTTGCCGTGCATGGCCATAGTGGCGGCCGCGGCGGTGGTGCTGGCGCTGCTGACCAAACCGCCGAAAATGCCGGTGGCCAGCATGCCCTCGCTGCCAAAGTATTTTGTGAGCAGGGTTCCGGCGACCTGTATGGCGATGAAGATCGCCCCGAACCATGCTACTTTGCTGAGCGAGACCGGCGAAGTGAGCGTCAAAGTTCCGGGGACGTTCTCGTCGATTCTGCGGTCGCGCCACACCCAAAAGCCTGCCACGAGGGTCATGGCGAGAAGCGGAATCAAGGTTGCGCTCAGGGAGCGGGGGGAAAAGATAGTGGCGAGAATCAGGTTTCTGGCGAACATCGCGATGGTGGTCAACAAGCACAGAGTGGTCGTTCGGCTGACCATTCCGGTTTCCTGCAACCTTGCGCCCAGTTCCGCCACCGTAGCGCTGCTATTCACCAATCCGCCGAACAGCGCACCCAGATAGAGGCCACGCGTGCTATAGATGCGCAGCAAGACGTAATTCACGAAGCCGATGCCGGCGATGGCAATTACGCTGATCCAGGCATCGCGCGGATTGAACAACTGCCACGGATCGACATAGCGATTAGGCAGCACCGGATAAATGACGAAGCCGATCAGGCCCAGCAAGACGGCACTGCGAATTTCCGAAGGCTGCAAACCGCCGGCGAAGCGGCTGAGTTCGCTTTTCCAGGCGAGGAGCATTGTCATCACAATCGCTCCCGCAACCGGGGTGAAAATATGGCCGAGGCCGACGAGCACGCCCAGCAGGTAATTCAAAATCAAAGCGGCAGAGGTGGTGATTTCGAGCGAGCGGTCGGAGAGGATGCTGCGCGTGTTCATGGCCGCAACCAGGAGGAACACGCCAATCAGCGCCGCAATGGCAACGCTTTGTCCAATGAGAGAAGCCAGCATGCCGAGCAGGGCGACGATGGCGAAGGTGCGGACGCCGACATCTTTGTTAGACCACTCCCGTTCCATGCCGGCCAGCATGCCGATGCCGATGGCGACCGCCATCTTCAGGGCGATCGGTGCGGTCGGAAAATGTGCGGAGTCTGCCTGCATTTCTTTTCGATATTTTCCCGCCTCAAGGAATCCTAATACAGTGAGTCGTAATTGGCAGACCGTATAATACAGGCGTGCGCCTGCTTCTCGACATTTTTGCTCAGACTTTGCGCACTCTTTGGGCGCATAAGCTGCGGTCATTTCTTACCATGTTCGGCATCGCGTGGGGCGTATTTTCTTTGCTGCTATTGGTGGGGCTCGGTGAAGGTTTTCGCTCAGGCAATAAAAAAGAATTCGACGAGCTCGGCGAAAACATCATGTTCATCTGGTCGGGCCGCGCACCGGCAATGCAGGGCAGTTTCACTTCGCTGCGGCAGTATTACCTCACGTATCGGGATTATTTGGACATCGTACGCGAGTGCAAGAGCGTCGGCTTGGCGGCTCCCGTGATTCGCCGCACCGATATTCGCGCGGTCAGCGATTTTTACCAGGCCAGCGGACAAATCTTCGGTGTGCCCGCCATGTTCAACAAGTTACGCTATCTTCCGATCAAAGAAGGCCGCTGGCTGAATGACTTGGACGATTCCCAGAAGCGCGCGGTTATCGTGCTCGGCGACGAAGCCCGAAAAACTCTCTTTCTCGGCCGCGCCGCCGTGGGCAGCACCATTCTGTTGAATGGTATTCAATTCGAGGTGATCGGCACCTTGCAGCGCATCGGGCATGGCGACAATAACAACGTGAACCTGCAATGCTTCGTGCCCTTCAGCACCATGCACCAATATTTTCCGCCCACCAATTCGGGCGACTTTAACGACGTGCTGACCATGATCAACTATCAGCCCAAAACCCGGGCGCTGCACGAACAAGCGCAGCTGGAAGTGCATCAGGTGATCGCCCGCAATCACAATTTCGATCCCAATAATATCGATTCGTTCGATGAGTGGGACACGATTCAAACCGTTGACCAGGTCAGTAAAATCTTCGACGCCATGGATACTTTTCTGGGCAGCGTCGGGCTGGTGACGCTGGCGCTCGGCGCCATCGGAATCATCAACATCATGCTGGTCGCCGTCGCCGACCGCACGCAGGAAATCGGCCTGCGCAAGGCCTTGGGGGCAACCCATGCCAGCATTATGTTTCAGTTTTTTGTGGAGGGAGCTTTTCTGACTTTACTCAGCGGAGGAATCGGAATCGCAGCAGCCGCGGCAGTGATGGCGGCAATGTCAGGCGTTTCTTTGGGCGAGGGATTTGATGCCCCGAGAATGGCCATACGAACGGCGATGTTAGCCGTAGGATCCTTGGCCGCAGCAGGCGTCGCCGCCGGACTGTATCCCGCACGCCGCGCCGCCATGCTGCAACCGGTAGAAGCGCTGCGGAAAGAGTAACAAGTACCTAGTACCGAGTACCCAGTAACGAGTGAAGACGGTTCAAGCCAAAAGCCAAGAGCGAAGAGCCAAAAGCGAAGAGCCAAAAGCAGTTTTATGCACCGAGACTTACTAACCCAGGCCTTTTCGGCCATGCGGCACGATCTGCGCAAGACCCTGCTCACCATGGCGGGGATGGCCTGGGGCATCGCCACAGTTGTGCTGTTGCTGGCATACGGCAACGGCTTTGCCGGGGCCATCGATAACATCTTTCATTCTTTTGGTGCAACCGCCGTGGGTGTTTTTCCCGGACGCACTTCCGAGCAGGCGGGCGGAAACAAGGCCGGCGTGCAGATTCGTTTTACCAACGACGATCTCGAACTGCTGCGCAACAACGTGCCTTTGTGCAAGCGCATCGCGCGCATGGCGGAAAAGGATTCCAACGTGCAGAACGGCAACCGCTCCTTCAGCATGCCCGTGCTCGGAATTGATCCCGCGCTGCAAAATATTTGGGCCCTTAACATGGATGAAGGCCGCGCACTCGACGACGCCGACAACCAGCAGCATGCGTTGGTGGCGGTCATCGGATCGGAAGCCAAGGACAAATTATTTTCCGGGATGCAGGCCATCGGCGAAGATATCCGCGTCAACGGGGTGGTCTTCCACGTGGTCGGAGTGGTGAAGCCGCGCATGCAGGAAGGCAACGATGACGACAACCGCACCATTTATATTCCCTTCAATTCCACGGATGTGGTGAAAGACAATCATTACCTCGATGGCATTTGGATGGATTCGCAGGGGCTCGAGCCCGAAAAACTCGACCGCACCATTCGCGAGACCCTGGCTGCCGCGCACAATTTCAAAAGCACCGATCAGCGGGCCATATTTGTTTTCGACGCTCAAAAGCAGCTTTCGCAATTCAGCATCATTTCGCTGGCGCTAAAGGTGCTGCTGGCTTTTATCGGCACCATGACGCTGGGCATCGGCGGCGTCGGGCTGATGAACATCATGCTGGTATCGGTGACCCAGCGCACCCGCGAAATCGGTGTAGAAAAGGCGTTGGGCGCGCGCAAGCGTGACATTCTCTTTCAGTTTCTTGCTGAAGCGATGGTGATTACCGCTGTTGGCGGGGTGCTGGGAATTTTGCTGTCTTACGTCGTATCGGTTTCGGTTGGACGGCTGACTTTTTACAGCGCCATGGCCAAGCACGCCGAGGCGGGTGATATCCGCTTGATCGTTTCGCCGTTGATTCTCATGGTTGCGACGGGAATTCTTGCCGGAGTCGGAGTGGTGAGCGGCATGATTCCCGCCGTACGCGCGGCGCAGCTTGATCCGATTGAGGCCCTGCGCTACGAATAGTAGTCTGCGAGTCCCGAGCGGCGCGTCCCGAGTGTGGCCGCCAATCCTCTGTTATCAATTTGCAGATGTCCGAGATTCGTGGGACAGTCAAAATCTTTCGTTGTTAGGAACCCGAATCTTTAGCTGTTAGGGAAGGACGAATTGTATTCAGGGCACGCATTCATGCGTGCTGCAAAAGCCGTAAAAATCACTGCGCCTTTAGGCGCTGCTCTAACTCGGCCCTATGCTTTCGGAAGACATTTTGACCCTGCCTCCGCCCAAGGCCGACGCTCGCGTGGCCTACGGAGGCTATCCGAATCAATTCATCGATTTGCGCCTTCCATCGTCGAAAGGCCCGCACCCTCTCGCGATAAACATTCACGGCGGATTCTGGCGCTCGAGGTACGATCTTTTACATGCGGGACATTTGTGCGCCGCGCTTACCGCACACGGCATAGCAACTGCCAACCTGGAATACCGGCGAGTGGGCAATCCGGGCGGCGGATGGCCCGGCACGTTTGCCGATGTGCGCGCTGCGTATCAGTTTCTCCTGCAGAACGCCAGGCAGTACACGTTTGTCCCGAGCCGCACAATCGTCATGGGACACTCGGCTGGAGGCCAGTTAGCTCTCTGTCTGGCTGCGCATGAGTCGGGCGTGCGGGCGGCCATCTCTTTGGCGGGAGTGGTTGATTTGCAGCGGGCATACGAACTGCATCTGAGCAACGATGCGGTGGTGGAATTTCTGGGCGGAACTCCGAAAGACGTAGCAGATCATTATCGCGAAGCGGACCCCATGAAGTTGGAGATTCCAGCCCGACAGTGGCTGATTCATGGCATGGAGGATGACATTGTACCGTTCGCTTTCAGCCGCGATTACGTGGACGCCAAGAAGCAACACAAAGAAGATGTGGAGTTGGTCGGGCTTCACGATGCGGGACATTTTGATCTGATCGATCCGCGAACCAAAGCGTGGGAATCGGTGCAGAAGGCTGCAATTGAAGCAGTGGGATAATGCGCACCATCCTCCGCGCTGAGGTTGTGATCAACGCTGGTGCATGTTTTATCATCTATAGAGCAGTGGCTTATCCGATCAAAACTTGCGCAGTCTGCGGAGAAGAGTTCGAACTCAAGCCTGGCAAACCCGGCTTCGCAAACCGTTGTCCGGAGTGCAGCGAGCCCGACGCCGCCGGTTCAACTTCAAAGCAGACCATGGACGCCGACGAACGAAAAAACCAGAAAGAAGCCAACCAGGCCCGCCGCGACGCCATGCGCAACCTGCTCTATCGCAAGGATGGTTAAGATTCGGGCACAAAGGCCCAGGCATCTTCGTGTGTGCCGGCGCAGGGATTAGCAAATTGCGGGAGATTCAAGCTAGCGACTGGTGGTCTGCGTGATCCAAGTCGCCATCTTTTCCAGCGCCACTGGAGAGATCGTCTCTTCGATCTGCGCATATTCGGTCGGCGCGCCGGTGGTTGCGGTCTGGAAAAGGTGATTCAGCCCCGGCATCTGAACCACTTCGAAGTGCTTGTTGCCGGCCTGCTCCAACGCCGCGCGAATCGCCGGGAGATTCTGTTTCGCCGGAACCTGCACATCGAGCGAACCAATCATGGCGAGCACCGGGCATTTCACCTGGCGCAGCGCCTGGCCGGGATCGTAGCTGATGAAATATCGGAACCACGATGAAGTTATCATCTTCATCTGCGCACTGACCATCGCTTCTCCGGTGCCGGCGGAGAGCTTCGCCTTCAAGGCTTTTTCCAGAGCTGCATCATCTTTTTCCGTCTCGACCAGCTTCAGCACATCGCGTTCCTGGGCCACATCTTTGGCGGTATCTTCCGGCCTTTTGCCGCTCGCCAAGTCGATCGCTTGCACTTGTGCCGGCAGAATCTCGTCACCGGGTACGCCCGGCCCGGCCATCATCACAATGAACGCCACATCCGGATTTCGCGCCGCAATCATCGGGGCAATCTCCCCGCCTTCGCTATGCCCGATCAACCCAATCTTATGGGGATCGATTTCCGCGCGCGTCTTCAGATACGCAACTCCTGCCTCGGTATCGGTGGCAAAATCCGCTGTGGTCGCAGCCGCAAAGTCACCAGTGGATTTCGCCGTGCCGCGATCGTCGGCGCGCAGCACGGCAATTCCATGCCGCGTCAGATAATCCGAGAGCACCAGAAAAGGTTTGTGCCCCATCAGGCTTTCGTCGCGATCCTGCGGCCCCGATCCGGTGATTAACACTACGGCTGGAAAAGGCCCTTTGCCCTGCGGAATGGTCAGCGTCGCTGCCAGCGTCACGTTCTGCGCTTTGTTCTCGTAAGAAACATCTTCATCACGATACGGATAAGGCT
>Ga0181522_10001953_pt1 | contig 12029 bp, 14 predicted proteins | sample PEATcosm2014_Bin_27_FD_121103 | JGI IMG/M metagenome (GOLD analysis project Ga0181522, IMG submission 121103) | Peatland microbial communities from MTU Mesocosm Facility, Houghton, MI, USA - PEATcosm2014_Bin05_10_metaG | ecosystem: Environmental > Terrestrial > Soil > Wetlands > Peat | place...
ATTCGCCGATTTGATCGGATTGTCCGCTAGGGGCCCGATTGTGTTGCAAAACTCGTTTTTGATTGGTGCTCAAAAATTCTGCGGGCTGCTGGCGCGACCTTCGTGTAAAGATATGAGGGACCTCACCGCCTCACGTTAAACTCATAGGCGAGTTCGGTAGCGGGACAGAGACTATACGAATCAGCGATTGCGTTCGGTTTCTTATTTTTGCGAAAAATTCGTAGCCCTTCAACTTTCGAGTTTTGCAACACAATCGGCCCAGGATCGGACTCTTGCGCTGCAGCAATTAGCGTCCTTTATTCGATTGCCTCGTCGGCGCGGGCGAGGAGGTTCGGTGGGGACTTACGCCCACGACTCGCGTTTTCATGTGAGCCAGCCTCGTTCAGTGCTTAGGTCCACTCAGGAATCGCCGGAACGGCCATACTCTCAACCTCGGGCAGATCAAAGCCGAAATGTTCCGGAGCAGGCCACGCAGAGCCGTGCGATCCGCTAATTCCGTGGCCGTTGGTTCAGCAGCCCCGCGAAGTAGCGTCACTTTCCGATTTATGACATTGACCCGCCCCTTGGACGTGACCGCGCTCAAGAAGATCCAGTTCACGAACGGAGATTTGCGGTGGGTGGCTAAATAGTGGTTGAACACTTCGAAGTCCAAAGGGTTCTCCGCTTCCAGCGTGGAGGCCCAGCCGGCCACAGGCTGCCGATCCTCCCGAGTGACGTGAAGGACCCAGAAGTTGCCGTCGCGCTGCATCCAATGCGTTGTCTGACCCGGCGGCGAAGCCACCAGCGGCACCGGAAAGCGGGGGGCGTACGGTCCAAAACCTGGATCGACAACATATGTCGCGCCGCCAACCACCACGGTCATGAACATATGGTCCCGTTTCGCTTCGGCTAACGGCCCAAAGAGAACGACCCGCGCAGCGTGACGCGCGACCTGAAAATCGAGCGATTCAAGCACGGCCGCAAACAGGCTGGCGTGTTCGAAACAATAACCGCCACGGCAGGCACCGACAATCTTAACCTGAAGACCCTCAAGGTCGAGCTAACCTCGCCCATGGACGGCTCCCCTCAATGTGGTGCGTTTCGACGAAACCACCTTTGGCACATCGATGCCGTAGAGTGGGCGCCGTCCACAGCATCAATCGCTACCGAAAGGCGATGTCCCCTGCCACGTCCGCTTTTCCCGATAGTCGACATTCGCCGGCGTGATCGGATTGTTCGCTAAGGGCCCACAATAGACAATGGTAGTGCTCAATGACGTGTTGGGGTTCCAGCCCAGCCGTCTACGGGTCTGTAGGTGCGTTGCGCCACAATCCGGCGGGTTTTAATCTTACAACTCTGGTGCCGGTGGAGTCAGTGATGTCTTCCAGTCCCAAGGCCTACAGTCCAAAGCCCTTCACGCGCAAAGTATCGATCAGACGTGACCGTGAAGGTTTCGTGGTCGCGTATCAGCCCGAGGACGTAGTCGTCTTTCGTAACTGCAATTCGCAGGCCTTGCGCAAGCTGTGTTTGCAGCTTCGGTGGGACATCATTTCCGATGTTATGCCCGAGCCGAATGATCCGCAAACTTGGTAGCGTTGCGTAGGTTGTTGCGTCTGCGGTTGGCTAATTTTTGACGGAACTACTAGCGTGCTTTTTGAGCGTGGCCACTGGTGCCGATGCCGCGAAATCGGGTCGCGGAACTTCAATACGACTGACGCGAGCTACATAATCGTCTGCCGGCATTGTGAGTTTGTTTTCAGAATTATTCGTTTCCTCTAGTACTCGAAGTTCAGCCTTATAGGCCCGCGCCTCATAATCGTCGGCCAGCTTAATAATCATTGCTTTGGCCTCAGCGTTATTTGTTTGCTTCGCCATGGCTCGCATGGACCGCTCGCGGTTCCGCCAATGGACCGGGTCGTGGGCATAGGACATTTTACGCTCCTAATACACAATATTAACAAATTATGACGCCGAGACATACCTTTCCCAATATCCGCTGAAATCCAGTTGCATCGCCGTAGCAACTCGACGCGAATGTCGCTAACGGGGGCGTGCACTGGCTGCTCAGATTGGGCTTGAATCATGGAAAAAAACAGACAAAGAGGTGCGCGGGCCGATGCGGATTCTCTTGGTCGAGGACAGTCCTGGCGATGTCCGGTTAACGCTTGAATCCTTCCGCGATGCCAACCCGGATGTTCGCTTGCACGTCGCCCCGGACGGCGCGGAGGCGATGGCGTTTCTTCGCCGTGAAGATGGTCATGCTGACGCGCCCCGTCCCGAGCTTATCCTGCTCGACTTGAACATGCCCAAAAAGGATGGTCGCGAAGTGCTCGCCGAGATCAAGGCAGATGAAAGTCTGAAATTGATACCAACGGTCATCTTGACCACATCCGAGGCCGAGGCCGACGTTATCAAATGCTTCGAACTCCAAGCGAACAGCTACCTCGTGAAGCCAGTCGATTTAACGGCATTCGAAGTCTTGGCGAAAAGCATCAACGATTTCTGGCTCAGCAAGAGCACGTTGCCGAAGCGCATCCAGTAGGAACCAACGGCTCGGAGACTCTGGAAAACGACGCTTTGCGTTGGCGGTCGCGTGAGCGCGCACCTTAATATTTCCTACCAGTGGACTATGGACCTTGCGCAGACACCGGATTAACGACGACTGATGCGATGAACGTGTCGACGTCGTCCAAAACCGGTGCCAGGAAGCGCAAAGGCTGCGCAAACGCTCCCATGATGCTGAGATGACTCACCCATGGGTAGGTTTTGACTGTGGCCCGATTGCCCGCGGCGGCAAGCCGCGACGCCAGACGGCGGGCATTGCCGGGGTCGACTGTTTCGTCCCGCTTACTAGTCGCCAGAAATGCCGGCGGCGCTCCGTCTGTAACATGCGAGATCGGCTGGGTCGCCGCATTGTTGGCTCCGCCAAAGATGTCTTTCAAGGCTGCGTCGTGCAACGGCAGAAAATCATATGGCCCGGAAATTCCGATCAGGCCGGCTATATCCCGATTCGGCATGAGGTTAACGTCTTGCAGCCAGCGGCCGTCGAGCGCGAGCATCGCCGCAATGTAGGCGCCGGCCGAGTGGCCCATAATAAAGAGCTTATCGGGATCGCCGCCAAATCGGGCTCCATTGTCCCTGGCCCAGCGCGCCGCTCGCGCACCATCCTCGAGGAAAGCGGGATAACGGACCTCGGGATAGACGCGATAATCCGGCACGATGGCCACAAAGCCACGCTTGGCCAGCGCGGCTGCAACAAACAGATAAGTTCCCTTTTCGCCGGTTTGCCAAGAGCCGCCATAGAAGAAAACTATTATGGGTGTTTTGGCGGCCGATGTTGGCCGATACACATCAAGCTTCTGCCGTGGATTTTCCCCATAGGCGATCGAGCGCACAATCTGCGTGCCGTGGCGCCATGTAAGCAAATTCAAAGCAGCGGCCGGCGAGCATCCAGTTAAAAGCAGGGTCGCAACTGCGGCAGGAATCATTCTATGCGTGGCGCCAGCTATTGGTCTCGACGAGGAACCACTGCCTGTATCTATCTTTAGTATATAGGTTTCTTCGCCCACCGCCCCCCGACCGTTATTCGTGGGCATCGCGCCAACTCCCGTTGATGGACGACCAAATAAATTAACGATGCAAACTCAAGCTCGGATCACTCAAGTAGGTTTCGACGGCGACCTAACGGCGCGCGGACGCCTCGAATGCGTCGTGATTTACCTGATCAGCTGTCCGCAGGTTAAGGCCTTCTCGACACGCGGTTACGAAGAGCAAAAGCCACGCTTGCCCCTAATTTACGTGCTGTTACCACGTTTTTCGCAATTGTATGCCTGCGCACTCACGAGATCGGGATTACGAAAATGAAACCAAGCAAACTTCCATTCGTATGGACCAAGGAGCGCATCGGCCGCCCGCGGCGCGATGGGCGGGTCCGGATCCGGGAAGATGCTGACCAATGCGCGCAGCCAAGGTCAAAGATAATGATGCGCTAAGGGGTGGTAACGTCGTCATGTTCTACGATGGCTTGCCGGTCCACAAGGGCTTTCGCACCTTGATGGATCCAAAGCGGTATACGCCGCTCCCAGATGACTGGACTATTGGGATCGCCGACGTAGTGCAGTCCACGATAGCGATCGCTGAAAATCGTTATAAGGCGGTCAATATGGCGGGCGCTGCGGTTATTGCTGCGGTGACCAATGCGCTGGAAGGGCGCAACTTTCCGTTTGTTTTTGGCGGCGACGGTGCGAGTTTCGCGACATCGCCGGATGACCGTGAAAAAGCGCAAGCGGCGCTTGCAGCGACGGCGGTCTGGGTCGGCGCTGAGCTTGACCTTGCTTTGCGTGTGGCAATGGTGCCGATCGCCGCCATACGGGCGGAAGGTCTTGACGTGTCCGTGGCGCGCTATGGCGTATCCAAAGACCTTTCATACGCGATGTTTTCGGGAGGCGGCCTTGCTTGGGCGGATGTTGCGATGAAGCGCGGCGAGTTTGCCATCCCGCCGGCTGCGCCGGGAACTTGGCCAGATTTAACCGGGCTTTCCTGCCGATTCCAGGAAATGAAGTCGACGCGTGGAGTGGTTCTTTCCGTGCTCGTGATGCCGCGACCTGACGCCAACCCCGATGCCTTCCGCATGCTCACCGAAGAGATCGTTACGATGGTCGAGAATAGTCCCAATGCCGGACGCCCCGTACCCGCAGAAGGACCCGGCATGGTTTGGCCGCCGTCCGGCGTTTGGCTCGAGGTCCGCGCAGCGCCCGGTCCCCGCCTAATCCGTCGCGCCATAGTTCTCGGGCAGACCCTTCTGGCTTATTTGGTCATGCGAGGTGGCATTCGCGTCGGCAGTTTCGTGCCGTCCAGATATTTGCAGCAGGTCGTAGCAAATTCAGACTTTCGTAAGTACGATGATGGGCTGCGCATGATCATAGACGGCTCACCGGAACTCGCTGACATGCTGGAACGACGCCTTCGATCGTCATCAAAAATAGCATTCTACGGTATGCATCGCCAGGACGGGGCCATAATGACGTGCTTTACACAATCGGCCTTACGTCCCGACCATGTCCATTTCATTGACGGAGCGCGGGGCGGCTACGCCGCAGCTGCGAGCGCGCTGAAGGCGGCGCGCGCTGTCGAGATGTCCCGCTAGTTGCAAAGGACGGATATCCAAGCGAGCCCGTCATCGCCGAGCTGAGCATGCGAAAAGCGATCAAATTTCTCCATACACTTGCTTCGTGCGGCCTGATCGGAGCACTGCTCGGCTATTCGATCATCTTGATCTGCGCGCCCCAGGATACACCGCGGGCATACGCCGAGGCGCGGCAAACCATCACCGCATTCTGCAACTATCTATTGCTTCCTTCATTGGCAGTAGCGCTTATCACCGGCCTTCTCTCTATGGTGGCGCATCGGCCATTTCTTGGCACCCGCTGGGCATGGTTCAAAGCTTTCCTCGGTTTGAGCATGTTCGAAGCGACGTTCGCAATCGTCCAATCCAAGGCGACAACTGCGTCTGTCGAATCCGCCAAGTTCGTTACGGGTGCTGGCGATCCGGGTGGGCTTGCCGATGCCCTGGCAAACGAGTGGGGGTCGCTTGGCGCCATCATGGCGCTCTCGATTGCTCAAATCGTACTGGGTGTGTGGAGGCCGCGTTTCGCGAAACGATAAAAGCGGGCTGAGCAGCTCCTTGTGTGGAGCGAAAAGAACGCGCATCGCGCGACTGAAATCATCGCCCTCAGCGCTTGACGTGCTGCGGTTCAACGTGCGGCATTGTTTTCCAAGGGCGCGATCGTTTGCACGGCCCGCGACAATATCTTGGCATCGGCATTCGGCAGCGGCAGATATCGCGCTCCCATATCGTCCGCCAGCCGGCCGGCGGCTTGGTGCGGTCTTGGCGAAATGTCGACGACGAGCGCAGCAATGCCGGCGGCGCGCAGCCTGCGAGCCGATGCGAGCGCATCCACCTCGGCCTGCTCGCGACCAGCCTTGCCGTCGCGCGCAACATTCGCGCGACCGTCGGTCAAAAGCACGATCGTGGGAGCTAACCCCTTGCGCCGCAATCCAATCGCCAGAATGCCTGCCGCATCGAGCGCTGCGGCCACCGGCGTTCCCCCACCGCCAGGCAGAGCAGAAAGCGAACGCTTGGCGCGCGCCAGTGAACGCGTCGGCGGCAGAATGAGATCGGCGCTGTTCCCCCGAAACGCTATCAGCGCCACCTGATCGCGGCGCACGTAGCAGTCCGCAAGCAGGAGCTCAACTGCGCCCTTCGCTTCGGCCAAGCGATGAAACGCCGCGGAGCCGGACGCGTCAACCACGAAAATAGTCGCGGAAACACTGCGGTGCTTGAAACGTGTGATACGAAAATCGTCGCGGCGGACATGGACCCGGCCGTTCCCCGATTGCTGCCGACGCAGTCCTTGCCATGGCGCGGCGGACCGCAATGTTTCGACGATATTCAATCGCGCGCCGGCTTTGAGTTCACCGCGCCGGGTGCCGACCGGACGACCGCGTCGCGCCGATTGGCTCTGCGCGCCGGCGCGACCGGTCTCGGTCGTTGACCTGCAAGACGCGCCGCGACTTTGAAGCTGCGCCAGAACGTGAGCGGGAATGGCGGCGCGAGTTGCTTCCAAGACAATGTCTTCCAACTCGCCGTGGCTGACCGCCGTCGATTGATCATCAGCGGATTGCAGGTCCGGAGAATCGGCAGCACGTGAGTCTGGTTTCTGATCCCGATCCTGATCGGAACTTTGCTCAGGAGACCGATCCGCAGGCGGCGGCAGAACTGTTGCGCGCGGCGCAAGCACCAGCCGGGTCGCGACGATCGCGTCTTCATCCTCAACGCAGTTGCGTCGGGAAAGGGCGGCATGAACACAGGCAACCCTCATCGCGAACATGGGCGCGCGGACGGAGGCAATGCCGATTGCGGCCGCCGCGTAGCAGACGGCCCTTACCCTCTCGACGTCGGCGGTCACCTGCGGCAACCCCGCACGCGCCGAAGCGATCTGCTCGACGTCGAACGGAACATCGCGATCGTCGCCATCATGCGCCGCGCCTAGATTGAGATGAATCGCGAGCCGATCCAGCAGCGCACCAGGCGGCCGCTCATCGTCAGACGTGCCTTCGTCAAGCGCGATAAAGGCGATCCGCGACGCGTTGCGGCAGGCAAAGCCGTCGCGCTCGACAACGACCTCCTTACCATCGATAACGGAACAAAGCCGTGCAACCATGGCCAAGGGTAACCGTTCCGCCATCGGCAGCACTGCGCATCCGCCGTCGGCATCTGCCAGCAGACCGCGCTCGAGCACAGGACGTCCAGCCTGTAAGGTCGCGGCGAGATCGAGACCACCGAGCAAACGGCCATCGGCGATATACGGCGGAACCCGGCGAAACGGGGCTCCGGCGGGCAACAGGCTTTGCAATCTCTTCAGAAAGGCCGCAACCGCGGGACCATTGGCGGATCGGACCGATGCGCCACCGAGGCCGGACGGATCCACCGCCAGCAGACAAGCTGCCAGCGCTGCGTCGTCGTGTTCCAGCCCGGCAATTGCCGCAACCCTGGTCATGGTCCAAACAACTCCGCGGTCGCGCGCTCCACGCGGATGGTTGAGCCCGTCTCGTCGAGCGGATCGCGGCGCAGCCGGTGGCGAAGCGCCAAGGAGGCGACCCTGCGCAGATGGGTGTCGTCGACCCGCGCTTTTCGATCCAGCGCCGCCAGCGCCCGCGCGGCGCGGATCAGCGTGAGCTCACCACGCAAGCCGTCAGTGCCGAGGCTCATGCAAAGCTGCGCGGCCCGCTTCCGCGCCGCGTCCGGAATCTCTACGGCACTCAACCGATTTTTCGCGTGGACCATCTTGCGCCGTAGCTCACCGTCAGCAGTTTCCCATGTTTGCATAAAACCGGTTGGATCACGCTCGAATAGGTCCCGACGCTTGACTACCTCGACACGCATTTCCAGATCGGACGGCGTCTTTACTTCAACCGACAGACCGAAGCGATCGAGCAGCTGTGGTCGCAGCTCGCCTTCCTCGGGATTGCCGGTCCCGATCAGCACGAAGCGCGCCGGATGCCGGACGCTCAGGCCCTCGCGTTCGACGACGTTTTCACCGGACGCAGCGACGTCGAGGAGCAGATCGACGAGATGGTCCTCCAGGAGATTGCATTCGTCGATGTACAGAAAGCCGCGATTCGCCCGGGCAAGCAGGCCGGGCTCGAACGCCTTTACGCCTTGCGACAGCGCCCGCTCCAGATCGAGCGCGCCGACGACGCGATCCTCGGTAGCGCCCAATGGAAGGTCCACAACCGGCACTGGCACAAGCTGTGTTTTCAGGCGTCCCTGCTCGGCCCGTTCGTGACATTCGGCACACATGGCGCCGTTCGCCCCGGGATCGCAGTGATAGCGGCACCCGACCACCGTTTTCATTTGAGGAAGCAGCGCCGCCAGGGCGCGGACGGCGGTCGACTTACCGGTGCCCCGATCGCCGAAGACCAACACGCCACCGATGGTTGGATCCGTTGCTGCGACCAGGAGCGCGAGTTTCATCTCGTCCTGGCCGACGATCGCGGAGAATGGATAGAACGGGCGCATGCTCGTTCAAACCGCCTGGGCCATGGAATCGCCACCCGCTCTGCTTTTCAATTCGGCACCGGCGTCGGCGCCAAGCCTGGAAGCATCTACGATTGTTCCGGTTCGCTCGGTCTCATAGACGGCACCGCAGAGAGGCTGCAAAATCATGCCGCGAAATACGATCCTATTATCCGAAACCACCGCATGGCCGGCGATCGGCGTCCGGCACGAACCGTCGAGGACTGCCAGAAAGGCCCGTTCCATGGTCACCGCGGCGGCGGTCGGCGCGTGATTGATCGCGGCCAACAGTTCGCGCGTCTCACCGTCGTCCTGCCGGGTTTCGATCGCTACCGCGCCCTGGCCGACAGCGGGTAGAAACTCCTCCACCGGCAAAATCTGCGTTATGGCGGCCGTAAGGCCCAAACGCTTTAGCCCGGCCATCCCGAGAATGGTGGCATCGATCTCGCCGTCTTCAACTTTTCGCAACCGGGTATGAACGTTGCCGCGCAACGGTCGAATCTGGATGTCGGGTCGCAGGCGCTTGGCCTGCGCCTCACGCCGTATCGAAGCCGTGCCAAGACTAGCCCCTTGGGGAATGTCTGCAAAGGAATGAGCGTTGCGACTGACCAGCGCGTCGCGAACGTCTTCGCGCTCGAGATAAGCCGAGATCACCAATCCGTCAGGCAGCGCGGTCGGCATGTCCTTTGCCGAGTGAACGGCGAGATCAATTTCGCCCGCGGCGAGAGCGGCTTCTATTTCTTTAGTGAAGAGACCCTTGCCCCCAACATCTGCCAAAAGGCGATTTTGAATCTGATCGCCGGTCGTTTTGATGACCCTCACCTCGATGCCGGTGCTGGTCAGACCGCGCGCCCTGGCTAAAGCCTGACAAACGGCTGCGGTCTGTGCCAGCGCAAGCGGCGAGCCGCGCGTTCCGATGTGCAGCTTCGCGCCTTTGCCGTCGCGACTCATGCGGCTTTAAGCCCGCGCACCCGCGCGAGCATCCGTTCGACATGAGCGATCGGCGTTTGCGGCAGAATTCCGTGGCCTAGGTTGAAGATGAACGGAGCGCCTGCAAACGCCGCCATCACGTCACCGACGGCGCGGTCGAGCGCTTCACCGCCGGCACACAGAATCTCTGGATCAAGATTGCCCTGCACCGGCACGCGCGATTGAATGCTCGCGGCTGCAAATTTGCGATCGATGTTCGTCTCGAGACTGACGGCATCGACTCCGGTCGCCTCGATATATCCAGGAATTTTCTCACCCGCACCGCGCGGAAACCCAATGATCTTCGCAAGGGGATGCCGTCGGCGGACCTTCGCCACAAGCTGTTGGGTCGGCCGGACGCACCAGCGGTCAAATTCGTGCAAGGGCAGCGTGCCGGCCCACGTGTCGAAGATCTGCACGCATTCGGCACCGGCGTCGAGCTGTTGAATCAGATATCCAGCGGACGCGTCCACGAGCACGTCGATCAACCGAGCAAATGCCGCGGGCTCGCGAGCCGCGAGCTGCCTTGCCGGCATCTGATCCGGTGTGCCGCGCCCGGCCACCATGTAGGTCGCAACGGTCCACGGTGCGCCACAGAATCCGATGAGCGTAACGTCTTCCGGCAGTCGCGCTTTGACGCGCCGCACCGTTTCATAAATCGGCGCGAGGATCGCCTGGTCAGCCTCCCGACGGACGCTGTTGAGCGCGGCGGCGCCCGCTAGTGGATCGAGCCTGGGCCCCTCCCCTTCGACGAAGCGCACGTTTTGCCCAAGCGCGTGCGGAATGACGAGGATATCCGAGAACAGAATTGCCGCGTCGAAACCGAACCGCTGGATCGGCTGCAGCGTTACCTCGGCTGCAAGTTCCGAATTGAAGCATAGCTCGAGAAAGGTACCAGCCTGCGCGCGCACCGCGCGGTATTCAGGGAGATAGCGGCCAGCTTGTCGCATCAGCCATACCGGAGGCACCGGCTTTCGGTCACCAGACAAAACGCGCAACAACGGTTTATCAACGCGGGCCGCCAATGGAGACGCCAAAGCAAAGCTGCGTTGCAACATACGTCGCTCGCGCGCGGTGACATCAATCACCGGCAACGGTGCCCTTTGAGGTTACCGACTGTCTATACAGACTTACATCCGTGCTGTAAATTATTATTGTCAACTCCTCTGGACCCTTGTCGGAATAGCTCGTGTGAAGCTCGCATTCGTTGTGGTTCTTATTCTTGCCGTTCTGATCGGCTGCGGCCTCTGGCTTTGGACCCCGGACAAAAATCGGGCTGATTTGGAGAGCCGCTACCTGAATGCGCCTGGGGAAATCGTTCAAATATTAGGTACGCGTCTGCATGTGCGCGATAGCGGGCCACGAGACGCTCCAGCGGTCGTCATGCTGCACGGCTTTGGCTCTAGCCTGCATACTTGGGATCCGTGGGCCGTTGCGCTGCAAAGCGAATACCGGGTGATACGCCTCGACTTGCCGGGATCGGGTTTGTCGGAGCCCGATCCGACCGGGGACTATTCCGACGTTCGCTCGACATCGTTGCTCGAAGCTCTCATGGATCGGCTCGGCGTCGATCGCGCAAGTTTCATTGGCAATTCAATCGGCGGCCGCATCGCCTGGAGATTTGCCGCACGCAATCCACAGCGTGTGTTGAAGTTGGTTCTGATTTCGCCGGACGGGTTCGCAAGCGCGGGCTTTGCATACGGTCAGAAGCCATCCGTACCGGCGACAATCGAGCTTATGCGCCATATTTTGCCCAAGGCCCTGCTGCGCATGAACCTTGTAGCCGCCTACGGCAACCCGGCTGCTCTCACCGACCAGACCGTCGACCGCTATTACGACCTCATGTTGGGGCCCGGCATTCGCGATGCGATGATCGAACGGATGAAGCAAACCGTACTGGAGGATCCAGAACCGCTGCTCAGGCGCATCAACATGCCCACCCTTCTGGTCTGGGGCGAGAAGGACGCACTGATCCCCTTCAGAAACTCAGACGATTACCTACGCTATCTGCCCAATGCCAAGCTCGTCTCGTTTGCAGAGCTGGGACATGTACCTCAGGAAGAAGCGCCCGACCTGACTCTATCGCCTGTTCAGTCGTTTCTCGCGCGGTGACAGCGCGGCACGAACTTCAAGACGCTCGAATTGATTATGACCCGCTCGACAATAAATTATCAACCGTCCGAAGCTGGCAATAAAGTCCCGCGCAATATGTGTGGCGCGATTGGCCACAAGGGCGGTTCGGTCAAACGACATCAGAGCAACTCGCGTTAATTTCAGAGCCATTTCCTAAGAACGCTAAGGCGAAGACGTTGCGCGCTCGGACGATATCGCGGCAAACAAGAGGCCGATGAACGCGATAAGAGTGGCGACACTCGCTGAAAGAGGTGGTCCCGAATCCTGAGACAGCCGGCTAAGGTAGATTCGCCGATGCGGAGGACGAATCACCATGAGGACGCGGAGACGGTTTTCGGCTGAGTTTAAAGCCAAGGTGGCGCTTGAGGCG
>Ga0181522_10001956_pt1 | contig 12021 bp, 10 predicted proteins | sample PEATcosm2014_Bin_27_FD_121103 | JGI IMG/M metagenome (GOLD analysis project Ga0181522, IMG submission 121103) | Peatland microbial communities from MTU Mesocosm Facility, Houghton, MI, USA - PEATcosm2014_Bin05_10_metaG | ecosystem: Environmental > Terrestrial > Soil > Wetlands > Peat | place...
CAGATGTCGCCGATCGAGCACGCGCCGACCGAGACCAACGGCTCGATCGCCGTACCCGACACCAACGGCCGCTTCATCGTCTACACCTCGACGCAGGCGCTGTTCTTCTCGCTCGACACCTCCGCCAAGATCAACGCCGTGCAGTCGAACCAATTGCATTTCATCGGCGGCACGGTCGGCGGCGGTTTCGGCGGCAAGGTCGATACGCTCACCGAGCCGCTGTCCATCCTGGCGGCGCGGCTCACCGGCGCACCCGTGCGTTACCGGTTCGGCCGCCATGAGGAAATGCAATTCGGCTCGCCGCGCGGCGCCGAGCGCATCTACATCAAGGACGGCGTGATGAAAGATGGCCGCATCGTCGCGCGCCAGGCGCGGGCGTATTTCGACTCCGGCGCCTACACGCGCCTATCGAGCTACGCGGTGGTCAAATGCGCCGCTCACATTCCCGGGCCTTACACCATCCCCAACGTCCACGCCGATATCTATTGCGTCTTCACCAACCGCACGCCGGCGACTGCCATGCGCGGTTTTGGTGTCACTGCGCTCGATTTCGCGCTGGAATGCCAGATGGACAAGCTCGCCACCGCCGTCGGCATGGATCCGCTCGAATTCCGCATCCTCAATGCTTATCGGGACGGCGACATGAAGGCGCATCGGCGCGAGGCGAAGAATTGCGCGCTGATCGAATGCGCGCAGGTTGCCGCCGAGAAAGCCAATTGGCCGCTGCGCGATGAGTTCCGAAGGATGTCGTCACGCCAAGGCGGCACCCACGAGCGTGCCGGCGTTGCCGACCGGACCCGTACGCCGATACTCGTACCGGCCGCGAAGCCGGCTCCCGCCGACGGCACGGACCGGACGCGCCCGATTGTGACGCCGCCGGTTCCGGCGGCGCCGCAGCGGATCGCTTACGAGCGGCCAGCACCGCCTCCGCCGGCGGGGACCGCACCGCCGCCACCACCCCCACGCAGCGCACCGCCGCCGCCTCCGGCACCCGCCGGCTCGACGCATGGTGCGGCGCGTTTCTCTTCAGTCTTCGGCACCAGGAGGCGCTGACCATGGCCAGGCATCGCGGGCGCGGCGTCGCCACCATCAATTATCCGATCGGCATGAATCTCGGCGGCGATCCGAGTCAGGCGCTGGTGCATTCCAACCCGACCGGGAAATTCACCGTCGCGCTGTCGTCGATCGACCTTGGACAAGGGATGAAGTCGGTGACGCGACAAATCTGCGCCGAGACGCTCGGCGTGCCGGTCGAAGACGTCTATGTCGACACCGCCGATTCCGATACCGGACCGCATTGTATGGGCTCGTTCGCCTCGCGCGGCACCCACCGCGTCGGCAACGCGGTCATGGTGGCGGCGCGCGAAGCGCGCGCGGTGATGATGGAAGCGGCTGCCGAGGAGCTTGAAGTCGATCCGGGCGATCTCGAAACCGACGGCAAGGGCAATATCCGCGTTAAGGGCGCTCCGCATCGCTCGATTTCGGTGCGCGACGTCGCCATCGCCGCCCAATTCCGCCAGGGCAAGACGATTTCCGGGCGCGGTATCTTTCTGGTGCCGCTGTCCGACGTCGATCCGGAAACCGGCGAGATGTCGCCGGCGACTTGCTACGCGCATGCTTGCCTCATCGCCGAAGTCGAGGTCGACGACGAGACCGGCGACGTGACGGTCGTGAAAATGACCAGCGCTTATGAGATCGGGCGCGCCATCAATCCGAGGCTCGTCGAGCAGCAGCTTGTCGGCGGGGCGTGGATGGGCATGAGCCACGCGCTTTATGAGACCCCCGAGCCTTACTACCCGGATACGCGCAACGGCCCGCGCGACTTCAACGAATATCTGATGCCGGGGCCGGGCGACATCTGCCCGCACGACATTATTGTTCTCGAGCGGCCGGCGCCGGACGGGCCGTTCGGCGCCAAAGGCCCCGGCGAGATGTGCGCCAATCCGGTGCTGCCGGCAATCGCCAACGCCGTGTTCAACGCGGTCGGCGTGCGCATCGACGAATTGCCGATCACGCCGGAGAAAATCCTCCGTGCGATCAAAGCGCGCGGCGGCGCCGCGGGCGCGGGCCGCACGCGGTAAGACGTCATGCCGGTGCGTCAAACGATCGTCGGCATCAGCAGCCCGCGCGAATTGGAGGACGCGCTGCGCGCCGCCTATTATCTGGCGGACGAAGAGCTGGCGACGGCCGCTTATCTCGCGCTCGCGCTCGGCAAGCCGCTGTTGCTCGAAGGCGCGCCGGGGGTCGGCAAGACCGAGGCGGCCAAGGCAATTGCCGGCGTGCTCGGCCGCACGCTCCTGCGCCTGCAATGTTACGAAGGCATCGACGCCGCGGCCGCCCTCTATGAGTGGAACTTTCCGCGGCAAATGCTGGCGCTGCGCCAGCAGAGCGACGCCGCCATAACGCTCGACATCTACCGCGATGAGTTTCTGATCGAGCGGCCGATGCTCGCCTGCCTGCGCCGCCCGCAAGAGACAATGTTGCTGATCGACGAAATCGACCGCTCCGATCATGAATTCGAAGCGTTCCTGCTCGAATTCCTCTCCGACTTTCAGATTTCGATCCCGGAGCGCGGCACGATCCGCGCCTACGAGCGGCCGGTGGTGATCCTCACCTCCAACCGCACCCGCGAACTGCACGAGGCGCTACGCCGCCGCTGCGTCTATCACTGGATCGACTACCCGACGGCGGACCGTGAGATGCGCATCATCATGATGCGCGCTTCGGGGGTCAGCGAACGCGCGGCGCGCGCGGTCGTCGCCGCCGTCGGCCGGCTCCGCCGCGAGCCGCTCGCCAAACTTCCCGGCATCGCCGAAGCGGTCGAATGGGCGGAAGCCGCCACGCTGCTTAACGAGCAGGGTGCCCGCTGGCCCGAAGCCTTTAAGCGCTCGCTCGGCGTCGTGCTCAAGGACGAGGACGATCTGGTGCACATCGCGCCGCGCATCGACGCCATCCTCAACGAGGCGCAGGCATGACCGACGCCACTGCCGACGCTACTGGCCCGATCGCGCATTTCCTGCGCTTTACCGCGCTGCTGCGCGGCTCGGGATTTGCTGTCGCGCCCGAGCAGACCATGGCCTGGCTTGCCGCGATCGAACTCCTCGGCCCGCGGGAACTCGGCGACATCCGCCGTTCGGCGCGCGCGACTTTGGCGCCGCCGCCGGAGCGGTTCGCCGAATTCGACGCGTTGTTTGACGCGCATTTTCTCGGCGCGATCGTTCCGGGATTGGAAGGCGAGCCGAGCGACGAAGAGCCGATGCGCGCGGCCGAAGATTCCGCGATCGGTCCGCAACCGGAGTTCGCCGACGAGACCCGCGAATCCGGCGCCGAGGCCACGACCGCTGAGCGGCTGTTCGCGCGCCGCTTCACGCCCGGCGACGAAAGCGAAAAACTCCGCCGATTCGCCCGCTTGCTCCCGCGCCGCGTGCCTCTTCGGCGCGGCTATCGCTGGCGCTCGGCCAACGCGGGCCTGGGCACTGACACGCGGCGCATGTTCCGCGACGCCATGCGGCAGGCCGGCGAGTTCTTCCGCTTGCGCCAACGCCGGCGGCGGCTGCGCCAGCGCCGCATCGTTGTGTTGATCGACGTCTCGGGCTCGATGAAAGAACGCACGCAGGCGCATCTTGCCTTTACACACGCGTTGGTCCGGGCCGCCGACTCGGTCGAAGTCTTCACCATGGGTACGCGATTGACGCGCATCACCCGGCCGTTGCGGCTGCGCAACCGCGAGCAGGCGCTCGCTACCGCGTCTTTGCTCGTCGCCGACTGGGACGGCGGCACACGCATCGGCGACGCCTTGGACGCCTATCTTGCCGTGCCGCGCTTTGCCGCGCTGGCCCGCGGCGCCGCCTTGGTCGTCCTCTCGGACGGTTTGGAACGCGGCGATCCATCCGCCATGGCGGACGCGGTCGCCCGCTTCGCGCGGCTTTGTTGGCGCATCATCTGGCTCACGCCGCTCGCCGCCGATCCCGGCTTCGAAGCGCGCACCGCCGGCATGGTGGCGGCGCGGCCCTATCTCGACCGGCTCGCCGACGGCGGATCGATCGACAGCATTTGCGCCAACGTTCTCGATTTGGCGACCGAGAATTTGGGAAATGAGAAAGCGGCATGACCGACATTATCGACGCCCATCATCATATCTGGCGCCAGCGCGATTTGCCCTGGCTCGAAGGGCCAATGCAGCCGCGCATCTTCGGACCCTACGAGCCGATCCGCCGCGATTATCCGATCGGCGAATATTTGTCCGACCTCAAAGGGACCGGTGTGGGCAAATCGGTTTACGTCCAGGCCAATTGGGCGAAGGAGCGCTTCGAGGATGAAGTCGCCTATGTGCAGCAGGCTGCCGACGAAACCGGCTTTCCGCACGGCATCGTCGGCTATGCCGATTTCCTCGCCGAGGACGTGCGGCCGCAGCTCGACCGACTGACCAAATATTCCGGCATGCGTGGCCTGCGCATGCAGCTGCAGTGGCACCAAAACCCGCAGTTCCGCTTTGCCTCCAGTTCCGATCTCGCGCGCGATCCCAAGCTGCAGCGAAACGTCGGTCATCTCGCCGACTACGGCTGGACCTTCGACCTGCAGGTGTTCTCAGGTCAGATGGAAGGCGCGGCCGAGCTTGCCGACAGCGCGCCGAAAGTGACTTTCATCTTGCAGCACGCCGGCATGCTGGAGGACGCCTCGGATGACAGCGTTGCGCGCTGGCGCAAAGGCATGCGGCTCTTTGCGGCGCGTCCGAACGTGGTATCGAAGCTCTCGGCGCTCGGCACCTTCATCCACAAGAACGATCCGGACCATATCGCTGCGGTGGTCAAAGATACTATCGCCGTGTTCGGCGCGGACCGCTGCCTGTTCGGCTCGAATTTTCCGGTCGAGAAATTGTGGACCGGCTATGCGGACCTGATCGCGGCCTACCGCGGCGCGATCGAACCGCTCGGCGCACAAGTGGCGCGGGCCGCATTCCACGACACGGCGGCAAGAGTTTATCGGCTCGATTGACTTCTAGCTAACGACTTGCGGCGAACGACCGCAAGCGCGGGAGGAAAGTATGGCACTTGAAATAAAGATCCTCGACTACGGCGATATCGAACTCGAATCGAGCTTTCTCGTGCTCGGGCGCGATTGCGGCCGGGTGAGGCGCGTGCCCACCCTCGGCTTCCTCATTCTCGGCGGCACCTGGCCGATCCTGGTCGACACCGGCTATCGGTCCAACCAGATCATGGAGACGCTCGGGATGCGCGGGCTGCAATCCCATGAGAACATGATCGAGAACCAGCTCAAGAAGCACGGCTTGCGGCTCGGCGATGTCCGCTATGTCCTGCATACCCACCTGCACATCGACCACGCCGGAAAGGACGATCTGTTTCCGATGAACACGACGGTTCTGCTCAACCGGCGCGAGCTTGAATATTCGGTGTCCGGCTTGATGCATCCGCAGTACCCGGCGACCGACATCAAGCATCTGATCGACCGGCTGCACACCAAGGGCGCGTTGCGCTTCCTCGATCTTGAGATATCCGGCCCCGCCGAAATCATGCCCGGCGTCATCTGCGAAGCCGCCGGCGGCCACACCGAAGGCTCGATGAACGTCATCGTCAAGACCAACGAAGGCGACGCCACGATCTGCGGCGACGTGCTCTACGACATCAACGACCAGCTCGTCGAGCCGTTTCACGAGATCAGCGACATGGAACCGCGCACGACCGGCAATCACGGCACCACCAAGCGGCAAGAGAAAACCGCGATCAAAAAAGTGGTGGCGCGCTCGCGCTTTGTGCTGCCGGTGCACGACCGGCCGGCGATGATCGAAGCCGGCATGGTCGTCGGCCGGCTGCAGGATTCGGTTCCCGGCCCAATCGTGCAGTCGCTGCCACGCCGCAACTGGTTCCCGGCGTAACAAGGAGGTTGCGATGAGCCACACCGCGCTGCGCCGCGAATTCTCCGAACTGCTCGATCTCGATGCGCCGGTCGACCGCGTCGCCGGCGGTTTCACCTTCACCGAAGGGCCGATCTGGCATCCGCGCGATCAGTTTCTGTTGTTCTCCGACATGCCAGCCGACGTGCGCCGCCGCTGGGACGAACGCAGCGGCGTGCGCGAGGCGATGAAGCCGTCGAACAAATGCAACGGCATGACCTATGACGGCAATCTCGCGCTGATCGTCTGCGAGCACGCCACATCGAGTCTGGTGCGCGAGCGCGACGGCCGGCGCGAAGTGCTGGCCTCGCATTTCGAAGGCAAGGAGCTCAACAGCCCCAACGACGTGTGCGTGCGCTCCGACGGATCGATTTACTTCTCCGATCCGTGGTACGGGCGCATGCCGGTTTACGGCGTCGAGCGGCCGCGCCAGCAGGGCTTCCAGGGCGTCTATCGCGTGCTGCCGGGCGGCGGCGAGCCGCAGCTTCTGGTCGACCGCAATTTGTTCGAGCAGCCGAACGGGCTTTGCTTTTCGCCCGACGAGAAAATCCTCTACGTCAACGACACGGTGCGCTGCCTGATCCGCGCCTTCGACGTTGCCGCTGACGGCACGCTCGGCCCAGACCGCATCTTCGCCTCCGGCATCCGCTCCGAGCTCGAGCCCGGCGTTCCCGACGGCATGAAATGCGACAGCGCCGGCAACGTCTGGGTCACCGCGCCGGGCGGCGTGTGGGTCTATGCCCGCAACGGGACGCTGCTCGGCAAGGTGCGCGTGCCAGAATTGGTGGCGAACCTGCACTGGGGCAAGTCCGACTGGCGCACACTATTCATGACCGCCACACAATCGCTTTATGCCCTGCGCACCAAAATCGGACCACACGCCGAGCCGTTCATGCGCGTCAACATGTCCGCCGGCGCGGCGTCAGGGATGGCGAATTACACGCCGCCGCCCGCGGAGCGCTCAAGCGCGAGCAGCGCCGCCATCAAAACCGGCCTCTCGCTCGACCCGTCGCGCTGCGCGCTGATCATCCAGGACATGCAGAACGACGTGATGATAGAAGGCGGCGCGTTCGCCTCTTCCGGTTCGCCGCAGCACGCGCGCGAGCAGAACGTGGTGGATAATATACGCCGCCTGGCCGACGTCTGCCGCTCGCGCGGCGTGATGATCATCCATGTCTGGTTCGTGGTCGAACCGGGCGCGCCGGGCTTCACGCTGAACGCGCCCTTATTCGAAGGGCTGGTCGACGCCAAGGCCATGGTGCGCGGCACCTGGGGCGCCGCGCCGGCCGACGGTCTCGAGCCGCAGCCCGGCGACATCGTGGTCGAAAAGATCCGCATGAGCGCCTGGGAGGGCAGTAAGCTCGAGACCGTGCTGAAGGCCGGCGGCCGCGACACCATCATCGACACCGGCGCCTGGACCAATATGTCGATCGAGCACACCGCCCGTACCGGCGCCGACAAGGGCTATTTCATGATCGTGCCCGAAGACTGCTGCTCGACCATGAATGCTGACTGGCACCGCGCCTCGATCGAATACGCCATGCAGAACGTCGCCGCGGTGACCAAAGCGAGCGAGGTAATCGCGGCGCTGAGTTGACGAGGGGTGAGACGTCGCTTCGCGTAAACTTGGTATCCAACGGTTGCGTGGCGACCCCGTGCGGATCACACCAATTCCAGCCGCAGCGTTCGGCCTACGATCTTGGCGGCACGCTGCAGCGTATTCAGCGTGACGTTGCCGTCCGTCGGATCGAGGAGGCGTTGAATCTGACTGCGGCTGGTCCGCATGCGCTGTGCGAGCGCGCTGCGCGAAAGCTTTCCGGCCTTCATTGCCTTCTCGATCTGCCACGCCAGCACTTCCTTGACTGCGATCGCCTCGAACTCCTCGCGCTTGTCTTCATCGGCGAGAAAGTCATCGAGTGCGATCAGGTCGCGTGTCGAGCGCCGCCTTTTGTTCTTCTTGGTCATCACGGAACCTCCTTCAAGCCTCGAACTCACGTTTACGCTTGCGGGCACGAACCCATGCAGTACGACGATCCGCTCCTGATGCACGCTGAACAGGACGCGGGCTATCCGATTACCCGGCACGCTGCTGCGAATCTCCCACAGACCGTCCCCGAGCGAACGGCACAATGGCATTCCGACGGGCCAACGGTATTGGACACGCATCAAGTCTTGCCCGACGGCATTGCGGTCCGCCTCGTCCATCGCCCGCAGCCAGTCGCGTACGACTTCGGCACCACCCCGCGTCCGATAAAGGACCACCGGAATCTTTCGCGGCCGCTCAGTGGGCATCCTGACCTATATATTGTACATGTATCATATAATGTCCAGCGCGGATCATCCAATTCGGGAGTCTTGCTGCTCGGCTAGTCACTCCGGCAGCGGCAACCCTTCGCTCGCGAAGGCGCGCTGCACCGCCGGCCGCAGCGCGAGCCGCCGCGCATGCGCGGTCCAGAGCGGGAAATCGGACGCCATGTCGAAGCCGAAGACCGGCCCGCGCCCCCAATGCCAATAAACAACAAGCAGCGGATCGGCGACGCTGTAGCGCTCGCCGATCGCCCAGGGCCCCTGGCCGATTTTCTGCTCCACCGCCTGCCACAATTCGCGGGCGTTTTTCTTGCCCGTGGCAGCGACGTCCTCGATTGCGCGCGGATCGGAAGCGTAACGGTTGGCGCGCCGGACGTGGACGAAAGCGGGTTGAATCGTCGACGACAACCAGTTGAGCCATTCGGCGCAGCGCGCCTCCTCACGCGGCTCCCACGGCCAAAGCCCGGCGGCGGGATGGCGCGCGGCGATGTAGCGCAGGATCGCCGGCGCCTCGGTCAACACCCAATCGCCGTCGGCCAGCACCGGCACGCGCGCCTTCGGATTGACGCGCAGAAAATCCGGGCTGTTCTGCTGGCCCGCGGCGAGATCGACGCGCTCGAGCTCATAGCGCTCGCCGGTTTCCTCAAGGACAATATGCGGGGCAAGCGAGCAGGCGCCGGACGCGTAGTAAAGTTTCATCGCCTATCACCCAACATCCGCGCATGATCCCGGAAAAGTGGCCACCGGTTTTCGGATCAAGATCACGCGCCGCCTAATAAGTTGCCCGGCCGCCTGACAAATCGAACGCCGCCGCCGTGGTGAACGAGTTCTCCGCGCTCGCCAAGAAGCAAATCATCGACGCCGCTTCGTCGAGTTCGAGCATGCGGCCGCGCGGAATTTTCGAAACGATCATCGCCAGAAAATCCGGCGCCTGGCTCAGTGCCAGCGTGGTCTTGGCCACCGCCGGCGTGACGCAATTGACCGCGATGTTGTAGCTCGCCAGCTCCTTGCCGAGGGATTTGGTAAAGCCGATTACCGCCGCCTTCATCGATGAGTAAGCCGGCGCTTTCGGATTGCCTTCCTTGCCGGCGACCGAGCTTAGATTGACGATGCGGCCGTAGTTCTGCGCGATCATCTGCGGCACCACCGTGCGGCAGCAATAAAATGTGCCGATCAGTCCGACGTTGACCACGTCGCGAAACGCCTCGGGCGGATATTCCCAGGTGTTGGCATTCGGCCCAACGATGGCTGCGTTATTGACGAGAATGTCGATCTTGCCGAAATGGCCGAGCGTCGCCGTCGCCGCGGCTTCAACCGCCGCAAGATCGGCGATGTCGACGGCAAGCCCTTGCACGCGACCGGGCTTGTTGATGGCGGCGACGGTCTTGTCGAGCAGCGTCTGGTCGCGATCCCAGATGCTCACCTTGCCGCCGGAGGCGAGGATGCGGTTCGCTACCGAAAGCCCGATCCCTTGCGCGCCGCCGGTGACAATGGCGACGCGATCGTTGAGGTCATAGACATTCATGCAAATTGCCTCCCGAGTGGCGCGGCGTTGGCGACCGCCGCGGCCTTATTGCCGGATACTTTTAGGGGAACGGCGGCGGGCCGGGCATGCCCGCCAGTCTGAAATTTGTGGCGCGCCCGAAGGGATTCGAACCCCTGACCTTTGCCTTCGGAGGGCAACGCTCTATCCAGCTGAGCTACGGGCGCAAAATGGCGGCTTCGGCGCCTAAATAGCGGAAGGGCGCAGATGCGGCAACGGCCCGTTTCCGGCCCGCTTGCCGCCTTCGCCCGCCGCTCCTATAGCTTTGGCAGGATTACAGCCTGCAAGGGGCACGCCATGGCGCAGCCAGCGGAAAAGACCGACAAGCACGAGGCCAGATCGGTTTCGCTCAAAGACACGGCCTTCAACTGGGAGGACCCGCTCGACCTCGAAAGCGAGCTCACCGAGGAAGAGCGCATGGTTCGCGACACCGCGCGCGATTATGCGCAGGAGCAGCTGTTTCCGCGCGTGCTCAAGGCGTACCGCGAGGAGAGCTACGATCCGGAAGTGATCCGCGAGATGGGCGAACTCGGCCTTCTCGGCGCCACCATCCCCGAAGAATACGGCGGCGCCGGTCTCTCCTACACCGCCTACGGCCTGATCGCACGCGAAGTCGAGCGCGTCGATTCCGGCTACCGCTCCGCCATGTCGGTGCAATCGTCGCTAGTCATGCACCCGATCTATGCCTACGGCACGGAGGCGCAGAAGCGCAAATATCTGCCGAAGCTCGCGACCGGCGAAATGGTCGGTTGCTTCGGGCTCACCGAGCCCGACCACGGCTCCGATCCCGGCTCGATGATCACGCGCGCTGAAAAAGTCGCCGGTGGCTTCGCGCTCACCGGCACCAAGATGTGGATCACCAATGCGCCGGTCGCCGACGTCGCCGTGGTCTGGGCGAAACTCGACGGCAAGATCCGCGGCTTCATCGTCGAGCGCGGCACGAAGGGATTTTCCACACCGAAGATCGAAGGCAAGCTTTCCTTGCGCGCCTCCATCACCGGCGAGATCGTGCTCGAAGACGCCGTGGTGCCGGAAGAGAATCTGTTGCCGAATGTTTCCGGTCTCGCCGGCCCGTTCGGCTGCCTCAACATGGCGCGCACCGGCATCGCCTGGGGCGCCATCGGGGCGGCGGAATTCTGCTGGCATCGCGCCCGCGACTATGTGCTCGCCCGCAAGCAATTCGGCCGGCCGCTCGCCTCAAACCAGCTCATTCAGAAAAAACTCGCCGACATGCAGACCGAGATCGCGCTCGGGCTGCATGCGGCGCTGCGGCTGACACGCATGATCGAGCAGGGTAAGGCCTCGCCGCCGGTGATTTCGCTCTTGAAACGCAACAATTGCGCCAAGGCGCTCGACATCGCGCGGCTCTCTCGCGACATGCACGGCGGCAACGGCATCTCCGACGAATTCCATGTCATGCGCGTCCTGTGCAATCTCGAGACCGTGAACACCTACGAAGGCACCTACGACATTCACACCTTGATTCTCGGCCGCGCCCAGACCGGCATCCAGGCGTTTATGTGAACCGCCGTTTCTCCCTCCCCCGCTTCGCGGGGGCGGAAAGCTAACTACCCCGCGGCCTTCTCGGTCCTCTCGTCCGCCGGCTTGTCGGAGACGCCGGCTTCTCCGAACGTCGCCATACCGATGTGGCAGGCGAGCGCGGCGCGTAGCAGCGACACCGCCGCGGCGGCGCCGGACGCTTCGCCAAGCCGCATGTTGAGATCGAGGAGCGGCTTCAAGTTTAATTCTTCGAGCAGCATGCGGTGCCCGGCCTCGGCGGAGACATGGCCGGCGAGCGCGTGCGCCAGTATGTCCGTGCGCAGCTTATGAAGCGGCGCCACTGCGGCAGTGCAGACAAAGCCGTCGAGCAGCACCGGGATGTTGTGGCGGCGGGCCGACAGCGTGGCGCCGAGGATGGCGGCGAGCTCGCGGCCGCCGAGCGCCGCGGCGATTTTCAGCGGATCGGATAGGATCGTAGCGTGGCGGTCGAGCGCTCGGTCGATGACGTCGCGCTTTCTTGCCAAACCCTCGTCGTCGACGCCGGTGCCGCGGCCTGCCCAGCGTGCGCCGCGCCCGCCGAACAGAGCGGCGGCGATGGCGGCCGCCGCAGTGGTGTTGCCGATGCCCATTTCGCCGAGCGCGACCAGATCGCAATCCGGCGTCACCGCGTCATAGCCCTCCGACACCGCGGCGAGGAAGTCGGCCTCGGACAACGCCGCGTCCGCCGTGAAATCTTGCGTCGGCCGGTCGAGCGATAGCG
>Ga0181522_10001958_pt1 | contig 12015 bp, 10 predicted proteins | sample PEATcosm2014_Bin_27_FD_121103 | JGI IMG/M metagenome (GOLD analysis project Ga0181522, IMG submission 121103) | Peatland microbial communities from MTU Mesocosm Facility, Houghton, MI, USA - PEATcosm2014_Bin05_10_metaG | ecosystem: Environmental > Terrestrial > Soil > Wetlands > Peat | place...
CGCCTGCACGAACACGCCAAAGAAGACCTCTCGCACTACTCCAAGGGCACGACCGACGTCGAGTTCGAGTTCCCCTGGGGCTTTGACGAACTCGAGGGCATCGCCAATCGCGGTGACTACGACCTCAGCCAGCACTCGAACGCGTCGGGCGTGAAACTGGAGTTCTTCGACCAGACGGCCAACGAGCACTACACCCCCTACGTCATTGAACCCGCCGCAGGCGCCACGCGCGCGATGATGGCCTTTCTGCTCGCCGCTTACCACGAGGACGAGGTCGAGGGCGAGGTGCGAACGGTGTTGCGCCTGGACTGGCGACTGGCGCCCTTTCAGGTCGCGGTGCTGCCGCTGTCGAAGAAGCCCGAACTCGAGGGCGTGTCCCAGGGCGTGCTCGAACAACTCCAGCCATACTTCATGTGCGACTACGACGTCACCCAGTCAATCGGTCGCCGGTACCGCCGCCAGGACGAGGTGGGTACGCCGTTTTGTCTCACGGTCGACTTCGACTCGCTGAAGGACCAGAGCGTCACCGTGCGCGACCGCGACACGACCGCCCAGACGCGCGTGAAGATCGACGACCTGTTGAGCGAACTTCGAACAAGGACCGGTCAGCGCTAGGTGACAAGCGACGGGCGTGGACTGAGGTTCGGCACCGTCGCCGAACTCTACGATCGCTACCGACCAGCGCCACCCCTCGAAGCGGCCGAGTTCTTCGGCGATCTCCACGGCGTCGAGGTGCTCGAAGTCGGCGCCGGCACCGGGCTGTGGACGAGGTTCCTGCTGGGACTGGGTGCGAACGTGACGATCGTCGAACCCGACCCCGAGATGCGCGCGGTACTCGAACGCAGAAGTGCGAACGTGACCTCCCTCGCGGGCCGGGCCGAGGATCTGCCCGTCGCGGACTCATCGTTTGACGTGGTCCTGGCCTCGTCGGCGTGGCACTGGTTCGCTCAGCCCGACGCGACCCACGAGATGGCCCGAGTGCTGGGTGACGAAGGGAAGCTCTACGTCCTATGGAACGGGTTTAGTCGGGACGTCCCCTGGGTGCAGGAACTGACGGAGCTTCGCGAAAACCCCGGTGACCGCAACGCTCGGCCCCGGGGCTGGGCCGCTGACCTCTGGGACGACGACCTCTTCGTGGACGTGGTGGAGGTGGAAATTCATTGGACGTGGGCGCGCACGCCCGAGGAGCTTCTTGCGGTTTTTGGCACTTACTCGGGCACCCTCGTGAAGACTGAAGCGCAGCGACACGCGATGGACCTCGAACTTCGGCGTCGCATCGAACAGGTGACGAACGCTGGAGTGGTGCAGGTCCCCATGACGCTTCGCGGGACCATTGCGACCAGATCTACTCGACATCATTGAGTTGCACCTTCGGAATTCGTGGAGGGGATGGCATATGTTACCTGCGCCTTCGCCACGAGTTGGTCGTGACCGCGAGAAAAGAGCGACACGTCGACGACCGCGAGCTTCCGTCCGAGCTTGAGCACGGTCGCTCGAGCGATGAGGTCGGTGACGGCGGGCTTGCGCAGGAAGTCGATGTGCAGACTCGTGGTGACCGCCAGCAACACTGGTCCGATCTGAGCGAGGATTGCCATCCACGCGGCGGTGTCGGCGAGCATCATCATGGTGGGTCCGGATAATGTTCCGCCCGGGCGGCGGTGCCGGTCGTCGACTGGTTGGACGATAATGACCGAGTCGTCGAGAACTTGCTCGACGCGAGGCACGTCCGATCCCGGGAACGACGCGACGAGAATCTCCTGGAGCTGCGTGGCGTCAAGGACGTTCAACGCTTAGGCCACCTTGCGGTAACGCGAGGTGGCGAGGGGACCGAGCACGAGGATGGCGCCCACCGACCACGCCAGGGCGATCCACACCGAACCACCGGTTGGCGTGCCGAGCATCAGTCCGCGCACGGCGTCGGCGACCTGGGTGACCGGCTGGTTGTTCGCGAAGGGTCGAAGCCATCCAGGCATCTTGTTTACCTCGACGAAGATCGCCGACGCGAAGGTCAGGGGGAAGATAACCGGGAACGAAATGGCCTGGGCGGTCTCGGAGTTGGGCGCGGCGAGGCCAATGAACGCGAAGCCCCAGGAGAGGCAGTAGGCGAAGGTCAGCATCAAGAGGCACGCGGCAATGTAATCGGGCACGCCCCCGTGAGGGCGAAAGCCAATGGCGAGTCCGACCACGGTGATCACGAGCAGGACCCCCACGTTTCGCACGAGGTCCGAGACGGTTCTACCCGCGAGCACGGCCATGCGGGCCATTGGCAGGGCGCGAAAGCGCTCGATGAGTCCACGGTGAAGGTCCTCGGCGAGTCCGATCGCGGTGCCCACGGCGCCAAAGATCGTGGTCTGGACGAGAATGCCGGGTATGAGGTAGTTGACGTACGAGACGTGGGGGATGTTGATCTCACCACCGAAGACGTAACGAAAGAGCAGCACGAACATGATGGGCTGGATGACCGCGAAGACGAGTGAGGTCGGAATTCGTACCAGCGCGAGCAAGTTGCGTCGCGCCATGGTAAGCACGTCGCTGATCGTCCAACGCAGTGAGCTGCGCTGAGATCGGACCAACGGGGCGGTGCTGATTGTCGTCATGATGAGGCCTTTCGTGATTGGCGCTTGGTGGTGGCATCGTCGTCGGACGGTGCGGGATCTTCGGCCTTGTGTCCCGTGAGGTTGAGGAACACGTCGTCGAGGCTGGGTTCTCGGATCGTGAGTCCGGCGAGGGTGATGTTCGCCGCGTCGATGCGACGGAGTGCGTCCGCGGCCGCCGCGGGACCCCGGTCGACCGTGAATTCGGCGACGGTGCCGTCGAGGTTCGCGGGTTGGGAGGAGATGTCGCCGATCAGTTCGACGCCGCGCCTCGCGTCGGCGGTGTTGAGGAACGTGAGCACGAGCACGGTGTTACCCAGGCGGGTCTTTAGTTGCTGGCTGGTCCCCTCGGCGATGATCTTGCCGTGGTCGAGCACGACGAGCTGTTTGGCGAGACGGTCGGCCTCTTCGAGGTACTGGGTCGTGAGGAGGACCGTCGTTCCCTCCTCGACCAGTTCTTCGATGATCGCCCAAAGGTCCTGGCGACTCTGGGGGTCCAGTCCGGTCGTGGGTTCATCCAAGAAGAGCAGCGGCGGCTTGGCGACGAGGGCCGCCGCGAGGTCGAGTCGTCGGCGCATGCCCCCTGAGTAGGTCTTCACGGTGCGGTTGGCGGCGTGGGTGAGGCCGAACTGATCAAGGAGTTCCTTCGAGCGCGGGAGGACGAAACTCTTCTCGAGGTGATTGAGACTGCCAATCATTTTCAGGTTCTCCGCGCCCGTGAGGTTCTCGTCGACGGTGGCGTACTGACCCGCGAGACCAATGCTTCGTCGCACCAAATCAGGTTGTTTGACGACGTCGACACCGTTCACGCTGGCGGTACCCGACGTTGGCAAGAGGATCGTCGAGAGAATTCGGACCATGGTGGTCTTTCCCGAGCCGTTTGGTCCGAGGAGGCCAAAGACCTGGCTCTGGGGAACATGAAGGGTCACGTCGTCGAGGGCTCGAACCTCCCCGTCTTTGAACGTTCGGACAATATTGAGTGCTTCGACGGCGAATTCGGGCATGGCCGCAGTCTACGGAACGCGGGCGCAACCGTTTCCGGCGTGACCCTCAACAGGTACGTTCTATTCATGGCCATTTCGGACAGTGAGATCGCGCAGGTCCGCGGTGCCACCGACATCGTGGCTCTCATAAGCGACTACGTGGCCTTGAAGAAGTCGGGGCGGCGCTGGACGGGACTCTGTCCGTTTCACGGCGAGAAGACCCCTTCGTTCTCGGTGAACGCCGAAGAGGGTCGCTACTACTGCTTCGGTTGTCGGGCTTCGGGTGATCAGATCACCTTCGTGCGCGAGATTCAGCACCTGGACTTCGTCGACGCGGTTCGCCTGCTCGCGGACCGGGCCGGCATCGAGTTGCACGAGGACGCGAACGCTGGTCCCGCGCGCAAAGAACGCCAGGAGTTCCTCGCCGCGATGGACCGCGCGGTTCGTTGGTACCACGAGCGGCTGTTGAACGCTCCCGACGCTCGGCCAGCTCGCGAATACTTGAAGTCGCGTGGAATCAATGGTGACGTGGCGCGCGCGTTCCAACTTGGTTGGGCGCCCGATGAGTGGGACGCTCTCAGTAGCGCCTTGGACCTGACGCCCAAGGTGCTCGAGGGAACCGGACTCGGTTTCGTGAACAAGCGCGAGAGGCGCCAAGACGCCTTTCGCGCTCGAATCATCTTCCCGATCTTTGACCCGTCGGGCAAAGCCGTGGCGGTAGGGGGCCGGATACTTCCCTCGGCCAGTGAGAACGTACGCCCCGATGGGCGCGTCGAGCCGAAGTACAAGAACAGTCCCGAGACGCCGATCTATTCGAAACGTCGCACGCTCTACGCCCTCAACTGGGCGAAGGACGACATCATCAAATCCGGCGAGATCATCGTGTGCGAGGGCTACACCGACGTCATTGCGTTCTTTGGCGCAGGGATGCCCCGGGCGGTCGCGACGTGCGGCACGGCCCTGGGCGAAGAGCACTTCCAGACCATGCGAAATTTCGCCAAACGCATCGTTCTCGCCTACGACGCTGACCAAGCGGGTCAGAGCGCCGCGGCGTCGGTCTATCAATGGGAGCAGAAGCACGAGGTCGACGTCGCGGTCGCACAGTTCCCCGGTCGTAGTGACCCGGCCGATCTCGCCTTGCGCGACCCTGAGGCCCTGCGTGCGGCGGTAAAGAACGCGGTGCCGTTTCTGCAATTTCGTCTCAATCGAGTCTTGGGGACCGCGAACCTCGCCACCGCTGAAGGACGGGCCCGCGCCGCTGACCCGGCGATGCGCGTGCTTGCTGAACACCCCAGTGAACTCGTGCGCGACCAGTACGTCATGCAAGTGGCGGACTCGCTTCATCTCGAACCCAGAGTCCTGCGAACGACATTGGCCGAGATTCTGCGTCATCCGGTCAGGCGAGAGGTTCCCAACGAGCCCTCTCAGAGTGGTAACCCTCCGAGTCCCGTTCGGGCCGCGACGACACCGCGTCCAGGTCTTGAGGCACTGCGTCTCGCGCTGCACGCGCCTCTTCTGGCAAAGCATCGGTTCATCGTCCAGTATTTCGTGAACGAAACCCAGCGCGAGATCTTTGATGGACTCTCGTCGGGTCGATCGGTCTCTGACGTCATTGACGAGCTGGAGCGTCGTGGCGAGGATCAGGCCGCGACGTTGCTGAGTGAACTCGTGGTCGAGCAAGTCGATCGTGACTTCACGTCTGAAGACGTGACAGCCGTGGTGTCCCAGCTACTTCGTAGCGCGGTCGCCGAGGAACTCAGGAACGTTGAGCGTGACTTGCGAGACGAGAGGCTTTCACCCGAGGCGGCGATGGCCACCATTCGTGACGTGAAGGAACGTGTAGCTCTCTTAGAGACCACCGACGGCGAACTCGCGGAGCGGGATCTGAGGGAGTGGCTCCTCGAGCGCGCCTCGAGCGCCGCGTCGTGACACGGACTTCCTTTGGCGTCATAGGTGGTCTCAAGATGCTGGCGCCGCTGAGCGTCGAAGAGGAGCGCCAACTGTATCCAGTGATCGAACGAGGCCGCGAGGCGGAGCGTCTTCTGGGCGCCACGGCACTCGACGCGAGCGAGCGTCGACGACTTATGCGTGACCGCCAAGCGGGCCAGGAGGCTGAGTCACTCTTGTTGCGTGCCACGTGCGGGCTCGTGCGCACCAGGGTCCTCGAACGTGGGTACCGCTTCGGCAACGAAGACTTGGAAGCGGCGGGCATCGAGGGTCTGGTGAACGCACTGCATCGTTTTGATCCTGCGAAAGGAAACCGATTCTCTACCTACGCCAACTACTGGATCATGAAACTCGTGAATCAGGCGATCCAACAACAAGCGGGACTGAGCGACTCTGAGATGCGCAGAGTGCTCGCCGTCCAGAAATTGGAGCGAAGTCAGACCAGCAAGCGTCTCACCAAGCGCGACGTGGCTCTCGCGCTCGGCATCTCCCAAGTCAAGGCACTCGAGGTGATGCAGATGAGTCGTGATCTGAACTCGCGTCGTTTTGAAACCACGGACTTCAATTCGGTCGGCGATCTTCGTGAACCGGTGGCGCCGAGGGATGCTCCCGCGTGGGTGATCGACGAGCTGCGCAGACTTTGTGGACGAGACTTTGACGCGTTTTGGCAATACACGTTTCGTACTATGTCCATCGAAGAGATTGCAAGAGGATACGGAATCTCTCGCCAGGCGATGTCCAAAAGACTCGACCGGTGTCGAAGGGCGGTCATTGAGAGTCCAGAGGCGACACGACTCCAGCGGTGGTTCGACCAACAGTAAAGGTAGTTGACGGGTGATACTGTTGCTTTGCTGTAGCGCAATCCCAGATAGCTCAATTGGCAGAGCAAGCGACTGTTAATCGCTAGGTTGCAGGTTCGAGTCCTGCTCTGGGAGCCAGTTCGCGAACACACGTTTTCAATCGATCGAGCACCGGTGCTTTAGACTTGACGCTCTTCTTCATCGCTCTTCGATGCGCCACCCGATGGCTTTTCCTGGCGCATGACGGCTCGGAACGGATTTGAGTCGTCAGGGGGCTCCGGACCAGTGCGTACGCCTTTGGCCTGTAGTTTCACGCGGTGGTAGTGGTGTCTGATGGTGAGGATCGAGGCCAAGAAGAGGATGAATCCTAAAACGCACAACGCGTAACCGAGGAAATACGTTGATATCAGGTTCGTGCAGTGGTTGAAACTGCCGTTTCCATTTCCGGAGATTGAGTTGACTTTGCAGATCCGGTCAACCTCGCGACCGCGGCTCACCAGCCAAATTCCGATCCCAATTACGCCGAGACTGAGCAGGGCCGATAGTCGCTTCATCATAATTTCACCCTATCGCTGGTCGATTGTGGCGGAGCCAAATCCAGTTCGCCGTTCTCGATTCACCGCCGTCTCGCTTCAAAAGACCAAGCGGCCAATTTAACTACACTCGGCGTTTGTGTATGTCCGTGGTTTGGCAACGCTTCAAGGAATGTGTTCGCTCAACAAGTCGGCACAGGACTAATCCGGAGAGTTGCCCCAGCGTTGCAGCGCACTATGTAAGTCGTCGACGGAAACGAAAGGGAACGCAGTACCTGATACTTTTGTTTCAACGCAAAGATGATCGTACGCCACCTTGTGTGGATTAGCGATTCCAAGGGCCGTAGCTCAGTGGTTAGAGCAGGGGACTCATAATCCCTCGGTCGTGAGTTCGATCCTCACCGGCCCTACTTAACGACGCTGCTACTTCGTTAACGAACGAGTTGATTGCGGTCGTATATTCAATCGTGGATTGGAGGTGCCCACATGGGTCGATCGACGAGACAAAATGGATGTCCAGCGGGATCGGAAAAAACTCGATCGCGTTCGGTGAGTTTCTTTGCGCCTAGTTCGATGACTCGAAGTTCTGCTTCGTCGAGATCGTCGACCATGACATCGAAATGGAATTGTTGGGGCCGATTCGAATCTGGCCAACGTGGGGCTTGGAAATCGCTGCACAACTGGAAAGCAATGCCAGATGTAGTGTCGCTCGCAGAAATAACGACCCAGTCGCTCGAATCAAAAGTGATCGGTAACCCTAGTAACTGTGAATAAAAGGTAGCTAGCGCGATTGGGTCGGGACAGTCGACAACAATATGGTGCAGGCGTCCGATCATGACGGAGAATTCTACCTCTGACGGATTTGAAAACGTCATTCGTCAAATTCGTTGGTTGAGCGGGAACTTCTGTACTCGCCTGACGAACAAAAAATCCCACATTTCATCACACATACCAAACTGACATCCCCGGACCAAACCAACACCACCAGACAAGATTCCTCACAAATTCGGCACAGTCCGGCATCACCGGACCCTTCCGACCAAGTGCAGCCACTCCATAATCCCTCGGTCGTGAGTTCGATCCTCACCGGCCCTACTTGATGAGGTTCCTCGAACGCGGTTCGGAGGAGTCGACGGCTAACTTTGGTCCCTTAGATGCTTTGATTGATGTCCATCTCGATGGTCGAAAAGGACCCAACTCATAGCGAAGAGTTTGCTCGATTGGAAAACCAAGTCAGCCGATTTTGTCGTCAAGTCGCCAAGATCAGGGGAAGTCCAAAAAGCGGCAGGACGTCCTTGCCGAATATCGTCACCGCTGAGATGAGATTGCCAGACAATGTCAAAACCGCAATACCGGTCGCGTGGTCCAGACCAGTCTGAGGATCACGAACATAAGTCGCGAGCACTGGTTGGCCGTTCGCTCGAGTCGGCACAATCCGCGTCGAGCGTCCGGGGCTGAACGACGTCGTGCGGAAGTAGTGGCTCGCTTCCTCGGGGCCTTTGCACTCCCCGGGTACTGGCGGCATGGTGACGGAGACGTCTGCGGAGAGAAGGGCGACGAGTTCATCTGCGTTCCCGGTTTCGAACGCAACGGTGATGCGGGCGACGATCTCTTTTTCAGCAAGGGAGTTTGGCGCAGGTGGAGGCTCACGACCCTGTGTGTCGGCGAAGTGATTGTTCAAAGCCACCCGAGCGCGTTTGAGGGCGCTTTCTACAGATGCCTCCGTTGCGTCTATCATCTCTGCCGCTTCGCTGGCTCTGTAGCCGAGGACGTCGCGAAGCACCAGCGCCACCCGTTGCCGGGGAGGAAGTAGCTGCAGCATCGTGATAAACGCCAGTGAGACTGACTCTCTCGATTCGAATCGAGCATCGGGTCCTGGGCTGTCATCGGCCAATCCATCGAAGAGAACGTCGGGGTATGGCTCGAGCCAGAAAACTTCACCCATTCGAGTTGGCGCGGGGCGAGCGCTGGTGAGCGATGTAGCCAGAGCGGGTCGCCGGCTAGCAGTGCGCAGCATGTTCAGGCAACGATTCGTAGCAATGCGGTAGAGCCAGGTTCTGATGGAGGCTCGCTCCTCGTAGTTCACCAGCGCTTGCCATGCGCCAAGAAGAGTTTCCTGGAGAGCGTCCTCCGCATCCTGCGTCGAACCCAACATCCGATAGCAGTGAAGCTGTATCTCTTGTCGGTACTCGTCGGTCAACTGTGCGAACGCCTGCCGGTCCCCGGATTGGGCGCGACCGAGAAGTTCTTTGTTCACGGCTCCACTCTCTCATCATTCTGTTGTCGGGCTCCTTCTGGTCCCACTACAAATACGGACACCGTCGAACCTAGAAACTTGTCACACCGGACCGAACAATTTTCCTTTGACCCGGTGTCGGTATTAGGTGAGGCGCAGTACGGGTCGCTCGACCGCAGGACGGGTTGTTTGAGCCTTCGAAAGGCCTGAATCGAAAGGAGTGAGCCAGGTGAATCGAACTACGTCAGTTCAACTTGGAAGGAGGCAAGTTATGAACCCATTTTGTTTGGGAAAACTTGCCGAATTTCACATTCAAAGATTGGTCGATGAAGCCAACGAGGGGCGCACGGCTCGGCGTGCTAGATCTCAATACCGTTCCTTGCGACCTAAACACCATTTCCACTGGCGTCATGAAAGCGTGAATAAAGCCCCGAGCAGAGCGGTGCAGAAGTGAGTGCGCGACTCTCTGGCAAAACTCGCCTGTTTCTCGCTGGGAACTTCCTCTCCATGCTTGGCACTGGCTTGGTGTTGCCGTTCATGATCATCTATCTTCACCAAGCGCGAGGGATCGCGCTAGCGGTGGTTGGAGCACTGCTGGCGGCGGGCGCGGCGGTTGGTGTCGTGGTCGCGATTGTGTGCGGTGCGCTCATGGACCGGGTGGGCGCCCGGCCGGTACTTGGCACAATCCTGCTTGGTCAGGTCGTCGCCGAAGTCGGGCTCGCATGGGCTCACAACACGCTTACGGCATTGCCAGTCGTCCTGATCTACGGGGCGACGTGGGCACCGATGTTTGGGGCCATCTCGACGATGCTCAACGGCCTGACGCGGGAGCCCGCGTTGCAGCAGCGCGCCTTCGCGGTGAACTTTGCGACCCAGAATATGGCACTCGGTCTCGGCGCGGTAGTCGCCGCGGTCGTCATTAGAGCTCATCATCCCGGGAGCTTCCAGGTACTCTTCCTTCTCAACGGCCTCACTTGTCTACTTTTTGCGATACTGCTGCCCGCGCTGCCGAACCTGCGGCGAACAAAGGTCGTCAATGAAACCCGTGTCGGATACCGCTACGTCCTGAGCCACCGCGGGCTACGTTTGATGATTCTGGCCTCGCTGTTGCTCGCCTTTACCGGCCCCGCCACGTTCGATTCCGGGCTACCGGCTATCGCGTCAGTGGCAGACCACATTTCGGACCACGCCATCGCGGTGGCCTTTACGATCGATACCGGCGTCATTGTGGCTATCCAGATGTTCGTGCTGCGTATAGTTCGGCGGCACCGGCGAAGCTCCGCACTGGCCGCCGTCGGTTCGATCTGGGCGGTGTCCTGGGCGCTTCTCGGATTTGCCGACGTTGTAGACGGCTCCGGCTGGCGAACAACAATTTTGTTCGCTTTCGTAAGCTTGTTCGCGGTGGGTGAGACCATCGTCGCACCTACGAGGAACCCGCTCATTAACGCGCTGGCCGATGACAGGATTCGCGGCCGCGCAAATTCGATCTCGGGATTTGCCACGTCATTGATGCTGATCGTCTGTCCGGCCATGGTCACCAGTTTGCTCGCGGCGCACCTCGAAGCAGTCCTCATTGGGCTGTTGTGCCTCGGCTCCCTCGGCATCGTTGTGATCGCCGACCGGCTGCGCGGCATCCTTACGGCTGAGCAGAATTTCGTCACGCAACCTACCGTGGCCGAGTCGCCGCTCGAGCGGTTAGACAATCGATCTCGCGTGGCATCATCGTCAACCTCGTCGCTGAATGACCAAAACGGATACGCCGCTAGGCGGAGGCGGTGAGAACGCCGAGCGCGGCACGGGACGTCCGATAGAGCATTCAAAGTTCCTTCGCCATCGCCCCGCCCCGGGAGGTGTCCCCCAGACCCATCGATCTGCGACGTGCCACGGAACAATGATGTCGGCACGGATAAGTCGGCTGCCGGGAGCGGTAAGACGGCGGAGTAATGCGACGGAAATGGCGAATGGTGGATTCGAGACCACTCGAAATGGTCGTCGCGGTAAGCGCACGTCGGACCCATCGGCCTGCACGACGGTGACGTTGCCATTGACAAACCTCCGTCGAAGATCTTGAGCTCGACGTGGGTGTATTTCGAAAGCAATCACTCGAGCGCCTCGTTGAAGAAGCGGGCCCGTTAACGCACCAGTACCAGCTCCGATATCGAGAACGAGATCACCAGAACAAATTCCGGCGTTATCAACGAGTCGTTCGGCCCACCGACTATCGAGTCGATGCCATCCCCATCGAGTCCGCTGCGCGGACACGGCTGACCATCGTGAACATTGTCATGTGGCCACACTAGCCAATCGCTCGTAATGTTTATTCAAACGTATTTGGGATGCCGGGTACGAAGAAACGCAAATGGTCTATATGGGACTCATTGTTCGTACGTGAATGATTTGGGTCAATTCTCCGTCATGAATCCCTACGCGGTACCCACTGAGAAAATCCCACGGAAAATCTCAGGACCAATTCGACGCCTCCGCACAAGCTTTCTCTTAAATCTGGACTACTCCGACTCCATCGGTCCACTCCGACTGTCTGTAGCGACCTCATAATCCCTCGGTCGCGGGTTCGATATCCACTGGCCCTACGTACAGTCTTACGAAGGCGCTGCGAGCAATTGGTAACTCTCGTCAATGGATCCTCACGCGACCCTTCTGGCCCGTTCCAATGATGCGTGGTTCCTCAGCGCTCGACTTGGTAGTCGACTAACAGGTAGCCCGCTGGAGACGCAACTTGGCGGGTCATGGTCAACCTCGAAGCACGGCCTTTCTCGAACAGCCTTCTTCCATTTCGGTGGATGGCTGGGGCAATGACAAACCGCAGTTCGTCCATCAGGCCCGCTTCCAATAACGATTGAGTCAGTTCGATACTGCCGTGCACCCCAATGTCGTTACCGGGCTTCTGCTTCAGTTCGGTGA
>Ga0181522_10001959_pt1 | contig 12007 bp, 16 predicted proteins | sample PEATcosm2014_Bin_27_FD_121103 | JGI IMG/M metagenome (GOLD analysis project Ga0181522, IMG submission 121103) | Peatland microbial communities from MTU Mesocosm Facility, Houghton, MI, USA - PEATcosm2014_Bin05_10_metaG | ecosystem: Environmental > Terrestrial > Soil > Wetlands > Peat | place...
CGAAAAACGGTAGCTATTCAGGTTCATCGCGCGGGCCAAGTCGATGTCTTCTTGCCAGCGGTGATAGGAATCGCAGGCAATATCTCCGGTGTCGGCGTTCTTGATTTTGCCGGGGGTGTGGGCAAAACGGTCCCAGATGGATTCGCCCTTGCCGTCCTGGTTCCATGCGCCTTCGATCTGGTAGGCGGCGGTGGAGGCGCCCCAGAAGAAATTCTTGGGGAAAACAGCGTCGACCGAGAAATCGATTTGCGGTTTGGCGGCTGCGGGCGAAGTTGCCGTCCCCGCCGCACGCGACGAAACGGTGCAGCTGGAAAAAGCCGCCGGCAGCAGAGTTGTAAGGCCGGCGGCCAAAGCCGATTGCGCAAATTCGCGGCGGGTCAGGGACAAAGTAGAAAAGGCTCCATTAGGTGCTCAGGTGCGCGCAGAACATTCTAAACCGTAAATCGCGAGGCGCGCACTTTGGGGCGATGCGCAGGCCTTTTGCAGCCGTCTGGCCGTGTATTTGCAATCACAGAACGGGGCGCGCCAAGGAGCGTGGTTATGCGAGTACATGCGAATCAAGTGAATCCGTATGCCCAGTTGGATGCTATGCACGCCGCTCAAAAAGCGGCAGCGAAGCGGGAGGCGGCACGGACGCGAAAGAAATTGTTCGAGGGTGCTTCGGAAGTGTCGGGAGAGAATGAGACGGAATCGGCGAACGCACTGAGCGGAGTCACTGGCCGCGATGAAGATGATACGGGACAGCGCGATCAGAAGCACCGTGGAACAGGCGGGAGCGAACAGCCATCAAACTCTATTTCGGACTGGGCGTAGGCACATTCGCGCCATTCGCCGCAGTCCACCCCGGACGGGCGCCATAGAGGAGTAGGTGTTCGGCTTGTTACGAAAAGCGAACAAGCGAGGTATAGTACTCAGCACCTGCGAAATATGGAGGCCACGTGAGCGACGGCATTGGTATAACCCGGATCGGACAGATTGCGATCAATGTCAAAGACGTCGAACGGGCAGCAACCTTCTACCAGGACGTGCTTGGGCTAAAGCTTCTTTTTAAGGCTCCGCCGGGGCTGGCGTTTTTTGATTGTGGCGGAGTGCGTCTTCTGCTGGAACGCCCCGCCAAGCCCGAGTTCGACCATCCCAGCTCGATCCTGTATTTCGCGGTTGCAGACATTCACGCCGCACATCGATCATTGAAAGACAAAAACCTCCACTTCGAAGACGAACCGCATGTCATCGCAAAAATGCCAACCCATGATTTGTGGATGACGTTTTTTCGAGATTCGGAAACCAATCTGCTGGCGCTGATGAGCGAGATGGCCCGCGACTGAAACAGTTTGCTGAAAAGCTCATTTCCTTCGCGACGGCATCCGGCTGCGGCTGAAGCCGCGACTGATCCTGCGATACTTTCGGCGTCGCTGAAGCGATGCCCTGATACGAATCGTGGTTTTTCAGCAAACTGTGAAGGCGCGAATAGACACGGCTCTCCCTGCTATCATCTTTGAGTAACATGGTGTGGTATGGAAGACGAAGAGCACATTCCTTATATTTCCGGTTCAGGAGAAGGACTCATGGATGAAAGTCCGGTGGTACATTCGAGCGCGCGCCGCGATGAGGACATTGCGCTTGATCTGATGAAGTTTATTGCCATGACGACGGGTTACGGTAGAACGGCCAGCACAACGGGCGCGGGATTTACCGGCGGAAGTTCCGCTTCCAAACCCGAAGATTACGCCACACACTTGCTCGAACTGTATGGAAAGTGCAAAGCGGCTGTGGGCGGGAAGAAGTAGAGAGTCGCGAGCCGCGAGTACCTAGTCCCGAGTACCGAGAATTCGCTTGCAACTCGCTTCTCGGGAAAAGAGATCTTCTGGCCTTGTCGAAGCAAAAGAACCGCGGCGTAAGCCGCGGTTCGACGCTCCAGAGAGCAATCTCAAATTTAAATTAGCGGCGACCCTTCTTCGCCTTTTTCTTGGCCGCTTTTTTCGCAGGCTTCTTCGCGGCTTTCTTAGGCGCTTTCTTCGCGGCTTTTTTGGCTGGTTTCTTTGCCGCTTTTTTGGCCACTTTTTTGGGCGCCTTTTTGGCGGCTTTTTTCTTCGCGGGTGGTTTTCTGGAACCACCGCCACCGCCCGATGCTGCCGGCTTGGGTGCCGGCGGAGGGGGTGGAGGCGCCGGACTTTCGGCTTCGGTCATGGCCGGCTCGGCCATTCCGGGCTCTTCTTCTTCCTCTTCTTCCTCTTCGAAATCTTCTTCCAGCGACTCGTTGTAGGCGCCGCTGTCGCCGAATTCTTCGTCTTCATCACGTCCGTAGAGAGTGGGATCGTAAAACGTCATTGCTCCTCCTGATCTTGTTTGGCTCCGACGCGACTGCGGAACGCCGGGTTGCCGGGTACGGAAAATTAAAAGACCACCGGAAACTATTGTGCAGGGAACGGCGGGCGATTATAGCACGACGTTTGGTGCAGCCTGCAAGGGCCGAAATCAGCTTGGCCTGTTTATCCTGTTAACACAGCGCAAGCGCGAATGGAAGAAGATTCTGAGCAAAGCCGGCAAAATCTCTTTAGCTAGCGAGGAGGAACGCGCGAAGGGATTTCATCGGAGTAAAAACCTTGAAGGCGGGTTCCTCCGATGGAGCGCTATTGGCTAGGCTGAACTACAAGGATCATACCCGGGCGAAGCACGGCGATATCGCCATTGGTGCGTTTGAGCGCGGCCACGGTGGTCTTGTATGTAGTTGCAATGGAATAGAGGGTCTCACCGGACTTAACTTTGTGCCGGACCGCGGCTTGGGATTCTGGACTTTCCGCCGCTTTTGGCGCGGCCGGAGCTTTGGAAGCGACCGTCCGCGTAGCTGCATGCGGATGGCTGGCCGACTTGGGCGTAGCCGATCCCACTTCGCTGTTGGGAGTCACGGGAAGATGCAGAGCGAGAATTTTGCGTCCTTGCAAGCTGTTGCCATGCAGCCCGTTCCAACGGCGGACCATCTGTGGCGAGACGCCAAAATTTTCCGCGACGGTTTCGACGGAATCTCCCTTGCGCACCTTGTAGCGGGTGATTCGGCGGGCATACGCGGTCGTATCGCTGGAAGATCTGCCGGCGGGCATAGGAATGATAAGGGCGGCGCCTGCTTCCAGTTGCGTGTCCTCGAGCCGATTGGCCGCGACTATCGACTTACTCGTAACGCGGTAAGTCCGGCTTAGAGATGCCAGGGTGTCTCCCGGCTGGACCTTGTGATATCGCCACCAAAGCCGCATGTCTGCGGGAATGGGAGCAATGGCCGCCTGATACTCGTCTTTTGTCCCTGCGGGCACATGCAACTCAAACTTGGCTTCTCTGGGCGTGCTCAGCCGCAGCAGGCCTGGATTCAGATCTTGAATCTGGGCGGTGGTCGCGCCAACGCATTCGGCCACGAGCCTTAAATCCACGGGATAATTGATCGTGACCGTGTCGAACGGCATCGGCTGGTCCATCGACACATCATCGAACCCGTACTGCGACAGGTTCTTGGACACGATGGTCATGGCCAGGATGATCGGCACGTAATTGCGCGTCTCTTTGGGAAGAACGTTGCGCCGGTAGAGTTCCCAGAAATCGGCGTAGCCGGTGCGCTTGACGGCAGCCTGCACCGTGCCGGGGCCGGAATTGTAGGCGGCCATGGCAAGATACCAGTCGCCAAACTGTGCATACAGATCTTTTAAATGGCGGGCAGCGGCGCGCGTCGACTTGACCGGGTCTTGCCGGTCATCCACCCACGGGGAGCGCTCCAGACCATATCCCCGGGCACGGCTGCCCATGAACTGCCAGATCCCGCGGGCGCCGGCACGGGAGACTGCCAGGGGGTGGAATCCCGACTCGGCTTGCGCCAGGTAAATCAGATCCTGAGGAACGCCTTCCTGTCTGAGGATGGAAACCATCATGTCGTGGTAACGGCCGGAGCGGGCATACGCGCGCTCAAAGGTTCCGCGGCCACGATTGGAGAAATAGCTGATGTAGCCCGCGACCTGATCGGTCATCATCAGCGGCAGGTCGGAATGAGTCGACTTGATCTCGGCCTGCGCCTTGGCTTTCACGTTTGGGTCAGCCGACGGGGTGATGCCGTTGGTTTCGTCGATTGGCGCTGGCTCAGACTTTTGCGCGTCGGAGTCTGACGCAAGGCTGCCCAGGTCGAGATGATTCACGCCGTCTACGATTCGGTCGAATTCCTGTTCCAACCGCTCGTCGGAGCGAATATCGAGCTTGCTCTCGAGCAAAGCGTTGAAAGCACTATCGAAATGCTGCTTGGCGCTGTCGATCTGGCCGGCGCGGTAGGAATCGATTCCGGCTTGATAATCCTTTTCGACCCTGGCGACTAAGTCGGCAACCGGATCGGGAACAGGAGGCGGAGCTGTGTTCTGAGTTTCCGGAGCGGGTTGGACAGGTTCTTGGGTCTGCGCCTGAACCTCTGGCTGTTGTGGCGTTTGGGGCTTTTCGGTTACCGGATTCGGGTTAGCCGGCTTGCTTAATTGTGGGGCCGCAGCATGCGCAGACACCAGGTTTGCAGGTTTCTGCGCGCTTTGACAGGAAGCGGCGGCCAAGACCAGGGCAAGCAGCATGCTGACCGGCAATTGGAGTTTAGCAACTCGCATATTTGTCTATCAGATACCGGTAGCTCCCCTAATCCTAAACCCACAGAATTTGCATCCTAAATCGTAAATGGCAGTCAGGCCGGGGGTCAATGCCGAAACCGTAATGGCCGCCGTTACTTTCGGAACCAACCGCGCCGGTTACCCCACCCAATTTCAGACGGCAGAATCTTCAGAAAGGTTTGCCTATGCCTAAGCCTGCTGGAGACACGCCCTTAACAGCTTGCTGAAAAACTCCTTCCTTCGCGACGGCATCCGGCTGCGGCTAAAGCCGCGACTGATTCTGCGATACTTTCGGCATCGCTGAAGCGATGCCCTGATACGAATCCTGAGCTTTTCAGCAAACTGTTAAACCCGCCAATAATCCGGGCGCCAAATCTGAATACTTTTCTTGATCTCCAGCGGGGTCAGCCGGTCCGCAATGGTTTTTTCGAAGAGCCTGGGCAACTCGCCATCCGAGGCAAAACGCAGCGCGATGAGTTGCTGTTCGGTCACCTCGGGAATTTGCGGACGCAATGACTCCGGCAAAAGCGAGGCGAGGCGCAGCCGCTCCTCCAGCCGGATTACACGGTCCTGCACTTTGAGGGAGTAGAGCCTCATCTTGAAGATCGCTACCATCCCCGCCGCAATCAGTACAAATTGCCATCCGGTAGTCGTGTTGGGATGCTGCCAGAAGCGGAAAATGGCGACGAAGGTTGAGCCACCGAAAATGGGTAGTAGAAAAAAGTGAAAGAGCGGGTCTAACCGAGTGTGATTGGCGAAAGTTTGTGGCTTCTTTTCGGCCATGACAGGAACGGCTCCTTGGGCGGAACGCGACAGTGTAGCAGAGATGCAATTCCGGCCAGCCGGTTAACGCTGGCATTTTCGTCTATGGACATTTCGGATGGAATCTTTTTCACGGCGCCATAATCCAAGGCAAGCATGAAAGCCATTCAAGTCAACCAGGTCGGCGGCCCGGAAGTAATGGCAGTGGTCGAGTTGCCGGTGCCAAAGCCGAAAGCGAACGAGGCCGTGGTTAAAGTGGCCGCCGCAGGCGTGAACTTCATCGACGTTTACCTGCGCGAGGGACGATACAAGGCGCCACTGCCTTTCATCCTGGGACAGGAAGGCGCCGGCACGGTGACAGAAGTCGGCGCCGACGTGAAGTCGGTCAAAGCCGGAGACCGCGTGGCCTGGGCCGGTTTGTTAGGCTCGTATGCCGAGTACGCAGTGGTCTCGGCGGACCGTCTGGTGCCGGTTCCTACGGCAGTCAGCGATCAGCAGGCCGCAGCCGCCATGCTTCAGGGCATGACCGCGCATTACCTGGCGCATGACACGTATCCGCTGAAGTTCGGCGAAACGGCTTTAATTCACGCGGCCGCGGGAGGCGTCGGATTGCTCCTGGTGCAGATGGCGCACAATATTGGAGCACGCGTGATTGGTACGGTCTCTACTGAAGAAAAGGCCAAGCTGGCGCGCGAAGCCGGCGCCGATGAGGTTATTCTCTACACCCAGAGCGACTTTGAAGCTGAAACCAAACGCCTCACCGGAAACAAGGGCGTGCACGTCGTCTACGACTCAGTCGGCAAAACCACGTTCGAGAAAGGATTGAACGTGCTGCGGACACGCGGAATGATGGTTTTGTTCGGCGGATCCAGCGGCGCAGTGCCTCCGTTCGATCCCATTATTCTGACCCAGAAAGGATCGCTGTTTCTTACCAGACCTTCACTGGGAAATTACATTTCGACGCGTGAGGAGCTGTTGACGCGCTCCGAAGCCGTTTTCGCCATGATCGACTCCGGTAAGCTCAAGCTGAGAATCGAGCACACGTTTCCCTTGGCGGAGGCCCAGCAGGCGCATCGCGATTTGGAAGGCCGGAAGACGACGGGGAAGTTGCTGTTGACACCGTAGGAATGTAACCCGGTATTCTTCACGTGCGCGGGCGTCAAATCAAACGCAGTTTGGGGAAGTCTTGACTGTAGCGGCCGGCGTCTCGGGTCATCAACCTGTCCGCCTGAAGCAGCGCGTGCGAAGCAATTACGAAATCTGCGAGCAGACGTTTCGGCGAGCCTCCCCCGGAGTGGCGCCGGCGACTGGCATAGGCCGCGAAGCTGGTTGCGGCCAGTCGCCAGACATCTTCTCCGATATCGAAATCAACCGCGATGTTCATCTCACTGAGTAGCTTTTCAATGCGTCTCACAGTGCTTGAGGGAATGGCGGAAAGTTCGACGAAGACGGGCGCACTTACCACTAGCGCTCCCTCGGAACGCGCCCCAGACAACTGAACGGCAATCGACGCTGCGGACTGTTCTCCGGACCAGAATAAGGATAGGATGTTTGTATCAAGGGCGGTTCTCATTCGTCGTCTTTATCGTCTCGCATATCGTCGATCCAAGCTTTGATCCCATCTTCGCCGCCGGGGAACGGTCCCAGAATTCCGATGTACTTCTCGAAGGAATTGGCCTCGGTCCGCGCCGGCCGGATGACAGTGCGATCGTCCTCCACAACAAACTCAACGCGGTCCCCAGCTTCCAGCCCCAGACGTCTGCGAATCTCCTGGGGCACCGTCAGCTGCCCTTTACTGGTCATTGTGCTATAGCGGCTCACCCTTACTCATGCTCCTTACTGTAAGGATAACCGATCCTACCCAAAGAATCAATGGCCCCATTTGGGTAAAGCAGCAGTTCGGCTCTACGGCGGAGCCACGGCTCTATATCCGCCTCAACGTGCGGCGTATTCCTTCCTCATAAGAGACCGGCTCTTTGTAGCGCAGCTCTGCACGTATCCGACACGTATCGTACGCAATATCCTGCGCGTAATTGAAGTCCGGATTGGTATTCAAAGGAATCTCGGACGCGGGCAAGCCGGCCAGCCGCTCGGCTACGGTTGGGGTAGGGTCTTCGCCAACGTTATAAATGCGTCCGGCGGCCCTCGGATGCGTCGCCACCAGCACAATTGCCGCCGCCACATTCTCGACGTAGCCATGCGTCCAGCGCCACAGCGGATGATTTCGCGCGGAGTAGACCGTGGCCAGGTCTGAGTTTTGCCCAGCGCCGTACACTTTCGGCAAACGCAAGACGACCGCAGGCAGCGCTGGATCACTCATGATTTCACGCTCCATCAGGATCTTCTCGTATTGAAAAACCCAATCTGCGGGGGACTTGGCTTGTTTTCTGTAGGGATGCAAAACACTGCGCAGGGGCGAGTCTTCGTGCAGCAAACCATCTTCCGGCGCACCCAGCTCGATGCCGGTGAATATGCCATAGGCGCGGTAAACATCGCCGCTGCTTAGCGCGACCAAACGTTGCGCACGCCCGCGAAAGGCGGTGATGGCTGCACGCGCATCGGCCTCGCCCATTGGAATCATGTGCACGACCGTGTCGAAGCGCTCTGCCAGCAACTCATCCGAAAAAGCAAGCACGGGCATGCCCGCCTGCCGGCTGTGGATATGGCGAACTCTTGGCTCAGAGGCAGCTTCGGTTTCTCCGCGGTGGTAAACCGTTACCTCGTGTCCCTGCTCGATGAATTGACGGACTACATGCGGGCCAATGAAACCAGTTCCGCCAATCAGCAACACCCGCATGTGTCTAGCCTGAGCTTCTTGAATACCGCCGCACATATTCCGGCACGGGTTGATTCGCATCGAGCCGCTCATCATTCACCGGCTCTCCCGTGTTCATGGACAGGGGCAAAACCCCTGCCCAGGTGGGAAACGAATAATCTTCTTCATCGTCGATGGCTGGGCCGGTGCGGACTTTTGCCGAAAATTCTTGAATCGGCAATTTCAAGACTGAGGTCTGTTTCAACTCGCGTTCGTTGGGCTGGCGGGCGTCATTCCAGCGGCCGGGAATAATGTGCTCCGATAAAACGCGCAAGGCCTCCAGCTTTTCCTCTGGATCATCGACCAGCGTCGCCTTGCCGAGCACCACGACTGAACGATAGTTCATCGAATGATTGAAGACCGACCGTGCCAGCACCAGACCGTCGAGCAATGTCACGGTCAGGCAAACGGCCAGCCCTTCCTTCATCTGGCGCAACATGCGGCTGGCGGCGGAGCCGTGAACGTAAAGATTGTCGCCGCTGCGCCCGTAGGAAGTCGGAATCACAAACGGCTGGCCGTCGGCGACGAAGCCGATGTGGCACAGGAAACCTTCGTCGAGAATGCGATAGGCAGTCTCGCGATCGTAAACGCCGCGATGCGCTTCGCGGACCACACGCGTCCGCGCGGTTGGAATTTGAGTTTCTGACATGCAGCGAGGAACTCCGGCAAGCGCCAAGGATGAGTGCAGTGTAGCACTGAGCTTCGAGCTGCGAGGTGCGAGCTATGCCGCCTTAGGTCTGGGCTCCAACGCCGCCGTCGAGTATCGATTCTCGCGATAGAAGCGGCTAAAGACTACACCGACGATCAGCAATACGATCGGGGTAAACACGCTAGCCTCCGGACCAACCGTTCCTCCCGTAAGCCAGCGAGGGCCCTGAAAGGCGCAGTTGAAAAGATTGTGATAGGCAGGAAGGCCGCTATCCGGTACGCCATAGAAAAAAGTCTGGCCCCAATCCCATCCGGCGTGAAATCCCACGACCCACCAGAGATTCCCCGTGCGGCGCAGAATAAAGCAAAACAGCAACGCAAAGCAGACCACCGAGAGCAGGCCGGCCTTGGTCTCTCCGGGATTGAAGGCATGGGCCAGTCCGAACAGAGCCGAAAGCAGAATTGCGGATGGCCAAAAGCCCATGCCGGTGGTGAGCGTGTACTGCAGATATCCGCGAAAGGAAAATTCTTCGCCCAGGCCGACGAGCACAAAAGCCCCACTCCATGCGAGGATGGCCAGCACCAGCGTCTTCCCGTGTATGGCGATGCCGGTCAGTTCAAATCCGTGGAGAACAAAAATGGCCAGCAAGCTGGCGCTGATGGCCAGGAACCCAATGAGGGTCCCGGTCCAGAAATGGCTTCGAAATGCATACCGCGCCGGCAGGCCATACACACCCCACTTGCGGTGCTCGATCCGGCTCATGATGAGTGCGGCGACGGCGGTGAAAACAAAGATTGAACCATCGCTTATAGCGGCCGCAGCCGGCGAAAGCGAGGCGGCCATTTGCATATGAGGCGGCCGGTGCAGAATGAAGTGCAACACGATGTATACAGCCAGATTCGCCACGGCGATCAGGCCGGCCACGATTGCCAGAAAAATAAGTGCGCGCCATCCGGCGCGAATGCCGTTTGGCCCGCGAAACATCGTGTTCGGAGCAGGTGGCGCCGGAAGGTTGGGCGCAGCAGACAATGCTATGCCTTGGTCGGACATGCTATTACTCTACGCGCCTGCGGGTTGAAAAGTTCCAAGCCGCAGCTCATAGAGGCTTTCTTGGGTCCGCCGGTTCCTGCCGCGGAATGCAAACTTGAGCAATTTATTTCCGACCGAAATCAATCAAGACTCTCGGATAGACGAGTACGGCTGGTTTTTTACACCAGATTGGGCTGGGAAAACTTAGGTAGTGGTGCAGTTTGGCTTTCGCATCAGGCCGGTTAAGCGGGAGATCCCTTCGCCATGCGGCTCAGGGCAGGCTCTTCGCTACGCCTGAAAAACGGCTACGCTCAGGATGACAGAAGTCGCGTAAAGGCCAAACTGCACCACCGCCGGAAACTAAGGATGGAAATCGAAGAAGTTGCCGGTAAGTCAACAGGTAGTTGTGCAGGAACACGGCGACGCCGGAGCGCAGTTTAGCGGAAACGGCAGCGGCTATTTGTGAGAATCCTCACAGAACGTCGCAGTACGCAATTCGTAATTCCTACAATGAAACCGACAGCCGCACCGGCACCGCCGGATTCTGAAGGCGGCCCAGCCGCATGGCAGCCCTGCCCAGATTTTCGTAGCGGTCGGCAACGGGCTTTACAACGCTGTCTGACCCCGGCCACACCAACGCGGCATAGATGCGAACCAATGCGACGGTTGCGTTGCGGCGGAGCAACAACGCCTCATTCACCAACTGGTGAGCCGCCGCGGCAAAACGCGCGTCGCCGCTGGCCAGCGCAGCTTCACCTGCACGCACCAGCACAGCCGCATTGGCCGCAACCACGTGAACATAGGCGGCCGTGGCCCGCAGGCGCTCGCGGCGCACCGCGCGGAACTGGGCGGCAGGCAGGCGGCGGCGCAGGTATTCGTCCTCGGAGGGATCGATCAAATTGCGAAAAGCCTCGAGATCGATGGGCTGAATCGTCCGCGCGAATTCGGAGCCCTTTCGGGTGACCAGCAGAGTTCGTTTTGCGGCGGCGCCCAATACCAGCACAAGGGCCAACGTTGCAGCGATGACAAGAACAAAGGCCAGATTCATTGTTGTAAAAGTCGCTCCAGTTCACGGTTCCAAAGCTCGAGGTGGTGCTCGGGTGGAGGAATCGCGGGGGTAATTACACTTCTCTGGGGAACGAGCAAATAGTAGGACCAGATCAGGACAGAGACGTGATACGTCGCCATGTTCAGGAAAACCAGAAAAATACGATAGGCGTCTGTGAAGTTCCCGTTCGCAATGAGTGCCCACGTTGCAAGATGCACGCACGCCGAGATCCCCAGGCCTAGGGCAATCCCGAACGCGGCACGGCTCCAACGAAGTTTGAAGTAAGCTGCAAATAAAAAGAGGAATAAAATCAGTCCGCACTCGATCATGTAGATCGTTTGCTCGAGAAGGTTTTGTCCGGAGACAAGCCAGTGAATATTGTTCTTCGGAGTGTAAGCGGCGACCACGGCAGCGACCAGTACCAGGAGCGTGCCTGCGGCGCTGATCAGCGTTTTACCCAGCTTCGCTAAAGACGGGTACCTGCCGAACACCCTGCTGAATATTTCGCCAATCAGGGCAAACTTCACCAGAGCTTCGATCAGCAAGCCGGCCCAAAAAAGTCGCCACCAAGTGAACGCATCGACCGACGGGATTAGGTCAGTAACGTATAAAGTAAGCTGCTCAACGCCCATTACGACGGCAAAAATCAGAAAGATAGGGAACTGCGCATGAATCCGCCGTTGCCGAATCGCAACGGCTAGCGCGAGAAGGAGGATATTCGGCGCGACCCAGAGGTAATGCCAGAGAAATGAGTGAGCGCGCAGCATAGCCGCTGGCTAGTGTAATGCGGCTCACCACTTCCTGGCAACAAACTCCAAACGTGTCCGGTTTTCGTAACGCGACCCCAAATTAGGGCTTGCAGACGCTATTTCCGCCGCAATTGGTCCCACCGCCACCTCCTCCGTCGGCATGGGCAACGGTCGGAATCACCAGAGTGTTAAGGAACAAAAGGGCTGCGGCTGCGGCCAGTAGGATACGTTTCACGGTTGGTTTTTCTCCTTGTTTTGAAATAACGAACCGTGATACTTTCATGGCTCCCTACTACCTGAAAGATCACATTCGACCCTTGGCCTGTTCGGAATTCG
>Ga0181522_10001965_pt1 | contig 11989 bp, 13 predicted proteins | sample PEATcosm2014_Bin_27_FD_121103 | JGI IMG/M metagenome (GOLD analysis project Ga0181522, IMG submission 121103) | Peatland microbial communities from MTU Mesocosm Facility, Houghton, MI, USA - PEATcosm2014_Bin05_10_metaG | ecosystem: Environmental > Terrestrial > Soil > Wetlands > Peat | place...
ACGATGTCGCGTCCGCGTTGGCACACCACTTCGGCGCTGGTGTTGTTGAGCGCGGAAACAAGGCGATTCATGTCCGTGAGTCGTCCCGCAGCCTCAAGGCTGATGTTGTCGTGTGCGAGACGCTCACATCGCACATCAGTCGGCAGTGCACCCGTCGTGGTATCCAAATTGAGCCCGACCGTGGGCCCGTGATCCATAATTTTCCCCAGCAGCACTACGACGAAGGTGTGGCGAAGAACAACGCGACATCTAAACGCTATAAGCGCGTCGTCCGCATCCTCAAGAGACTTGAGAACGAGATGGTTGATAACGGCATCATAGATGTAGTGCCTTCGTTCTTGATCGAGTCCCTTGTCTGGAATGTGCCGAACACGCACTTCAATAACCATTCGACTTGGACTGAGCGAGTGCGTGCAGCGCTTGGAGTCATGTATCACGGTACGAAGGGACCAGAGCCGGAGAGCGCTCGATGGCTTGAGGCTAACAACGTGAAGTTCCTGTTCCATGAATCACAGGGCTGGACGAGAGAGCAGGCCAATGCTTTTACATTGAAGGCTTGGCAGTATCTCGGGTTCACGTCCTGATGCCGACGGCGCTTTGGACCAGGAATTGTCATTGCGCTAGCCGCCGGCGTCTGGATAGCGCTGGCCTTCCTCTTGAAGGTGCCAGTGGACAATCAATGGCTAAAGACACTCAGCTCCGTCACCATGATTGTAGTTTTCATTCTCGCGGCGTTTGATCTTTATCTTTGGCGATATTTCCCGCGAGCTATAACTAAGCGACCTAACTTGCACGGCACCTGGAAGGCCAAGCTAGAGTCGACCTGGGTTTCAGGCGAGACTGGCGAAGCCGTTTCGAAGCACTTTTACCTTGTAGTCCGTCAGACATTCTCGTCGATTACCGTTACTTCGCTCTACGACATTGCCCGCTCTCAATCGACCAGCGCAGGACTCGCAGAGCATAACGGTACTTGCGAGCTTTCATATATATATTGGAGCGCCGCGAAGACGACCAAGCGGACAGGCAACCCCCCGCATCGGGGTGCGGCGGCGCTTGTGATCTCATCCGAGCCGACGCTCAGCATGGCAGGCGACTATTGGACGGAGCGAGACGGCGGGAAGGGCACCATCGCGACCCTTGGACGCTCCAAGAAGATATACGACAGCTTCGATGCGGCTGAGGAGGGCGTGTATGTCTGAGGGCACGGGCGGTGGACATCCGGGGCCGGAGTGCGAGTGTGCGATCTGCAAGAACGAACACTCATTTGTGATGCCACTTGAGCTTGTAGAGGCTTGTGCAGATGACCGTCTCGTCGTTTTTGCTGGTGCAGGAATTAGCACCGAGAGTCGCAACGTCCTCCAAGACACTTTTTACGAGACTATTGCGAGCAAGGTCGCGGATGCCGACAAGGAGAAGTCGTTTCCAGAGGTTATGAGCAGCTTTGTCGCTCAACAAGGCCGCCGGGTACTTCTTCAGAAGATCATGGAGAGGTTTGACTACATCGACGCCTTTCCTGAGCTGCGTCGTAGCGCGACCCGCTTTCATCGTGAGCTTTCGACGCTGTTTTATGTCAGCGACATCGTAACTACCAATTGGGACCCCTACTTCGAGCAAGACATGGGCGCGCTCCCGCTAGTCACTGATCAGGATTTTGCATTGTGGGATATACCTGGGCGAAAGGTATTCAAGATCCACGGCTCGATTTTCAATTTGGGATCGATAGTCGCGACAAATGAGGACTACACCAAATGCTATCGGGCACTCAACCGCAATGTCCTAGGTGCAACTTTGAAGCATCTACTAGCGACAAAGACTGTGCTATTTGTCGGCTACTCGTTTGGCGATTCTGACTTCAACCGCATTTATAAGTTCATTGCGAGCCAGATGGCTGATGTGCTACCGCGCTCCTATGTCGTGACTCTAGGCAATCCGGAGCCCGCGAACCTTCGCGGCGCTCACGTAATTAGAACCGACGCGACGTTCTTTGTGCGACGACTCAAGGAGGAGCTACTGTCTCGAGGCTGCTTGCTCGATGATCAGCGCTGGAACGGAGTCGCGGCGCAGCTCTTTGACATCGAGCGTCGCCACGACGAGTTGTATGAGAAGATCAATTTGCAGCGACTCCCCGCCGCTGTCCTTTGCGGGCACTATCAAGACGGTCTAATTCACGCCTTCGAGCGGATGCTTAAGCAGAGGCGGACAGGCGAATATTCGCACATACATCGTGTCGAACGGCTATTCCGCGCATATGAGGAGCGGCGCAAGGAGCTTGTGAAAGCAAAGCGCTACCACGATGTAGCGTACGCAACTGGTTATCAAAATGGGTTGCTTTACCTCCTAGCTGACGACGCTGGACGTAAAGCGTTGCCTCTTTACTTTGTTTACGGAAGCACCGTCGAGCTTCGAAGTCTTACCGCGTTCAAGAGAGAGGCGAAAGGAGCCCAGCAGTTTCACCGACAAGCGTACGCACACGCGGAGCGGATTGCGAAGAAATGGAATCCTGCGATCGTCCCGCATCACCGGCCAGAGCTTTGAGGAGCTTCGAGCAGCGCGCTTCGCAGCGCCTCGACCCTAGCCGCAGGGCTTTGTCTTCATCCCCGTAAGTCCAGCTAACGAGACGGCTGTGCTGGCTCCTGCGCGTTTAGTGCCTGTTGTCGAGCCCGTCGGCCCACAGGGTCGAGCAGGGCCTCAACCAGAGCGTCCAAACCTACGTTCGGGTTTCTTTCGGGTGCCGTTGCCCGCGCTAAGCGGGCCTCGAACTCGACTTGCGTCTCGTCTGGTCGAGTAGCGCCCGCCGCAAAGCCCCGACCCGGGCTTGACGGTTTCGTCTTGGCCCGGCGGCGTCCATGTAAACCGCAGTCAATGCGAACCGCCGGGACAGGGACGGCCGGTAGCGCAAAGGGGTTCGCATCGGACTTCAATCGGTGGCCCCGATCTCATAGACAGTTGTCTGTGAGACCGTCTGTTGCGGTCGATGAGCTGCAGCACCGAGGACGACGATCCGTATGGCTGCACTGGGGTCGTACACTTCTGCTTATGGTGACTCGAACGATCCACTTGCCGGAGAGTTCCTACGCGCTGCTGTCCACCGAGGCGCAGCGTCGTGGCTTGGACCCTGACGCGCTCGCCGATGAACTGCTGCGCACGGACCTCGGCACAGGCGACGGTCAGGATCTTGACGCGACGCTACAGAGTCTCGCTGAGCTTCGGGCAAGGCTGCCGGAGATCGACGGGGTTGTGCTTGCCCGCGATGCCCGCGCACAGCTCGAACAACGCGGCAGCAGTTGAGCGTCGTTCTCGACGCCAACGCGCTGGTCGTGCTATTGCTCGACCGCCAGCGCGCCCCCGCAGTCGAGAAGCTGCTGCGTGCCTGGAAGGCCGTAGCGCAAGAGCTGCACGCACCTGTGCTCTTGCGCTACGAGATAGCGAGCGCCTTGGCGCAGGCTGTCTCTGCCGGGCAGCTCGAGCCGGACGCCGTGGCGGACGCATCAAAGCGCATCGAGTCGGTCCCGATCGTTCTGCATCAGCCGAAGGACACCGCAGCGGTAGTGGCAATGGCGCAGCGCCTTGAGCGCCGAAGTGCGTACGACGCAGCGTATCTCGTGCTCGCCGAGGAACTCGACACCCAGTTGTGGACGCTTGATGGGCGACTCGCGCGCATGCCGCCGCACGCGGACTGCCCGTGCAACTGATCCAAACCGACTGATACCCACGGCCGGGGACTGTCTATCTGCCAGCCCCGAGCGTCATCTGCCCGCCCGAGACCAATGCAGAGCGGTTCGCATTGACTTCGGTTGGCTCCATCGATCCTGACGGTGGTCGAACCGCCTCGCTGATACATCACGGGGATGCCTGGAGTCAGTACCTGTCCTATGACTACACGCAGACGCTCAAGGACCACGGCGTGCTCGCCTCGATCGGCACAGTCGGCGATTCGCTGGATTATGATAATGCCCGGCCTTCACGAGAAGTCGAGTACCTCCGCATCGCGCTCAGCGATCGTGTGTCGTGGAACGACGACGGCCAGCACAGTGAGGGCATCGCGTACGACGTGTCGATCGACCTCGGTTATCGGGTGATCGATCACGAGGGCCACTTTCAGTATCTGCCGCTCGCAACGGCTCGCAGCGGCAACGTGTCAATCGACGAGACCGACCCCGAGCCCTGGGCATGCGACGCGGAGCGCGCATCCGAGTTCATGGGCGCCTCGGACTACTGGGCGCCGCGCTCGCACACATCCACGCGGGGACTAATCCTCCAATGAGGGGCGGCTTGGCCGCGCCGACGGGAGCGAGGAACTGCTGGCCGATCACGCGGGGTTAGGCGAACATGCCCTCGGACATCCGCCAGTTCGCCGGGTGACGATCACATCCCCCGCCGGGAGCATCACCATGGCTTCTCCACGGAACACTCGACGGCACCGAGCCACGACCTCTGCAGCCACCTGCTCTGGTGAAAGTCTGGACGTATCGATCGCCTCCATCCCCCAGCCACTCTCAAGCTCGATGCCGCTCCAGCGCTCCCACCGCATTGCCTCCCAACCGCACGGGAGCAACCCGATAAGGGTAGTCGACTTTCCGCCACCACTGGCACCTGTAACGAGCAGGAACCTAGCGGTCGCGGATCGTGTGCCTCACACAAGCGACCCAGCCGGCCGGATTGCTACGCGCTCACGCATCGTGCAATGCCGTCAGGCGCCAGCAGCAATCGCCTCGAGATCGCCGACCGAGATCGCGCTCGCCACCCACGATCCGGTGATCCCAGACGTGGAGCCTGTGATCGTCGGTGCGGTAATCAGAGCACGGTCTCTCCGCGGGACGAGGGAGCGCGCGGCGGTGGAGTAGTGTTGCGGGCGTGAAGCAGCGTCGTTCGGGGTCTGGCCTGTTCCGGCGGCTCGCCAGCCCGGCGTACAGGGCCGGCGCCATTCGCCTGCCCCGACAGCTGTCGCTCACCCTCGCGGTTGTCCTCGCCGGCCTCGTGATGCTTGCTCTGTCAGGCTCGCTTCAGGCCGCCTTGGTGCTCGCCCCGGCACTGCTGCTCGCCGTCACACTGGCTGCCTCACGCTACCCGGGCGCGGAGCTCGTCGTCCGGCTTTCTCGACGGCGAGCGAACCTGCCTCGTGCCCAGCGCGCCGTGCTACCGAGGGTGGCGAGCCTCGCTCTCCCTCGCTCCGTTGAGCTCCGCCAGGTCAGCGAGCCGCGGGCGCCACCGGCCCAGAGCTTCGCCGCAGTCTGAGAACGCTCGCAGGATCAGGGACATCCCGATCGTGAGGCCGCTCGCCGGTTTTCGCGACGCTCGTGCAGTGTCGCGTGCCGTGGCTGCCGCACGGACCGGGCGGTGCGCTCGATCCTCGCCATCGCTGCGGCCGATCTGATCTCGGTCACGCCCGCCTCACCTTCATGAAGCACCCGGGGGTCGCCTGCAGCGGTCTCCCCGGTGCTCTCTGCCGGCCGGCCGGCGGTCCGCAACGACCATCTTCGCGCGGCTTCGCGCGAGTAATGGAGGAAACCATGCATTTGAAGGACGTCCTCGCAGGCCCGACCTGCAACCCATTCGTCAAGCGCCGCCCCCTGCTGGCGGTTCCCCAGGATCCAGTCTGTGGGATCGCGCGGGGCCGCCGGCTGATGCTCGCGGGAGCGATGCTGCTCTCACTCGTCGGCCAAGCCTGGCTGAGCAGCCCGGCAACCGCGGCCCACAGGCGCTACAGCCTGCCGCACGTGGTGAAGCGGCTACCCGTGGAAGACGCCGGCACCGTCGAGATCGAGCCGGGCAACTCGCGAATCTTGGTGACTGAGTACCCCCCGGCCGGTCTACCGGGACCGCCCGTCCGGGAAGGGCTCAGGGTTCTCGACCCCCGCACCTACCGGACCGTCGCGTTCTTCTCCTACCCCGGTGGCAGCAGTAACGTCGCCTTCTACCGCTCGCATGCCTACGTCGTTGTCGGCAAGGGCAAGCTGCTCGAGATCGACACGCATACGCTACGGATCGTCGCCACCCGCGAGTTGGGCACCGGCAACGTCACCCAGACCATCGCGATCAACCCGCGGACAGGTCGCCTCTACGTGACGGTGTACGAAGCCTCTGTGGCAGTGTTCGACTTGAAGACGCTGAGACGGACCGGCACGCTGGCAGTCGGAAGCGACTCCGTGGTCGTGGACACCGCGAGGAACGAGATATGGGCCAGCGACTACAGCGCAGGCTCCGTTGAGGTGTTCTCGGGGCGTACTGGCCGACGGCTGCACACGATCAACATCGGCGCACACGCTATCCCGGCAAACTGTTCAACCAACTGCAAAGTGATACCGGCGGGCACCGACGGCGTCGCCGTGGACATGGCCACCGACACCGTCTACGCGGACAACACCAACTCGAGCCAGATCGTCGTCATCGACGGGCGCACCTACAAGCCGATCCACTACTACCAGGGGGCCGAGCCCGGGAGCTTCTGGCCGGCAGTCGACGAACGGCGGACAACTGCCTACTCGATCGAGGACCAGGAAAGCTCTCTCTCTGTGCTCACCGGTCAGAAGGGCGCTCTCCGCGGAGCCGTCAGCGTCGGAGTGCCGGAAGGCCCAGCAGGGTGTGACATCTTCGGCTACGAAAACACCTGCACTCACGGCGGGTCGGCACCGCAGGGGGTCGCTGTCAACGAAGAGACCGGCTACATCTACGTCGGGGACTCTGGCGACGCCGCGTTCGTGTACTCAAAAATCTATCTCCCACCGGTCGCTCAAGGCGAACTCGTCGTGCTTGCGCCCGGGCATTGGGTGAACAGCCACTAGCTCCGCGACGTGCGGTGGGGAGGATCCGCCTCCCCACCCCGCGCCGGCCGCGAAAGCCGGTCGAAAGCTAGCGATCCCAGCAGTGAGCCCACGACGGCGCCCAGACACGCACGCATCCACCGGCGATCAAGTCAAGGAGAACACGATGCTAAATCGACGCCAATTCCTCGGACTCGGACTCGGCGCGGCCATTGCCCGCCAACGCACTTTCCGCACGCACCCTCGGGCAAGCTCGACAGGGCACGGCCGGGCGCTCGGCACCCAGCCCGCCGGGCTGCCCACCCGCCAGCACGCCTGGGAGGACACGCTTTCGCGCGACACCTACGGTAACCCGATACCACCGAGATACAACCGCCTGCTGCTGTTCGACGTAAGGCCACAGGCCTCTGAAGATTCGGTGCACGCGCTTGAGGCCGGCCTGCGCACGCTCGAGCGGGCTTTCCCCTGGGGACCCCAGGGACTCCTCTTCACTGTCAGCTGGGGGCCACGCTACTTCGAGCGCTACACAGGAGCGAGCTCCCCCGTCCCGACGGCCCACGCGCTGTCAACGTTCGAGGCCCCGATCATCGACCAGTTCGACGCCTGCCTGCACCTCGCCTGCGACGACGAGCAGCGCCTCGCGGAAATCGAGGACGCGCTGGTCCACGGGGAGACACTGAGAGACGCCAGCGGCCGGCTCGACCTCGCCGAGGGCCTGCGATGGAGAGAGACCCGCACCGGCTTCGTCGGTGAAGGCCTCCCAGCAGCCCACCAAGACGTCGCCGGGATACCAGCCGGAAGCCCCGTACCCACGGATTCACCACTGTTCATGGGTTTCAAGTCAGGGCTCGTCAAGAACCAGGCAAGCGAGGACGCCGTGACGATCCGACATGGCGCCTTCGCCGGAGGCACCACTATGCACGTCAGCTACATGCACCTGAACCTGAAGCTCTGGTACGAGCGCAACACCGAGCGACAGCGCGTGCAGGAGATGTATGCGGCGCAAGTCATGCCAGCAGAAGTACCCGCGATCACTACAAGCTCACCCAACCACGCCGACCAGCTGCAAGAAGCCATCTACGATCACGGCGTCGTCGGCCACGCCCAGACCTCGGCGCAGGCCCGCCGCCACGGCCAACCGATCATCCTGCGACGAGACTTCGACACAGTCGACGGCAACCACGCCGGCGTCCACTTCGTCTCGGTACAGCGCACGATCGCGGACTTCGTACGCACCCGCGAAGCCATGAACGAAGCACACGCCGAGTTCAAGAACCCGGTGATCACGAACACCTCCAACAACGGCATCAACCTCTACATGCAGGTCCTCCGTCGCGCGAACTACATCGTGCCCTCACGCCGCCACCGCTCCTTTCCCCTCCTGCACGTCACAGCCTGACGGCGGCGCGCAGCCACACCAGCCGCCTGGCATTCCCAAGATTGTCACATCTCGAGCATCTGCCCGTGCCTTAGGGTGCCGTCATGAGCGTGCTGGCACTCGCGACCTTGGCAGGGTTCTTGGCCTTGGCGGCTGTGAGCATCGGGGCCTATCTTCTCGTGCGCCCGAACCGCGAACGCCTCGCCACTCCCGCCGCCCTGCCCGCACGGCCCTCCCCCGCTATCGACGAGGCCGCGACGCCGTCCAGGAAGGCGCTTCCCACGGCGCGAGCGGCCTCCGTCAACAGACGTCGCGGCTCCCTTCCGCTCGGGAGCTACACAGGCCGCATACCCGTTGCAGCTATCAGCCTTGCCCCACTGGGCATGATGACTTGCCCGTCTTGCAGGCAGCACATCCTGATCGGGGCTCAGGCATGCGACTTCTGCGGGGAGGAATTTCAATAATCTCAAGCGTCCCGAATGCACCGCTGTGCGCCGGTCTCCTGTACTCTTGGGCGCAAGAAGCGAGATCGATCCGATCGGGGGGCCGGCATGAGTAACGGGCTATGTACGGTATGCGACGCCGAGCTTTCGGACGCGTCGTCTGTATGTGGGAACTGTGGTGCGCCTGCGCCCGGAGGGGACACAGGCGCACCGAGCGCCGTTGAGCCGCCAGCCGCTTCATCGCCGCAAGAACAGCCAACCGCTGCCGAGCCGACCCAGACGCAAGCTGCGCTGGCGACGTCGGACACCACGACGCTGCCCCACCAGGACCCATCAACACCGAGGCCGAATCAAAGCCTGTTGCAGGGCCACCGAAGTAACGGCGTCGGCTCGGGACTGATCCTGATTGCCTGGGCGTGGTTGCTATGCCTGCCGCGAGCGATCCTCAAGACGATCGTCATATTCGCGATCTGCTACATCTTCTTGAAGGGGAACGCGCTGAACTGGTTGATTGCACTGGGAGTCGGCATGTTCCCCATACTCCGGAGCGTCTTCATGGCCGTGACAGGCCTGGGTGACGGATGGTTCACTCGTCAGTCAAAAGGCGCCAGGCTTCCGAGCAATCGGGAGCGCGAGCGCATCTACGGCCTGATGAGCAAGTGGGCCAAGGAGAGCCCGGAGCCGATCCGAATGCCCGACCGCGTCTACATCCTGGATACGGGCGAGACGCATAACTCGTTCGCGATCGGGAAGAGCATCTTTATTTTCAGGGGGGCGATCGCAACTCCCCATTTCGCTGGGATTCTCGCCCACGAGCTCGGGCACGTGAACGCCTTTGACAGCCGCGTGGTGCTCGCGATCAACGGACTGGAGCCGCAAGCACTGAACCTCGTGAGGGGAAAATTGCCGCTCGCGGGATCGCTGCATTTTTTCCTGAGCGCCCGGCCAGTCATGAACCGGCTGTTCGGCTTTACCTATCACTGGTGGTCACGACGCCGCGAGTTCGATGCGGACCTGTTCGCGGCCCGATGTGGAGTCGCGCCTGATCTCATCAGCTGCCTAGAGGATCTGCATGACTTCGACGCACCGATGCCTTGGACGATAGGGCAGTCCCATCCATATACCGAGTTCCGCATCGACCGGCTCGAATCGTTCATGACAGCCTCCCGAAACGCCGCTCGCGCCTAGCAGCGAATGGTCTCGCTGTCGGCAGTCCACGAGCTGCTCGAAGGCAGCGTTCAGCTTCGTGTCGTGTCGATCGAAGCCGATGAGGCCGAGGACCTTCAAAGTAGACAGGCGCGACTGGCGGAGCACACGACGCGCCTCCTGCGAGGAGTCCATGCGTCGGGAGGGCGGCTAACGATCCGGGCCGTGATAGACCGCCACGGCTTCAGGCTGGCCGTCGGGCTCCCTGGGCCGCGGGAGTTCCTTGCAGCGATGCTGCAGGACGCCTGGCCCGGAGTGAGGGTTCGGGCGACCACCGAGGCACCCGACACGACGGGCATGTTCGGCGCTGCAGTGTCGGTACCCACCATCAGAGCTCCGATCGGGAGCGTCTTTGAGTCCTGTGGGTCGCTGGCTGTCGAGATAGAGGACGACCGTAGATGCACAGCAGCTCTCGACTTGCTCGCGACAACGTCGAGTGAGGCCGGGCATCTGCTTGGCTTGCCTCGGCTGAGGAGAGAATCGGCTGCCGCTGAAAGTGGGGAGGCGCTCAGCAGCATCGCCAGCACAGCGATCGTCCGGGAGCACGCAGAGGGCGTCGTCATCGACAACCCCTGGGAAGTCAGGCTGGCTGCCGCAGCCAACGACCGCAGCCTGCTAGAGGCGGTTTGCGCGATGCTCGTGGGGGCACTGTCCGATCCCGTCGCGATGACGCCTGTCGAAGTCGAGTTTTCTGAGGCTCGCACTGGAGGCGAGTTGCCGCGGATCGTGGTCGGCACGTCGGCTGCTGCCGCGCTCTGCTCGCCACCGATGAGGGACCGTATGGATCTCCCAACTGTGCCGGCGATCGAGACCTCCTATCCCAAGCCTTCTGACCAAGGACTACCGGTCGGACGTCTCACCGTTTCTGGCCGGCCGACCAAGGCGGCGTTCACCGTCGAGGTCGAGGACATCAAGCGCCACCTGTTTGTGAGCGGCGCCTCGGGCTCGGGTAAGTCGACATTTGTCACTGGCTTGTGTGGGGCGATTGCGTCACGCGACATCCCGGTAACGATCATCGAGCCCGCAAAGAGCGAGTATGGAGCTAATCTGACTAAGCGAGGCGACCTAAAGGTGCCGGTAGACGTAGTAGGTCCGGCCGAGCTGAGCTTCAACCCGCTGGCATTCCCTGTCGGCATAAGCCTGGACACCCATCGAGATGACGTGCGGGCGATATTGGGCGGGAGCTTGGACATTCCCGCGCCCGGCGACTTCGTCCTCGAGCGCATGATAGATCTGGCATACCGTGAGTTTGGGTGGATCGCAGGGGCGCCCGAGCCGAGTGAGCGTAAGTTTCCGACCATGCGCGACGTGTATTCCTTGCTGAATGCGACGGTCGCCAGGCTGGGATACGGCAAAGAGGTGTCAGGAAACGTGAGGGGTGCTGTAGCGGTCCGGTTGCTGCCGCTCTGCGTTGGGCGCAAGGGTGAGATGTTGTCTGGTCACGCCACTGCCGCAGACGTCGTTTGCGGCGAGAAAGGCGTGCAGGTGATCGAGCTTGACCATGTGCGGCACCCAGACGAGAAGGCCTTCGTGTTGGGCATGCTTCTCATCGGCCTCAGGGAGGCCTGTCTTCTCCGCGGTGAGACATCGAAGCTCAAACACGTTACGGTGATTGAGGAGGCGCATCATATTTTGGCGAAATCTGATGCGGGCGATGGTGGCGCCCGGGCCAGGAGCTTGGAGGGATTTGCCAACGCCCTCGCAGAGGTGCGAGCATACGGCGAGGGGCTGATCGTCGCCGACCAGTCACCGTCGAAGTTGATCAGAGACGTGGTGCGCAATACGGGTACTAAGGTGAGTTTCAGGACCCTAGACCCCGCCGACCAGGAACTCTTGGCGGGTAGCCTTAACCTCAAGGCAGACGCTGGGCGGGCTCTCGCCGGCCTCGCCACAGGCGAAGCGCTGTGCGGGCAACTCGGTGCAGCCCGTCCGAGCAGGGTGAGGATGTCAGCCCCCATTTCGACAGGTTCGCCAACCTAGGAGGCAGCGGTCGATGTCAGACATGGGTGGCGAGACCGGAGACGCAGCACCCGAGCCCGCGGAGACCGTCGAGCCGGCCGGCGACGAACCCGAGCAACTAGAGCCCACCGAGCCCGCGGAGACCAACGAGCCAGCGAACGACGAACCAGCGCAACTACAGCCCACCGAGCCCGCGGAGACCAACGAGGCGGAGCCACTCGCGGCGGCGGAGACCATCGAGC
>Ga0181522_10001966_pt1 | contig 11988 bp, 7 predicted proteins | sample PEATcosm2014_Bin_27_FD_121103 | JGI IMG/M metagenome (GOLD analysis project Ga0181522, IMG submission 121103) | Peatland microbial communities from MTU Mesocosm Facility, Houghton, MI, USA - PEATcosm2014_Bin05_10_metaG | ecosystem: Environmental > Terrestrial > Soil > Wetlands > Peat | place...
GTGGTTCCGAGAAACAAATTTCACCGACGAAACCCAAGTCGTGATCCGCATCTTGTTTTTTGCGCGCCCGAAAAACTCCGCCATCGCCGCCGCACAATCCGATCGCTGGCTGCCCCGCCGCCGCAATCGCGGCCACCAGACTCTTGTTCACGATTCCTGCCAGCACCATCAGCGCCACGTCGCGCGTTTCGGCATCGGTCACGCGCAGCCCGTGCACAAATTCGCTTTCCTTGCCCATCAGCTTCAGCGTGCGCGTCAGCGCGCCGCCACCGCCATGCACCACCACCAGTTGGTGCCCGTCGCGCGCCAACTGCACCACCGCCTGCGCGCACCGCTGGAGCGTGGGCTTGTGTTCCACCGCGGCCCCGCCGATTTTGACGACGATCTTCACTCGATTCCCTCGCTCTCATTCCACCCGTACATTAAATTCATGTTCTGCACCGCCTGGCCGGCCGCACCCTTCAGCAGATTGTCGAGGCACGAAACCACGATCAGCCGCCGTCCATCGCGCGCCAGCGTGAAGCCCACATCGCAATAATTTGTGTGCACGGAAAATTGAATCTCCGGCAAGGTCGCCGGCGGATAAACTCGCACCCAGCGCTTGCCGCCATAAAAATCGCCGAAACAGCTTTGGATCTCTTCCGCCCTGGTTTCGCGCTTCAAATTCACATAAATGGTGGACAGAATCCCGCGCGGAATCGGCAGGAGGTGCGGCGTGAAAATCAGGTGTCCGGCATCGAGCCGCAACTGCTCCAGAATTTCGCCCGTATGCCGGTGTCCAAATACCGAGTAGGCCGAAAAATTGTCGGCCACCGAAACAAAATGTGTGCGCGCGGTCGGCTCCTTGCCCGCGCCCGACACGCCTGACTTCGAATCCGAAATAATTCCGCGCTCCGCATCGATCACGCCCGCCGCCACCAGCGGCGCGAGGCCGAGAATCACCGAAGTCGCATAGCAGCCGGGATTCGCGACCAGGGCCGCGCCGGCGATCGAAGCGGCATTCAACTCCGGCAGGCCATAGACGGCGCTCGCATCGAGCTTCGCCGCAGCGGCCGCGTCCGCGTCGCTGAAGCCGTACACCGCACGATTCTCAGCCTGCTTCAGCCGCCACGCGCCGCTCAGGTCAACGACGCGCAACCCGCGCGCCAGCGCCTCCGGAACAAGTTCGCGCGAAACGCCATGTGGAGTCGCCAGGAAAAGCAGCTCGACGCCATGCGCTTGCAAGGCGTCCCAGGAAAATGCGGCAACCGTAGCATGGCCATTTCCGTTTCCGTGGCCGTTTCCCGAGACGCCCAGGAAGGCAGGCTGCTCGCCGGTCTCCGCGCTGCGCCGCAGCAGCAACGGCTTCTCGAGACGAGCATGCCGCCCGAGCAGACGCACCAATTCCATGCCGGAATATCCGGAAGCACCCAGCACGGCCGTTTTCAGTTTTCCATCCATCGCAAATGTTTAGAGCTAAAGTTCAGAGCCGAAGTTCAGATCGACTGTTCAGATCTTGCGATCCAAAGTCGGAGCGAAAGCCCAGATCGAATCTTCCGCAATCCGCCCCCTCGCCGCTTTTCGTTTAGAGGCATAATTATCCATTATGATGCATAATTATTCATCTAGTATCCCAATCGCAACGCTCCCTGTCAAGGCGAAATCAAGTCTTCGCAGGTATCAGGGTGCTCATTCCCGTAACCGATTTTTCTGTCCGGCGCGACCCGAAAGAGCGGGATCGACACGCCCTCCTTTTTCCTGTCTTTTCTGATGACCGCAAAAAGAAATTTCTATTGGACTCCTCCCCATGCGGGCGTTTACTGTGAACAACAATTTGCCTTTGCGCAGGAGACTTGTAACCACATTTCATGCCCTTCCCGGACGCGCACGACCCGCAAGGCCGATTTGCCGAGCCTGCTCAGGCAGCAATGCCTCATTCGAATTTGCGACACCGCATTCCCTCAGGAGCCATCGCATGATGAAGCCAGCTGAACGCCGCCCGACGCGCAGCCCATTTCCCGCAATCATTCTGTTGCTGGTGGCCACGCTCGCCTCCCTGCCGGTCGCCGCCCACGCCGATGACGCGCCCAAGCCCGACCCCTCGGGTATCGCCACCGGCGACCGCAGCGCAACCACCGATGCCGCCGGCAATCCTTTCGTCGTTCCCGAGCCCGCGGACAAGTCCGCTCCCGACTATCCTCAGAACAAAAAATCCTCCGACGACTATCAGTGGCAGGCCGCTCACGAGCCTCTGGCCGTCAAACTCGCCGACAATGTCGGCCACCTCCGCCTCGCCACCAACTTCGCCTGGACCCTCAACACCGGCTATCTCGTCCTCTTCATGCAAGCCGGATTCGCCCTGCTGACCTGCGGGCTGGTGCGCAAGAAAAATGCCGCGCACCTCATGATGCTCAACTTCGCAGCGTATGTTTTCGCCTTCCTCGCGTATTACGCCGTCGGTTATGCCTTTCAGTTTGGAGCCGTCGCCATCAACGCTTCGCCCGGCGGCATTGGCGGCGCCCTCACGCTCAACAAGTTTCTGGTCGGCAGCGGGCAATGGGGATTTCTCGGGGGCAAGGGATTCTTTCTGGTCGGCCCGGCCTATGACGCTTCCAGCAACGTTCTCGCGCTCTTTGAAGTCGTGTTCATGGAAACCGCCGGCTACATCATCGTCGGGGCGGTGTGCGAGCGCAGCACTTTCGGCGCTTTTTTACTTTGCGAACTTTTCATCGGCGCAATTCTCTATCCCGTCTACGGCTGCTGGGTGTGGGGCGGAGGCTGGCTCTCGCAAATCGGATCGACTCTCCACCTCGGCCACGGCTACGTTGATTTCGCGGGCTCGACCGTCGTGCACGCGGTGGGTGGATTCTGCGCCATGGCCCTCGCGATCATCCTCGGTCCGCGCCTTGGTAAATACGGCCCGGGAGGCCGCATCCGCGTCTTTCCCGCGCACAACATCGTCTTCGTCGTCACCGGCACGCTGATCCTTCTCTTCGGTTGGATGGGGTTCAATCCCGGCTCCACGCTCGCTGCCACCGACCTGCGCATTGCGTCAATCGCCATCAACACGAACCTGGCTGGCGTGGCGGGCGCGGCGGCCTCGATGGTGCTCTGGTATTTTGTCTTCGGCAAGCCCGACATCACCATGGCCTGCAATGGCATGCTGGCGGGACTCGTCGCCATCACTGCGAGCTGCGCCTTCGTGTCACCGACTTCAGCGGTGCTGATCGGAACCCTCGCCGGCCTGCTGGTTTGCGGCGGCGTTCTCTTCAACGATCGCGTGCTCAAGATCGACGATCCCTGCGGCGCGATCTCGGTGCACGGCTACTGCGGATGGTTTGGCGGAGTCTGCGTCGGCATCTTCGCCGACGGCACCTATGGCGCGGGCTGGAACGGCGTCGGCGCGACAAGTTATCTGGGCCAGGCTGGCCGAGGCGTCACCGGCCTGCTCCACGGAGACAGCAGCCAGTTTCTCTGCCAACTGTTAGGAGCGACCATCTGCGTCGCCTGGGCCTTCGGCGCGACTTTTGCGGTTTTCTGGACGGTGAACAAAGTACGCTCGATGCGCGTATCGGCAGAGTCCGAGATTGAAGGATTAGACATGCCCGAGTTCGGCATGCCCGCATACCCGGAAGACGCGGTGAGTCCGGCGTCGTATTAGAAGTTAAGAAGAAAAAGGACGCGAGGCCACGCGTGCCGTCGCGTCCAATTGTTTTGCGCTTTCGCGCGGCTCTAGTATTTCTCCCGCGACTCGCTCGACGTCCCGCCCGCTGCCGGAATATAGCACTGGAGCGTGTAGTCCATCACCATGCGGTCGGCGTTGAAGCGCCAGCCCAGCGTGCGAATGGTGCGCTTCATGCGCTTGATCCAGCCCCGCGGCAGGCCGTCGCGATCGCGCTGGTAATAGAGCGGAATCACTTCTTCGCTCAGCACGCGCATCAAGTCTTCCGCGTCGCGCGTGTCGTGCACGTTCATGTCAGAGTGCGTCCGGCCACCGCCGATGGCGAAGCCGTTCAGGCCGTCATACGCCTCGGCCCACCAGCCGTCGAGCACTGAGAGATTCAGTCCGCCATTCAAAACCACTTTTTGGCCGCTCGTGCCCGAGGCCTCCAGGGGACGCCGCGGATTATTCAGCCACACATCGACACCCTGCACAAAGTGGCGCCCCACGTTGATGTCGTAGTCTTCGACGAAGACGAACTTGTCGCAGAATTGCGGATCGCGCATCAACTGCGCCACCTGCTGGAGCACGCGCTTGCCGGGTTCGTCATTCGGATGCGCCTTGCCGGCAAAGACGAACTGCACCGGCCGGGTCGGGTCTTTCACCATGGACGCGATTTTTTCCAGATCCGACAGGATCAGGTTGGCGCGCTTGTAGGTTGCAAAACGCCGCGCAAATCCGATGGTCAGCGCATCCGGACTAAGCACGCGCTCCAGCCGCCGGAATTCCTGCGCCGGCTCATCGCGCCGCTCCGCCTGCTTGATCGCGCGCCGCCGCACAAACTCGATCATGCGCGACTTCAGGTTTAAGTGCGTTTCCCACAACTCGCCATCGTCGACGTTCTCGATTCCGTCCCAGGTCTTCGCCTCGCTGCCGCGCAAGTTCCATCCCGTGCCGAGATGGCGGTCGTACAGGCGAAACATCTGCGGAGCCAGCCAGGAGGGAACGTGTACGCCATTGGTCACGTGGCCAATCGGCACCGAGTCTTCTGATTTGCCGGGCGTCAGGCCCGTCCACATGGCGCGCGACACTTCTCCGTGCAGCGACGACACCGCATTGGCGCGCCGCGCCATCTTCAGGCCCAGCACGGTCATGCAAAATCGCTCATCGCTGCCGGGATTCTCTTGGCCGAGAGCCATGAACTGTTCTTTAGAGAGCCCGAGTGCTTCGCGCAGAATTCCCAGATGTTCCTCGATCAGGTCGGCGTCGAAGCGGTCGTGGCCCGCCGGCACCGGGGTGTGAGTCGTGAACACCACTTCGCGCGAAACTCGCGGCACCGCCTTGTCAAAACCGATCCCCTCTTCTTCCATGCGCATCCGGATCGCTTCCAGCACGGCGAACCCGCTGTGCCCTTCATTCAAATGCAGCACGCCCGGATTAATGCCGAGCGCCTTCAGAGCGCGCAGTCCGCCGACGCCCAGCAGCAACTCCTGGTGCACGCGCACGCGCCCATCGCCGCCATACAAGCGCGAGGTAAGCTCACGATCCTCGGGGGCGTTGCCTTCGACATTCGAATCCAGCAGAATCAGATCGCAGCGGCCTACCTTCACGCGCCAGACTTTGGCGCGGATCGATCCGTGCCGCGTGTCCACCTGCACCACCACCGGCCGGCCGTTCTTTCCGATAGCCGGTTCCATGGCCAGCGCATTCACTTCGTTCTTGATGTACTCCTCGCGCTGCCAGCCGTCGAGATCCAGCCGCTGCCGGAAGTATCCCTGGCCGTAAAACAGGCCGACGCCGACCAGCGGAATCCCCAGATCGGACGCGCTCTTGATGTGATCGCCCGCCAGCACGCCCAAACCGCCGGAATAAATCGGCAGCGACTCGTGGATGCCGAACTCCGCCGAGAAATAGGCCACCGGCCGCGGCCGCAACACGCCCGCCCGCCGTTCGCCCCAGGTATGCTCCGACTCCTGGTACTCGCGCGCCCGCCGGTATGCGTAGTTGATCCGGCTGTCGAGCCCGAGTTCGCTGGTTCGCTCCTTCAGCCGGGCCAAGGGAAACTCGTTCAGCAGCCCGACCGGACTGTGATTCAGCTCCCGCCAGCGCAGCCTGTCCAACTCCCGAAAAAGCTGTCCCGCGTCCGCGTCCCAACTCCACCACATATTGCGGGCCAGCGACCACAAGCGCTCTTGCACCGGAGCAATGAAGCGGTCGAGCGTGCGCGCCTCGCTGATCACCGGCGCCACCCGCTTGGCGGCTTCGGTTAGCAATCGAATTTCGTTCTCCGGGAAGACGCGCGCCTCGACAGTCTGCACCACCAGCACGCCCTGCAAGACTCCGCGGTCAATAATCGGCACGCCCAGAAACGACTGGTACGGATCCTCGCCGGACTCCGGAAAGTATTTGAAGCGCGGATGATTCCGGACCTGCTCAACCGCCACCGGGCGCACCTGCTCCGCCACCAGTCCCGTCAAGCCCTCATTCACGCTCATCCGCAAATTGCCCACGCACTGCGGGCTCAGCCCCAGGGTCGCGGCCAGCACCAGGTTGGCGCGGTCCGGCTCGAGTAAGTACGCCGAGCACACATCGGTCCCGAATCTTCGCGCAATCAGCGCGACCACATTCATCAGCGTCTCCGCCGGCTTGGATGAGTCCGCCGTCAGATTCGCGATCTCGTCAAACTCCAGCACGTAGCTCGCATCGAGCGAGCAAGTCACCCGTTCCTGATCCATTTCCAAATCGTTAGTTCGTTCCAATTTCGTATGTCTCCGCTAAAAAAGCATAAAAGCGCTGAGCTAAGATGCGACGCAAACCGTTTTCGTCCACCCGACGGGTCGGTTGGGAAGGCTATTTTACGATCCCTACCCTATTCTATCGGGTGAGATTCGTCGATTTTCATTTCATATTTGATACCCCCGATTACCACGGTGTGCCCGAGGGCCCTAAGTCATTGAAGCAGTGGGGCGCAGGCCGAGCGTCGCCAGCATGATCTCCGGCAACGGATCGCCCATAGTTGGCCAAGAATGACCTACCGTGTAACGGGGGGGAGACTGTCGCGGCCAAGTCCGGGCCACAGCGGGGTGAGGTCAAGGTTTAGCTGAGGACTGACAGCCGAGAGCTGACAGCTAAAACGCTGCGCCTCATCCGCTTCGACTCGGACAAAGCGCAGCGTGGGAGCGAACCACGAATCACGAGCGACCGCCAACCAGGGTTGCTCGAGACTCGCGGCTCGCAACTCGTGATCTACTCCGACGGATGCAGCACTCGGAACGTGCTTCCGCCCTGCGACCACACCAGCACCAGCGCATCCTGCCCCTTCGGCACGTTGCCCAGCGCCTGCGCCACATCGCTTGCGGAGTGCACCGGCTTGCGATCGACTTCCATGATCACGTCGCCGCGGCTGATGCCGGCGTTATCCGCCGGACTTCCCGGCACGACATCATTCACGATCGCGCCATGAATGTTGACGCCCTGGTTCCGGCCATCCTGCTGCAACTCCTGGCGCGCGTTCTGGTCGAGGTCGCCGAGACTCAGTCCCCAGCGCCCTTTGTGCTCCGGAGCTCCAGCGGTTTCGCCGCTGTTCGTCGAGTTCAGATCGCCCAGCGTGACGGAGACGTTTGTCGGCCTGTCGTCGCGCACCACCGCGAGCTGAATGGTCTCGCCCGGCCGCTTCTGCCCCACCAGCATCTGCAACTGGCCGGCATCGGTGATTGCTTTGCCGTTGAGTTCGGTGATCACGTCACCCGTCTTCAGCCCGGCTTTCGATCCGGGCGAATCCGGCGTCACGTCACTCACCAGCGCTCCCTCGGCCTTATTCAGGTGGAAGAATTTCGCGTTGTCAGGCGTCACGTCGGCGATCTGAACACCGATGTAGCCGTGCGTGATCTTGCCATCGCGAATCAGGGTATTCACGGTCGGCTCGACGATCTGAGTTGGAATCGCAAAGCCCATGCCCGCGAACGAGCCCGAGCCAGAGATCAGGAACGTGTTGATGCCGATCAGCTCGCCGTGCGCGTTTACCAGCGCTCCACCCGAGTTGCCGGGGTTAATCGCCGCATCCGTCTGAATGAACTCGCCCGGCTTGCGGCGGTCGCTCGCATCCGGATTCGCACGATTGAGCGCGCTGATAATTCCGCGCGTCACCGTGAACTGATATCCAAAGGGATTGCCGAAAGCCAGCACCGTCTGTCCCGGCCGCAGGTTCGCCGAATTGCCCCAGGGCACGCTCGGCAGATTGCTGCCGCTAATTTTGATGACCGCCAGATCCGTCAGCGGATCGGCGCCGATCAGTTTCGCGGGCATGACTTCCTTGTTGCTCATGGTCACGCGAATATCGACCGCGCCTTCGATTACGTGATTGTTGGTGACGATGTAACCATCCGGCGAGATGATCACGCCGCTGCCCAGGCCGTGCTCGATCCGGTTCTGCGGCTGTTGCTGAAAGCGGAACTGCCTTCCGAACTGTTGTCCGAACTGCTGCCCGAACGGACTGTTCGGTCCGAAGAATTGCTGCATGTCCGGCATGCCTCCGCCTTCGTCCGCCGTCTCCTTCGACTTTGAAACGACAGTCACGTTGACGACCGCCGGCGTTACGCGCGCCGCCAGCGTCTCCATCGCGTGATCGAGCGAAAGCAAGGCCTCGACGCTGTTGTCATCAAGCGCCGATGCCGCCGGAGCGGGGTTCGCAGCCTTCGCCGACTTAGTGAAGCTGACCGTAGCCAGCGAAGCGACGACCGCGATCGCCAGCACAGCAACCGCAAAGCGGCCGGCGATGGCTCTGGTCTTTTCCGAGGAACTCACCGCGGTATTGCCAACGGAACTCTCCGCCGGAGCTGATTGTGATTTTGTGATTTGAGATTTCAAACGTTCCCACATCTTCATTGCTGTTCTCCTTTTGATAACGAATCGATAACGAACTGAAATAAAAACTGCGCTTCCCGGATCTGCGAATCTCACTCGTTCCTGCAACTAAATCGTTAGTTGATAACCCCAAAAAAAATGCGCCACCGCGGCTCAACTAAATCTTCTTCGCCGCCGGCAACCGCATCTCTTTCCACACCGGAGCCACCACTGTCACCCGCATCATCTGCATGCTCCAGACCATCACCGGCCCGCGCGGCAAAGAGACAATCGTGAACTGATACACCGGAACTTCCGCGCTTACAAACTCCGTCTCGCGCACCAGCAGCATCGCCTGCACCGCTGGATGATCGTCGCGATCGGCAGCGGCTCGAACCTCGGCGTTCTCTTGCAGGGATGAACCCGTCGGCGCAAAATTCGCATCAGCCAGCTCTGCGCGCGAGCTTTGCTCGTTACTCTGTGCGATCATCCGCCCGCTGACCGGCGCGCCACTCCGCACGGAATCCGGTGCAACCGAACTATTCTTGGACGAGACGGGTCGAACATTTTTCGTGACTCGTGTCGACACGCTCGCTTTCGAGGCGTTCGTCGAAATTCTCAAGTCCGCCGCAATCACGGCCGGACGCCACGAGCCCCGATAATCGGCCGCCATCAAGTGCGCGCCGCGAGCCAAGCCAGCCGAATACGCCTGCTCCGCTCCCACCGTCACGCGATCAAACGCCACAAACTGCGGTGTTACCGGCAGCATCACCGCGCAGAGCGCGGCAAACGTCCCCACCACGCCCAGGAGCGGCTTCGAGATCCCCCGCGCCGCCGGCCGGTTCTTATCCAGAATCTGCGCCACACGTTCCGAAGCCTCGCGGGCGCGATGCACAATCGCTTGCGCCATTGTCCATCCGCGCTGCGCGAGACTTCTTTCCAGGAGGGATACCAGACAATTGGCATACCCCATCGGGTTGTCAGTTTCGGCAACCACGATGTCGTCACAAGCCATCTCGCGCTCTACCGCCAGCCGGCTCTCAATCCACCACACGGCGGGATGAAAGAAAAACACCGCGCGCACCGTCTTCTGCACCAGGTTCGTCCAATCGTCCCAGCGCCGCAGATGCGCAAATTCGTGCCGCAGAATAATGCTCAACTCATTCGCCGGAAGCTCCGCCAGCGCCCACGCCGGCAGCACGATCATCGGCTGCCAAAGTCCCAGCGCCGACGGGACTCGCGCCCGCTCTGACGACGCCAGCGTTACGCGCCGCGAACCAAATCCGCGCGCCGAATTCAACTCGTCCATCGTGGCGACGATCGCCGGATCGAGCTCCGCCGCATTCACCGCGATGCAGCTCTGCCGCATCTCACGCAGATGCCAGAGTCCGGCAAGCAAACGCGCCAGCCCCATCGCCGCCAACGCCAACCATGCAATAAAGAGGTAGCCGGCCCAATGCGCGGGCAGATGAATTGCAGAAACGCGCAGCGAACTAAAATCGAGCCCACCGAATCGCAGAGCACCCCATCCTGACGTCGCGCTTGGTGCAACCTTAGAGTTGGGAAGATCGACGCAAGCCAGCCCCACCACCGCCAACAGCGCCACGAACCAAACTCCAAAGCGCGTGCCCGAATTTTGTTTCGGCAGAAGGCGCAGCAGTGCCCATGCAAAGAGCGCAATCAGAATTCCCTCAGGCAGCGAGTGCACGACTCTCTCAATCGCCAACTGCGCCCATCCCTCGAAGGACGACAGAACGCCCGACGAGAAGACTCCGGATGCGAAAACGCCCGACGGCGAAACAAAGCTCGTGCGGGGAGCGCTCACGGCCATCAGATGCAGGGCATTCGGAATCATTATTTATCCCCGCCCCGATCCAGCATCTTCCGCAGGCGGACCAGTTCGTCCGCCCCAATGCCATGATCTTCCAGAATGTTCAGCACCAGGTCTTCCCGCGAGTTGCCGAAAAACCGGCTCGCCAGCCACCCGATCTCCGAGCGCGAAGCCTCCTGCTGCCGGACCACCGGCGCGTAGACATGCGCCCGGCCGTCCTTAATATGTTTGAGATACCCCTTGCGCTCCAGGATGCGGATCGTCGTCAACACCGAGTTGTAGGCCAGCACAGGCTTTTCCCCAATCGAATCAAGCACTTGCTGTACAGTCCCCGAGTCGCGCTCCCACAGGACCTTCATCACCCGGAGCTCAGCTTCCGTCAAAATTTCAGACTGTCTCGGCGGCACCACGACCCTCCTGATACCTTAGACGCGCTCCACAACAAAAGGTAACTAATTCATTAGTTGCAGCCGGCGAACGGAATGGTTGCCAGCTAAATTCGCACCCGCGCCGCAGGTCCCAAACGAAGGGCCGGCACGGCTTCGCTATAATGCAACCATTCGAATTAAGACGAAACCGCCGGAATTCACAGGACCCGCCGCCGAGAGGAATCATGGGTATTCTTCGTATCTCTTGTCTGCTTTTACTCTTGCTCGCTTTCCCTGGCAATCACGGCTCTGCCTTCGCGCAGCAGGAAACCCCCAAGAAATCTCTCACGCTGGTCACATGGTTTGGCCCCGGCGCGATTCGGCTGCCGGTTGGCCAGGACTGGAAGCCAGACGTTCTCACCGTCTACGACGACGGCCGGCGCCCGGTAGCCCAGATGCACAGGGGGGACAACGGCCTGACCGTCTCCTTCATTCTCTTTGAGAATCTCTCCGGCAACCCCACTGCCGCGGGCTGCCGCAAGGACGTGATCGACCCGATCGTCGCAAACAGCGCGATTCTCATCTCAAAACGCCTGGATGGCGAAGAGAAGAACACTGCCCGAGAGACGCTCGCGACAACCTCTTATCTGATCGACATGAATGTAGGGGGGAGCCACCATCCGCAGCACAACCTTTTTGGCTTCGCCGGCGATAGCAAGGTCTGCGCCGAAATACACATTTCGACCGTGAGCGAAACTCAAGCCGATCTCGACAAGATGAAAGCGGTGCTCACCGACTTTCAGCCAGACCTAACCTATCAACCCACGGCCCTCGACGACTTCAAAATGGCGCAGAACCTTTTCAAAAGCTCGCCAGCCGTGGCCGCGCTCTACTACAAATCCTCGCTGGCCGCGATGCCTGCCGATCCCACCTATCTCACGGCTCGCCGTGTCGCCACCGATCAACTTGTGATGTCTCTAGGAATGAGTGGAGACCTGAAAGGAAGCCGCGCCGTCGCTGAGAAGGCGATTGCCGCCGATCCCGACTATCCCATCAACTACTACAATCTCGCCTGTGCCGATGCCGAGCAGGGAAACGCGGTCAACGCCAAGCTCCATTTGCAACAGGCATTCGACCGGCGCGCCAATGTTCTGAAGGGAGAATCGATGCCTGATCCTGCCAAGGACGACTCGATACTCAAATTAAAGAAGGACTCGGCATTCTGGGCCTTTGTGCTGACGCTGCCCAAGAGTTAAGGTTGATTTCCCGCAACAGCCTGAATGCTAATCGGCCGCACAACACGCTTA
>Ga0181522_10001968_pt1 | contig 11987 bp, 10 predicted proteins | sample PEATcosm2014_Bin_27_FD_121103 | JGI IMG/M metagenome (GOLD analysis project Ga0181522, IMG submission 121103) | Peatland microbial communities from MTU Mesocosm Facility, Houghton, MI, USA - PEATcosm2014_Bin05_10_metaG | ecosystem: Environmental > Terrestrial > Soil > Wetlands > Peat | place...
GTCATGGATGAAGAGCACAGCGTCTTTGGCAATGGCGTCTGCGCATGCCCGGGCAAGATCGCCGGAAGAGCTACGCAGGTCGACGAACATGGGTCCGGGAGAAGTCGATGGGGTCTGCGCATAGGTACACGCGGCAGGCAGGGCGCAGAGCAGGACGAGAACGAACCGCGAGTACTTCATATTGTCGATTTTAGGGACGCCGTGCCGGCGACGCCTGGAATGCTAGCAGGTTTTGATGCGCGAAACGCTGCCAATCGCCAGCCTCGATTGACCCTTCCCCTCCATTCCGATAAACTGTGATAGTGCGGGGATGCGGCTGTGCAAGCATTCTGAGCCGCAACTACTCACAAAGGATTCCACCATGGCCAACCACGTATCGGCGCTCAAGCGGGCGCGCCAAACCGAGACCCGTACTGAAGTGAATCGCGCCAACCGCAGCCGCGTCCGCACCAGCCTGCGGTCTCTGCGCGAGGCGCTGACTGCCGGCGACGGGACAGCCGCCCAGGCACAATACCGCCAGACCGTGTCGATCCTCGACAAGAGCGTGCAGAAGGGCGTCTTCCATCAGAACACCGTCTCGCGCTACAAGAGCCGTCTCAACGCGCGGCTGAAGGCTCTGGTCCTCGCGAAGGCTTCGTAAGGGCAACTTCCATAGCCTGAATAAATTCAAATCGAAACGGCCGGCAATCGCCCGGCCGTTCGTGTGTTCGGGGCGTATTCGCCATCGTCTCCAGCGGGGCTCTGCGAACTGAATGGCGCCCGCCGTCAGCCGGGAAGCTTCGACAGATAAAACCCGAACAGGATGAGAATGCAAACGATCATCCCAATGGCGATGCGCAGCCGCTCCTGAAACTGTTCGCGCGGCGAGCCGATGCGCGGCACCATGGGCACCGCGAAAAGCAATCCCGACGTGAACCCGCCGATGTGCGCCCAGTTATCGATGCGGATGCCCGAGCCGATCACGCTGGTCCCAAAGCTGAGTGACCCGCCGATGACCAGGTTGATGGCTGCGAAATAGATCACCGACCGGCGCAGCCGCTTCAGCTCCGCCGGAGGCACCGGCAGCCGCGGAGACTTGAGCAAGACGATCAGCGCTCCTGCAATGCCGAACACGGCGCCCGAAGCTCCTGCACCCACCGGATAGCCTACGTTGCCGGCCGCATCATGAATGGGGCGGATCCAGTTGATGGCCGTCGAAAGCAAATTGCCCGCCGCGCCCGTAAGAATGTAGACAGCAAACACGCCAAACGAGCCCATCAGCGGCTCGGCCAGCAGCCCCAGGTTCCACAGGCACCACATGTTGGTGGCCAGGTGCAGAACACCCACATGCACGAACATCGCCGTGACGATGCGCCACCACTCGTGGCCGATCAGCACTGCGCCAGCGTGATCGGCGCCCCAGTGCAGCAACCTCTCCGGGTCGGGGCTGATGAAGCTAACCCCCTTGAACACCATGGCCAGGAACACCGCGCAGTTAATGCCCACCAGCAGGTAAGTGGCCGGCGCGGATGCCCAGGACGGCCCCGGCCGGCGCGCTGTTGGCGGCGGCGGGGGTTCGTAGCCGGCGTCCGGCGGCAAAACCTCAGGGCGCGGAGCCGGTTGAAAACTTCCCATGTGATAACTCTATGTGCGCCAGCGAGCGGCTGGCAAACGGCGCGGAACTTGCCGAACTGATTTAACCTGACCGTCATCTGCGCCGCAGCGGGCGACACCATGCAATCAGGGCAATCAGGCCGCCGGACGGCCCGCCACCTGAGCGGCCTGTGCCGCGGGTCCGCGAAACACCCGAACCTCCGTCATGGAGCCGGTGCGGTGGTCCTTTTCAGCCCCCATTGGGCTGAAGCCGAGCGCGGCAAAGCGCGCCAGCGCTGCCGGCGTTCTGGCCGGATCGTGAAATTCGATCACCAGGTGCCGTATTCTGCGCAATACCTCATCGGAGCAGGCCTCAAGTGCCTCGTACTCCGCGCCTTCGATGTCGATCTTGCAGATGTCGATCGGCTCGCCGTTGAAATGCTCGTCACAGATCGCCTCGAGCGTCGCGGTGCGCACCGCGACGTGCGGCGTGGCGGCGTCGGTGCGATAGGCGTAGATGCTCTCCGACGTCCCTCCGCGGCTGGGCTTGAGCAGGATCTCGGCGGGCTGCCCGTGGCCGCAGATCGCGGCGTTCAAGGCGATGGCCGACGGTCCGAAGTTCGCGCCCAGGTTCACCTGCAGCCGCTGAAAGGTGAGCGGGTTCATCTCCACGCACACGGCGCGCGCGATCTCGTAGCCCTCGATCTTCAGCATCAGCGGGAATCCGCCGCCGTTGGCGCCCAGGTCGAGCACGCGCAGCGGTCCACGCAGTCCCAGCGTCGGCAAATAGCGGCGGTAAAGGTCGCTGGTGATGCACTCGCGCGTTCCCGCTTCGTCCCCGCCGTGGTGATCGATCAGGATCTCGGAGCCATTCTTGCGGTAAACAACGAAGCCGGCCTTGCGGTCGAACAGCCTTCCCAGCAGCAGCATCGGCCAGTTGTCGAACATGAGAACCGCGCGCAAACCGGCAAGCCTGGTGCTGATCGACACTCGCATCTCCTGGTGGATTGGCTGACTGTCCAGTTTATCGCAGTGGATGGTCGGCAACGCCGATTTCAATCAGCTGGTCTCAACCGTGAATCTCCGCTGCTTGTGACAGAAGCACACGTTGAATAGCTCGAAAAAGCCTGATTGACCAAGCAGACCGAGGCCGAGCGCATTCAACCCGGGTGTAAAGCCAGCGTAGGTCCGGAATCGGATGCCGCTACCGAGATCTATCTCGATATAGTCGTATGCAGTCACGTTTGCGTTCGTTCCGACGCCGCTCGTGAGATTCGTTTTCATCGCGGAGAGATCGAGGCCAAGGACCGGCGCAAAGTTGGAGGGGATGACGCACGAATCCGCTCCGCTGTCCAGGCAGACGAGGCAGCGAAGGCGTTTTCCGGTGCTCGCCACGAGCACGGCAACCGCGACAGGGCGCAGCGCAACCTGGCCGTTCGGAAAGGGTTCCGAAGGCTTGATTCGGAATTCGTAATAGGGAAATTCGACTGCGGGCATTCTTGCCTCAGACGATAAGACCGATCGCCTGCTCGGGGACGCGGACAACGAGCGGGTCGGTCTCTCCCTGAGCGTTCGCCTGGTCGAGCGCCGCCTGGAGTTCGGACGCGCAGGCCACGACACGGCGGTCCAGCTCGCTGATCGCAACCCAGGCTCCCGGCGGCAGGTCCTTGAGCAGAACGGAAAAATCGATCGTCTCAACTGCCATGCCACACCTCGGTTGGTTTGCTCGAACGGGCGAGGAGATTCTCCTCTTACGGCATTCATCCTACTCCAAATCCGACCGAGCCATCGGCTTGGTTCATCACATCGATCGCCTTGCGGTTCGATGTAGTCTGGACTTTGGGCCATTCGAGAAAGAGGAGCGAAGTTTTGAGTGAAGAAAAGCCGATTCGGCGGGCGTTGTTGAGCGTGACTGACAAAACCGGCCTGGTGGAGTTTGCGCGCGTGCTGGCGCGCTTTGGCGTGGAGCTGATCTCGACCGGCGGCACGGCGAGGGCTCTGCGCGAAGCCGGCCTCGCGGTGAAGGACATCAGCGACCTCACCGGCTTTCCCGAGATGCTCGACGGCCGCGTGAAAACGTTGCATCCGCGCGTGCATGGCGGCCTGCTTTACCGGCGCGGTGTTGCGGAGCATGAAACCGCGGTGGCCGAGCACGGCATCGAGCCCATTGACATGGTCGTCGTGAATCTCTACGCCTTCGAGAAAACAACGGCAACGCCCGGCGTCGCCTTCGGGCAGCTCGTCGAGAACATCGACATCGGCGGCCCGTCGATGGTTCGCTCGGCGGCCAAGAACTTTGAAGACGTGGCCGTGGTTACGCGTGCAGCCGACTATCCCGCATTGATCGCTGAGCTCGAAGCCCAGGCCGGCAAGCTGAGCCGCGAGATGCGCTGGCGGCTGGCGCGCCACGCATTTGCGACCACCGCGGCCTACGACACGGCCATTGCCAACGCCCTCGACTGCATCGCGGAAGCTCCCGCGGCGGAATCGCCGGCCGCGCTCGACACGTCAGTGCTTCCCTCAACCCTCCGCATCAACCTGCCGCTGGCGCAGACCTTGCGTTACGGCGAAAACCCCCACCAGCGAGCTGCGCTCTACGCGGATGGGTCAGGCCGGGGCGTTGCTGGAGCGCGTCAGCTCCAGGGCAAGGAGCTGAGCTACAACAACCTGGTCGACCTCGACGCCTGCTGGGAGCTGGCCCAGGAACTGGCTCCGGACTCCGGCGACGCTGCGCAAGCCGCCGTGGCCATCGTCAAGCACACCAACCCCTGCGGCGCCGCCGTTGGCGCAAGCGTGGCTGAAGCGTATCGCAAGGCGCTCGAGTGCGATCCTGTCTCGGCCTTCGGTGGCGTCATCGGCATTAACTGCGAAGTCGACGGCGACGCTGCGGCTGAGATCGCCAAGCTGTTCGTCGAAGCCATCGCCGCCCCGGCGTTTTCGCCAGAAGCGCGCGACCGCTTTGCCGCCAAAAAGAACCTTCGCCTGGTCGAGGTTCGCCCCGCGCCGCCTGAACCGGTGGTCAAGCACGTCTCCGGCGGCCTGCTGCTCCAGGACGCAGACACCGGCCGCGTCAGCGAGTCCGAGCTGAAAGTGGTCACCTGGCGCCCGCCCACTCCCGACGAGCTGCGCAACCTGCTGTTCGCCTGGCGGGTCTGCAAGCACGTCAAGTCGAACGCCGTCGTCTACGCGCGCGACGGCCAGACGCTCGGCATTGGCGCCGGGCAGATGAGCCGTGTCGACGCGGCCCGATTCGGCGCCATGAAGGCGGTCTTGCCGCTCCAGGGCTCGGTGGCTGCGTCCGACGCGTTTTTCCCGTTTCCGGACGGTCTTGAAGCCGTCGCCCAGGCGGGAGCCACGGCCGTGATCCAGCCTGGCGGCTCGGTCAAGGACGAAGATGTGATCGCGGCTGCCGACCGGCTCGGCATCGCCATGGTCTTTACCGGCATCCGTCACTTCCGTCATTGAATCACCTTGTAATCCGGCTTCAAAACGCTACCAATTTTCAGAAAAAGCTCGTTCTCCCGTGCGTCCGAAACAAATGCCGGGTAAAATCGTCTCTACAAGTAGCCTGGTTTGCCACCTCATTGGCGAGCTGCGCTGCCTTTTTCTCTTCGGCGCCGACTTGCCTGCGGATGCGCGGCTGGGAGCATTTCTCGTTAGCTGATATGCCGGAGCGATGAGTGCCACGTGGCGGTTTCCAGAAGGAACCGTCACCCGGAAAATGCCTGTTGGGCCGCGGGCGAAGGAGAAGTGCTCGAAGAGGTGGAATCTCAGAAATGATGAAACTAAAGGATATTTTGCAGTCTGCCTGGCTTCCGATTGCTGCCACATTCGTCTTTGTACTGTCTGCTCAGCCTGACCCGGCGCAGAGCGCCACGCCCAAGCCGGATGCGGCCGCGTCGCTGAAAGCGACGCCTGCAAGCCCGTCCGCAAGCGACTCTGCCGCGCAGATTCCCGACCGCGCCAAAGCCTACTATCATCTGGCGCTGGCCAATACTTTCGAGGAAGATGCGGTCACCTATGGCAGCCAGGAGGCGGCCAACCGCGCCATCGACGAGTACAAGATCGCGCTGAGCGCCGACCCCGATTCGCCCCTGCTCAATGACGGACTCGCCGATCTTTATTTCCGCATCCCCGGCCGGCAGCACGACGCCGAAATCACTGCCAAGGCGCTGCTCGCCAAGTCGCCAAACGACCTCGATGCGCACAAGCTTCTCGGACGCATCTACCTGCGCGAACTTGGCGACGCCTCCAGCGCGCCACCTGCGGCCGGTTCATCCACCGTCATCGACCAGGCCATCGCCGAGTACGTCAAGATCGTCGCGCTCGATTCCAAGGACGTCGAGAATCGCATGGTTCTGGGCCAGCTCTACACCGTCAAACACCAGTCCCAGAAAGCCGAAGAACAGTTCAAGATTGCGCAGGCCCTCGAGCCCGATTCAGAAGAAGTGGTGCTCAACCTGGCCCGGCTCTACGCCGAGAGCGGCGACGTGGCTCACGCCGCCAAGGTGATTGAAGCCGTTCCGGAAGACGACCGCTCGTCCAAGATGGAGTTCGCGCTGGGCGCGGCTTACGACCAGATGAAGCGGCCCAAGGACGCCATCGCCGCCTATCAGCGCGCCGCCGACCTTGAGCCGGAAGATGTCGACACCCTGCGCGCACTGGCCCAGGCTCTGCTCAATGACGGCCAGCTCGATGCAGCCCTGAAGCAATACAAGGACATCTCTGAAGCCGACCCCGACGACGTCGGCACCCTCGTCCACATCTGCGAGATTCAGCGCAAGCAGGGAAAGTTCGAGGAAGCGCTGGCCACCATCCGCAAGGCGCGCAAAAAAGAGCCCGACAATCTTGAAGCCGGTTACAACGAGGGAATCCTGCTCGACCACCTCGGCCGCTTCGACGAGGCCGCGCAGGACTTCGACAAGATGGTCGAGCTGACCTCGCACGCCAACGGCGCCTACACGGCTGACGAAAAGAACAATCGCGGCATCTTCCTCGAGCGGCTGGCCAACGTTTACCACGAGCAGAACAAGATCGACCAGGCCATTGCCACGTATCAGAAGATGATCGAGCTGGGCGGCGACATGGCGCTCGGCGGCTACCAGGGCCAGGTGGAGGCCTATCACGACGCCTTGCAGTACGACAAAGCGGTCGAGGTTGCGCGCAAAGCCGTCGATGCCAAGCCAAAGGACCGCGCGCCCAAACTGGTGCTGGCCGAGGCGCTGGTCGACGACGGCAAGGCCGAAGAGGCGCTCACGCTGGCCAAGAGCCTGCTCGACAACACCTCTGAAGACCGCCGCACGTGGCTCGAGATCAGCGAGATCGAAAAGCGCATGCATCACTGGAAGGATGCCGAAGACGGGCTGACCAAAGCAGGCACGCTGACCACCGAGAAGAGCGACCAGACCTATCTGCTCTTCCTGAGGGGCGCGCTCGCTGAGCGGCAAAAACACTTTGAGCCGGCCGAGCAGTACTTCCGCCAGGTTCTGGACCAGGATCCCGGCCCGGAGTTGAAGGCGACCGCGCTCAACTACCTCGGTTACATGTTTGCGGATCGCGGCATCCGCCTGCCCGAGGCGCTGAAGATGATCAAGCAGGCCGTCGACTTGGACCCCAGCAACGGCGCTTATCTCGATTCTCTGGGCTGGGTCTACTTCAAGCTGGGCCAGTACGAGCTTGCCGAAGACAACCTGCGCAAGGCCGTGGAACGCGACCAGACCGACCCGACGGTCCACGACCACCTGGGCGATCTTTATGAGAAGACCGGCCGCATTCGCCTGGCCGCCGCGCAGTGGGAGCTTTCGATGTCGGAGTACGGCAAATCGACTTCGGCCGACGTCGATCCCGGCGACATCGCCAAGGTGCAGCACAAGCTTGAAAGCGCGCGTGTGCGTCTTGCCCGGCAGGACAACGTCATCGGCGAACCAAAGCCTGAATAGATTTCATGGAGTCTGGAAAACGAAAGAGGGCAGGCCGTGAGCCTGCCCTCTTTGCGTGCGTCGCAAATTCCCTAGCGAAATCGAGTCAGTACGCCCGCTCGATCGCGCCAGCCCGAGCCTACTGCTGGCCGGCCGCGGCAATGTAGAGATCCACATTGCTCTTATCCACCAGCGACGTGCCCGTATCGACGAACACCGGGTATGGCGCGAACGGATCGGAGCTGTAGTCCTTGGTGAGTTGCCTGGGCGGGTAGTGGAACATCTCATCCAGGGCCTTGAGGCCCACATACGCCATCGTGAAAGGCTTCTGCACGATGGTAGAGTCGATGGCGCCGCTCTTGATGCCGTCCAGAGTGTCCTGGTTCACGTCCCAGGCCACCAGCAGCGGCGTGGTGTTCGAGCGCTTGATGGCATCGGACACCAATTTGCCCGAGGCGGACTCAAGGCAGACATAGGCGTCGATCTTCTTCGGACCGGTCAGCGCCAGGAACTCCTGCGTTCGATCGAAGGCGTTACGCGGATCGCTCTTGACGTCGACCACTTCGACAATGTGGAGGTTGGGGCTGGCCGCAAAGGCGTCCTTGAAGCCTTTCAGCCGCTCGTCGGTGTTGGGCTGGCCGGGGATGGTGAAGAACACTACGTTGCCCCGCCCGCCCAGCTTCTCCACGACGCGCCTGCCGCCCAGCCTGCCCGCATCAAGGTTGTTGGTGCCGATGAAGTAGAGCCTGCGGCTGCCCGCGGCGTCGGAGTCGATGGTAATGACGGGAACCCCTGCGTTGATGGCCGCATCGATCTCCGGCTGCAGCACCGAAACGTCTGCCACTGAGATCAGGATGCCTGCCGGCTTGGCCGCAACTGCCTTCTGGAGCTCGGCCAGCTCGGCCTGCGGATCGTAGCCGTCAGGCCCCACCACCTGCGCCGTGACCTTGTACTGGGCTGCCGCCTGCTTGAAGCCGGCGATCGCCGAATGCCAGTAAGGCAGCGCCGCGTTTGCGGTGACGAGGTAGTAGACCTCTTTGGTGGAGTGCCTCTCGCAGCCCGAGATGAGTGCTACTGCCAGTGCCAGCGTTGCGAGAAAAAACTTTTTCATCGTCATTCTGCTTTCCTCCGGTCCCGATGTGAAGGGTTCCCGCAGACCGCGTATGTTCCCCGGGTCTGCTGGTTGGAAAATTCGGCTGGATGTTACTCCCGCGAGACTGTTCTTGTCCAATCCTGCGGCATGGGCAACTTTATAGCATGTTTGACCCTGCATCATGGTGATCTGCGATGCATCGGGTGCGAGACGCGTGTCGCATCGATTCCGCCTGGCTGCGCGCAGCGTGCGGTTGTTGGGGTATAACGGACGTGAGTTCGCCAACGCATTTCGATGATCGCGGTGGAAATCAAAACGACCTTCGTGCTGCCTGCCGGCGTCGCCGTTTCTGGTGACGAATCGACGGAACTGAGCCAGCGCGAGCACGCCGAGCCGCCCCATCCATATCGGGCTCCATTCGCGCGCGACAGCGATCGCATTCTGCATGCACGCGCCTTTCGCCGCCTGGCAGGCAAGACCCAGGTCTTCACGCGGCTGCCCGGCGACCCGCCCGCCGATCATTTTCGCAGCCGGCTCACGCACACGCTCGAAGTAGCTCAGATTGCGCGCACCCTGGCCGGCGCGCTCGGGTTGAACCGCGAGCTGGCCGAGGCGCTGGCGCTGGTCCACGACATCGGCCATCCGCCTTTTGGCCACGCCGGCGAGAAGGCGCTCGACCGCATGATGCGCCGCTATGGCCTGAGCTTCGATCACAACCTGCACGCGCTGCGCATCGCCACCTGGTTCGAGGAGCGCTACGCGGCTTTTCGCGGGCTCAATCTTACGCTGGGCGTGCGCGAAGGCATCGTGAAGCATTCGCGGGATTACTCGCCTGCCGAACATCCCGATCTGGCGCCGTATTTTCTCGACTCCCGGCCGCCGCTCGAAGCGCAGTTGATCGACCTCGCCGATGAGATCGCCTACCTCACCGCCGATCTGGATGACGGCCTTGCATCAGGCATTCTCTCGCTCGACCAGGTTCGCGCGGGTGTTCCGATCTTTCATCGCTTTCACGACGCCGCGGTTGAAGCGTACCCGTCGGCTGACGCGCGGCTCAGCGCGAATGAAGCCATCCGGCACATGCTCGATTCCCTGGTGACGGATCTCCTGAACGAAGTCCACACGCGTGTAGTTGCAAACGGGGCCACGACGCTTTCCGAGATTCGCAGCGCCCCCAAGCGCCTCGTGGGCCTGAGTGCGGAGATGGAAGCCCAGCGCGCCGCAGCAAAGGCGTTTCTCTACGTCAACCTTTACAACTCGCCTGGCATTGAAGAGGTCCACGCGCACGCGGCAGAAGTGGTGGAGGGACTATTTGCCGCGATCATTTCCGACCCCAGCCTGCTTCCTGAAGATCACCAGACGCAGATTCCCACCGAGGGCCTGGCGCGCATCGCAGCCGACTACATCGCCGGCATGACCGACAGCTTCATCGAGCAGGCGTGGGCGCGGGTAGGGAAGCTGTGATCGCGCCATGGCCGGCGTAGGAGAGATAAGTAAGACGGACGAGATGAAGTAAGACGCACACACTCCGTCTTACTGCACCGTCCCCTGCGGCCTCAGCCGCCGCAGATCAAGCGCACAGGCAACGGCGTTCTGAGCGTGGAGGCGCAGATTGTCTGACGCAGCCCAGAGCCACAGCCGCGTGGCTTCGGCGGGGTTGCGTGACCCCGGCTCCGGCCTGAGCCGCACCAGCACGTCGTTCTGCCCGGTCGCAGCCAGGTTCGACGGCGAGTCCGTGTCTTCGAGCACCAGGTCCACGTGGTCGCCGCTCAGGGCTTCTTCAAGCACCACGATTGCGGTCGGCCGCTCCAGCTCGATGGCGATCGAAAAGAGGTGGCCGTGAAACACCGGGGCGTGAATCACCTGCAGGGCGAGCGCCGGCCAGCCGCTGCCGGCCAACGCCTCGTAGTGGCGGCGAATGCGCGCCGTGCTGGCGTTCAGGTTCACCGTTCCGCTCTCGCCAAAGCCCGAGAGCAGGTTGTAGGCCGCCTGCGCATCGTAAACCGCTCGTGGCAGGCTCTGGAAGCTGAGCAGGCTTACGGTCTGCTGGTGGAGCTCGTCCATGGCGGCGCGGCCAAACTGGCTGGCCGGCTCGAGCACCGTGGCGGCGGCGAATCGGACGGGGGCGACCTGCTGCAGCCGGTCAACCAGCAAGGCCAACGCCAGCGCCGCCGGGTTCGCAGGAACCACTGCAGGAGTGAAAAGGTCAGGTGTGGCCTCGTCCGGACCCAGCCACGGCGCGCGCACCAGCACGCCGGCCTCCTGGTCGAGCGCGCCCGAGAGGTCGAGCACCGTAGAGCCGGACCGCAGCGCCTGCCGCCAGTGCTTGCGGGTCAGATCTTCCGAGCCGGCCAAAAAAGTGAAGTCGACGTGGTCGAAGGCATCCTCGCCGATGCCCTGGACAAACGTGACCTCGTCACCCACCTGATCGAGCTGGCCGAGCGCTTCCTGCTCATCCAGCAGCACAAAATTGGCCGCAGCCAGCGTCGACTCCGACAGCGCTTCTTTCAACTCGCGGCCCACCAGCGTGGAGGCCCCCGCAATGGCGATTTTGTACACAGGAGTCCTTGAGATTGGAATGTGTTACGAAGGCCTGAATGGATCCGGCTCAGCCGCAGGAGCTGACGGCGCCGCCAGGGGCCGCCTGCGCCTGCGCCGCGACCACGAGTACGCCGCCCGCGCCCAGATCCCCGAGAACATGTACGCAAGTGCGACCACAAAGAGCACCACGTTCGAGAAGCGCAGGCAGACATAGAGCACGATGGCCACCAGCAGGAGAAGTTGAAACGGGTGGCTGCGGGAGAAATTGATCTCCTTGCCCGACCAGAAGCGCCATGTGCTCACCATCAGGAAAGCTGCCAGGCCGACCAGCACCAGCCACGGAATGGCGATCCACCACGACTGCACCGGGATGCCGTAAAAGTAGTGAACCGTAGCCGCCAGCAGGCCCGCTGCGGCGGGAATCGGCATGCCGACGAAGTATTTTCGTCCTGGCCGGCCGGGGTTGCGCGGCTGTGCGTCGGGGCTGATGTTGAACCGCGCCAGTCGGGATGCTCCTCCGATGAGAAACAGGAAGCAGATAAACGCGCCGCCCAGAAGCAAGTGCTGGTGCAGCTGCGGATTGACGGAATCGGGCAGAAAATGAAAGCCCCACACGAACGCCAGCAGGCTGGGAGCCACGCCAAAGGTGATCACGTCGGCAAGCGAATCCAGTTCCTTGCCAAAATCGCTCGCGGTGTTGGTCATACGGGCAATGCGGCCGTCGAGTGAGTCGAACGGGATGGCGAAAAGAATCGCGATTGCCGCCCAATCCAGGCAGCGCGATGCATTGGCGTCGTTGCCCACCGCTGCAATGGTCTGTGTAATCGCGAAATAGCCCGCGGCGATGTTGCCGGCAGTATACA
>Ga0181522_10001969_pt1 | contig 11978 bp, 7 predicted proteins | sample PEATcosm2014_Bin_27_FD_121103 | JGI IMG/M metagenome (GOLD analysis project Ga0181522, IMG submission 121103) | Peatland microbial communities from MTU Mesocosm Facility, Houghton, MI, USA - PEATcosm2014_Bin05_10_metaG | ecosystem: Environmental > Terrestrial > Soil > Wetlands > Peat | place...
TGGTTGCATATTGCACCATGAAACACTCCTCAAACTGAGGGGATTGGGAAACGCCAAGACGTTCTTCCGAAATTTCCCAATCCCGCTCACTTGCAGATCAGTACTAGCGAGTCACTTGGTTACCAACTGCTTGGCAAAGTATGCGTTGGCAATCGTCTTCAGGTCGTTCTGTGACAGTGACCACTTACGCAGGATGCCTTCGGCTTTAACCAGTTCAGTAATCTCCGCCACCTGCTCCTTCGTCGCCTCAATCCCCGCTTCCTTCAACTTCATGGCCACAGAATAGGCGCCTGACATCTTGCCGAGAATGATGTCGTACCCATTGCGTCCGATCAGATTTGGGTTGTAGGCCTGAGAGGGCATGTTGTTCTTGGCAAATTTGTCGATGCAGTACGCTACCAATCCGGATTCGCAGGTAAATTCGTTGTCGCCGGTGACCGCCTTGTTGCGTGCGATGGGCATCTTGGTGAGTTCGGAAACCAACTGAGCGACCGGATAGAGCAGATCGAGACGGAGACCTGTCTTCATTCCCAGAAGCAGCTCGATCCCCAAGGCGACTTCGTCCGTGGCAGCATTGCCCGCGCGTTCGCCAAGGCAGTTGATCGAGGTGTGAACGCCGGTAGCACCTGCCGCAACTGCGGAGAGCATGACCGAAGTCGCCATCCCAAAGTCGTTGTGAGCGTGCATTTCGACGGGGATGCCGGGAACCCATTCCATCAGCTTGCGAACATACCAGGTTGTGGCCTGTGGAAGCGCGCAACCGAATGTGTCGGCAATCACTACATGATTTGCGCCACCTTCATTGACAACTCCCTTATAGACCCGTTCCATGAAATCGATCGGGCCGCGATTGCTGTCCCAAGGCATGACTGCGGTAAAAAGGCCGTTCTTTGTAGCATGAAGGGTGGTATCCACAAAGTTCTTGTACATCTCGTCGGGAGAGGTGTTGAGTACAAACTTGCCAAATGTTGTGTTGCCTGCGCCTTCCACAACCACGCCATCCGCACCGCATTCGAGCGCGAAGTCCACTTCTTCTTTGAACCAGCGGCAAAGAAAATAGATCTTGGTCTTGCGCTTGCGCTTAATCAGTTCCTTGGCTAGTTCCTTGTCTTCCTCACTGATGATGGGGAAGATCTCAACGCTGTAAACACCCAGCTCGTCGAGGGCCTCGTAGATGCGAATCTTTTCCTCTGGACGAAGGACCACGTGAGGAGACTGCTCCGCCTCGCGAAGCGTGACGTCATGGATCCTGACCTCTTGGGGAAGGGTAATATTATTTCTTACTTCGGGATAGAAATTGTGTTCCGTGACCCAGTACTTGTCGGTATAGACGGGAAATCGTTTCTCTTCCATTTTCATAGTCTCCAGTTCCTCTTCCGGACTATGACTAACAGTGCACGTTGGATTCCAATTTCGTTCGCATGACTTTCTACGTGCGCTCGATCGTGAATTCGTGGAGGAGGCGTGCGCCTCCACGCAAAAAAGCACGATTACATGGAGTCTGTTTCCACTGTTGCTGAGTTCTCCGAATTGAAAAGCTGTTGAGGTATGCGTGCCGTGTCACTTCTGACGACCGGTTTGTCGCCAGTTCGATGACACTCATGTCGACATCTACTTTGTGAGTCTGGAGATTTCCTACGAGTCGCGCCGGGCGTAGCTATTCGCCGGACTGATCTTCGCCGGCGTTCGCGAAACCAATCAGACGTTTCGCAATCTTGACGTCTCTTGGCGAAATACCCAGGCGCTGCATTCGTGACAGAAGTGTCGAGCGTTGTATGCCAAGCTTTGCCGCCGCCCCTTTGCTTCCTGCGACAATACCGTTTGTTTCTCGCAAGGCGCTCAGGATCAATTCCCGCTCCGTTTCCATTGCGTTCGCGGAGTACAAGGAGATTCCTAGCTGCTGCATCCGGGATAGAAGGGTGCCGCGCTTCCAGCCAAGGCGGGCAGCCGCACCATTGGGACCTGCGACAATTCCATTCGACTCGCGCAGCGCAAACAGCACACGTTCCCTCTCCTGCTCTTCTGCAGTCTCCGCACCGCGCTTCGGCGAAGCCGCCCTCTGCGGAACGGCCGGTCCAGGCGGCGCGATCGGCGAAGGCTCCCTGCGCAATTCACCTAGCGGAACCTCGAGCACGCTGCCGCGGCTCAGAATCACCGCGCGTTCGATCACGTTTGCCAGTTCGCGCACATTCCCGGGCCAAGGCATGCTCTCCAGCACTCGCATCGTCTCTGAGGGAATGGTGGTGATTTCTTTGTTCATGCGCGCGGTGTACTTCTTGGCAAAGTGATGCACCAACAGTGGAATGTCTCCCTTGCGCTCGCGTAGCGGAGGGATGTAAAGAGGAAAGACGTTCAGGCGATAGTAGAGATCACTGCGGAATTCACGGTTGGCAACCATCTCCTCTAGATTTCGGTTCGTTGCGGAGATCAGTCTTACATCGACATTGATCGACCGCGTGCTCCCAAGCCGCTCAAACTCCTGTTCCTGGATCGCGCGCAGGAGCTTTGGCTGCAGTTCGGTTGGAATGTCGCCAACCTCGTCCAGGAACAGCGTTCCCTTGTTGGCCAATTCGAGACGACCGATGCGTTGCGCAGTTGCACCTGTAAACGCCCCCTTCTCGTGGCCGAACATCTCGCTTTCCAGGAGTCCGCTCGGGATCGCCGCACAGTTCACTTTCACCAGTGTGCGGCTGCGGCGTGAGCTGAGATTGTGAATTGCGCGCGCCAGTAGCTCCTTGCCAGTTCCCGTCTCTCCCATGATCAAGACCGTCGACTCGCTATTCGCTACCTGCTCAGCCTGCGTCAGAACATGCCGCAGCGCGTCGCTCTTCCCAACGATCTCGTTGAAGTTGTACTGCGAGTACAACTCCTCTTCAAGATAGAGCTTCTCGTTGGCCAGCCGATTACTCAGTGCAGACACTTTCTGGTAAGCACGCACGTTGTCCACGGCGATCGACACCAGCGAAGCGACGTTCTGCAGAAAATCCATCTTGTCTGGCCCGTAGGCTTCAGCACTGGCACTCGCAAAGTGCAACACTCCGTACCGCTGCCTCGAGGTGGTCAGCGGCAGCGCACAGTACATGCACAGGTGTTCGTTCGCACGCGAGGCGGCGTACACAGGGTATCGCCGCCCCAGCTCTTCTCCGTTGCATATGAATGGCTTTTGAGTGGTCCAGACAAGATGGCCAGGGCCTTGGCTGAAGCGTGGAAGTCTGTCGAGATGCGGGTGCTCCCCAGGGAAATGCAGTGTATATTGATCAGTTTCGGGATCGTAGAGGAGGATGTCGAAGTAGTCGAATTCTACGACGGAATGGAGATGAACGGAGAGTTCTCTGACCAATGAATCAATATCACGCGGCTCGGACACCGCCCGAACGATATTGACCAGGGTCGCATAAAACTCCATGCCCGATACTATATCCCAGATTGGTTCAGTGAGGTTCATCTGGACCCTAGGGTTTTTCTCCGCGGGCCGGAGCCGCCTTTCGCTCAAAGGTCATCCCGCGGTGGCACCGTGCACACGCAACTTCGTCAGCACTGTGGCCATGATGGCAGCTCGTGCACTCCACGTCATTTTCATTAACGAAGTGGTTTGAATGCGGATTCGGGGTAAGCGCTGCCGTGCGCTTGGCCACTTCCTCAAATGACTGATGGCAGACCAGGCACGCTTCGCTGGTCACTGGCGCCTTCTTTCCCTCGCCGTGGCAGCCGGCACATTCGATTCCGTTTGCCTTGTGACGGTCTGCGGTGGCAGGTCTTGCGGGCTGGGCGAAGAGAGACCCCGCAAAGAGAATGACGACGAGCAGAGACAGGCGAGCGTTGGTTGACACGTTGGTACTCCAGATGAAGTTGCTTCGGCTCCGCCGGACGATTTTCCGTGCCGGCGAAGCCGAAGCGGTGAGGGTTAAGCCTTGTGTTCGCCGGCCAAGCGCTTGCCCAGCAGATAGCCAAGGGTCACGCAGCGGCCGTGGCTGATTCCAGGTGCGATCAGCGGATAGTCGTTCGCAAAGAAGTTGCCTGCGACGTTCCCGACGGCATAGAGTCCCGGCATCGGATTGTCGTTGACATCGACGACTTGCTCGTTCGGGTCGACGTTCAGGCCGCCCGTGATGGTAAGCATGTGCACCGGCACCGACACGGCGTAGAACGGCCCCTGCTCGATCGTAAACAGGAACGCGGACCACTTGCCATATTCGGTATCCTTCTTGGCCTTGGCGAATTCATTGTACTTTGCTACGCTCTTGGCCACGTTTTCGACGGGCATACCAGTGGCCTTTGCGAGCTCTTCGATGGTGTCAGCGCGAAGCACCAGACCTTTCTTGACTGAGTCTTCAAGCAACTGGGGTGGTTCCATTACCGGTCCAAAGATAGCCAGGTTCAGCGTCTTCAGATCCGCGGGCCACTTGGAGTCGAAGATGCCCCACGCCTTATTGCCCGGCTGCATCATTCGGGCATTGCAGTTGCCTTGCGACGGATTCGCCTCGTTCTCATAGCGGATGCCGTTGCGATTCAGGTGCAGCCAAGTCTGGTTGGCCGACATGAGATCGGTACCGAGTCCGGGAATGCCGTGGAACATGGGAGGATGCGGGGTGTCGGCGACTGTACCGCCGGCCCACATTGCCATGTTGATACCATCTCCGACATTGGCTCCTACCGGCGTGTACGGGTAGAAGTCGGCGCTCTTCACGCGTGGGCACCAGGCCTCGACCATCTCTTTGTTGGAGGCATAGTCGCCCGTGGCCAGCACAACGCCTCTCCTGGCGTTGATCTTGATGTAGCCCGCACCCTTCTCCTTGACGATGACACCTGTGATGCGGCCGGTCTTCGTATCGCGAACCAACTGCTGCGCGGGCGAGTTGTAGTGAATGTCTGCGCCCTTTTCCTTGGCGACCTGTTCGATCAATCCAACCAGACGGTGCTCGCTTCCGAAGGGCGGCTCGTCTGGCTTGCGGAAGATGAGCGGGGTTCTGTATTCGGGGTAATTCGGAAGATCGGCGTACGGCTTGTCGAGCTCGACAACGAGTCCGTTAGCGCGCGCCAGGTCGATGTAATGATCAAAGACCTCGCCGCTCTGCTCCGCCCAGATGCGAATCAGATTTCCGTGCACACGATTGCTCGCCCAGCGAACGAGTTCCGCAATAATCTGTTCTTTGTCGAGGTCAACGCCCTCGGCCTTGTGCACCTTGGTTCCAATACAGCCGTTGTGCATACCGCGAGCCGAGAAACCCTTTGCCTTCTCGACCACGACCACTTTAGCGCCCTTCTCTGCAGCGCCGTGCGCGGCAGCAAGGCCCGCAATGCCGGCGCCCACGACCACGATGTCGGTGTCTATTGTCTTTGTGATCTTGCTGTCCGGAATGGGCTCGGGAGGATTTTCCCAACTCTTCTTCTTGCAAGGCTGTGTTGCTTCGGGGCTGGAGATCTGAGCGAACGAAACGGCGCTCGCAGCGATTCCAGCAACACTACTGACGACGGCGCCTTTCAGAAACCCTCGCCGAGCAATCATCTTCTTGTTCTCATTATCCTGCATTGTCTTACTCCCTCATGAAGTTCATTGATGACTTCCTCCTCTGAGAGGAGGCGACTGCGGATTAGCTGATCTTCGCAACGGATCGCGAGTCAGGGAGTGCATTTCGAAGTGAACTCCCTGACTCCCGAATCAGATTTAGTGCTGCGGTGCAAGGCCTGACGCCTTGTCCAGCAAGAAGACCATAACGATTCCTGCGGCCCAACCGTTCTGGGGTTTACCCGCGAAATACGGGTTCATAAACGAGTTCGTGTTGAAGGTACGAACGGCGTAAGGGCACAGCACGATGGGCCCCGGAAGAATGATGTTCGCATCCGGCCCGATACCGATTTCATTCGGCCCGACCGTATATCCAGTTCCACCCGCCGCCAGGTTCGCGGCCTTCATGAAATTCTGCTCATCGTTAGTGAGATGGAGGTATTGCAACTTCAGAGAGAGGCTGTCATGCGGACGGCTCTTGAAGGGAGCATCCAGAATGATCCCGGCGTTCGCCTGCGTTGCAACGCCAGTGGTGTTGTGCTGGTCAAAGGATGTGATGTCATTGGCAAACAGACTCAACGCTCGGGTTGGGAACGGCCCGCCTTTTCCGCCGTCGGGCCGGTAGACCATCTGCTTCGCGCCAACATACATGCCGTTGGTTCCGTCGTGAGGCTTGGTCGTGAAGGTCGGGATGGGCGGACCATACGGCGAGAACGCTGTTCCCGGAGGTGCCTGAACCGCCGTGTTGTGGTAGAGCATCGCTTCGTAGCTTCTGGGATATTTGTCGTTAAACGGGTTGGTCTTGTACGCGAAATTGATCGCGTAAACGTTGCTGTCGGTAGCCTTCCTGTTCAGTTCCCAGCCATTCGTGAAGGGGAATGCCGCAGTCGAGCGCCATTCACCGACCTGCAAGGTCGCCTTCGGAGTGAAGTTGTACGCCACCCGACCAAACCAGTTTGCATAAGGCGCTGGGTTTATACCCGCACCACCGCTGTCCTGCACCATTACACTCTGACAAGTGAACCCCTGGTTGCAGGTGGTGGTGGCAAAGTAGTTGCCGACATTGCCCTTGCCAAATTCAAAGTTGAGCTTGTTATGAAATGCCTTCTGCTCCCAGGAGAACTGGGTGAGGTGAAATTCCTTCGGAATGAACGGCGGCGGCTGTCCTCCAAGTTCGTCGCCCACATCCATGTTTCCATAAGCAAGGTTGTGGGTCTGGGGAACGATCAGCTGCTGAAAATGAATCGATGAGCCTTGAAAACCGGCGATCTTCTGCATATCGAAGTCGCCACCAACGGTCACCAAAGTCAATGTCCCATGATTGCCCGTCTGCTGTCCCAGGCTGGGGTTCGTCAGAACAAACTGGATGGCGTTAATGACTGGAGTGACGCCCTTGTCGTTGAGCTTTGCGCCCAGGCTTGAGAGCGGACCAATTCTGGGAGCAGGGGGCGGCGGTGGAGGTTGGACGGCCACAGTGGTGTCCTTCGCGGCTTTCTCGGCAGGTGCTGCCGTCTCAGCTGCGGATGCCGAATCCGGCGTATTCACTGCAACGGTCATATTGACGTCAGTCGCGGCAGACACGGCGGCCCGGTCCTGGGCAGTCAAGGCGGTGGGCACGATCATTAGAGAAAGAACCAAGAACAAAATAGAGCTGGTTCGGAATAATTTAGCGTCGAGCATATGAATACTCCTCTGAGATTGCGTTGCATCGACCCGCAAGACACTGCGCTCTGAGATCATTGAGAGTCCTGGCGCATGCAGTCTTGGGTGTCGACCTCCCTACTCCAGCATCCACAATTGCTCGGCATTCCAGCAGGTCAGTCGCGCGATAGATCAGCGCCCCACCTGCTCTGGAAGACCAATTTGTGACTTGCTAATCAGTTCATTGCACGTTGCTCGCCAAGTGACGGCGACCTTCAAACGCGGCTTCCCACCACTTGCGCAATCAATCTCATCCGCCAGGGCGACATTATGCCGACACGGAAAAGCACAGTGTCTTCAGATGTCACAGTTTTGTCGTCATTTTCTACAAACTTGCGAGTTACTCCGTCATATGGTGGCGCGAGATGAGGTCGGAACGCCACTCCAACAAACCTTTTTCATTACCGCGGTGTTGGACCGGCGGGTTCAGTTGTGCAGCAGCGTTTCCGATAAGGACGCACTCGGAAATGCCAGGCAATCGATAAATGCCTCTTCAAATAGCGCGTCTGACGCCAGCGGGACGTGCTCCACGCGCGCGCGCACTTCTGCTGTCCAGGTGCGACTCAGGGAAGGACGCAGCAAAGCCATCTTGACGCCACGAAGCGAAGTGTTTCCGGCGGGCTTGATAAGCGATGACCCCGCCTCGATCAACCCAATGCGCCGGGCGCTATCAACGTTCAAGTAATTGCCAAAGGCTCCGGCCAAGTAAACCGCGTGAAGATCGTGCATACCTGCGCCCAATCGCTTGAGTAGGATGCGGAGCCCGGCCGCAACAGCTGCCTTCGCAAGTTGCAACTCGCGTATGTCTGCCTGGATCAGGCTTACCGGCGGCTTGAGTGCAAGTTCGCGCACACCGCCGCTGATTCGCCCGTTCACGAGAATCGAGCCGAGCGTCAATCCTGCGGCGGCGCTGTCTACCAACCCGCTCCCGCAGACACCGCGAGGCGCTCCGTCACCCAGAACGCTGCACTCCATCTTGCCGTTCCGAACGGCAACGTGAGCGATGGCTCCAGCAGCGGCACGCATGCCCATGCGAATGCGGCCACCTTCGAACGCAGGCCCTGCCGCCGTGGAGGCGCAGAGTATTCGGCCCGCGTTGCCAACCACAATTTCGCCATTGGTTCCCAGGTCGATCAGCGCACAGAGCCGGTCGCTATCAGCGAGGCCTGTCGCCAGAATGCCGGCCAGGATATCGCTACCGACGAAGCCTCCCAGACACGGCAGAAAGCGCACTGTCACTCGCGCCGGCAGATCCCATCCGAGTTCCTGAGGCCGAAACACCTGTTCGCCGTCCTGCACCGGGGAGAACGGGACACGCGCCAGAGGCTCCAGGCTGATGCCACAAAAGAGGTGATGCATCACGGTGTTTCCAGCAATCATTACGGTCTCTACAGAGTCGCGCTCGGGCAGCGCGGAGATCATTGTTCCAAGCGTCTTACGAATGGACTCAGTGAGTGCGGCGGCACCGCCATCCAGCGCAAAGGTAATGCGGCTCATCACGTCAGCGCCGTGCGCGGACTGTGGATTCAGCGCGGTTTCGACCGCCAACACTGCGCCGCTTTTCAGGTCCAGAAGTTGCACCACCAGCGTCGTGGTTCCAAGATCGATGGCTATGCCTGTGCCCGCGGCGGGCTCGAATGCAAAGGACGATTCATCGGTCAGGACAGGCGTGCTCCATTGCGCAATCTCCAACGTGAGCGGTCCTTCGACGATTGCACGGCAGGCGAGCCGCCAGCCAGCAGCGAGCTCGGCAGGAGTAAACACCTGCTCCATCTCCGGTGTGATCGCCAGCGCGCCCTCAATTACGCGTACGCGACAGCCCCTGCAGATTCCCGCGCCACCACAGGGGAACTCCACTCCGTAGGGTGCCAGCGTTGCCTCCAGCGATGAGCCGATTGCTACTTCGAGAGAGACGCCGAGCGGTTCCAGTTGGAGGCGTGCCCGCCTGCCGCCCGCATCATCTGGTTGTGAGACGGGAATCAAGCTTTCTCTCCTGGAACGATCTTGACGACGTCCTCGCCGTACGTGGCCGCCGTCTGATAACCAGGAGGCACAATCAGGAAATCGTCATCCCATTGCCCTGCAAGCAGCTTGTGGAAGATCGTCAGCTCACCAGTCACCGTCTCAAAGCTCCAGCCCTTTTCCTCTGCCTCGTCACGCGCGCTCTCCAGGAAACTTCCATCGGGAGCCAGTCCATTTTCGATGTAAGTCAGCCGGGTGTATGCCTGCTCGTAGCGACGATACTCCTCGTACAGATAGCGGCCGTTGCTCTCGCCATACTGCTCGATAAGCGACTCAAGGCTGGTCCGATGGAAGCCCATTCCGGTCAACTGTTGCAGGATGGCTTCGCCACGTTCAACCCATCCAACGGAGCGATAGTACGTGCCGGGATTCGCCGTGAAATATTCCTGAAATTTCGAACGGCTGCCGAGCAGCAACGTGATGCAGTCATGTGCGCGGGGAAGAACCAGTTGCACCTTGCGCGCTTGAATTCCAGACAGGCCGTTGCCACACAGGGCATAGCCGAGAACGATCGCGTCATAGCGCGTCTCATCCACGGCATCGATTGCCTCTTGTATCCGCCTGCGAACCTCTGGCCCGCCGAGGTCGTGGAGGCCCTTGGGCATGAACTGCATGTCCACCATGTGGGGCGAGTGGACGATCGCCTCGCACAACTCCCGCAGCAGAACCTCGCAACCGATCAATAGCAGACGCATAGCAGGCTCAGCCCTGCCTCAGTGCGCGAACCGCAGTTGCGATGGCGACGATGTGCTCCGGACCGGTCCCGCAGCATCCGCCGACAATCCCGGCCCCAGCCTCGATCAGCTCCTGTACCCGCGAAGCCATGTACTCAGGCGTTTCCTTGAAGAAGGCTTTGCCATCCTCTACCACAGGTACTCCGGCATTCGCATGAACGAGGATCGGAATCTGCGGCACCGCTGCTCGCATCTGCCTGACGACTTCAATCATGCCTGCAATGCCGTTTCCGCAATTGGTGCCGATGATGTCTGCTCCGGCAGCAACGGCATCCCTGGCTGCGCGATCTGGGCTCACGCCCATCATGGTGCGAAAGCCGCGACGTCCAAGCTCGAAGGTGAACGTGCAGAGAACAGGAAGCCCCGTCTCTTTCGCGGCCTCGATGGCTTCAACCGCCTCGAGCACGGAGGACATCGTCTCAATGCAAATGGCATCCGCGCCTCCCTCGGCCAGGGCTGCCGCTTGCTCCTTGAAGCTCTCGTAGAACTCTGCCAAGGCAAGCTCTCCGCCTTCCTCCTGTGCGATGTGACCGGTCGGTCCAATCGAGGCGGCTACATAGCCCTTGTCTCCCACAGCCTCCCTTGCGAGTGAGGCTGCGGCGCGGTTGAATTCGCGCACTTTGTCACGCAGACCATAGGAGTTCAACTTCAAAGAGCTGCCGCCGAAGGAGTTCGTTTCCACGATCTGCGAGCCTGCCGCAACGTACGCCTCAGCAATCCCCTTCACAACTTCGGGGTGAGAGATGCACCAGGACTCCGGGCAATCTCCCATTCCCATCCCTTTGGCGTGGAGAAATGTTCCCATGGCCCCATCGGAAACAAGTACCTCGCCATCTCTCGCCCGTTCGAGCAGACCCTTCATGCTGCGCTCCTTACATTCCGCTGCCTGCTCATGCACTGGCCTTGAAGGCCTGCGGTGCACGCACCGGGGTAGTCTTTATAAACAGCGCTGCGAAAATACCGGCCACCGCGCAGATGGCAATAAAGATCCAGCCCATCTTGTAATCCTTGTGGCCTCCATGCGCTACCACCAACATGCCGAAGATCTTCGCGGCAAACGCTGCTACAAAGTAGCCGATGCCGTTGACCAGGCCCATCGCCTTGCCATATACCTCAGGCGTAAAGATCTCGGCTGGCACGGCGAGGAATGGTCCCCAGGCCATGTTGGCGAAGAAGCCCATGCCGCAGAGCGAAATGGCCAGCAGCACAGGGTCGGCAGTCTTCAGGGAGGAGAGCATCAACACCCAGGGGATCAATCCGATGAAACAGGCCAGGATCATCACCTTCCGGTTGTTGCGGAAGAGCCGGTCTGAAAGATAGGACGAAGAAAAACTCCCGATGGCTCCGGAGGCGAAGTACAGGGCACTCCACATCCCCATCTTGGCCAGTTTGAAGCCGAAGGTGTCGGAGAGATAAAGAGGAATCCAGACCAGGGTTCCCCACAGCGTGATCTGCATGACGACATCGACCACAATCACGGCCACGTAGCTGCGCTGCTTGAACAGGTCGCGGAAGAGAAATGGCTTCTGCTCCATGATCCGCTGCTGAGCATTCTGGAAGTCATCCTTCCTCAGGGTGCCGTCCTCCAGTTCATCGCGGTAGGAGTATTCAAGCTCCTCCTGGGTGATGTGTTTGTACTGCTCCGGACGGTCAAAGGTGAAGAACAGGATCAGCAGCAAGGGGACAATGCCGATGCTGGCAGTGATGATGAAGACCGGACGCCATCCGCCGAGATGGACCGCCATCTGGGTAGCTACAATGCTTGCCCAGGCCGGCGTGAGAATCCAGGCCCAGGAGAGCAACGCCTGCGCCCGGGCCCGTCCTTCCTTGGGAAACCAGCGCATCAGGATTCGTGCCGAAGGCACGTACTCGGTGCCGATGAGCAGCCCGAACAGGGCCATCCGGATGAAGTACTCCGTAGGCGTGCGGATGAGCGCCATCCACGCGGTCATCACCGACCAGGCCACGATGGAGAAGACCAGGATTCGCTTGGCTCCGAACTTGTCGGTGAGGAA
>Ga0181522_10001970_pt1 | contig 11967 bp, 9 predicted proteins | sample PEATcosm2014_Bin_27_FD_121103 | JGI IMG/M metagenome (GOLD analysis project Ga0181522, IMG submission 121103) | Peatland microbial communities from MTU Mesocosm Facility, Houghton, MI, USA - PEATcosm2014_Bin05_10_metaG | ecosystem: Environmental > Terrestrial > Soil > Wetlands > Peat | place...
CGGAGTAATCATGTCTCAGTCACGCCGGGATTTTCTGGCGGCCACCTCGGCTGCTCTCTTTACAACCGCCGCGGTTCGCGCCGCTGACGCGCCCGGTGCGACGGCTGGCACACCGCCCGGCACACCGCCCGGCACGCCGCCCGCATTCGGGACCGCAGCGCCGGTCGGCCCGGAAGTCACGGCCGCAACTTTCTTCGAAGCGCAAAAGCTGGTGCAGGTGGAACTCACCGAGGCCGAACGCGAGCAGGCGGCCTCGAACTGGCGCCGGAGCATCGCGGCGCTGTATGAGCGAAGGACCGGTCCGCGCAAGGTGTCGCTGCCCACCACCCTGCCCCCGGGCTCGCAGTGGAACCCCGTGCTGCCCGGACACGGACCGCTGCCCTCGATCGATCGCTTCGTGCGCAGCGCAGCGGAAGCGAGGCCCTTGCCGGCCGCCGATGCCGACATCGCCTACGCACCGGTGTGGAAGCTGTCGCGCTGGATCGAGCGGCGCGAGCTGAGCTCCGAACGACTGACGCATATTTATCTGGATCGAATCGCACGCTTCGATCCAAAGCTGCGCTGTGTCATCACGCTCACGCCTGAACTTGCGCTCCAGCAGGCCCGGCGTGCGGACCAGGAAATCGCCGCCGGAAAATACCGCGGACCGCTGCATGGGATCCCCTGGGGCGGCAAGGATCTGCTCGACACTGCAGGCATTCGCACCACCTATGGCGCCGAGCCCTTCAAAGACCGTGTGCCGACGCGTGACGCCGTCGTGGTGCATCGACTCCACGAGGCAGGTGCCGTCATGCTCGCGAAGTTATCGCTGGGCGCGCTGGCACTGAACGACATCTGGTTCGGCGGTCAGACCATGAATCCCTGGCTGCTCGATGAGGGAGCCTCAGGATCGAGCGCCGGTCCGGGCGCGGCCACCGCCGCGGGTCTCGTCGCCTTCGCGATCGGGAGCGAAACTGAGGGCAGCATCGTTGGGCCCAGCATGCGCTGCGGACTCACCGGGTTGCGACCGACTTTTGGGCGCGTGCCGCGCACCGGCGCGATGACGCTGGCCTGGTCGCTCGACAAATTAGGTCCCATGACTCGCAGCGTCGAGGACTCGATGCTGGTGTTGCATTCCATCTCCGGTCCCGACGCCGGCGATCTGGGCAGTGTGCCCAGCCACCTGGATTTCGACGCCGCGCGCGACATCAAGGGACTTAAAGTCGGCTACTTCCCGGCGTGGACGGCCGCAGCCACCGAGGTCGATCGTCATGCGCTCTCGCAATTGGAAGATCTCGGGCTGAAAAGCGTCCCGGTCTCGCTGCCCGACTGGCCCTACAACTCGCTCAACGCTATTCTTTCTGCCGAGTCGGCCGCGGCGTTCGAAGAGCTCACGCTCAGCCGGCAGGTCGATCAGCTCAAAGTGCAGGTGGACGATGCCTGGCCCAATAGCTTCCGCCAGTCGCGCTTCGTCTCAGCCGTGGATTTCGTCCAGGCCGATCGCTTCCGGCGCCTGGTCGCGCAGGAAATGCAGCGGCTGCTGACCGAAGTCGACCTGCTCATCGTGCCTTCGCTGATCGATGACGTGCTGACCATCGGCAACTTCGTCGGCGTGCCATCGCTGACGCTGCGCGCGGGCTTCATCGAAGTCACCGAAGCGCGCAGCGACTGGGCTCCCGACCCGAAACACCCAGCGATGAAATTCGATCCGCCGCGACGCGTGCCGCACGGCGTGACACTGATCGGCCGGCTGTTCGATGAGGGCACGCTGGCGCGCGTCGGCCTGGCGCTCGAGCGCTCCCTGAAGGTGGTCGATGAAAGGCCGCCGGGTTTCTGAGCGGAAATGCCCGCCCTGACGCTCGAGTGAGAGCCGTCAGGGCGGGCCAGGACGCTTAAGCGTTCCTGCTGGAGCGCTTACTTGTCGCGTTCCCCTTCATGCTGCTTTTCAGGATGCGGCGTTGACGGCGGCTTGCCGTTGTTCGGCGCACCGGCCGTCTTAGGCGGCGGCGGCGCTGCTGGCGGTTTCGCGAGCTGCGTCTGCGGCTTGCCGACGTAGGCTTTCTGCTGCACGGTCGGTGCGACCGGTGCGGCCGGTGCCTGCCCCCGCGGCGCACCTTGCGCCCCGTTTGACTGCAGCTGCCTCGCGGCAGCCGCCTGGGCACCCAGACCATTGTTGGAAGCCGGGAACTGCCCCGCCCCGGCCGGTGCGTGCGGCGTACCGGCGCCGATCGGCGCTGCGCCATGCGCGCTGATCACGCCCGGGCCTGAGAATGCGGCTGGACGCGCGGTGGCGGCGATAGCCGGATGTCCGCCATTGGCGTGCGCGAACAGCGCCGGATTGCGATTCGCCTCCTGCACATGCGACACCTGCGCAGGGGTCGGCGGCACGTGCTGCTCACGACTCCATGAGCGCTCTTGCGGCGTCGGTGCCGCGTGCACGCCATTCGGTCCGCCGTTGTAACTGACGTGATTGATCGTGACGTTGTTGACGATGGTCTCGTTGTAGGTGTTGTGAATCACCGTGCGATTCACATTGAGCACGGCGGTATTGTAGGCAAAGCGATTGCCTTCCCAGCGACCACCGACGAAACCGACACCCACATAGCCGAAGCCATAGTTGACCCCGCCGTAGTAACCGACGTGCGGGCCCCAGTAGCCGCCGTGAAAGGCGTACACGCCGCCCACGAAAGCCCAGTACCCCGGCGTCCACAGGAAGCCGACCTGCGGCGGTTCTACCCAGGTGCCTGGCACCCAGTAGTAGCCGGCCGGACTCCAATGCCAGTAGCCCGGTGTCCACAGATAGCCCTCATCCGGGCACGGCGGCTGCTCGTAATCGGGCAGCGGCGGCGGCGGTTCAGTCGCGGTCTCTGCAACGTCGCCGCTGTTCGGATCGCCCTGATAGTCCTGGGCCTGCGGCGGCGGCTGATAGGCCGGAGGCGGCGGCTGATAAACCGGCTGCGGCTGCGGCGCGTACACGGGAGGGGGCGCCGGACGATACGGCGCGACCACGCATGCGCTCAGCGACGCGGCAGCTGCCAGCGTCAGTAGCTTCAAAACCTGTCTAGAACGATCCATGTAAAAGCCTCCAGAATCAAACCAGTGTCAATAATACCCATCCATAACGTCGGACTCGCGGCAGCGGCCGACACATTCTGCTCCGATAGTGGCCGCGGACCGCTAAATAAATTTCGCGGCCGTTAAGCCGCAGTTCAGCTTGAGAGCGCGTAACGGCATGTGATGCAGTTCTCGCTTTCCTTACAATTCATAATGTCGGTTAAAAGAACTGTGGCACAGGCGGCGATGAAAGCACGCGCCGCTCAGCTACTTTTCACCGGCTATGGGAATTCAATAATGCCCGGCACAACCTCGGGCGCCCTCTCGGGTCAGCCAGGACGGCAAGCGGCGGCGCAGCCGCGGCGGGTACTGATCATCGATGACGACCCGGCATTCGTGTTGCTGGCCAGCGAAACACTCGAGCAGGCCGGTTTCGATGCCCGCCAGGCCACCAATGCCCAGGAGGCGCTGGCGGCATTCGACCAGCAGACCCCGGACCTGGTACTGCTCGACGTGGAATTGCCTGGCAGCAACGGCTTCGCGCTCTGTTCCACGCTACGCACGCTGAGCCCCGGATGCGACGTGCCCATCGTGATGGTCACCGGCCATGACGACACGGCCTCGATTGCGCAGGCCTACGAAGTCGGGGCCACCGATTTCATCCACAAGCCGGTGCTGTGGGCCACGCTGCCACATCGCATCGGCTTCATTCTGCGGGCACAGGACAACCTGCGCGCGCTGCGGCTGACCGAACAGAAGAATCGGGCGCTGCTGCAGGCACTGCCGGACACCATCTATATCGTCGATGGCGAGGGCAAGGTTCTCGAACACATCACCGGCCACGACAAGCGCAACAGCGCCAGCCTGGTCGGTCAGCAGCTGGAAAATGTACTGCCGGTGGAAATCGCGCGCACCATCCGCCTGGCCGCCGGCGGCACCGATCCGGCCGCACCCAACAGCTTCGAATTCGCCGTGGGCCGCGGCAAGGAGCAGCGGGCCTTCGAGACGCGGCTGCGGCCGCAGCCGGATGGCACGCTGCTGATCGTCACGCGCGACATCACCGAACGCCGCAAGGCCAAGGCGCGCATCGAATACCTCGCCTACTACGACATTCTCACCGGCCTGCCGAACCGGCAGCTGTTCGTGCGCGAAGTGGGGCGCGCGATTCGTGCCGCCAAGCAGAGCGGACAGTCGATCGCCTTGCTGTACCTGGACCTGGATCGCTTCAAGCGCATCAACGACAACCTCGGGCATTCGGTGGGCGATGCGCTGCTGCAGAACGTGGCGCGCCGCCTGGAACAGTGCGCCCGGCCGACCGACATCGAAGCCACCGGCGAGCAGCGCCGCAACGAAAGCGTGCGCATCGCGCGCCTGGGCGGCGATGAGTTCGTGGTGCTGTTGACGGGTCTCGCCGATGAGGAGCAGATCGCCTCGATGGCCAATCGCATCCGGCAGACGCTCTCGGAACCCCTCGACTGCGGCGGCCACCGCCTGGTGGTGACACCCAGTATCGGCATCGCGCTCTACCCGCGCGATGCAAACGACATTGAAGATCTGCTGGTCAAGGCCGACATGGCCATGTACCAGGCCAAGGATCAGGGCCGCAACGGCTATGCGTTCTATGGGCACTCGATGGCGATCCGCTCGCTGGGCCGCCTGGAACTGGAGACGGACCTGCGGGTCGCCTTCGAGAACGGCCACTTCCGCGTTTTCTATCAGCCCAAGATCGATCTGGCCAGCGGCGTCATCATCGGCGTCGAGGCACTGCTGCGATGGCAGCATGCCACGCGCGGCTGGATCGCGCCGGATGTCTTCATACCGGTCGCCGAAGAGTCCGGGCTGATCGCCCCGCTCGGCGATTGGGTGATCATCGAAGCCTGCAAACAGCTGGCCGACTGGGCGAAGAAGGGCCTGGGCCACCTCACCATCGCCGTCAACGTGTCGGTGCAGCAGTTCGCACGCTCCAACTTTGTGGAGAGCGTGTTGCAGGCCCTGCAGCAATACTCGGTCAGTCCCCAGCAGCTGGAGCTCGAGATCACCGAGAGCCTGCTGATGCGAAATGTCGCCGACACCACCGCCTGCATGCGGCGCTTCCGCGATGCGGGCGTCACACTCTCGATCGACGATTTCGGCACCGGCTATTCCTCGCTCGGCTACCTGCGCCAATTTCCGGTCGATGCGCTCAAGATCGACCGCTCCTTCGTCAAAGACATGCATACCAGCGACGATGATGCGGCCATCTGCGCCGCCATCATCGCCATGGCGCGCGAACTCAAGCTCAAGGTCATCGCCGAGGGCGTTTCCAATCCCGCGCAACTGAAGTTCCTGCGTCGCCATCGATGCGATCAGGTGCAGGGCTACCTGATCAGCAAGCCCATCCCGGTCGATGACCTGGAGATGCTGCTGCAAGGCAGCCCGCCCGGCGGCAGCCACTACGATCACACCACCCGTCACGCGGTGCTGCTGGACTACCAACCATGATTCGTTGGGTCGGCAGCCTGTCGTTGGGCGCCAAACTGCGCTTCATCGTGGTTTACGCGGCGGCGGTCGCGGTACTGATCGCCTCCGTGTTGCACGTCACCGGCGAGGCATCGGAGCTCAGCCGCAACCTGCGCGATCATCTGCTGACCCTCGCCAGCGTGGCAGCCGAGAATTCTGCTGCCGCGATGAAGGCGTCCAACCGCGTGCTAGCCCGCCGGCAGCTCAGCTCACTGCATGCCGAAGACGATATGCGCGCTGCCACGCTGTACGACGCCGCCGGCAATGTGTTCGTGCATGTCGATTTCGGCGCGCCTCCCGCGGACGCGGCGGAGCTGGTGCCCCTGTCGCGTGACGGTGCTGCCGCGAATAAGAACCCCACGGTGCGCTTCTCCAGCCCCACGCAGGTGCGCATCCTGACGCCGGTGATGCTCGATGGCGTGCAGGTGGGCACGCTGCAGGCGGACGCGGAATGGTCGGAATTGAAGGGCCTGCTCAAGGGGGCTGCAATTTATCTGGGGCTCGGACTGCTGCTGGCGGTGCTGGTGGCGTATGTGCTCTCGATCCACCTGCAGCGCATGATCTCAGGCCCGGTGCACGATCTGGCCAAGGTGGCGCGCGACGTGTCCGAAAGCCGCCGTTTTTCGATCCGCGCCCACAAGCAGACCGATGATGAATTCGGCACGCTCGTGGATGGCTTCAACGAGATGCTGTCCGAGCTCGAACGCCGGGACCTGAACCTGCGCATGCACCAGAATGAACTGGAGAAGCGCGTCCGCGAGCGCACCCTCAGTCTCGACCAGGCGGTCGCCGATGCGCAGGAGGCGCGCGAACGTGCCGAGGGCGCCAGCCGCGCGAAGAGCGAATTTCTGGCGCGCATGAGCCATGAAATCCGCACGCCCATGAACGGGGTGCTGGGCATGGCGGAATTGCTCAGCCAGTCCACCTCGCTGGATGTTCGCCAGCGCCGCTATGCGGCCACCATCCGCCAATCCGGCAGCGCCCTGCTCGACATCATCAACGACATCCTGGATTTCTCGAAGATCGAGGCCGGCAAACTCGAGCTGCACATGGCGCCGTTCTGCGTGCGGGACATCGTCGAAGATGCCGTCGACATCCTGGCCGAGCGTGCGCACGCCAAGGGCCTGGAACTGATCTGCGATATCCCGGCGGACCTGGATACGCAGGTGCTGGGCGACGGCCAGCGGCTGCGCCAGATTGTGATCAACCTTGTCAGCAACGCGGTCAAGTTCACCGAGCGCGGCGAGATCCGGATTGCCGTTCGTCAGAGCAGCGCCGAGTTGCTCAACTCGGCGTTCCGCTTCGAGATCACCGACACCGGCATCGGTATCAAGCCCGAGAGCTGCGCGGCCATCTTCGAATCCTTCGCCCAGGAAGACAGCTCGACCACGCGACAGTTCGGCGGCACTGGCTTAGGCCTTGCCATCTGCAAGCAGCTGGTCGAACTCATGCGCGGCCAGATCGGGGTCACCAGCACCCCCGGCGTGGGTTCGACCTTCTTCTTTACCGTGCCGCTCGTCAACGACCCGAATGCCGAGCGCGAGAAGCGCACCAATGTACTGAACCGGGCGCGCATCCTGCTGGTCGACGACAATCCAACCATCCGCGGCATTCTTCGCCACCACCTGGCCAGCTGGGGCGTTCTCGTGACCGAGGCAAGCTCCGGCCGGGAGGTCATGGAAGTGCTGCAGCACGCGCTCAGCGGCCAGTTCGACGTGCTCATCATCGATGGACAGATGCCCGAGATGGACGGCCTTGAACTGCTCTCAAAAGTGCGCGCCCGCCCCGAATTCCGCGGCATGCCCGTGCTGATGATGGCCTCGGCGACCGACTCGGCCCAGGCCCAGCCCGCCCAGGACCCAGCCGATGGCATGACCGTATGGCTGACCAGGCCGATGCGCCGTGCACAACTCAAGGCCTGCCTGTCGGCGTTGCTGAGTTATCAGTTCTCCGCGGCCGAGTGGGTCAGCCACACCGTGCGGATGAACGCCAAGGCAATGGCCGAGATGCAGAGCGAGCGCCGGGTCTCGCGGATCAAGCGAGTACTGCTGGTGGAGGACAACCCGGTGAACCAGGAAGTCGCGCTGGCGGTACTTCAGGACCTGGGCGTCGAGGCAGTGAGCGCCTGGAGCGGCGAAGAGGCGCTGGAAAAACTGACCGCCGATCGCTTCGAAGCGGTGCTGATGGACTGCCAGATGCCCAAGCTCGATGGCTACGCCACCACCAGCCGCTTCCGCCAGTGGGAAACCGAGAACCAGCGCCCGCGCACGCCCATCATCGCATTGACCGCCAACGCGCTCAGCGGCGATGCCGAGAAATGCTATGCCGCCGGCATGGATCGTTACTTGAGCAAACCCTTTACCAGCGAGCAGCTCTACCGTGTACTCGAGTCCTGCCTGCCCGATGGCGATGCGGCCGAAACTGTCGCAAGGACCATCGATATGAAGACTCTCGACGCCAGCAGCGTGGATGAAATTCTTGACCCACAGGCACTCGGGCGCATCCGCGCACTGCACCGGCCAGGCGGTCCGAACCTGCTGGCAAAGGTACTGGGACTGTATTCCTCCAGCTCGCTGTCGCTGACCGAGGCACTGCGCACGGCCGCGCTCTCGCAGGATGTCGAAGGTCTGCGCCAGGCGGCCCACGCCCTCAAGTCCAGCAGCGCCAACATCGGCGCGACCGCCTTTGCCGATATCTGCAAACAGGTGGAGGCGGCGGCGGCCGGCGGGGATTTCGACCACGCCTGCCTGCTGCTGGAAGATTTGCTGGCCGAGCACCACAAAGTGCTGCAGGCGCTGGACGCCCAGGATCTGGCCGCGTAAGCGGCGCGTAAGCGAGCGCAAGAACCGGAGTGCGGACCGAGGGTCCCGGGCACACGATGCGATCCCCGCATCGCCAACCGGAGACTGCCATGCGCTTTCGAGTCAGCGGCCTCAAGCCCGAACCCTTCCGTCATCTCTACGGCCTGCCGGAGGCGCAGCTACTGGCGCAAGGCGCGCGTCGGTACACCGTGGACAAGACCCCCGGATTCCCCGATCGCATCGAACTGCGCGACCTCACACCCGGCGAGACCGCATTGCTGGTGAACTACACTCACCAGGCTGCCGACACACCCTATCGCGCCAGTCACGCCATCTTCGTACGCGAAGGGGCCGAGCGGGCCGTGAGCGTCATCGATGAGATCCCCGAGGTGATGCAGCGGCGCATGCTGTCGCTGCGCGCCTTCGATGCCGCCCACATGATGGCCGATGCAGCGCTGGTGGATGGGCGTCAGGCCCGCGAGACCGTCGAGCGGCTGCTCAGCGACGGCAAAGTCGCCTACATCCAGGCGCACTATGCCCAGCGGGGCTGCTACGCCGCGCGAATTGAACGGGAGTGACGTTCGCTTCTCTTACCGCCTCAATTGGTCATCCCCCCCGGGTCTTTCTGCCCGCACGGAATTGCCGATTGCGCCTCAGCTCGACGCAGGTTCGCTGCGTCAAGCTGAGGGAATCGCATCAATTGCCGATCAGTTGCTAGCGTCCAGCCTCGACGTCGTGGATCGCATGCTCGGTGGCGTGAATGGCGCCATCGATATGTCCCACCGAGCGATCGCGCAGGCCACGAGTCATCGGGTCGTCTTCTTCGCGAGCGACATCGTCGTGCGCCTTACGCAGCAACTCCAACGCCTTGTGCAGCCGCCCCGGTCGATCCGCGGGTGCGTCTGCCGCCGGGTGATCGTGGATGTCCTTGCCATCATCGATCGCGGCGCGCTTGATTTCGCTGATTGCCGCATCAATTTCCACGATCGACTCGTCCTCCCGACCACTGACGGCCGGGTCCCCCGGACGATGCTCGAGCATCCAGCGCGCGCTGCGCAGGTCAGTGAGGGCATGCAGATACGCCGGGTGCTTTCCCGGCAGGTCGGCATTAGCGGCGAACGGCAAAGCGACCAACAATGTCAACAACAAGCCGGACACCGCTGGCTTGAGTGCTTTTTTCATAAGTCCTCTCCATATGGTTCTGAATGTCATCGGGCAGGTTCCCGACCGCCAATATTGCCGTTTTGACCTGTATGGATGCTGAACCCGACTCACACTTCCCGTCAGAAGGTGCTTCACGAATCGCATTGGATATCTTCGGGGCACTACGCCCGTCCAGACGGCTCTAGTCGCAACGTCAATGTTGAGCGGCGACGCATCATTCGGACGCCTGTACTACCGGGCATGCTCGACTCTCGCATCAGTCAAGAGCTGCCCAGGATCAGGCGCAATCGCATCAGCAATTCATGCTCTAGAGCATCAAGGTCACGCCTGGCATCGGAGGACCACGGCCGCATTCGATCACGCCACCCGATGGTCGTCTCTCGGCAGTGGCGTCGCGTCGCCTTTAGCTCCTGTTAGCGCCGCCACTAGCAAACATCTCCTCGGGCCCCAGTTGGTCCTTATGAGTGACGCTGGTATTCATCATGTCGAATATCTTTCCCTGATATGTCATCCATTCCTCGCGGGATATCCAGCCGTCTCCGTCCGCGTCAATCTTGTGCGCCAGCTCTTCACTGCGCAGGCCCGCGGCGTAACCTCCGGTTGCCAGGGATGAGCCGAGCCGCAGCTCGGTGCGGCTTGCAAAGATGGCTACGTTCAACTTACCCCTCTTGTGAGTATCCAGCGCATTAAAGACCTTCAGTTGATAGGCATCCCATTCCGCCCTCGATACCATCCCATCGCCGTCAGTATCGATGATGTGCATCATTTCCTTGGTTCGAAGGCCGGCCGCATAGCCCCCCGTTGCGAATGTCCCCACGTCATCCGCAACGGCTGTCAGCGAATACGCAAGCGCGATCATTGACACCACGAGTGCGCTAATACTCCGTTTGGGCGGCGATGTGATCATTGTAGGCTCCTGGGTTTAAGGCACCGGGAAATTTAGAGCCGCAGACTACTACAGTGCTGTGAAAATTGGCCTCTGTGCGGCGCACCACATAGCACGCTGGTTCGACGCATGCCCTTGCGTTCAATGAATCTTTGAGCGGGTACGGATGGCGCGCTTGAGTTGGCGCGCCCCGGCATCGAGGCCGTCTCTCAGGGCTGCTTTCTCTTCGCCAGCTCGTCCTCGAGGAGTTGCCCAGGGCTACGTACCAGCGATGCAGCCGGCGGTCATCCGTAATGGCCTGCTGGAATCCCTGTTCGAGCCGATCGAGCTGCGCGCGCGTCAGGGGCGATAGATCCTGCAGACCGCTGAAGTGCGCCATCTCGGCATCGAAAGCGTCAGCAGTCATGTTCATGACGTCCGGATGGCCTACTCCAGCATGCCCTCGCGCAGGATGAATTCGATCACCGTGTCCAGACCCTGGCCGGTCTTGAGGTTGGTGAACACGAAGGGGCGCTCGCCGCGCATCTTGCGCGCATCGCGGTCCATGACTTCGAGCGAGGCGCCGACATGCGGGGCGAGGTCGATCTTGTTGATGATGAGCAGGTCCGACTTGATGATGCCGGGTCCGCCCTTGCGCGGAATCTTGTCGCCCGCGGCGACATCGATCACGTACAGCGTCAGGTCGGACAGTTCCGGGCTGAAGGTGGCGGCCAGGTTGTCGCCCCCGCTCTCAACGATCACCAGGTCTAGTTCGTGGAACTGGCGCAGCAGCCCGTCGATGGCGGCCAGATTCATCGAGGCGTCTTCCCGAATGGCCGTGTGCGGGCAGCCGCCGGTCTCGACGCCGCGGATGCGCTCGGCCGGCAGCGCTTCGCTGCGAATCAGGAACTCGGCGTCTTCGCGCGTGTAGATGTCATTGGTGACGACGGCGATGTCGAGCCGGTCGCGCAACCGCTTGCACAGCAGGTCCACCAGCGCGGTTTTCCCGGATCCCACCGGTCCGCCAACGCCGACGCGCAGCACCTCGGCGTGGCGAACCTTGTCTTGCAGCTCGGATGCCTGGACGCTCATGGATCAGTCTCTCCCTGGCCGGTGTCGCACATGGTGTTGCAAGCGCGCGACAATCGCAACGGATTGTTGACTAGGCGACAAACAAGGAAAAATCGATCGCCTCAGCGGCTTCACGGATGGCGGGCGAGCAAGTGCGCGGGCGGCGCTGCCGCTGAAGCAGAGCAGTCCTGCGATTCGAAGCGGTGTGCTAAGGATGAAACCCGGAATCCATCCAGGACTTGAACGTGTCGAGCCATTCCTTCGGCCACGCACCATCGGGTGGCATGACTCCTCTCGACAAGGCGCTGAAAACGCGACGGGCGTTGGCATGATCGGCGTAGCCGGCGCCCCCTGCCGGGTCGCACATCCAGGAGGCATCGCCTAAATTGATGTGACTGCCCGCCATGCAGGCGAGGTCTCCGGTGCGGAACTTCGGTCGTATGTCAACGCTAAAGCTCGTGTCCATCGCTATCCCAGCTTCTCAGTATTGCGCGAGGCCTGTGAGGGGCAAGAATTTTACGGCACCACATTGCC
>Ga0181522_10001971_pt1 | contig 11965 bp, 8 predicted proteins | sample PEATcosm2014_Bin_27_FD_121103 | JGI IMG/M metagenome (GOLD analysis project Ga0181522, IMG submission 121103) | Peatland microbial communities from MTU Mesocosm Facility, Houghton, MI, USA - PEATcosm2014_Bin05_10_metaG | ecosystem: Environmental > Terrestrial > Soil > Wetlands > Peat | place...
CGTCGAAAGCGAAGAAGCTCTGCGCCATCTTGACTGGATCGAAAGCAACCGCCGCCGCGTCGATGAAGCCACCGGTGGACGCGTCGCCTACGTTTACGTTCCCAACACCGCCGGCGGGGGCTATACCAGCTTCAATCGCTACTTCTTCTCGCAGGTCGGCAAAGAAGGCGCGATCATCGACGAGCGTTTCAACGAGGGCGGCCAGCTCGCCGACTACATCATCGATTATCTGAAGCGTCCGATGATGAGCAAGGTGGTCAGCCGCGAAGGCCACGACTGGTCAAGTCCGCAAGAAGCGATTTACGGGCCGAAGGTGATGATCATCAATCAAATGTCCGGCTCCGGCGGCGACGCGCTGCCCTGGTATTTCCGCAAAGCAGGCATCGGCCCGCTCATCGGCAAACGAACCTGGGGCGGCCTCGTGGGCATCGGCGGCTATCCTGAGTTGATCGACGGAGGCCGCGTCACCGCGCCCCGCGCCGCAATTTACGGCTTAAAGGGCGAGTGGGAAGTGGAAAATCACGGCGTTCCGCCGGACTTCGATGTCGAGTTAGATCCCGCGGCCTGGCGCCAGGGCCACGACGCGCAGCTAGAAAAAGCGATCGAAGTCGTCATGCAGGAAATGAAAGAGCACCCGCAGCCGGAAATCAAAAAGCCGGCGTACCCCAATTATCATGAGAAAGATGGTTTGGGAGTGAAGTAGGCGAGTGCTCTCGAATCTGGATGACGGCTGCAATCGCCAGTCAAACAGGCTCGTCCTACGCTGGTTATTTATGAGACGGGTACAGCAAGTGAGGCTTACCGGCTGGGCCGTGCGCACTCTGGTCGTGGCGACATTTTTCTCCTACTTCGTCGCACCCAGCCGATATATTTTCGCGCTAGTGCTTGCCTGCTTTGGCGCGGTCGGTCTTTGGGCACTCTTTTACCCGGAAGGAGTTCTTGGATGGGTCAGGATCGCGCACCCCAACCTGGATATAAATGATAGTTCGATTTGGTGGGTGCCACGCTTGATCGGAGCACTCTTCCTTGCCTTCGTTGTTGCGCTGGCCACCGCAGCTTGCAGTTGGCGATAAATCGCCATTATGACCTTTTACCTGACCAGCTTACTTCTGGAGACCCGCCCACAATAACGAAGGCCGGCTACTCCGAAAGCTCATTCCGGTAGTCCGGCCAGCGCGAATGTGGTAGGATATTCCTACCAATGTAGGAATATCCCTTATGGGTGTTATCTCGCAACCGAGCCTTCTTCAGTATCTAGCCACCACCAAGATCGGCGAGAAGGGCCAGCTCACCGTCCCCAAGCAATTTCGTGACGATCTTCGTCTCGAAACCGGCGCTCCCTTCACCGTGCTTCGTCTGGGCGATGGCCTCGTTCTATTGCCCGAACAAAAGCGGTTCGAATACTTCTGTGAGCGCGTCAGTTCTGCTTTGTCTTCTGCGGGCGTATCGGTTGAGCAAGTGCTGGCAACGTTGCCACAGGCGCGTAGCCGCGTGTTTGAGCGCAAGTACGGCCCTGCGCGTGCCCGCCGTCCTGGCCGCCGAAAGTGACTGACAAGCGGCGCCTGCGGCTTTTCCTCGACTCGAATGTACTCACCGGCGGCATTGTCGCGCCATGGGGCCTGGATAAGGCCGTGCTTTCCCTTTGTGCCGCGAGCGTATGCCGGTTGGTGCTGGCCGAGGTCGTTCGCGATGAAGTTGAGGAAAACCTTCTGCTCCACGCTGGTGCGCTGGCCTCGGTCGCGGCAGAGCAGGTACTGGAAGATTACAACCGCCTGCTCAAACTCGCCAAGCCACAGATCGTCCCCTACCCCGCGAAGTCGCTGGTCAACTCAAGCCGTTACCTGATTCGCCACGCTGCCGATGTCCCGGTGCTGCTATCTGCCATGGCCGGCCAGCCGGACTGGCTTCTCACCCACAACACACGCCATTTTTCGAAGACAGTCGCTGAACGCACCGGCCTGCGGGTCGCCACGCCCGAAGGGTTTTTCCGTACCATCTCAGCGACCCTTCGCTGATCCGCGCCTTCAGAACGCAAACCGCAACGCGAACTGCATGAAGCGAGGCGTGGTTAGTGTCGAAAGATATCTGCCGAATTCTGACGCGTCGAAGGAAAGCGAAGGTTGAGCCGCGCGCACGTCATAGCGTACCGAGTTGGTTATGTTAAACGCTTGCCAACTGAACTCCAGGCGCTTTCCCTCGCCAACCGGAAAAATCTTGCTCACTCCCGTATCGATGTTGAACAAGCCATCGCCGACAACGTTGTTGCGCACCCCTGATTCGCCCGGCCATTCCGGGCGGAAGGCTGCCTCTGCCGCTGCTGGATTTTGAAAAATATCTGGCCCAATGCCCACGCCGTTAACAATGGCATTCTTGGGGTTGGACGCCACAGGAGGAGGCCCGTTCGGCTCCGCATCGCCCTCGATGTTCCAGTCGGTTGCCCAGGTGAAACCATTGTCAATCGTGATGGGGAAGCCGCTGGTCCAGCGGAATATGCCGGAGACATGCCAGCCGCCGATCAATTCGTCGACCACCGGACTTGCGTTCCCCGCCAGCTTCTGTCCCTTGCCAAAGGGCAGACGATAGACCAGGTTGCCGTTGATCTGGTGGGTGGCGTTGAAATCGGACGGCCCGCGCAGGGATAACGGATCCCATGCGTTGATGACAATGCCGCCGCCGTTCAGATCGTCACCAGTTCCTCCGGTTCCTTCATAGGGACCAATGCGCTCGGCCGCCGACGCCTCGTCCAACGACCTGCCAAATGTGTAGTTAAACTGCCCCTGCAGGTTCGCTCCAAATCGTGCATTGTAGGTCACCTGCAGCGCGTTGTAGTCAGAAGTGCCGATGTTGCGCCACGCGTAGAGTGAAGCGAACTGATCATGGAAGAACGTGTAGGGGCCGAACTTACTGTTCGGGAGCGCCGGGCTCAGTCCGGTAATGGAAGCCGGTAAATCCAATTCGAACAACGAGAAGGTTTCATTATGTGGAAAGCAAGTCCACATTTCGTAGATGTTCTGCGTGGCCGACGGAGTGGCGGCGTTTTTGCCGGGAGCGCAATTCAGACCGTTGGCCAGAACATCGTTTTTTGTAAGGCGCCCTGCCCACCCCGGGAAAAAATCCTCGAAGAACGGGATAGGTTGGATCGAACCTACGTCAGTCCCGGCTGCCGCGGCCTTCGAGAGCATTGTGGCGGCCTGAAAATATGTCAGCCCACTGGACGGGTCCGTCGGGTCGGCGGGCATCGCTAAATCCACCTGCATGGGCAGACGCCGGGCCACGGTGCCCACGTACGCAATTTGCAGCGATGATTTGGAAGTGACTTGGCGCGAAAATGAGAGGTTGAAGACATGCGCGTAAGGAGTCTTTACGCTTTGATCCAGCCCCCAGTTGATGGCGAACGCCGTATTGCTTGGAGTGACCGGGAAACTTCCGGATGGCGTAGGGCCGAACAAGCAACTCGCACCGTTCAAAGTTGCGCACGGCGCAGGCAGGCAGGACTGTCCAGGCGTCCCCGGAGTGAGGCAGGTAAAGCGTGGGGCGCCCGCGACCGTCACCACACCCGCCGGATTTCCGAGATCGGTGGAGAGGCCGAAAGACCCATGCTGATCAAAAGTGTTGACGATGGGGATTCCGAAGTGGTCGTAGGTGATGCTGTAACCGCCGCGGATGGAGAACTGGTCTTTCTTTCCAAGAATCTTTGAAGCCCAGCCGTCACCTGTGTCCGGCGCCCATGCGACCGCGACCCGCGGGGAAAAGTCTTTATGGTCCCAGTTCCACAGGCCTGGGCCGTTATTTTTGGGACCGCCCAGGATGAACGAAATCTCCCCGGCACTGTTGGCGGGCTGTCCCTGGCTCATCAATTGCGCGGTTTTATTGAACCAGTCCGCGACGTTTTGATTGGTGCAGCCACCGGCGGCGGCTTCGATGCAGGGAGCCACCTGATATCCGTTGGTTTCGTAAGGTGGAGCTTCCAGCACCCAGCGCAACCCGTAAGTGAGCGTAAACCGGGGCGTCATCCGCCATGTATCCTGCCCGTAAAACTCGTAGTCGTTGACCGCGAAACGGCGGTTGATCGGAGCGCCCTGGGGCAGCGCGCCGCCGTTGCGGGAGAAGTTATAAATGCCGTCGCCCTCGGCGAAAATTCCCACGAGGATCGCAGCCGCAGCGTCGTAGTTCGGACCGAAGCTCGGATCCACAGACGGATAGTAGTTGCCGAGAGGCGGATTGTAGGGATTGAGCGGGCTGGGGGTGTTGGCGATTCCCCCCGTGTTGAGATAGACCGGGTTGGTCTGAACGTCGGAGAAGGAGTTCATGTAGCTGGTGTGGTTGTTGCGAATCAGAAATAAATCGCCGCCGAACGCGAACGTGTGATTCTTGTGAGTCCAGTTCAAAGTGTCGCTGAGCTGGTTAACGGGCACAAAGAAAATTGTAGAACGGGTGAAAGGAACCAGGTTGTCGAGCCCGGTTAGAAGAATTGCGGGATATTGAGAGACGCCGGCGTTTTGTCCTCCCTGGCGGATGTAGCCCCAATGAAAATCGTTGACCAATCTTGGATTAATGAGTGAAGTGAGTCCGACGGTTACACCCCGGCTGTCATCCACCGTGGTTGTAGCTGCGGGCTGGCCGGGAAACTGTTGCTGTCCGGGATTGTTGAGGTTCTGTGTCTGTCCCCGCACGAAAAGGTTTTCAGAACCGCTGGAGTTGATGTGCCAGTCGCCCTTGAGAATATAAGTATTCCACGTGGTGTCAGCGTTCGAGGAGAACCGATAACCCAGCGTGTTCAAACCGTCTCCGGCGTTTTCATTGGCCGTTGGATATTGCTGCAGCAGTCTCTCGATCGCCGTACTGGGGCCGATTCCGAGCGGGTCCATCCCTGCGATCTGTTGGGGGGTGAGCCAGTTGTATCCTGGTTGGACGGTGATGGGCTGCCCGTTCCCCGGAGTAAAGCTACCGCCGGGACATGCCGTTGTGTTGAGGCTTCCGTCGGGATTGAGTGTGCATAAGTACTGGAGATAACCCTGCTGTAAGCTCGTGCTGGGCACGTCACGCAGTACGCTGGTCCCCTGAGCTTGCCGCTTCCCTTCATAATTGGCGAAGAAGAAGATCCGGTTCTTTTTGATCGGGCCCCCAAAGGTTGCGCCGAATACGTTGTATTGGAGCTTGGGCGCCTTGTTGGATTCGCCACTGGTCAACTGACTTTCTTTCAGGAATGGATCGTTGGCGCTGAATATGGTATTGCGGTTGTAGTCGTACGCGGAACCGTGAAAGCTGTTGGTGCCGCTCTTGGTCAGCAGCGCGACTTGAGCGCCGCTGGAATAGCCGGAGTCGGCATTGGAATTGGCCGTAGTGACCCTGAATTCCTGGACGGAGTCGGGAGGAACATTCAGGATGCTGGTAAACGCATAGCCATTATTTTGGTCGTTGACCCCAATGCCGTCGAGCGTAACGTTGGATTGGTCGCTCCGCAGGCCATTCACTGATCCGCTGCGTGTGTCGGTGTCTTGATTCAGTTGATCGCCCAGGTAGGCAACACCTGGCTGCAAGCTCATCAACTCGACCACGTTACGGGCGGCGATGGGCAATTCATCGATTTGACCTTCGTTCATCACATTGCCGAGCGAGGCGTCAGTTCGATTGATGAGTGGCGCTTCGCCTTCGACGGTGACCTCTGTTGTTCCGCCTGAGACCTGCAACTGAATGTGCAGGGTGGCCGGCAATTTCACCAGCAGCGTGACCTTCGCCACCTGGTACGTCGCGAAGCCTTTTGCGGAGGCCTCAAGCCGGTAGTCACCCGGAGGCACATCCAGGAACTGGTAGAGTCCTGAGGCATTGCTGGTGGCGGTCCGCTGCAATCCCGTTGTCGGCTCGGTCAAAGTAATTTTCGCGCCGGCGACATTGGCGCCAGAAGGGTCAGTAACGTTTCCATTGAGCTGACTGGTTGCTTGCGCCATCGCCAACCCGGCCAGGAGCGCGAGGAGTGTGAATACCCAAATCGCATACCTTGCTGCCTGCATACATCGAACTGCAAACCGGTGCGACCGTTCTTCTTGCATGCTGACCGCTTGCTGATGGATTTGCGTCATCTACATTGCCCCCAAGGATGGCCGCTGGCGTCCCAGAACGCGCGCGTGGAAAACGACTCCCGCATGCTCCTTCTCATCACGCCTGCTGGCTTTTTTTCGATTGCTTGCGCTTCTCTCGGTTGGGCCACAATCAAAAACGAATCGCCCGAGTGCCGGGCATTATACCCAGTTTGGAGGCACGGGGTTCAAGAAAAATTCGATTGGGATCATGTCTTTTTTGGAAGTGGCGAAGAACATGGGAAACTCGAACGTATCAAAATGGGAAACTCGAACGATCAAAAACGAAGGCCGGATACTCCGAAAGTTTATTCCGGAGTCCCGGCCAGCGTGTATTGCAACTTGATTGAGCCTGCGGTTAGTTGCCCGAAGGCGCGTTCGCAGCGGTTGTAGGCGAAGTGGAGTTCGCTCCGTAGCGCGCCAGCCGCGGATAGAACGGCGTCACTTCAAACGGCATCTTGTCGCGCGCCGATGTGATCGCGACCGGAACCGTCTTTACCATCTCCGCCTTGTCGTCCCACGGATTGATCTTGATGCGTCCGCCCAGCGGCAGCGCCGCAACCTGATCGAGCTTAGCGTTATCGAGCGCCGGGCCTTTCGACGAGAGCGCGCTCAACCGACTCACCGTTCCGTTTTCCGCCAGCGGATTGCCCAGGTGCGTGGTCAGCAACGCATTCAACTGCCCAGCTCGGCTTTGCAGCGCTTTCAGGAACAGCCCGACATTGTCGAGCTTCTGCGCATACGGAGAATTATTCAGCAGGTCGATAGCTTTCTTATCGGCCGCCGTTTCCTCTTCCGGAATGTGCTTGAACCCCAGATTCGCGTAAGTCGAATCGTCCGAGAACAACATGCGGTCGTTGAACGCATACTTGCTGCCCAGGTTGTGGCCGAGCACGATGTGCGCCAGTTCATGTGAGAGAACAGCGGCCAGGCTGGCCTCGTCAGGCAGAACGTCGATCAATCCGCGGCTGATCACGATCGTGTTGCCCACGCTGAAAGTTTCCAGCGGAGCCGTCAGCAGCACGCGCGTACGCACCGGCCGCGGCAGATCGATATTGTTGGTAACTTCCAGGTTGTTGACCACCGTCTGCAAAATCTTATCGACATCGCCTTCGGGAGCAAGCAATCCGGCGCGCGTCAGGCGCTCGATCACATTGTCTTCGGCCTGCTGCTGCCATTCGCGCTCGGCCTGCAGCGGAGAAGCATCCTGCGCTGTTGGGCTTTCGTCTTTCACGCTGTCCACGCGAATCTGCGTGAGTTCGTCGTCTTTGCCGTCTTTTTTCAGGTCGTATCCCCAAATGCGGGTCTGCGCCTTGAATGCAATCTTGTTCTTGATTCCGGCGCTGAAGTCGCCCTCTTCGCTATAAATGAATGAGGGCACCCAGTATCCCGGAATCAGGTTCAGCCGCCAGCTATCCATGTGGAAGAAGTACGAATTGCGCGGCGCAGGAGCATACGTTCCATTCAACCGCACAATGTTGAAGTCCTGATCCTCCACCCACACGCGGCCCAGGAAGCGGCCTCGACCAGAATTCTTCTTCGGAGTCACATCGAAAACCAGGCAGCGCACGTCGCCCAAAAATTCGCGGCGAATGTAGTGGAACTCGTAATGCGTGCGGTCGAAGTCGGTGCGGTCGGCATAGACCATCCACGAGAAGCCCATAGGCTGGTACTGCACCTTATACAGTTTCTTGAAGCCGCCCATCAGGCGTTCTTCCATGCCCTTGTCTTGCTCTTTCAAATAATCCTTGCGATCGACCGTCTCGCCCATATCGATGCGGCCAAGGAAATAATGATCGGACGAAGGCACCGGCCCAAGCTGCGGATCAGCCGTCAGATCTTGCAGATAGGTCTCAACCACGGGCGTGCGAGTGGAGAGCACTTTCATCAGCCCATGCTCGCGCTCAATGAAGCGGTCGACCACCTGGTCCATCGTCGTGGGCTGCGGAAGGGCTGACGGCGCGGGCACAGGCGCCGGTGCTGATGTCTGCGACGGAGTCGATGCCGTCGAAGATGGCGTCACACTCGGCTGCTGCGCCGGAGTCTCCGCCGGCTGCGTCGCGTCCGCCGTGATTGGCGCGGTCACCGGTCGCGTCACATCGGCAGTCGACGACACCGGATCCGGCTGCGCCGCCGTTACCGTCTTGTCCGCAGATTGCGGCGCCGGTTGCTGTGCCGCCGCGCTTACCGCTACCAGCAGTGCGGCCGTGAACATCCATTTCCAAGTACGCATGACTTTCTCTCCAATAAACCAGTTCTGAGTTCTGTGTTCTAAGTACCGAGTACCGAGTACCGAGTACCTAGTACTTAGCACTGCGTTCTCAGCTCCCCCAGTCAGCGTGATTTAACTGGGTACTCGGTACTAGGTACTCGGTACTGACTTCAGTACGCCATCTGAAACGTCACATGCACAATCGCGGTCGAATCCATCGGCTGGCCCATGCGCAGCGCGGGCTTAAAACGCATCTTGTTTGCGGCCGCAATCGCCGCGTCATCCAGCCCATGCCCCAGACCCTTCACCACGCGATTCACATGCAGGGTGCCGTTCGCGCTGAACATCACTTCCAGCAAAACTTCGCCTTCCAGCTTCAGGCTGCGCGCGTCTTCCGTGTAAACCGGCTGCGGCTTGTAGGTAATCTCCACCGGAGTCGTTGCCGGTCCTGCTTCCAGCTGCGCCACCTTCGGACCGCCGTGCACCACCTGCTCCGACCCAAATCCGCCAGTCGCCACGCCCGAGCTGCGACCATTTCCATTGCCACCAGTCGCGATGCCATTGCCAAAATCCGCGCTGGCCACCGTTCCCTTGATCCCTTTTGCGCCGCCCGTGCCATTGCCTTGCCCCGGACCAACCGGCATATCAAACCCTCCGGCCTGCGCGGCATACAGCTTTGCGCCCTCTTTGCCGGTGCCCTTCAAACCGTTCGGATCGCCAAACCCTCCGGTCTGCACCTTCTGCACCGCCGCATTCACCGTGGGCGGCGCAGAGCTTCCCCCAAAATCTCCGGTGTGCAACAGCTTGGGACGCGCCGCATCATTCGCCAGCTTGATCTGCGGCGCCGCGAACTGGTTCACCACCACTTTTGGAGCCTCAACCGGCGGTGCTTCCACCTTGCGAATCTCGTGCGGTAGCACCAGCTTCGGCTGCTCGAACACCGGTGCTGGCGGAAGTAACTTCGCCTTGATTACCGGCTTTACCTTGACTGGCTCGGGCTCCGGCCGCAGCGCCGGCATCGGAATCAGCGTCGTCACCCGGTACTGCGTCGGCGGCATGCGGTCGGGAAAAATCACTCCTAAATTAATGAGGAGAAGCGTCATCACCACCACGAACGTGTAGCTGGTGACCAGCGCACGCCTGTCGATGTGGCGCTCCGGCAATATTCCGAGCTGAAAGCCGCGCTGCGTGGACATGAAATGACTCCAAGGGGACCCAAGCCGGGGGAGCGACCGGGACTGGAGGTTTCACGATAGGAGAAAACGTACAGGGGGTAAACGTGTCCCCCGCCTCTGAACAAAAGTAACCACTGAAAACCGCTTTCGGTACTAATCCCGAAACGGCCGTCAGGTGCCAGAAGCGACCAGCTTAGAATGTGGGGAAGCTGCACAGATCATGTGGGGACAGCCGCCCTCGGCTGTCCGGCGGCCCGGGTGTATCGGGCCGCAGTCGGCCGCCGCCGGAATGCACCAGAAGTCCACGCCGGACCTTTCGCCCCTCCGGGGCTGGCTACCATGATTGGTGCGTTACCCACGGCTTACGCCCCTTCGACAGGCTCAGGGCAAGCTGTGGGCTGCACTCTGTCGCCGCTTCCGCGGCTGGCAATTTAGGCTGGGCCCTCCTCGGGGCCGGCTGTCTCTTCGTTCTTTGCCGCGGACGGGTGCGTCGACTCCCACCATTGCTTCTCCGCCCTGCCCAATCGGTCCGCATATTTCTGTCCCTCGGGAGTGGGCACCTCGTTCAGGTGCTTGCCGAGCGCAATCAGGGCATCCAGCACCTCCTGGTCTTTCTCCTCTTGCGGATCGACCGCCTTGAACTCCGGCCGGTGCAGATTGATGCTGGCGGTTTGCAGCGCGTAGAGCATAGTTCCCGCTGTTTTGTGGTCCAGCGTGCGCGTCGCCAGCATCTGCATCACCTGCATCAGGGCCAGTTGTACCGAGTTCGCGTCCTCGAGCACCCCAACCTGGAATTGCGCCTCGCCTCCCTGTTTCGCTAAAATCCTGGCGTTTTGCTGGCGAGCACGCAGGTGGAAGACGCAGAATCTGCGCTTTTTCATGGCTGGGGACATACATTTTCTTCCGCTTGCCATTACGTGCTGACATTTTTTTGTTTCTTCGAAGGGCATTTTGGATCCTTTCGTGTGGAGTGGAAAAGCAGATTCCTCGCGCCAGAAAAAAGGCGCTCGGAATGACAAATTTTGAATAACGCGCTAATCGACGTTTGCGGCCGTTGGTGGCCGCGAGGCGTCGAAATGCGGCTGTTGGTGGCCGTTCGGCGTCGGTTTGTGACCGCTTGCGGCGCGGCTTTGAGGTCGAATTGTGGTGTTTTTGGCCGAAATCGCCAAAAGCGGTACTACAGGTTGTGGGTGTGTACTTTTTTAGTACCCCTCCCCCCCATCCCCGCATGTGTGGAATCAGCGGGTTGGCGAATTTTGGTTCGCAAATTCCGCAGCGCAAAGGAGTTAGAGGTTAAATTCCGCACGATGAAGGACTTGCGCCCCGGCGGCGTTGGTGCCTCGATTCGCGTTGCTACTTCCTTTGCTGGGCCAATGGTGAAATAGTTCGGAGGTAGATCGCAAGGTCAGTCGTCACAATGGGCTGTGGAAAAAGCTTTGGGCGGGAATTGAGGTCGGGACGTGGTTAGGAGAAACATGAGTTTTTGACCGCAGAGAACGCGGAGAAAAGCCGCGGAGGACGCAGAGAAAAGCCGCTAGGGCCGCGAAGGACATTTATTCGCGCACTCGGCGGCTGGGCTGGGCGATTTCGCGGCTGAAATTGTCTGGCGGCGGTGCTTTGGGTGTTGGGACTCGCTTTTCATTCATTGTTTCCAAACACAGATTTCCCGGGCGCGGTACTTCGGCCCACCAAGTACGAGACGGCCGCGATTACAATCGGCTGACCGCCTGGGACTCCGAGCGCCATGAAGCAGAGTCCGCCCACGATGACGGCCAGAAGAATCGCCATGCCAAGTAGCCTCTCGCGGTGCTGTCTCTTTGCTTCTCGGTCCATGTAACGGAGCTGGGATTTCATATCTCTCATCGGTATCTGCCTGGAAGTTAGTTCTTGCTGCATGTAAATCAACCTCACTGTCATTTGTATAAACCCGAGGAGCTTAATCCAAAAGGTCACGGAAGAACATGCGGGTTTTTTCGCGCGCGTTGAGGAGGGCGGGGTGCGGGGTTGGTGACCGTTCTGGGTTGGTAAATCTTTGGTGCGATTCCGGGAGTGGGAATCGAGGAGAGGAAGTCAAATTCCCCGCCCTGTCGCACAAAACGCGACAAGGACGGGGCAGCCTCGTTTTCAAAGGATTGTAAAGGATGGGCCAGCCCCCCACCCTCAGTGGGGGTAGTGCACAAAGAAGTCGCTAGAGGTGGGCCACCCGCCGTGGGGTTGCGCGGGAGCCATAAAACATCGGGATAGTTGATCGAATGCCCTACAATTGCTGTGTGTTATCCGACGAAGACGAACAGTGGATTAGCGAACTCCTGGAGAAAGTGGAAGTCACCTTTCTCACCGAATTTCACAAGTGTGCGTCGCCGGTGGAATTGCGTCAGAAGAGCCATGCTGCAGCTCTTCGCGCGCTCGACGCCGAAGTCGAATCTATTTCCGACCGCCTCAAGAACCTCGAAGGCCGCTGACCCTCTGTTTTGGCAATCTGAGACCAGAGTTCATCTTGA
>Ga0181522_10001972_pt1 | contig 11959 bp, 8 predicted proteins | sample PEATcosm2014_Bin_27_FD_121103 | JGI IMG/M metagenome (GOLD analysis project Ga0181522, IMG submission 121103) | Peatland microbial communities from MTU Mesocosm Facility, Houghton, MI, USA - PEATcosm2014_Bin05_10_metaG | ecosystem: Environmental > Terrestrial > Soil > Wetlands > Peat | place...
GCTCTTGCCGGATCTCGTCCCCGAGGAGCACTTCGCGAGCGCCGTGGCTTGGGGCTCCTCCGTCTTCGAGATCGGGGCGATCCTCGGACCGGCGATCGGAGGCTGGATCTACGCCGCCGGTCGCGGCGCGGGGGGCGTCTATCTGGCCGGCGCGGCGTCGTATGTCCTCGCCGCTTTCTTCTCGGGGTCGATGGCCTTGCGGACGGGGCGCATGGAGAGGAAGGCGGCGTCGTTCCGAACCGTCGTAGCGGGTGTCGTGTACGTCTACCGGAACAAGCTCCTTCTGGGATCCATCTCGCTCGACCTCTTCGCGGTCCTCTTCGGCGGAGCGACCGCGCTCTTGCCGATCTACGCGCGGGACATTCTTCACGTGGGCCCGTGGGGTCTCGGTCTCCTCCGCAGCGCCCCCGCCTTCGGGGCGGCCAGCGTCGGGATCCTGATCGCGTTCCGCCCGCTCCGGCGCCGCACGGGAGCCACGATGCTCGCGTGCGTCGCGGTCTACGGCGTGGCGACGACCGTGTTCGGCGCTTCACGGAGCTTCTGGCTCTCGCTGGCCGCGCTCGCCGTCGTCGGCGCGTCCGACATGGTGAGCGTCGTGATTCGAGCCACGCTCGTGCAGATCGTGACCCCGAAGGAGATGCGCGGTCGCGTCAGCGCGGTGAACATGGTTTTCGTCGGAGCTTCGAACGAGCTCGGCGAGCTCGAGTCGGGGATGACGGCGGCGTGGCTGGGCGCCGTGCGCTCCGTGATCGCCGGGGGGGTCGCGGCGTGCGCGGTGGTCGCCGCCTACTCCGTGCTCTTTCCCGGTCTCCGGCGAGTGGACCGCCTCGACGCCGGTGAGCCCGCGGGTTAGCGGGATCCAGCCATGCTCGCCCAAGGTTTCCTGCGTTCGCCGATCGCGCACCGGACGGAGCTCGATCGGGCGCTGGGCTGGGCGGTGCGCGAAGTCCGCATGCTCGCCGCCGCGACTCCATCGAACCTCGTCGAGGAGCGGAGGCGGCTCCTCTCGGGGCTCGAGAGAGGGGACCCGCCGGTCCCTCGGTTCGTCTACGCGCCGGCGGACCGGCGCGAGCTGCGCCGCGGGCTCGAGATCCTGATCCGCGGGGTGCCGTCGGTCGTCGAAGCGGATCTCGCGGAGATCTATCGAGCCCGCATCGAGGAGCTCGATCTCGAGGCGCGCATCGCCGAAGCGTCCGGGAGTCGCCTCCTCGGCGAGCTTTCGAACCAGCGCTTCGGCGATGACGACGCCGTGACGGGGGCGAGGACCACGGCGCTCGCCCAGGAATGGCTGGCGATCCCCCCTTCGGCGAGCGGTCGGTCCATCCCGAGCGACTCCGCCGATCCGGAATCGCTCGTGTCGCAGATGCGTCGCGAGGTGGGGGCCCTTCGCCTCCCTTTCCGCGTGGAGGTGCGCGACTCGCTGTCGAGTCGCGCCGCCACGGGAGAACGGACGATCTGGGTGGGCAAAGGGAGGGCCCTCACGGAGCGCGAGGCGCGCCGGATCGTCGTGCACGAGGTGCTGGGCCACGCCTTGCCCCGCGCTCGCGCAGCCCGCCGTAGCCCGATCTTCGCCATCGGCACGGCGAGAGGCGCCGACGATCAGGAGGGGCTCGCTCTGCTCCTCGAAGCACGGTCGGGCTTGCTCGACGGTGCCCGCCGGAGAGAGCTCGCCGCGCGGCATTGGGCGGTGGAGGGCATGAGCCGGGGAGCCGCCTTTGCCGACATCGTGGGCCCTCTCGTCAGAGACCACCGCTTCTCCATGGAAGCGGCCCTCGCGGTGGCCGAGCGCGCGTACCGGGGCGGAGATGGGCGGTGCCCCGGCTTGGGGCGCGAGCGGGTCTATCTCGGCGCGTGGCTCAGGCTGCGCGAGCACCTGGCGCGGCGTCCGCTCGACGAAGGCGTTCTCGCGAGCGGGCAAGTCGCCCTACGCGCGGTGGGGGCTCTGTCCAGGGAGGGTGACGCTCACGGCGCGGAGGACTGCCATTGACACGGCTGATTCATGTAAGTGTCCGTCTCACAGTACGTCCCATACGTGGTCGCGTCCCCGTAGTAGCAAATGGCGGTCGGTCCGCCGTCCGATCCGGATCCGGGGACCAACGGGCACGCCCCCGCATTGTCCGCGCAGCAGCCATAAAGGTTCGAGGACGGGCAGTGCCCGAACGTTGCCCCGTCGTCGGAACAGCCGCCGTCCTCGGCCGCGCCGGGCCCAAAGATGCACGAGCCACTGTCCGTGAGGGTGAAGCACCCCGGCGGGCCGACCTCGCTGCTGTCTTCCGCATCGGCGGCGTCGGCGGCGTCCGCGGCGTCCCCCGCGTCTCCGGCATCTTCGCCGCCCGCACCTCCGCTGCCGCCATGACCGCCGTGTCCCCCGTGCGCGGCGCCGCCGTGGCCGCCGCTTCCGCCGTGGGAGCTGCCGTCGGACAGGGACGCGTCAGGTCCCGGGGTCTCCGGTGGCTGGGTGGCGCAGCTCGAAGCCACGCCGAGGCCCAGGACCCCCATGCCGCACCCCGCGGCGAGCTTCCAAAGAACCCCGTTCATTGCTCTTCGTCGTACCTCGCCCATGATCCGCTGTCCTCTCGCCGCTGACGCGCCGGCGCAATCCAAGCCAGACTGCATCGTACACCGCAAGAGAAGAACGTACCGGGGATCTGCTCGTGACGGTCCCAGCGCGCGCCAGGAGGATTGGGCTCAAGGTCCAGCCCATCGTGCCGTCCAACATCGTCATGAAGTGCTGTGGCGTATGCGGCGGGAGGGTCAGGGAAGGCGCGATCTATCGGGCGCGTGACGGCGCGGACCGGCGCCTCTACCAGCTCCCGGCGATCGAGTGCGTGGACTGCGGGAGCCTCTGCCCCGACGTGGACCGGATCCGGGACATGTGCGACGCCGACGTACCGTCCTCGGTGCGCATTCGTTGCGCGGAGCTTCGCGAGGCGGGTTAAATTCCTTCGAAAGAAAAGAAAGGGGCGGGGGCTTTTCAAGGATCGGCTCCGCCCCTAACACAAGGAGCATGCGCGCTCGCGGGTGTCTCGTCTGTTTCGCCGTCGCGCTCGCGGTCGCGCTCGCGCCGAGCGGGTGCGGAGACCGAGGCTCGGATCTTTCCCTCGCCGGACCCGAGCTGGCGGAGGCCGAAATGGACCCTGCCGCGCCGGTGCGCTTCACCCGCGACATCGAGCCGATCTTGATGAGCGCGTGCAGCGGCGAATATTGCCACGGCAATTTCGTCAACACTCCCTCTCGCGCCTACCGCTTCTTCGTCGATCAGCCTTCGAAGGAATGCCCGGGTCGGACTCTCGTCGTGCCGGGCCGTCCGGAGGCGAGCTATGTGATGGATAAGGTTCGCGGAGAGCCCGTGTGTGCCGGAGACACGATGCCTCGGGGCGCTGGGAACTCTCTACGTCCGGATCAGATCCAACTCCTCGACGATTGGATCCGCGCCGGCGCGCGCTTCGATTGACGCTCGGTCGTGGCTAGCGCTTCTCGGCGACGACGAGGATTCGCGGCGAATCGGCCCCGAAGAAGACTCCGGGTGTCGAAACGCGGCCGCTCACCTCGGCGACGCGAAAGCCTTGATCGTGGAGGATCTTCCCCAGCTCGTGGAGCGAGTACACGCGGATCGAGTAGTCGGTCTCCTTGGCACGTCCGTCGTCGAGCATCATGGTGCGCTTGATCCGCATGCGGCTCGTGATCCAGTCGACGTGCATCTCGTCCATGCAGACGCAGCCGTCGCCCTCGAACCAGGCGAGGGAAGGCGCCTGACGGGCCAGGTAGTCGCGGTTGATCACATCGAGCAGGAGGAGGCCCCCGGCCTTGAGCGCGCGGTGCACGTGGGTGATGACGACGTTGTTCTTCTCCTCCTCGAAGAACCCGAAGCTGGTGTTCCATATGTAGACGCCGTCGAAGGTCTCCCCGAACGTCATCTCGCGCATGTCCCCCTGCACGAAGTTCAGCTTCTGGTTGCGCTCTTGAGCCTCGTCGGCGGCGCGCGCCAGCATGGCGAGGCTCAGATCGAACCCGACGATCTGGTAGCCGCGGCGAGCCATCTCGATGGCATGGCGCCCGGTGCCGCACGCGAGGTCGAGGACGACGGCGTTCTTCGCCAGCCCCAGGCTCCCCTCGATGAAATCGACCTCCGTCGCGATTTGCGCGTCGGTGATCTTGGGCATCGTGCGGATGAAGTCGTCGTTGAAGAGCTCCTCCCACCAGGGGCGTGCTCGGCGACGTGCGGCCGCTGCCTCGTTCATCGGAGGAGGGGCGAGCGGGCTCGAAATAGGCACCGGCAGGGGGCGCGGGATCAGGGGGGGAGGCGGCGGGGGGGCGGCTGGAGGCTTCGAGACGCTCACCGACGCGACGGCGGGGCTCACCGCGATCCGTGAGCCGGCCGGCACCGACTCGACAGACACGAAGTCCTCGGGGGAGACCTCGGCGAGATCGGCGGGCGGCTCCGACGGGCGTGGCCGCGGCTCCGACTTTCGGTCGAAGGTTTCCGTGTCCGGATGCGGCGCGGGCTTGGCGGGATTGGCGACGGAGAGCTCGACCGGCTCGGACGCCGGCTCGGAGGACGCGGGAAGTGGCTCGGAGATATCCTCTTCGACGAGGATCTCCGAGCTCCGCGTGAGCGGCAAATCGTAGGGCTCAACGGACGAGGGTTCCGCCTCTCGGCCGACAGCGGGGACCGTGGAGAGCGGAAGCGGCTCGGCCAAGACCGCGTCGTGCGGGGTCGCTTCCGCGGACGGGAGCTCCTTCGCGGTGTTTTCGGGCTGCGGGGGAGGCTGGAGCGCCTCGTCCCAAGGTGGGAGGCCGAGATCGTCGGTCGAAGCCGTGGGGTTGATCGTGATGATCCGGCTCGTGGACACGGGTGGCCCTCGCCACGCCTCAAACGGGGTAGCGGGTGGCGCCGACGTCTCCGCCGTCTCCGCTAGCGGCGGGGAGATCGGCGCTTGCGGCGGGATCGGCGCGGGCGGCGGGATCGGTGCGAGGGTGGACGGAACGACGGGAGATTCTGCGCCGGACCCGAGTGATGGAGAGCGCGGGGCCGGCTCGCTTGGCCGCGCCACCTCGTCGTCGGGGATGCGCAGCATTCTTCGGCCGCGCGCGCGATGAGCGGAGTCCGGCCTTTGGGACAGGGGGGCATCGGGCGGGAGGGAGGGTGTGGCGTTGGATGGCAGGTGAGCGGCTCCGGAGAGGCTCTCGGGCTCCCCCTCTTCCACGGCGATATCCTCCTCCGTCGGGAGCTGCGGATTCGATCGGTCCCGAAGCAAGAAAACGGGCTCGACTCCGTCGGGTCTGCGGTCTTCGCTCATCGGCTCTCTCGCGGCGAAGGGGGCGGGGCAGCGGGGAGAACCTCTTTTGGGCTCCGGGGAGCCGGAGCGCCGACCGCCAGTCGCTGGCCGACCCGAACGGGCCCCTCCGTGGCGACCGCGGTGGGGGCGGCGTCCTTAGGGAAAAATACCACCGCCGTCGAACCGAGGTGGAAGACTCCGATCTCGCCCCCCTTTTCCACGGGGAGCTCGATCGGGTGGTCGCCGAACGGGACGTCCCGCGCGGCAATGCCGTGCACCGTGATGCGCCCGACGATCATGGCCGAGACCATCACGACGGTCACTCTCCCGAGGCCTGAAGCCGGCGACGCGTCGATCGTGATCGCTACCCTGCGATTTCGCGCGAAGAGGTTCGGTACGTGGCGCATCCCGATGGAGTTGACGGGATAATAGTCGCCGGGAATCGATCGAACATGGCGAATGACCCCGCCGACCGGCGAGTGGACGCGGTGGTAATCGCGCGGGGAGAGGTAGACGACGCAGGCGAGCCCCCCCTCGTAGAGACGACCCTCCGAGCGGCTCCCGAGCAGCTCCTCCACCCTGTACGGCCTCCCCTTCACGATCCAACTGGAGTTCTCGTGGACAGGCCCCATCGAGGCAAGCTGTCCGTCGGCAGGGCTCACGTACGCTCGCGGGTCGGGGTCGATCGTCCTCGCTCCGTCGCGAAGACCTCGAGTGAAAAAAGCGTCGAAGGAGCTCCACTTTTCCGACCTGCAGTCTCCGAGTTCCACATCGTACACGCGCGAGTAGACGCCCACCACGGCCTTACCGACCCCGGCCGGCCAGCGCAGGTCGGCGAGACGGCCGAGCACCTGCCCGACTCGCGCGCGAGGCACGACCCGGAGGATCTGGGCGGTAGCGTACGTCAGTGCACTCATGGTTTAGGCGCGCCGGGGGCGGTCGGTGCATCGCCTCGGCCTCGCTCCGCCCCCGTTTTGCACCCGGTCGTTGCTCTTTGCCGATTCAGCCGATGCTAACCGCGGGCGACAGAAACGGTCAAACAAGCAATGGTCCGGCCACTTCGATAAGTCGCGCGGCTACTCCCTGCCGAGGCCGGGATCCTCGCGCTTCCGGGCGGCCTCGCACAACGGAATCCCAAGTGGGCTCTTGGGGGCATGGGTGATTTCGATGCCCTCGCAAGCCGACTCTACACCGAACGGGTCGCTCGCGACCGCCTCGACGAAAGCCGAGCTTGCCGTCGCTTCCTCCCCCTTCGCGCGCGCCCACCGCCCCCGGACCGCCCACCAAGGGCCAAAGGAAGAGGCGACCTCCTGGGGGTCGCCGACGAGGGTCGCGCCTTCGGCGCTTCGATCCAGGGACTCCAAGACCCGCGCCCGTAAGTAGCGGAAACTCGGGTCGTCTTGCACGTGGGGGGAGACCACGTGGTCGATCTCTTGCAAAGCCTCCGCTGGATGACCTCGCCCGAAGAGCAGCTCCGCCAGGCGCGCCCGCCGCGATAGGTCGCGGAGGTCGGCGTGAGGTGCGCCGAGACCGAAGACCTCCGGTAGAGCTTCCTTTGGCTTCGAAGCGAGGTGGAGCCTCCAGCGAGTGTCCCACTCGTGCAGAGTGGCACCGGTCGCGTCGCGAAGCGCATCGTCGGGGCTCTTGCCGGATCGCAGCGACGCGAGGAGTTTCGGCAAGGCGTCCGGGCCGGCCTCGTCTGCCAGGTAGCGGACGAAGCTCGTGACCTCCGCAAAGGCAACCATCGCCGCGTCGGCGCTGGGGAGCATGGCGATCGAAGGTCCAAGCTTGTCGAGAGGCAAGTCGAGCTTCAGGCTCGCGCCACGGGTCACGATGGCGTCCGCCGATGGGCGGTCGTCGAAGGGGCCCGGATCGCGCCATCGGACCTCTTCCCGCTTGGCCACGCCCTCTTGGAGCCAAAGTGGAGCGCGGTCGATCGTCGCTCGCGTCACGGCGAGGTGGGTGAGCTCGTGCGCGATCGTGTCACGCCAGCTGTAGCCGTGCTGGCTTGCCCTCGGTGAAAGCAGAGTGACACGACCCCATTTCGCGACCGCGACGGTCCCGGTCGTCTGCGCGTCTTTTTCCGGCAAGCCGGTCATGACGCTGAGACTCATCAGGTCGCGAACGACGGTGATACGCGTGGGCAGCGGCCAACTGACCCCCAGATCTCGCGTGAGAGCCTCTCGCGCGCTCACGACCGTGCTGGCGATCAGTGGAGTGAGCGCCCGGTCCGATTCGTCCTGATAGCGAACCTCGACGGAGCGCTCCTTGTCCTGTTCGATGACGGTTGCCGCGGTCACTCGCGCGCACCCGCGGGCGATGTCCGCCAACTGCGCGCCTTCCGTCATTCGCGAGACGTCGGTACGCGCGAGGAGAACGAGGGCCAAGTCGCAGTCTCCCTCGTAGAGCGCGAGGCGGCCGGACGCGATGGCGACGATTGGGTCGTCCGGGTTCGCTCCCGAAAGCTCTTTCCGGGCCTCCGCGAAGTCCAGGCCGATCGTGAGCTGCTCGGCCCGGGCTGCGCGCAGCTCGGCGCCGCTCGCCTCGGCCGGTCTCCCGCCGACGAGGCTCCCCGTCAACGCGATGGCGGTGAGTGCCAGCGTCGGGCGAAAGGCCTTCTTCATCGGAGCAGACCTTCCGCGTATCGCCGGACGGCCTCTTTCTGGCGGCCGCCTGCCGCCTCGCTCAGCCCGCGCAGGACTCGCCTCCGAAACTGCTCGGCGTCCTTCCCCTTGTCGGCGTCGGCGTTCGGGATGTCGACCCTCTCGAGCGAGCTCTTGTCTCCATCCCCCTCGCCGTTCCCCTCCTCCCCCGTGTCGCTCCCCAGGGCCTCCTTCGCCATCTCGAGCTGATGCTGGGCCTCGTGCTGACGCTCGAGGGCCTGGTCGACGTCGCCGCGCTTCAGCGCGGAGGCGGCCTCCTCGCCCGCGCGAGCCGCCTGCTCGAGCGGGGCGATGGCGGACCCGGGAAGCGCATCGAGACCCTCCTTCTCTCGCCCGAGTTCGCCCGCCCGCTCCGCGAGCTTTCGTTCTTCGTCGGCATCCTCCGAAAGTTCGGCGGCTTTGCGGTCGGCTGCCTTCTTTCGGAGTCGCGCGACTTGTTCTTCGGCCCACTTCACTTCGGGCGCCAGCTTTTGCCGGGCCTCGCCGAGCGTCTTCCTGGCGAGATTCGGGGCGTCGCTCGCCGGCCCGAACGGGCCGAAGGGCCGCTCACTCTCGAGAGTGCGCCGCGCCTCCTCCAACGCATCGAGAGCGGCGCGCCCGGTCGACGCGGCGTCGTTTGGATTCCCCTGGTCCAGCGCGCGTGCCATCGCTTCGGCGCTTTCTCTCGCGGCCCGCCCCTTGGCGCTCCAAGGCCCACCGGGAGACGACGACGTGGGCAAGCCGCTCACCGCCTCGCGCACCGTCTCCGCGTGCTTCTTGGCCTCCGCGGCGAGCCCCTTCAGGTCCGCCCCTTCGGTTCCCTGCCGCAGATCCTGCTCGACCTTGCCTAGCTCGGCCGCGTGATCGGCCGTCAGGTGATCCAGCTCCGCCGCGGCGAGGTTGAAGGCTTGCTCGGCGTCGTCGAGCTTGGAAGGGTCGTCTTCGTGGGTACCGCGCCCGCCTCCCGACTCCCCCCCCGCGCGACCGCCGGGTCGCCCTCGGGCCCCGAACGACGGATCGGGCTCGTGGAGCCTCGCAGCGAGATCCTGCGCAGCGATTTCGGCGTGGACGAGGTCGTCGGCTCCCTTCGCGCGAGCGACGCGCAGGAGGTCGTTCTCGATGATCTCGCCGAGGTCGCGTCCCAGAGCACCGAGCGTGACGATGGAACGTCCGCCGCCCGCGAGGACCTGTGCGCTCGTCTCCATGCGCAGGCTGCCTCGCTCGCGATCGGCAGGCCGCTGCATTTGCGCCGCTCCCAGAGCGAGATCCTCGGCGACCTCCGCGAGCTCGCGGCACGCCGATCGCGTATCACTCTGTCCAAGGCCGCTCACGATCGCGTCGACCACGAGGACGAACTGCTCGGTGGCCGTCAGGAGGGCCAAGTGCGTCCGGGTGCCGGGCGCGCGCGCGTCCTTGTTCAGCGCCTCGCGGGTCTTACGCGCCTGCCCTCGGAGCATCGCCTGGAGGCGCGCGGGGATCGTGACGCCGGCGTACGTGCCCGCGAGCGTCGAATCGAGGAGTCTCTCCGCGGATCCCTCCCGCTCGCGCTCTTCCGCGAAGAAAGCCGCGGTCGGTACAGGATGGCTGAGGCGAAACGCCAGGTCGTCGACGACGGCGTCGCGAACCTTGCGCAAGGCGCGAAGGCGTTCGGCCGCGGGCGCGCCCACGTCGGGGGGGACGACGACGATTGCCGCGCTCGTTCCCCATTTGGGGCCCGTCACGGGGTCGTTGTCTTTGGCTTCGACCGTGACCTCGACCGGGGCGTGGCTCTTCTTGATGAAAGGGTCGCGAGCCCGCAAGACGTGTCCGCCTCGATCGGAGCGCGTCTCCCCGTCCAGGTGCGCGAGGACCCGACGCTCCTCTCGCACACCGGAGCGGAGAACCAGATGTATCTCGCGGAGGCCGTGGTCGTCCTCGGCTTCGTACCGGATGGGGATCGAGCCGTCGCCGCGCTCCGTCGCGAGCAGGATCTTGGTGGGCGCGCCTTCGAGGATCACCGTGGGGGGATCGTCCGGGATGGACGTGACCTGGGTGCTCTCGGGCTCGCGAACGACGACGTCTCCGAAGCGGACGGTCGCTCGCAGCGTCACGCTGTCGGCGAGCGGCCAGCGCGCGACGACGCCGCCCTTGCCGTCGTCGACGAATGGAACCTCGCTCGTCCCGTCGCTGATGGCGAGCGAACGGCCCGGGTGCACGAGGCGCCCCGTCAAGGTCAACAGTGTACCCCTCGGCAGCGCGACGCTTCCGTAGGCGCGCACTTTCCGCTCCTCTTCATGGAGATATTCCGGGGGTCGAGCCGAGATCTCGAGATCCTCGAACCAGACGACATCGATCGGCGCCACGCCGCGGACGGACGCCAGAACGTCGCCCCCCTCGAGGACACGCCACGGGCTCCAGATGAAAAGCGCGGCGGCCGCCCCCCCGAGGACGAGCGCTGCGAGCCCAAAACGCCGTCCCAACCTGTCTGCCGCCACGGCGACCCTCGCCCGAGGGAGCTCTGCGATCGTGCGAGCGATCTGGAGTCGTATGAGCTCCGGCGAACTGCCGGGATGGGCAGGGGCTCCGTCCGAGCCCTGCAGCGTCAAAGCGCGAAGCGCCCGTCCAGCTCTCTCCGCGTCGACGGGACCGACGACCCGTGCGATGACGCGCTCGGGACTTTTCCAGACCCGCTCTTCGACCTGCCGCGCGATGAGCCAGCCCAGGAGCGGAAGGAGGAGGGACCCGGCGGCGACGGAACGCGCCTCGATGGATCCATGCCGCGCCCAAAGGAGCGCCGCCACCGCGACCAACGCGAACGCGCAGAGCGCCGCTCGGCGCCGCGCCCCCATGACCCGAAGGCTCCACGTTTGCGCGAGATCATCGAGCGGCGACGCGGACGCAAGCAGAGTTGCCTTCTTCGCCACGAGGCAAACCTAGCATAGGGACTCGTCCCTTCGGCCGCCCTCCCCCGCTGTCGAGGGGTCGGCACGAAGGATGGGGATGCCTCAAAGTTGGCAGGGCTGCCGCTACTTGCTGGCCGAATAGATGGCCGTCTGCGTCGTCCAGAAAACGGCCGCGGAGTTCACGGCGATGGCGAGAGGGTCATTCTGACCCGAGGCGACGGTCATCGAGCCCTTGCAAACCGCCCCGAGCGCGCACGTGCCGACCGACCCGGGGGTCGAATCGTTCGTCCAGTAGAGCGACGCGCCGTCCGCGGCGAGGCCGCTCGGCGACTCGTCGGTGGTGAAGAGGGTCGCCGTGCCTCCAGCCTCCGGACAGGCGTAGATGAAAGGGTTGTAGTAGCTGTTGACCGGTGTGAAGTAGACGTATCCCCCGGATGCGACCATCGCATTGCTGCCGAACACCACGCCGTTTCCTCCGTACGTCAAGAGCGGCTCGAGATGGTTGCAGACGAGGCGCGAAGTACCGCCGGTGTTCGACACGGCACGAATGCTCCATCCGCCCGCGTATGTCTCCACCTGGTAAAAGACCTCGCCAGCATCGACGGCGAGCTGATCCCCGAAGCTTTCGTCGTTCGCCGCCGTGGCCAGCACCGTCGCGGAGGGGCAGGTCGATCCGATGGGGCACGAGTACACCGACTCCCCGTCGGTGAAGTACACGTTCGAAGAGTCGCTGATGACGCTGAAGGTCGTGTAGGAACTAAAGACGTTGGGGCCCGCGTCGGGGTCTGCCTCCGCCCAATAGGTCGTCGGGGAGAGACCGCACCCACCGCTCGCGCACGAATCGATGACCCCTCCGTTCCCTCCGTTCGGGAAAAACGCGGTGGAAGACCCCGCGGCGAGCGAGTTGCTGGAATAGGAGGTGGCCTCGAACGCGAGGAGCGTCGGGCTGTTCTTCGGGCAACCCGCGAGTGGGCAGTCGAGGATCACGCCAGCGCTATTCGCCCAGTACATGTTGAGATCATCGAGCGCCAAAACCAGCGGTTGGTTCTCGCCCGAGGCGAGCAGCACGGGCGGTCCGCCATTCCAGGGAGGTCCGGAGTCTGGCGGGGGCGCGTCGTAGGCGCCGTCCTGGTAACCGGAGTCGTAGGCGCCGTCC
>Ga0181522_10001973_pt1 | contig 11958 bp, 11 predicted proteins | sample PEATcosm2014_Bin_27_FD_121103 | JGI IMG/M metagenome (GOLD analysis project Ga0181522, IMG submission 121103) | Peatland microbial communities from MTU Mesocosm Facility, Houghton, MI, USA - PEATcosm2014_Bin05_10_metaG | ecosystem: Environmental > Terrestrial > Soil > Wetlands > Peat | place...
GGATTGGCCGCGCTGCGGCTCGGCTGGATGTTCGGTCCGGCGCACATCATCGATGCGGTCAACCGCATCCGCGGCCCATTCAACGTCAGCGACGGCGCAATCGCAGCAGGCGTGGCCGCCATTCAGGACATGGAGCATCAGGAGCACTCGCGCGAGCACAATACGCGCTGGCTCGCTTGGCTCACCGAAGAAATCGGCAAGCTCGGTCTGAAAGTCACGCCGAGCGTAGCCAACTTCGTCTTGATTCACTTTCCGCAGACCAAGGGCCGCACCGCCGGGGATGCGGACGCGTTTCTCACCGCGCGCGGACTCGTCTTGCGCCAGACGACCGCTTACAAATTGCCCAATGCACTACGTCTGAGCGTGGGCACAGAAGAAGCCAACCGCCTCGTCGTCGCCGCGCTTCGAGATTTCTTGGCAAAACCGGCGTGACGCTGTGACAAAGAAAGGCGTATCCGCTCCGCTCTTCAATCGACTGGCGCTGCTCGGCGTGGGCCTGATCGGATCCTCGATTGCGCGCGCCGCGCGGGCGCAAGGTGCAGTGCGCGAGATCGTGGCCACCGCGCGCTCCGCCGCGACACGTCAGCGTGTGGCCGAGCTTGGGCTTGCCGACCAGGTGGTCGAAACCAACGCCGCAGCCGCGGCCGCGGCCGATCTGGTCATCGCCTGCGCGCCGGTCGGGGCCTGTGGCGAGATCGCGCGCGAAATTGCGTCCCATCTCAAACCCAGGGCGGTGGTTTCCGACGTCGGCTCCGTGAAGGGAGCCGTCGTGCGCGACATGGGCCCGCACATCCCAGCGGGCGTGCATTTTGTTCCCGCCCATCCGGTCGCAGGAACCGAGCACTCCGGGCCGGACGCCGGCTTTGCCGAACTGTTCGTCGGCCGCTGGTGCATCCTGACGCCGCCGGAAGGCACCGACCAAGCTGCGGTCGATCGGCTCGCCGCGTTCTGGCGCGCGCTCGGGGCGAACGTCGACACGATGCGGCCGGACCACCACGACCTTGTGCTAGCGATTACCAGCCACCTGCCGCACCTGATCGCCTACACCATCGTCGGCACCGCTGACGAACTGGGTGCGGTGACGCGCTCCGAGGTGCTGAAATTCTCTGCCGGTGGATTTCGAGACTTCACCCGCATCGCCGCCTCGGATCCGACCATGTGGCGCGACGTATTCCTCGCCAACAAAGACGCCGTCCTGGAAATGCTCGGCACCTTCAACGAGGACTTGTCGAAATTAACGCGCGCAATCCGCCGCGGCGACGGCGACGCTTTGTTTGATCATTTTGCACGCACGCGCGCCATCCGCCGCGGCATCGTGGAAATTGGGCAGGATTCGCCGGCGCCCGATTTCGGCCGCGCCCACCCGGACTTGCCGGTCGAACCGCTACCGCGGCCCTACGCCGTATCGAACGACGATTAAAGCATGATCCGGAAAAGCCTGCCCTCGGACTTGATCCGTGGGTGGATACCGGTTTTCCGAAAAGATCATGCTCCAGCGAAGAATCTAATCTCAGCTGCGCGTCCGTACCGCCAGCGCTTCGTTCACCGCGCCGCGCAGCGATGCGACTGAGAACGGCTTGGCGAGCACATCGTGGACCAGGGCGTCGAGGCCATGGGCGCGCTCGCGCTGATCGGCGTAGCCGGTCATCAGCAGAATGGTGATTTCGGGAAACTCACGCGCCGCGGCCATCGAAAGCGCGATGCCGTCCATCTTCGGCATACGGACGTCAGTGAGGAGAAGGTCGAATTGACCCATATACTTGGTGAGCACATCGAGGGCTTCGGTGCCGTCGTGCGCCATCTCTACCTCGTGGCCGTCATCGGCGAGAGCGCGAGCGCACATGTCGCATAACATCGACTCGTCTTCGGCGATGAGAATGCGCGCCATAGGATCACCGCACTTCTGCGAGTTTCAAGCTTGCGACTTCGGCTGCGCTATCGGCAGCGTTGACAATATTGCCCGCCGCCACCAGGACAGCTTCACTTGCAGTTTCTGCCGGGAGGTCGCGGGCGCAGGATGGGTAGACGATGAGCATCGGCAAATCGGCTTCCAGCAGCTTTTGCGCCACATTAGCGCCAATCCGTTAATGGACTGGAAACCACGCTCTTCGCGCGACCCTATCCGGCCACCATCGTGTTAGACACTGCGGCAGAGGGCGAATTCGATCGAGTGGCGCAGGGGATGCGCGGGGTGGGTCGTTTCGGAGGGACCGCGTGATCCTGTTCGAGAATGTCGGGCTGCGCTACGGCATCGGGCCGGAGGTTTTGCGCGACCTCAACTTCCGTATCGACGGCAATTCGTTTCAGTTTCTGACCGGGCCGTCAGGCGCCGGCAAGACCTCGCTGCTGCGCTTGCTGTTTTTGTCACTGCGCCCGACGCGCGGCCTGATCACCATGTTCGACCACGATGCCGCAACCTTGAGTAAGGATGGCCGGGCCACGCTACGCCGCAGGATCGGCATTGTGTTCCAGGACTTCCGGCTGCTCGACCACATGACCACCTACGAGAACGTGGCGCTGCCGTTGCGCGTGCTCGGCAAGGACGAAGGCTCCTATCGGGCCGAGGTCGTCGAGCTACTGGAGTGGGTCGGTCTCGGTCACCGCATCGATGCGCTGCCGCCGATCCTTTCCGGCGGCGAGAAGCAACGCGCCGCCATTGCGCGCGCCGTGATCGCCCGCCCGCAGCTTCTGCTTGCCGACGAACCAACCGGCAACGTCGACCCCAATCTTGGCCAGCGCTTGCTCCGCCTGTTCATTGAGCTCAACAAGACCGGAACGGCTATCCTGATCGCCACTCATGATATCGCCCTGATGGACGAGTACGACGCTCGGCGTCTGGTGCTGCACGAAGGACGGCTTCATGTCTACGAGTGAACCGCTCGACGGGACCGAGAACCTGGCCGAGCCGTGGGACGAGCTCGAAGCCAGACCGTTGCGGTCGCCGGGACCGCAGGTCGCGACAGCAATCGTGCCGAGAAGCTCGATCTCGGGGCGGTCGCTTACCGCGGTCGTCGCTATCATGACCTTTCTGGCCGCGCTGACCGCCGGAGCGGTGATGATGGTTGTGAGCGCCGCCAGCGATTGGCGATCCGATGTCAGTCGCGAGGTCACGATCCAAGTCCGGCCCGTTTCCGGGCGCGACCTGGAGGCCGATGTGCGCAAGGCCGCCGACATCACGCGCGCCGTTTCCGGCGTTGCCGACGTGCGCGTCTATACCAAGGAGGAATCCGCGCGGCTGGTCGAGCCCTGGCTCGGCAACGGGCTCGCCCTGGATGAGCTGCCGATCCCGCGCATGATCGTAGTCAAGCTTTGGAACGGCGCGCCGCCCGATTTTGCTGCGTTGCGCCAAACGTTGGCCGCGCAGGTCCCGAGCGCGAGCCTCGACGATCATCGGCGCTGGATCGATCGCATGCGCACCATGGCGGGCACGGCGGTCGCCGGTGGGGTGGCGATCCTGTTGATGGTGCTGTTGGTGACCATCCTTTCGGTCACCTTCGCAACGCGCGGCGCCATGGCAACAAACCGACCTATCGTCGAAGTACTGCATTACGTCGGCGCGACCGATGGGTTCGTGGCCCGCCAGTTTCAGCGCCATTTCCTCAAGCTTGGCTTCAAGGGCGGCCTCATCGGCGGCATCGTGGCGATCGTATTGTTTGGCGTACTCCAAGCAATGAACAGCTGGCTGGCGGGTACGGCCGGCGGCGACGAGGCCGAAGCCTTGTTCGGCACCTTTTCCATCGGCTTTTCCGGCTACATGGCGATTCTCGGGCAGATCGTGCTGATGGCCGTGGTGACCGCGCTGGCTTCACGCCAGACCGTCAGAAGCACCCTGAAAACGATCGATTAACGAGCAGCCCGAAAAGATGTGCAAAACCAAGTTGCTGCCGAAATTGCCACTATTATGACGGCTGACGTGGCGTTTATGCAGAACGCCCGGACGATACTGAGCGCGAGGGACGCGCGCGAAGATGGTCAGCCTTAAGACCGCGGTGCGTACACGGCGCATGAAATGGATCGCCGCCCGGTTGGGCGTGCTGTGCGCCATTGTGCTCGTCCTCGGCTTTGGCATGTTTGTTTGGGTGTTGCCGAGACAGCAGGTCGAGCTTGATCGCGAGGCTGATGGAATCGTGGTTTTGACTGGCGGCACTTCGCGGGTCATGGACGGGCTCGAACTGCTCAAGTCTCACCACGGCAAGCGGCTGCTGATCACCGGAGTCAATACCGGCACAACGACGGTCGACATCGCGCGTGAAGTGCAGAACTACGATCACGAGCTCGCCTGCTGCGTCGACCTCGACTATTCGGCCATCAACACGCTGGGCAATGCGGTGCAGGCGCGACTGTGGGCGACCAAAAATAATTTCCGTTCGCTGATCGTGGTCACCTCGGCCTATCACATGCCGCGGGCGCTAGCCGAACTCGAACATCAATTGCCCAACGTCGCGCTGGTTCCTTATCCGGTGCTCTCGGATCGGCTGCGGATCGAGCCCTGGTGGACCAGCGGCGACACGACGAAGCTGGTGTTGTCGGAGTATCTCAAATACCTGTTCGCCGAACTGCGCATGCGCTTCGAGTCGGTCGCAGTGGAGAACCGCGAAGACCGACGTTCCTATGGTTTCGCGGCGCCGCCGGCGCGCCAGCGTATAGCCGAAAATCTGTAACGGATTTTCGGTGTCTGCGTCGCCCGCCGTTGTTGCTCGATCGCTGCTGTTCAATATCCTGTTCTATTTGAACGTCATCGTTCTCATGATCGTGGCGTTGCCGACGTTGATACTGCCTTATCGATTCCTGCGGCCGTTCATTCGCTCCTATTCCCGCACCAGCCTGTGGCTGTTGCGCGTGATCTGCGGCACCAAGGTGGAGTGGCGCGGGGCGGAAAAAATCCCGAAAGGCGCGTGCATCGTCGCCTGTAAGCACCAATCGCTATGGGAGACATTCTCGCTCTACGCCGTGCTCGAGGATCCGGCTTACGTGCTCAAGCGCGATTTGATGTGGCTTCCGCTGTTCGGCTGGTACATGGCCAAGGCCGGCCTTATTCCCATCGACCGCGGCGCAGGGTTGTCGGCGCTGTCGCGGATGACGGCGCGAGCGCGCACAACGCTTACGCGTTCTCGCCAAGTTGTCATTTTTCCAGAAGGCACGCGGCGCTCGCCGGATGCCCCGCCAGTCTACAGACCCGGCGTCGCGCATCTCTACAGCAAAGCCGGCGTCACCTGCGTGCCGCTGGCGCTAAATTCCGGACTGTTTTGGCCGCGACGGTCGTTCCTGCGTTTTCCCGGAACGATTCTCGTCGAAGTGCTCGACCCGATTGCGCCCGGCCTCGACAGCCGCACTTTTTTGGCGCGCCTGCAGAATGCACTGGAGGATGCAACGGCGCGGTTGGTTCAAGAATCGCGCGCCGTCAAACCGGGGTCAGAAGGCTGATCCTGGTGCCTAACCACGGTTTCGTGCCGGCCGAGCCGCTCCGCGAGAAGATGCAGCTCCGTCTCGCGATAGCCGAGTGCCTCCAGGGCGTGAACCGCATCGAGCACATAGTCGCGATTGGCGCCGGAACGGCCATGGCCCTGGCGCACATAGTGCACGAGTTCGGCAAGCGAGAGCCGCCCGGCATATTGAACATGGCTGCGATCGACGGTGTAGCAGAGCGCCCTCACCTGTGGCTTGGACGCATCTTCAAGTTCGATGCGCCGCATGGTTTCCAGATAGACCGAGGTCACCTGTTCGCGCCCGCGCAAGTATTCGATGGTCTTCTCGCGCGCCTCGGCGGCGACCCGGTAGGCAATGCCGCGACACATACCGCCACGATCCAGTCCGAACACGAGGCCCGGCCGCTCAGGCGTGCCGCGATGAACATACGAAAAGACGCAAAGCGCCCGGTGCAGTCCCTTCAGGCGCGCCGGCACGCGTTCAAGCGCGTCGAAACCGGGCCGCCACATCAGCGACCCATAGCCGAACACCCAGAGGTCGCCGGATTCGTGCTCGTCGATTGCAGCCATACGGGTGTTGACTCATCTCGCCGGCACGGTTCGCCTAGCAGTCCGGCCAACGTGGCACAATGGGCCCAAGGCACGGCCAAAATGTCCTACAATAAGAGGTCTTGGAAACGCCGCACTCTGCAGGCGAGAAGGGGACGATGGCAGCGCAATCGCCGATCCGCGTGACGCAACAGGACCGCCAGCGCGTGCGCCGGCCTGCGGGTCAGCGCGCGGTTCCACGCCGCCGCGGGCGGAGCTTTCTCTCGCTTGCCATTCTGGCTGTGGTGCTCGCCGCCGCGTGGTGCGGAGCCTGGTACTACGCCGCATCCGTGGCGGATAGCACGCTGGCCGGCTGGGTGGAGCGCGAAACCGCGGCGGGCAGGGTCTACAATTGCGGTTCCCAGAGCATTACGGGATTCCCGTTCCGCATCCAGGCGCACTGCGCCGAAGCCAGCGCCGCGCTCAAGATCATTCAGCCGCCTTTCGTCGTCGCCGCCAACGAGGTGACCTTCACGGCGCAGGTCTATCATCCGACCTTATTGGTCGGCGAAGTGACGAGTCCGGTCACGGTGCAGGCGCCGGGCGAGTCGGCGCCGAGCTTTGTCGCCACGTGGTCGCTGGGGCGGCTGAGCGTCAGCGGCTTTCCGCCCAATCCCGACAGTGTCGCGGTGAACATCGACCATCTGCACCTCGATCACGGTACTGGCACCGACGCGGTCACGTGGTTTGCGGCCGACAACGCGCAACTCGATGCCCGGATCGTCGCCGGCGCCGCGAACAACAATCCGGTGATCGATACTGTGCTGCACTTCACGTCCGCCGTGGCGCCGACGCTGCATCGCGCGGCCGCCGATCCGCTGCAGGGCGACATCGACATCGTGGTCCGTGGCCTCAAGGATCTGTCGCCAAAGCCGCTGGCTGAGCGGCTCCGCGAGATGCAAGCGAGCGGCGGCAACATCGAGATCAAGGCTCTGCGCCTCGAACGCACGGATGCGGTTGTCGTTGGCGCTGGCACGGTCACGGTGAACGAGCATGGCCGGCTCGACGGCACCATCAATATCGCCGTCGTGGGCATCGAGAACATCGTGCCGCTGTTAGGCATCGACCAGCTGATCGATCAGGGCATTAACCGCATGACGGGATCGAGCGGTCAGTCTGGACAGGGACTTGCCGCGCTCGATCGCCTGGTGCCGGGGCTGAGCGGCGTCGTTCGCCAGGGCGCAGCCGCGAGCGTGATCGACAATCTCAAGAAGATGGGTCAGCCGACGGAGATCGACAAAAAGCCCGCGACCCTGCTGCCGCTGCGGATTTCCGACGGCTCGGTCTACCTGGCGATGATCCGCGTCGGGTCGATACCCCCGCTGTTTTGAGAACTCATCGCTTGCGGTTGGCGTGCCAGCCAACATGAGCGTCCGCCACAGAATCCGTCGACGCGAAATACGGCTTGATGTCGAGCAGCGGCGTGTCGTCGAGGCAATCGAGTCCGATTACCGAGAGGGTGTTGCCGTCGATGCGCTCAAGCCGCGCCACCGAAAGCGCGATGGGGTTGGGGCGCGCTGGCGAGCGTAGCCCAAACGTACCTCTCCGCTCTGCGTAGTGGCGGGGCGCCTGCACCACGAGGTCGCGCCGCGCCTGGTCCATCCAATAAAGCACGATGACGTGGGTTGCGGTCTCCAGGCCGCTGAGTCCCTTCGCCCAGCGCGGATCGACCACGATGGTGCATACCGCGTCGGACTCACGAGCATTCTTGGGGCACTCGCTGCGCTCGCGCCACGGCGTGTGGATGCGGCCGATGAAATAGAGCGAAGCGTCAAACTGCTCCGGCAGCGTGACGGCGGTTTCGCCCTCGCGCAGGCCATACGAGGTGCTGCCTGCTGCGGCCTCATTCGGTGAATCCTTGCTCTTGGTTGCCTCGGCCATGACCCGCAAGTTCGCACGGCGTGGCCGACACCGCCAAGGCTGCGGCACCATGGCCTTGCAGCGTCCGGCGTCCCACGGCAGTTGGGATATTTCCCATCCTGCCCATTGCGCCAAAGTTCACTTAAGCGTATAAAGATATCCTTATGTCGACTCACGATCACCAGCTTGGCTTTCCGGCCCTCACCGCGACCCTCAAAGCGGCCGCGGAGGCAACACGCCTGCGCATTCTGACGCTGCTGGCGGAGACCGAACTCACCGTCTCCGACCTGACCGAAATCCTGCGCCAATCGCAACCACGGCTGTCGCGCCATTTGCGGCTCTTGGCCGAGGCCGGGCTGATCGAGCGCTTCCGCGAAGGGTCGTGGGCGTTTTTCCGGCTGGGCGAACACGGCAGCACCGCCGACATCGCCCGCACCCTGATCACCCGGCTCGACGCCAACGACCCGATCATTGCTCGCGACCGCGAACGGCTAGCTGCTGTGCGCGGCGCCCGCGCCACAGCCGCACAGACCTACTTCCGCGGCCACGCCGCCGAATGGGACCGCATCCGCAAGCTCCACGTGGCGGATGCCGCCGTGGAGGAAGCAGTACGCGGGGCGCTTGCCGACAAACCGATCCGCGCCCTGCTCGATCTCGGCACCGGCACCGGACGCATGCTCGAACTGTTCGCGCCCGATATCGAGCGCGGCATCGGCCTCGATCTGTCCCTCGACATGCTGGCGCTCGCCCGCGCGCGGCTCGACCGCGCCGGCCTCAAACATTGCAGCGTGCGCCACGGCGACATCTACGACCTGGCGCTGCCGCGCGACTCCTTCGACGTGGTCATTATTCATCAGGTGCTTCACTTCCTCGACGACAGCGCCCGTGCCATCCGTGAAGCCGCGAGCGTGCTGCGGCCGGGCGGCCGCCTGCTGGTCATCGATTTCGCGCCGCACGATCTGGAATTCCTGCGCGAGCAGCACGCCCATCGCCGCCTGGGCTTCGCCGCCGAGGCGGTGACCCAATGGCTGGAAGCTGCGGGCCTCGACGTCATGCGCCAGCAGACATTGCCACCCGGGCCAGAAGGAAAGATCGCGGTCTCGCTCTGGCTCGCCCGCGATCCGCGCATCGTGCTGGCGACTCCCACGCGCGAGGTGGCCTGATGACCGTAGCCCCAAGACCAAGCCGCTTCATCCGCGCCGACGCGCCGCGCAGTATTCGCGTGTCGTTCGAATTCTTTCCGCCCAAGACCGCGGAGATGGAGCAATCGCTGTGGGAAGCGATCGCGCGCCTCGCACCGCTCGAGCCTAATTTCGTCTCGGTCACCTACGGCGCCGGCGGTTCGACGCGCGAGCGCACTCACGCGACGGTCAAACGCATCCTCGCCGAAACCATGCTGACACCGGCCGCGCACCTGACCTGCGTTGCCGCGACCCGCGCCGAAATCGATGCGGTGATCGCGGGCTACGCCGAAGCCGGCGTGCGCCACATCGTGGCGCTGCGCGGCGATCCAACGGCCGGCGCGGGCGAGCGCTACACGCCGCATCCCGGCGGATACCGCAACGCCGCCGATCTCGTCGCTGGCATCAAACGCCACGGCGATCTTGAAGTCTCGGTGTCCGCCTATCCGGAAAAGCATCCGGACAGTCCTTCGGTCGAGGCCGACATCGACATGCTTAAGGCGAAAGTCGATGCGGGCGCGAGCCGCGCCATCACCCAGTTCTTCTTCGAGAACAGCCTTTATTTCCGCTATCTCGACCGCGTACGCGGCCGCGGCATCCAAATCCCGATCGTGCCGGGCATCGTGCCGGTGCAGAACTTCAAGACGACGAAGAATTTCGCGGCGCGCTGCGGCGCTTCGGTACCGGCATGGCTCGCCGAACGCTTCGACGGGCTCGACGACGATCCCGCGACCCGCAAACTGATCGCCGCGGCCGTCGCCGCCGAACAGGTACTCGACCTCGTCGATCACGGCGTGACCGATTTTCATTTCTACACCATGAACCGCGCCGATCTGGTTTACGCGATCTGCCATTTGCTCGGTCTGCGGCCGGGCCAGGAGCGGACGGACAAGCGTGGCGGAAAGCACAGCGAACTCCCTCGCCCCGTAGGGGAGAGGGTTGGGGTGAGGGGGCTCGGCCGATGAAAGCAAGTCCTCAAACAGCGAGGCGACTGCGCCGCAATCAAACAGACGCCGAACGAACCCTTTGGTTTCGATTGCGCGATCGGCGTCTCGCCGGCTGGAAGTTTCGAAGGCAATTTCCGATCGACCGGTTCATTGTCGATTTCTTTTGTGCCGATGCGCATTTGATCGTTGAGCTTGACGGGGGACAGCACGCGGCTCGCACCGAGGCTGACGCGAGCCGAACCAAGATTCTGGAAGCGATGGGCTATCTGGTCCTTCGCTTCTGGAACAACGATGTGATGAACAATATCGATGGGGTGGTCGAAGAAATCGACGCCGCGCTCAAATCTTATCGATCCGAACCCCCTCACCCCGACCCTCTCCCTTCCGGGGAGAGGGAGTCGCGCTCCCGCGAGCCGAACGGATCGAGGCAGCCGCGAATTCCTATCACCTCTCCCCGGAGGGGAGAGGTCGAGCGAGCGCAGCGAGCGAGGGTGAGGGGGTTCCGGCGCCCAAGTCCTTCTCAAACTCCCGAACCCCCTCACCCCAACCCTCTCCCCTCTGGGGAGAGGGAGTGGTGTTAGCCCATGTCCAGTTCTGCGCACATAAGTCGTTCTATCTCCGCGGCCGAGCGGACGCTGCGCCAGCTGGCGGCGGAGCGTATTCTTATTCTCGACGGCGCGATGGGCACCATGATCCAGGCGCTTGGCCTTGACGAGGGAGGCTATCGCGGCGCGCGCTTTGACGCTTGGAACCGCGAGGTGCGCGGCAACAACGATCTGCTCAATCTCAGCCGGCCGGATTCGGTGCGGGCGATCCATCTCGCCTATTTCCGCGCCGGCGCCGACATCGTCTCGACCAACACGTTCTCCTCGACGCGCATCGCCCAAGCCGATTACGGCATGGCGGAGATCGCCTACGAGCTGAATGCCGAAGGCGCGCGGCTGGCGCGCGAAGCCGCGCGCATCGCGCAGGACGAGGATGGCCGGCCGCGCTTCGTCGCCGGCGCCATCGGCCCGACCAACCGCACCGCCTCGATCTCGCCGGACGTTTCCAATCCGGGTTTCCGAGCCATCACGTTCGACGCGCTGCGCATCGCCTACATCGAACAAATCCGCGGTCTGATCGTCGGCGGCGTCGATCTCCTGCTCATCGAAACCATTTTCGACACGCTCAACGCCAAAGCCGCCATCTACGCGATCGCCGAAGTCGCCGAGGAACGCGGCATCCACCTGCCGATCATGATCTCGGGCACGATCACCGATCGCTCCGGCCGCCTGCTGGCGGGCCAAACGCCCGAGGCGTTCTGGAATTCGGTCGCGCACGCGGCGCCCATCACGATCGGCTTCAACTGCGCCTTCGGCGCCCGGCAGATGCGGGCGCATATCGCCGAGCTCGGCCGCGTCGCCGACACGCTGATCTGCGCCTATCCGAATGCCGGCCTGCCCAACGAGTTCGGCCACTATGACGAAGGCCCTGACGCGATGGCGGCGCAGATGGGCGAGTTCGCCGCATCCGGCCTGGTCAATATCGTGGGCGGCTGCTGCGGCACCACGCCGGAGCACATTCGCGCCATCGCCAGTGCCGTCGCCTGCAAACCGCCGCGCGCCATTCCTAAGATCGAGCCGCGGCTGCGGCTCTCCGGCCTCGAAGCCTTCACGCTCACGCCGCAGATCCCGTTCGTGAATGTGGGCGAGCGCACCAACGTCACCGGCTCGGCGCGCTTCCGCAAGCTCATCACCACCGGCGACTTTTCGGCGGCGCTCGCCGTCGCGCGCGACCAGGTGGAGAACGGCGCCCAAATCATCGACGTGAACATGGACGAAGGCCTGCTCGACTCCGAGAAAGCCATGACCACGTTCCTTCATCTGGTAGCCGCAGAGCCCGACATCGCGCGCGTGCCGGTGATGATCGATTCCTCCAAGTTTTCGGTCATCGAAGCCGGGCTGAAATGCGTAC
>Ga0181522_10001974_pt1 | contig 11947 bp, 8 predicted proteins | sample PEATcosm2014_Bin_27_FD_121103 | JGI IMG/M metagenome (GOLD analysis project Ga0181522, IMG submission 121103) | Peatland microbial communities from MTU Mesocosm Facility, Houghton, MI, USA - PEATcosm2014_Bin05_10_metaG | ecosystem: Environmental > Terrestrial > Soil > Wetlands > Peat | place...
GCACCCTCCGCGTGATCCGGGCGGAACGATATTTCAGGGAAGCGTGAACTCTCCAGAACATCCTGGTGCATTTTTTTGTCGCGGCCGTCGCTCCCGGTTTTCCCGCTGAGCGCGTCGAAAACAATTTCACCGCTGGCTTTGCCCGACGCGGGATCGTATTGTACCGAGCCGCGTTTGAGAGCGAACGAACCCTCGACGCTGTGAAAATTACCCGTCAGAAGAATTGCGGCGCCGCTCAGCGACGGATCGAGTTGCAACCTGAATTCATGCGTGGGCGGCGAGCCTTGCGCGAACGCGAAGAGGGCGAACCAGAACACCACGATCAGCAGAGCGACCGCTTGACGGTTTTTCATTAATTGCGATGGCGCCGGCGAGATCACGCGGTGAGGAGTCGCCATCCCAGAGAAATGCCGCTTGCGATGTAATTGCGCGTGCAGCCATCGCCGACGTGCATGGCGAGCATTCGGGCAAAGGAGCGCGGGCTGGATTCGAAAACCTGCATGGCGCGGCTGCGGAGGCGCGGGTGGCGACCCATCGCGAGCATCAGCCGCGACATCATGGCAGGACGGCGAAGCAGACGGCGATGTTCGGACTGATAGCGCGCGAGATCATCGTGGGCGAGGCAATCCGCCAGCAACGCGGACTGCCGAAAGGACATGCAGAGGCCTTCTCCCGTGATGGCGTCGACGCTGCCGGACGCATCGCCGACGAGAACAATGTTTCCGCGGTAGACGCGAGGCAGTGTTCGACTGGCCGTGATCGCGCCACGCTCGCTCGATGTAACTCTGGCGTGACAAATGCGGGAGGCAAGCTCGGGAAAGTCATCGAGCGCCTCATCGAGCCGCAGGTGCGGATCGGCACTGACGAGCGTAAGACAGACTTCATCGTGCCCAACCGGCGTGACGTAGATTTGGGAATTGTCGGCCCAGTGCAGTTCGATGAAGCTGGGCCAGTCGGCAACGCGATAATGGCGGCGGAATCCAAAGCGTGTTCGGCTCTTCTGACGAGGCTCGAGACCGGCCCAGCGCCGAACGCGGGAATTGGAACCGTCCGCGCCGACGATCCAGCGCGCGGGCACGAGACCGGCGGCGAGAAGCACGCCGTCAGGATGAAGGCCCACCACCGAAGTCTGCCAGAGCATGGAAACGCCGGCAGCGGCCGCGTGCTCGATAAGAACCTGATGCAGAGCGGTGCGGCGGATTCCGCTGGCAGCACCGCGAGGAAAGGTCGCTTCGGCGGTTTGTTTCCCGTTGAAAAAGCGGATCCCCCGGAATGGGTGGCACGCAGATGCCGGAATAGTAATGCCCAGATCCCGCAGCGCCGAGACGCCGTCTGGCATCAGGCCTTCGCCGCAGGGCTTGTCGATCGGCGGAGTCGCGCCGTCGGCGATAACGACACTCAGCCCGCGTCGGCGGGCGGCGATAGCGGTCGCGAGCCCGGCCGGACCGCCTCCGATGACAAAGACGTCAACCGGATTTTCGAAATGGCTCGGCATAGTCGATGCCAATGTTCGATTGCCAGGCGCGGAGTCCCTCAGCCAACAAAGCTCTCATGCTTTGCGGCCCGTCGCGGCACGATCGAAGCTCGCGCTTCTCATATTTGATGCGCGTCGAGTGCTCGCTCACCATTCCAGCAGAACAAATTCCGAACAAAATCCTGGACCCATGGCGGCGAGAATACCGAGCGTGCCGGGTGCGGGACGGCGATTCTTCATGACCTCTTCGAGGACGACCAGCACGGACGCCGATGAAAGATTGCCGGTGCGCCGCAAGCAATCCCACGAGGCGTCGAGTTGGCCATTGTTCAGTTCCAGCGCTTCGGCGGTCGCTTCCAGAATCTTTGGTCCGCCGGTATGCAGACACCAGCTTCCTATGTCAGCGCGCGTGAGGGCACGTGTGGCGAGGAACTCATCGACATCATGAGCGAGATTCTTTCGAACCAGGTTCGGGACCTCGCGCGAAAGCACGATGCGAAAACCTTTCTCGGAAATATCCCAGCCCATCATCTCCTCGGTGTTCGGATAGAAGACGGAACGCGTGGCAATAATCGTGGGGCCGGAACTCGGAAGCCCGCATTCGGCGCCGGCCACAATCACCGCCGCGGCGCCATCGCCGAATAGGCCCGATGAAATCAGGTTGGCGACCGAGAGGTCTTCCCGCTGAATGGTAAGCGAGCAAAGCTCGACGGAAAGCACGATGGCGAATTGATCGGGATAGGCCTTAACGTAATCGGCTGCCCGAGAGATTCCGGACGCTCCCGCCACGCAGCCGAGTCCAAAAATTGGAACCCGCCGGATATTCCGGCACAGTCCCATTTTGTTGATCAGCAGCGCATCAATCGATGGACTCGATATGCCGGTTACGGACGTGAAGAAGAACGCGCCCAGATGCTGCGCGTTCAAACCCGCGCCGGCGAGCGCGCCCGCCACGGCTTTTTCTCCCAACTCGGTCGCCGTGTCAATCCAATGATGGTTGGCTTCGCCCCAGGTTCGCATCGTCAGATATTCTTCTTTGGGGATGGAGAGGTAGCGGCCGTCGACGCCGACATTGCGATGCAGGCGTCGCAGCACTTCGGGATTCTCCATGCGCTCTCCCCAGAATGCGCGGAGACCGTCGAGGAGCTCATCCTGCGAATAATAGTGACTCGGAAATGCGCTGGCTGTGCTGGCGATTTTCATGGCTAAAGATCGAGTTCCGATCTCCGATACGCAGGTCTGCTAAAAGGAGCGTATCAGTGTTCCGCCCTGCGGCGGTGTCGACAATCTGTAAATCCCGGTCCCGAACTTTCCCAGTCCGGGAAAGGCATCTCCCGGCATGGATATCTATTTTAAATGCGGATTGGAGATTCGTGGGCGCGCCGATCCCATCCCACTCGAAGTCCAAAGCTTTCGATTGCCGAAATTCGCCATGCTGACGGACTCCATCACCCTATGTCGGGTGCGCGACCGATTAATGAAATGCTAGAGTTAATCTACTTCCAGAAAGGCGGAGTTGCCCTTGAAATTCATCGTTGGTTTCGTGCTTGGCCTGATCGTGGTTCCGGCGCTGTTGTACTTCTATCTGGTTGGCGGGAGTGCGCCGGTGGCGACCACGGATCCCGACATGCCGTTTGAATCTTACTTGGCGCGCAAAGCGCAACATGCGCGGATCGATAAAGAGATGCCGAAGAATGTGCCCATTCAGCCGAACGAGGCAAATTATCTGGCGGGCGCTGAACTCTACAAACAGCATTGCGCGGTCTGTCACGGATTGCCTGATTCTCAGAAGACGGCGATTGCGACCGGAATGTATCCGGATCCGCCGCAGCTGTTCAAGGGCAAGGGCGTGACCGACGACGAGCCGGGCGAGAGTTACTGGAAGATATTCAACGGCTTTCGGCTCACCGGAATGCCGGGATTCAGCAAATCGCTGAACGAGACGCAGATGTGGCAGATCGCGCTGCTGGTGGCGAACGCGGACAAGCTGCCACCTTCGGCGAAAGCCGCGCTCGCGGCGCCGGCCGCGCCTGCGAACTCGGCTCCAGTTGCGGGGTCGGCACCTCAATTATCCTCACAGCCGCCTCGATGAGCGGAGCTTGGTTATGGCCTTTGCGCGACCTCGAAAGCTCTTCACCGAAGCGGAGCTTTACGAATATGCGATCGGAGCGCTGGCACGGCGCAGCCGATCGGTCGCCGAGTTGAAGCGGCTCTTGCGCAATCGCGTGGAAGCCGATACCGAATTCGGCAAGACGCTGGTTGAGCTGATTATCGTTCGCCTGAAGGATCAGGGATATCTGAACGACGCGCGTTACGCGGCTGCGTATTCTTCGTATCGCCGCGACACGGAGAAGTTCGGACGCATGCGCGTGGTGAGCGACCTGAAGGTGAAAGGCGTTCACGGAGAGGTCATTGAAAAGGCGGTAGCGTCGGCCTACGACGAGGTGAAGGAAGAAGATTTGGCGCGCGCTTACTTGAAGCGCAAACGGCTCAAGAAACCGAAGGATCAGAAAGAGACTGCGCGCATTTTTCGGAATTTAATGCGCGCAGGATTTGGCTCGAGAACGATTTTTACAATCTTGAAGAAATGGGATGTGGATGAAGAGACGCTGACCGAGTTGGAAGAAGAAACGCCTGACGGCAACGGCTAACGCTCATCGGCTGACTCTCACTTGGACGTGTGGCGCGGAAAGGAGTGTCTCCGCGCCACACATTCTTCCATTGCGTTTGCCTCAGTTGCCGGGTGGCTTCTCTTCACGTTTTTTCTCGTCGTCTTTTTTCTGATTATCTTTCTGCTTTTTGTCCGCGGGCGGCTGCTTGGCCGGCGGAGCGGGGCGGGCCGCGGGTTCATTTCGTTGCGGAGGCTCGGCCGGACGATTCGCTTCCGGACGCTGTGGCGGTTGATTCGTCCTTGGCTGCTGTTGCTCCGGGCGATTGGATGGTTGAGCGTTCTGCGGGCGTTCGTTGCGCGCAGGAGCCTGATCCGATGGCGGATTTTGATTGCGCGCCGGCGGCTGAGCTGGACGATTATTCTGGGCCGGCTGAGTCTGCTGCGGACGAGCGGCTGGCGCAGGACGATTTTCCTGGGCCGGACGATTCTCCGGCACAGAGCGATTTTCCGGGGCCGGACGCTCGTTAGCGGGCGGAGTATTCGGACGGGATCCAGGCTGGCCAGCAGCAGGCTGATTTGGCGCGGGCTGATTTTGCATCGGTTGATTCGCTGCCGGCTGATTCGGCATCGGCCGGTTTGACATCGGCTGATTGCCGGGGCGATTCGCAGGTGCGTTCGGCGGATTAGCGCCGGGTCGCGCTGCGGTGAAAGTGGCGGGCCGGCCTACGGGTGCCTGCTTGATCTGCGGACGCGCTACCTGAGCATTCGCGGGTCGAGCTTTTTCCATTTGCGCCATTTGCTGTCTTGCGATCGGCTGTCCAGGGTGCGCAGCCAGAGCTTGCTGGCGGGCTGCGAATGGAACCGGAGCCGGTGCCGGCGTTGCTTTGGCTACGATCGCACGACGGGCGATGGCTGCGGGCGGGGCCGCGACGTGGCCGGCGGTGCTAAAGCGGGCGCCGAGCACGCTGTTCGGAGTGGGCGCAACCGCTGCCCTTACGCTGATGGGCATGGACGCCAGCTGCTTGGCATTAACTGCGACCGCGATATGAGCAACCGGCTGTGCGCTTACGAAGGCCTGCTGCGGGACGGCTACGATCGCACCGGCTACTCCGCGGTTCACATACGTCACATTCGTGATATTCGTTTGGTTGCGAATGATCGTGGTGTTATAGACATTCGTGATCACCGTTTGGTTCACAACCGTGCCGCTCATGTTGATGCTGGTCAAGTAGCCACGGCTCACGGGATACGACGGGACGTAAACTTCGCGCGGTCCGAGAGCGAACCAGGCGACGTTGCCGCCGAAGGCCATTCCGCCTCCGCCAACGAAAACTACGAGCGCCGGAGCGTAGACAGGCGCGACTTCCATCGGCCCGGGAACCCATCCCCACTGGCCAGAGAAGAATGCCCAGCGGCCATAGTGAAAGGGAGCGTAGCCCCAGGGTTCTTCGTCGACCCAGGTCCATCCCCAGGGATCGACCCAAGCCCAATGACCTTCGCGGTAGGGAGCCCATCCGGGAGCTACGTGCGGGAACCACACATTGCCGTAACCGAGCGCCGGACGCCAGTCACCGTTGTCATCCAGATCTTCATAGCCAACAACATCGTTCGAGACGTATCTCGCCGAACTGGAATGCTCGTAGTGGTAGTAACGGCTGTAGCACCAGTTGTCGAAGTCGTCGGGTCCGCCGAGGTCTTCCATCTGGGCGTTGAGAGTGTCCGTGCCGTCGAAGGTCACGCGCTGTCCGGCTTGGACGGTGTAGGTCGAGCCGTTGCCGGTCGATTCGCCTCCGCCTTCACGGACGCTGACCACGGTGTAGGTTCCATCTGGACTGGCTTCGATGCGATAGCGGCCGGCCTCTTCAATCGTGAAAGCCTGATTGGGTGTATCGATCTCGAAATCATCGTCCCGGCCCAGGCGGCGAACACGAATGTTGATCGCTCCCGAACTGAGTTGGATCTGGATCGTATGGTCGTCGAGATTGAGGAAGGAAACGCCGGTGTTGCCGTTGAGATCGATCACGGCCGTTCCAAGTTGGAGTTCGGCGCGCGAGTTGTTATCGGCCCAAAGCTGATCGCCGATCGTAATCGGGCGGTTGGGGACGGCATCGACCCAATCGGACTCGCCAGCGGGCTGGAACGAAACGGAACCTTGCAGATACCCGAGGCGGGCGACGCGACTGGGTGGATCATCCTGAGGTTCATCTTGCGCGAGCGAGCGCGGGCTAAGCGTCACGCATAAGAGTGCGGCGAAACATACCGCGATTGTCCAGCGGCGGAAATCAATAAGAATTTTCATGATGAGTCATCTCGATGTGGGGATTGGCCGCTCGTTTCGCGGACCGTTTTTAGAGTTCAGGCTGTGAGAGACATTAGTGGGCTATGTGCAAGCTTACGAGCATTGTAAAGATGTGTAAAGCGAAGGAAGAGATGCCTGCCGGCAAACGCGACGTCCAGTTGAGTCCTTCTCCATACCGCCAGCTCATTAATCTGATGATCGAATCGAACCCGCAAAGTATCGAGCCTTCAGACTCGCCAGTAACAAACTGAAAACACCATACTTAGCCGCATCGATGACTTGTGCCTCCGCTTGACCGCTATCCCTACCATTGACGATCGCTAATTGTTCTTAACACCGATGATTCGTAGGTGTTGCGCCCGAGTCGAGCGATTTGCAGCGCCGACCGCAGGGTGCGTTGGCGGTTGCGTTCCTCGGAAGCGAACTCACGATTGCTAATTTGTGAGGCGCTTCCTATCATTCTTCGCATGGCGACCCGCATAAGGCTCGGTTTGACCGCTCTCGGCATGAAGGCTCCGCTAATGCTCGGATTGCTGTGCGCAGCCACGGTTTTCGCGCAAAACGGCGGTCCCAAGTCGAAAGAGCCCAAAGTGCAAACCGGCAGCCGCGTGCCAGGCGTGACGGTGCAGTTCACCGCCCAGGACGGCGACGACTACAAGTTCTATATCCACAATCGATCGGGCCGCGGCATCACCGCTTACGAGGTGCTGCTGGTTCCAAGCGGAGTAAAGAGAAAAGGCAATCGCTTCCTGTGCAAAGGCCGCTGTGCGGAGAGCCATGAGGTCAAGACGCTCGACCAGCCGGCGATCAAGACGGGCGATTTGCTGGCAGTGACATATGACGCCGCCAAGGTGGCGGGGGGCGCGGTGGTTGTGGAATCGGCGGTCTTTGATGATGCGACCTATGCCGGCAATGAGCGAGCGGCCGCCTATCTGGTGGCGCAGCAGCTCGGGCAGCAGGAAGAATTCGATCACATTGTTTTTGCCGTCGACCAGGTGATGGACGGGTCGGGTCCGGCGAATATCGACAAGGCAAACCGAATTTATTCGGCGCTGGCCGGGCTTGCCACCGATGCGAACTCGGCGGCAGTTGTGACCTTTGAGCGTTGGTTTCCGAACGTGCGCGATTGCGCGCAGCGCTTTCCGCAGGTGATGAAAAGCGCCGCGGCGCCGGAGGTGGCGGATGTCGAATCGAAGCTCCAGCCGCTGCTGAGCGCCAATCCCTCCGAGGCCACGCTGGCGCAGTGGTGGACCGGGACGCAACAATCCCTGGCGCAGTTTGGTTGCAGCGGGTGCACAGCGCGGCTGGGAAGCCCGACGCCTCCGGTGAAGAAGCGCATGATCTCGATTGGCTGTAGCGCGCCACAGCAACCGCCGCCGCAGGGCGTGGCCGTGCTGGCCTGGAGTGTAGACGACTTCGAGGACGACGATAGTGCAGACGCCAGCGCGGACAGCGGAGCGGACCAGGCAGCGGATGCGGGCGATCAGGATGGCGATGACGATGCGTTGAGCATGACCGAGGAGCCGTCGGATGCGCCTGCTACAAGCGCCGCTAACGCTCCAGCCAAACCGAGCGAAGCTGCGGATTCGGCAGGCACATCCATTGCGCCGATACCGCCGTCACCCAGCGGCGCATCCCGTTCGGTGACGACGACACGGCGGCGCATAGCGCCGGCGCCGAGGTTCTATCCGTATCCGCCAATGGCTGAAGATGAGATAGCGAAGGAGCCGACGGGGGCCACGCGAGCATCGCAGGGGTCGTTCCGTCCGGTTCCGGACGAGGAACTGTTCGAGAGATATTTTCAATACGTCACCCGGTGGACGACCTATCTGTCGCAAGGGGGAACGCTCGAAGCGGCAAAAAATGTGGACTCTCCCGACCCTTTCCCGGCGAAGATGAGCGGCGAGGGACGTAACGCGGTGACGGTGGCGGCATACGATTACCTTCACGCGTGGCATGAGTGGAACCGGAAAACGCAACCTGCGGCGACGGGCGATCCGACGGCCGCTACGAGCACGATCGCGCATCTGCCATGGGACCCTCCGGCGCTCCCCGGAGCGGACGCGGAAAGGAATCGGCAGAAGGCGGACGAAAGACTGGAAGCACGGGACGCGCTGGTCAAAGCGGAAATGGACAAGATCAGAGGGCAGATCGGGCTGGCCAGTTATCGCAGCTTCGACGCGTACGTGCATGGTATTTACCATGCGAGGCCGGGACGGTGGGTGCGGGAACCGTTGCCGAAAAGAATCATGGTTGTCTACTACCTGCGCTATGTCGGAGCAATGGACAGATCGGCGGAGGATGAGGCGCAGGGGGACTGGGCAAAATCGGCGAAACGGCGCATCGACGAGCAGGAGGCAGCGGGGCTGAGTGACACGGAACAAGCAATCCTGCAACAGGTCGCGGATGATCTTCGGCAGACGACCAAAGAACGACAGGCGCAACTGATGGCCAACCGGCCGCATGGAATAAGCCCGGCCGGCCCGACGAGCGGTGCGAGCTCGTTCGGCGCGACGATCGATTCGAGGACTCCTGGCGCGGACGGGGTGCCCGTGGGAGTGGCGGCCACGACTTCAGTTCCGGCGACCTTTGGCGTAGTCTCACTGCCGGGACAAAGGATTGCCGAGTCGTTTGTGGTTCAGCTCAAGGCAAAGATCGGCGAGGCCGGGTTCGAGAAGGTTGAGAAGCGGGCGCATACACTCTACGGGTCGATTACGTCGCGGCGTGTCGTGGCGGTCAGCGAGGCGGAGAGCAAGACGAAACAGGCGAAGCTTGCAAACCAACCTTGAAGACAAAAAATCGTAACGGCAAGGACATGATCCGAGCTTTACTTGCCGGCAATCGCAAGTCTTGAACTGCCTGTATCGGACTGGAGCTTTACCGTGGTAGCGGCCAGACCGCGAACAAGTCTGCGGGGCGTGATTTCTTTGTGATATCGTCTGTTCCGCGGACCCCTGCCGCGGGGAGTCGCATCCAATGGTGACTTGCCCGTTTGGAACAGCGGGATGCGGGATGGAGTGCGCTCTTGGTGGAGCGCTGAGTTACCTAATCATCAGGAGACCAACGATGAGGATGATCTTGCGGGCGGCTCTGGCACTGGCGGTGCTGCCGCTGATGGGATCGCACTACCTGCTCGCCGACGGGGCTGCCGACTACAAGGGCCAGCATTGCGCAGCTTGCCACGGAGCAAGCGGGGCTGGTGACACGGTAATGGGGAAGAACATGAAGATCCCGGATTTCGCTTCGGCGGCCGTGCAAATGAAGTCGGATGCGGAACTCGCCGAGATTATTGCCAAGGGCCGGGGGAAGATGCCGTCATATCATGGCAAGCTGTCCAAAGAGCAGATCGACGGCATCGTGAAGTGGATTCGGACATTGAAGAAATAAGACGGAACGTTTTTTTAAAGGTAGCGGCCGGGAGAAGACTCCCGGCCGTTTTCTTTTCTCACCCAAGAGTCGCGAGACCAAATGTAAAGCTGGCTGCCAATTCGGCCGATAGGGACGAAGAGGATCGCTCTCATGCCTCCGAAGAAAAGGTCGATGAGCTTTGACGATGCGGTGAATTGCCACTCCGAATGGAAGAAGTGGCTGCACGGCTATGTTGCGCATCCGGATCATAGCTGAAGATGGAAGAAGTGGCTGCCGACCATCAAAGCAAGTTCGGACAGTGGATTCGGGGAGAGGGAAGGCAATATTCGGCCTATCCGGAGTTCGCAAGGCTGACGCTGGAACACAAGCGCCTGCATCGTTTGGCGGCGGAGATCGTGCGCCGGGCCGACCTCGGAGAGGACGTCAGCGTGGAGTTTGCGCTGGGAGTGGGGAGCGAGTTTGGCTCGTCATCATCGGTCGTGGTGCTGGCTCTGATGGATATGAAGAGAAGACATGAGATAGCGGCGCGCGGCGGGCACGGGCAACACCGACCACACGAACAAGGCCGGGCGCGGAAGCAGGCGGCGGGCTTGCGGGAGTGATCGCTTTCTTAGGTCGTGCGCTTTTCGATTCTGGCCCAGGTATCCTTCAGCGCGACGGTGCGATTGAAGACTGGCTTGCCGGGTTTCGAGTCCGGATCGACACAGAAATAGCCCAGACGCTCGAACTGGTAGCGGCTCTCCACTGGCGCGTTGGCCAGCGACGGTTCCAGCTTGGCATCCCTGATCACTTCGAGCGAGAGCGGATTGAGGTTGTCCGTGAAATCTCTTTCTTCCGGCCGCTCGCTTTCGGAGACTTCGTTGGGATTTTCTTTGGTGAAGAGTTTGTCGTAGATGCGCACCTCGCCTTCGATGGCATGTGTGGCTGAGACCCAGTGGATGGTCGACTTCACCTTGCGGCCATCGGGGGCGTTGCCACCGCGCGTGGCTGGATCATAAGTACAGTGCACTTCGATGACCTCACCCTTGTCATTTTTCACCACGCTTTTTGCGGTGATGAAGTAGCCGTAGCGCAAGCGAACTTCGACACCGGGCGAAAGGCGGTAATACTTCTTGGGCGGCACCTCGCGGAAGTCATCCTGCTCGATGTAGAGAACCTTCGAGAATGGAACTCCCCTTTTACCGGCGGATTCATCCTCCGGATTGTTCACCGCCTCCATCTGCTCTGTCTGGCCTTCCGGATAGTTGTCGATCACGATTTTCAACGGGCGCAGCACGGCCATCACGCGCGGGGCGCGCTTGTTGAGGTCTTCGCGGACGAAGTGCTCGAGCATCGCGAGTTCGAGGGTGCCATTAGTCTTTGAGACGCCGATGGCGTTGCAGAAATTCCGTAGCGCCTCGGGCGTGTATCCGCGGCGGCGAATGCCGGAGAGCGTGGGCATGCGCGGGTCGTCCCAGCCGCTGACTAATTTCTCCTGCACAAGTTTGAGCAGCTTGCGCTTGCTGAGCAGCGTGTAAGTGAGGCTGAGGCGGTCGAACTCATATTGCTGCGAGGGAAAAATTCCAAGCTGCTGGATGAACCAGTTGTAGAGCGGCCGATGGTCTTCGAATTCGAGCGTGCACATGGAGTGGGTGACGTGCTCGATGGAATCGGACTGGCCGTGCGCGTAGTCGTACATCGGGTAGATACACCACTTGCTGCCGGTACGGTGATGGTCGGCATGAAGAATGCGGTACATGACCGGGTCGCGCATATTGAGATTGGGCGAGGTCACATCGATTTTGGCTCGAAGAACACGCGCGCCGTCGGGGAATTCGCCTTTACGCATGCGCTCGAAGAGGTCGAGATTTTCTTCGGCAGAGCGATTGCGATAGGGGCTTTCTTTCCCTGGCTCAGTGAGCGTTCCGCGATACTGGCGGATTTCATCGGCGCTCAGATCGTCGACGTACGCTTTGCCATCTTTGATCAGCTTGACGGCCCACTCGTAGAGCTGATCGAAATAGTCGGAGGCGTAGCGCAGGTTGTCCCAGTCGAAGCCAAGCCAGCGCACGTCTTTCATGATCGAGTCGACATACTCCTGCTCTTCTTTTTCGGGATTGGTGTCGTCGAAACGCAGGTTCGTCTCGCCGCCGAACTCGTCTGCAAGCCCGAAGTCGAGGCAGATGGCTTTGGCGTGGCCGATGTGCAGGTATCC
>Ga0181522_10001975_pt1 | contig 11944 bp, 11 predicted proteins | sample PEATcosm2014_Bin_27_FD_121103 | JGI IMG/M metagenome (GOLD analysis project Ga0181522, IMG submission 121103) | Peatland microbial communities from MTU Mesocosm Facility, Houghton, MI, USA - PEATcosm2014_Bin05_10_metaG | ecosystem: Environmental > Terrestrial > Soil > Wetlands > Peat | place...
GCTGTACAAGCCGTTCCTCGCTCCCGCTGCGGTCTGGCTTGACAGCGCCGCCCGCCGCTGTGGGTTGCGCTTAAGATTTTGCATTCGCAAAACTTGCCCGGCTTCGGGCCCAAAACAATCAGTCAATCCCGGCGGATTGCCGTGAGAATTTGACAATTTAGTTATGCGAGAAACCAAAGACATTTTTCTAAACCGGTCCTTGCCTCCCGCGCGCATGAGTTCTGACGAGACCGCCTGGTATCTCGGATTTGAACCGCACGAAATTCCCATCCTCATCAATGCCGGCTTGTTGAAACCGTTGGGGCATCCCGCCGCCAACAGCACCAAGTTTTTTTCCGCCGACGCGCTGGAGGCGCTGCGGCACGACGAAAAATGGCTGTCCAAGGCGTCCGATGCCATCGCCGTTTTTTGGCGGAATAAAAATGCACAGAAAAAGGCCGGTCTCCGCGACCAGCCCCCATGAGCCGATGCCGCTCAATCACGCCGGCTGGAAACCAAGGACCGGTTCGTTTCGGTTTCCTGTGCCATGGGAAAAACCATCAACTCGCCCCGGCGAGCACGCATTTCATATTCTTCAAGCGACGGCAGCTTCACCTTGGCCTTGCGCGCGTAGGCCCGATGCACGGCCTTGCTGTTGTGGCCGAGCGCTTCCTGGGCAAATCGTTCAGGATACCCGCAAACCTTGGCCCGTTCCGCCCATGCGTATCGGTAGGAATGCAGGGAGACGCCATCGATCCCCACCCGGCGGCAGACAACCTGGAACCAACAGGCACGATGCTTTTCATCCATCGCGGCAAAGCTTGGAAACAGCAGTCCCTCTTTCGGCAGATTGCGCAGGATAGCTTCCACTTCTTCACCAAAATGTTGTATTTGAACCACCTTGGTTTTGCTGCGGGCAAAGCTGATGACGTGATCCCGCCAGTCAACATCTCCGGCGTGGAGATTGGCGATGTCAGATTGCGAACCGCCGAGATGCCAGCACAATTGGTAATAGGCTCGCCGCTCATCAAACCTTTCATTTTTCAATATCGTGAGATGTTCCTCGTGCGTAATGGCCCGCTTCTCCTTGTAGCGGACCGCCGGCCATTGACGCTTGGGCAGAATCGGACAGGGCAGCCAGCCCATGTCCAAGACAAAATTATGCATCCGCCGCAAATACACGTTGGTGGACACCGTGCCGATGAGCAGCACTTTCAAAAGGTGTTCGGCGTGGGTTTCGATAATGGGCAGGTTGCGGATCAGGTCAAACGGCTTTTCCTTTATGGCCCGGCCCCAGCGTTCGCCCCATTTCCCATGTTTGGATTTCACTAGTTCATCCATCGCGTTCTGCCATGGGCGGGTCGCCGCCAGCGGGTCGGTGGCCGTGAGATAGGTTCGCGCCAGCCTCAGATTCAAATGGGCCTGCCGATGGGCTTGCGTTTTCGCGCTGAACAATTGGTAGGCTTCACACCGGTCACGCGTTTCCAGACTTGCCTGTTTGCCGGTCAGCGAATCGTGCGTGTAAAAAATACCGTTGCGACGAAACAGACGGAATCGTTGCTTCATATTTTTTATGAAGCAGGGTAAGTATGTTCTTGTTCCGCGTTGTGTAAGCTTTACACAATCCGACACGGCCAAGCGCACGCCAGCGAGTCGTGTCAGAGTTTCAGCGGAGTTTTGGCGAGGACTTCAGGAGTTTCACCAAGTTCGCTTTCTGCTGACAGTTTTGCTGACAGTTTGCGCCTTGTTCCTTCACAACTCATTGATGCCCAAGCATCGAGAGTGGTGGCTGGGGGCGGAATTGAACCGCCGACACAAGGATTTTCAGTCCTCTGCTCTACCAACTGAGCTACCCAGCCAGCTGCGGTCGGTTATTAAACCCGCCCATGGACCCCTTGGCAAGGTGAAATGAAACCGGAAGACTCCTCCGGCTCCGACCTTGCCCGGTTATCCGATCTTTTGATAAAGTCGCCGCATGAACTGGCAAGACCTCCCGTTCTCCCTCGTTCACACCACCGTAACAAAACAAAAACAATGCCGGGCCCTGCTGGTCTGGTTCCTGCCACTGCCGGTTGCGGCCTTGTTTGTTGCGCTGCCCGCTGCTGCCCAAACGACCAACAAGCAGGCACACATCGACGCTGTGAACGCAGAGATGAATGATGCCATCCAACAGGTCCAGCAGATTGCCAATCAACTCGTGGCCGCCTACAGACGCAAACCGGACATGGAAGTGTCGGTGTCTTCTCCCGGCTGGTTCCACCCCGGCGCCAACATGCCGGACTTCAACAACGTGGATGTCCGGACCAGCCAGCAATTTCCCTACCTCAAGTCCACCTACATTACTTCGGACCTGAACCCGGGCCTGGTGTTCCTTGGCCGGGATTTGGAATTTAATTCCAACATCAAATACTTCTACACGAACCGTTCACTTCCCAAAAAGAAATTGACCGAGGCGGAGATGCTGGAAATCAACCGGCTCTATCGCATCATCGGGCACTGCCGGCAACAGTTGTCGGAACTGCAACCGCCGGAAATACCCCCAAAGTCAACCGCAGAAACGATGTTGGACCGATTCCCGATACTCATATCCACCCCTGCCCGCATTGTCCTCGGGGTCGTGGTCTTGTCGGGGATCGTCTACCTGCTCCGAAGACGGCCCGCCTAGCCGGATGTCCGGTTTTTCATCGCGCCGGCGTCCCATCCGTGCTAATTCATCCCCAACCGTGGTCAAAATCTTCAATCACAGAACACGCGAATTTCTAAAGACCGCCGGCTGGAACAACGCCACCCGTGAGTCCATCACCGGCGATGCCTCGGCCCGGAAATATTTCCGCCTGGGCCAGGACAATCAAAGCGCCATCCTGATGGACGCCTCGCAGAACCGGGAAAGTGTCGCACCTTTCATCCAAATCAACCTGCATCTTCAGCGACTCGGCTTCAGCGTGCCGGCCATTCTGGCCCGGGACGACAACAACGACCTCTTGTTGCTGGAAGACTTCGGTGACGCAACCTTTGCCCGACTGCTGGACAACCAGGACGATGCAGAAAAGCTTTATACGCTGGCCACTGACGTACTGATAACCTTGCACCAAAATCCCGGGGCTGTTCCAACCGGGTTGCGGACATATCATGCGGAAAAAATGCTGGCCGATATCGAATTATTTCTTGAATGGTGCACGCCAATGATTGACCAGGCAGGCAGGAAAGAATTCCACACCGTCTGGCGCGAAGTCTTGCCCGTCGCCCATCAGGTTCCCGCCTCACTCCTGTTACGCGACTATCATGTGGCCAATCTCATGCTTTTATCGGAGCGCGAAGGCGTCCGGCAAGCCGGACTCCTGGATTTTCAAGATGCCTATCAAGGTCCCATCACCTACGATCTCGCATCGTTGCTGGAGGATGCCCGGCGTGACGTTCCGGAAAATCTCAGGGAAAAGATGGTGGCGCGTTATTTGGCCCGGTCCCCTGCCCTCGACCGGAAAACTTTTGAGACTTCCCTGGCCATCCTCGCAGCGTTGCGGCACACGCGCGTTCTGGCGATTTTTGAACGGTTGAGCCGGCATGAGGGCAGGCACCACTACCAGGAACTTCATTCGCCACGAGTGGAACGTTTGCTGCAACGGGCGCTGGCTCATCCCAGGCTGGCTGGCGTCAAACAATGGATGGAGCGCTATGCAGGGTAAAATCAAAAAGGCCATGGTCCTGGCCGCCGGTTACGGCACGCGGCTCAAACCGTTGACCGACCGGACGCCCAAACCCCTCGTCCCGGTCGCCGGCAAACCAATGGTTGAATATGCACTCGACAAGTTGCGGGCATACGGCATCGAGGAAGTCATCATCAACGTCGCGCACCTCAAGGACCAGTTGACCACCTACGTTTCCCAACTTCGCGGCCTGACCGTTAAAATCTCCGAGGAAATTGAACCGTTGGAAACGGGCGGTGGACTGAAAAAGGCGCTGCCGCTTTTGGGCGCCGAACCTTTCTTCACCATCAACAGCGACATTCTCTGGCAGGACGAAGGGGAAAGCGCTTTGGAACGGCTGGCCCGGAATTGGGATGATGCGAACATGGACGTGCTGCTCCTTGCCCAATCAAAAGTCAGGGCCGTCGGGCACGACAAAGGAGAGGATCATCTGTTCATCAAACCGGGTAACACGATTGAATGGAACGAGGAGGAAGCGCCCTACATCATCGCCGGCATCGGCATCATGCATCCCCGCATTTTATTGAATGCCCCCGATGGAAAATTCACCGTCAAAATCCTCTGGCACCAAGCGCTCGCCCGAAACCGGCTGTTCTGTTTGCCGCATCTCGGCCAATGGTTCCAGACCGGCAGCCTCGCCGACATTAAAACGGCTGAAAAACATCTTCACGGCTAGCGGGTAATACCACATACGCGCCGATACATCGCTTCGTAACGGGGCACCACGGCCTCCGCGGAAAAATATTTGCTCGCGCGCTGTTGTGCCGCACGTCCCAAGGCTGTCCGGTGCGCCGAATCCCGGATTAATTCCGTCACCGCTCCGGCATAAGCGTCAACATCGCCAAAAGGCACCAGAAAACCCGTCACGTTGTTTTCAATGACCTCCGGAATCCCGCCGACACTCGAAGCCACGCTCGGACAGCCGAAGCACATCGCCTCCAAGATGCTCAGGCAGAAGCTTTCCGACTCCGACGTGAACAGACCCACGTCGGCGATTTGCAGGTAGTCTTCGATGTCGTTGACTTTCTCACGCACGATCACCTGGTTTTCCAGTCCCAGCCGCCGGACCTCGCCGATGAAAGGCGCAAAATTATCACCGGCCAAAACAAGGAGTTTGAAGGCTTCCCGCGGCTGGATGCGGGCGGCGGTCTCCAGCAGCAAATCAATGCGCTTCAGCGGACGCAGATTGGACGAGTGGAACAACACTGCCTCGTTCTGCAATCCCAGCTCCCGGCGCACCTCCTCACGCGAACGCCGCGGCGGCCGGGGGCTGAAGAAATTGTGGATGACCTCCATCGGCCCGTCGAAACCAAGCACGCGTTGGGTCTCCTGTTTCAGGTAGGCCGAGACCGTCGTGACGGCGTCCGAACAGGTGAGTGCGTGATGGATGGCGGGTCCGTACCCCGGGTCGCAACCGAGCAATGTTGTGTCGGTGCCATGCAAGGTCGTCACCACGCGCGGCCGCTGTCCAGCCGGGAGCATGGATTGCGCCAGGATCGCCGCGGTGGCATGGGGCACGGCGTAGTGGACATGCAACACGTCCAGTTCATGATCGCGGCTGACCTCTGCCATCCGCACGGAAAGCGGCAAAGTGTAGTCCGGATATTTGAACAATTGATAATCGTTGATGACGACCGGATGAAAATGCAACCGCGGCACGTCAACCGGCAGACGGAACGGCCGTTCGTAGCTGATAAAATGCACCTCGTGGTTCCGCCGCGCCAGTTCCTCCCCCAAGGCGGTGGCCAGGATGCCGCTCCCTCCAACCGTGGGATAACACGTAATGCCGATTTTCATTCGCTTTTAATCACGGATGGGCACGGATAATGCCAAAACCGTTGCGGGTAGGGCACGTCACTCCGTGCGTGTCGCGCTTTATTATTTGACGGCTAGTGGGCAGAGGATTGCCCGCCCTTCTCATCAATCTGTGTTCATCCGTGCCCATCCGTGGTTCAATTTAAAATCGCCGGGCACCGCGGCCCAGTTGCGCCAGCGTATCAAGCACGAGCGGGTCGTTGGGGAACAAGGCGATGGCATGACCGATGCCGGCCCGCAATCCGCGCAGCCTCGCGCGCGCGAGTTGCAATTCAACGTAACTGCGGGCGGATACCTGCGAACGGTGCGCTTCCATCGCCGCCGTCCAGGCCGCCATGATTTTCGGAGCGGAAACGTCAATGAGCACGGGTGTGACGCCGACCGGCTCGGCTTCCGCAGTTACCGCATAAAAAAACAATCGGTCAACGACATGAGGGCATATCCGCCGAAGCTCCTTCAATCCGCCGTATCGGGCAAGCCGGGCGGCATCGCGCACCATTTGTCCGAGTTTCGCATGATCGGGATGCTGGTTTTCCACCAGGCTCGGTGCCAGCACGATTCCCGGGCGCACCCGTCGCAGAATGTCCGCCAGTTTAATGGCATGGGCAACGCGGATTTCCAGGTGCGCATCGCCGTCAAGCTCCAGGAATTCAACCGTTGCGCCCAGCAACGCGGCGGATTTTTTTGCCTCGGCCACCCGTTGCGCCGGTGTGCCGGAGGTCCCGGCCTCGCCCCGCGAACAGACGACAAAATGTACCTTGCGGCCGGCAAGGGTCTCTTTCGCGATGATGCCACCGCAACCGAATTCTATGTCGTCCGGATGCGCGCCGAAGGCCAGCAACGATGCGGATTCAGGATGGGATTTCAATGTAAGCTTCATCAGCACGTTCAATGACCTCGCGATTCACAAAAGTGATTTCCGGCGTTTCTTCCGGGTGAAGGTAGGCCTTTTCACCGGCCCCGGCAATGTAATGCGTGCAGTGCAGAACCGATTGCATCCAGCGGAGCCGGGTGTCGCGCGCAGGACTGATTTGTTCCTTGGAAAAACCGGTTTTGGGCAGCCTGATGAATGAATCCCCGCCTGCGTGCAAGGTCAATGCACCCGCAGCATATCGGGCCCGGACAGTTTCACCTTCATAGGCAACATCCACGAAATATTCCGAAACATCACAGGCCGCCCGGCGAACGGACGGGTCGCTCGAACGCACGACGCGGATTCCGTCGAGCAAACCCATGCCGCGGTACATCTGCAGACAGAAATCGGCGACGCTGGGGGCGGACACCTTCTTGAAGATATTGATTAGCGGATGACCAACATAGTTAGGCAACTGGAGCACGGTTTTGTCCTGCCAGTCGGCGGTCATTGCCTTGAGATGCAGCGGCGAGAATTTGCGCTGGATCCGGTTTTTGAACATGAAGTTCAGCTTGGCCGGCTCATTGGTCTTGCGGTGACGCAGTATCGTCTGCGTTTCGCGAGGGTCATGGTCGCTGTCGTGGCAGAAGAAGACGATTTCACCGCCGATGTCCGCGTGCAGGCGCCGGGCTGTCTGGATTTTGGCAAAGAGGAACCGCTTCGGGAAAAACCCGCACGGTTGCTGGCCGAAACAAATGATGGGCGCGATGGTCATGATTTGGACGGCGGAGGCGTGATCCGGTCGGCCAATCCCAGCACAACCTGAAGGATCGAGCTGAACAATACACAGGCGGCACACCCGATAAGATTGTACCAGAGATAGCTGATGTTAAGTCGAAAATAGAGCGCAATAACCAACACCTGCGTCGCCAGCGCGCCCCAAAACACGGCGGTGCCACCAATGTGCCGCAGAAAAAATCCGACCATGAACAGGCCGAGCATCACCGGATAAAAAATTGAACCGACAATATTGACGGCTTGAATCAGGTTCTCGGCCAGGGTGGCCGAAAGGGCGAAGCTGATGGAGACCAGGCCCCAGAAAACGGTGAACCATTTTGAGGCGGCGAGATAATGGGCATCGCTGGCCTGACGTTTGATCACATGCCGGTAAAAGTCCACGGTGGTTGCCGAGCCGAGCGCGTTGAGTTCGGCGGCCTTGGCCGACAACGCCGCGGCAAAGAACGTCGCCACCAGCAGGCCGATGATTCCGTGTGGCAGGTAACCCAGGATGAATGTAATGAACACATAATCGGTGTCCTTCTTTTTTCCCGTGGGATCAACGGCCAGTTCCGCCTGCGCCCGGATGGCTTCCACTTGTTCATGAGCGGTTGAGACCGATGCGCGCGCGGCGGTTTCCGCCACGGAATCCCCCGTCCGTCTCGCGTTCAGCCACGCTTCCAATTGCAGCCGCTCCCGGTCATGGGCGGTGTCGAAATCCGCTTCGATGGCCTGCATGCGGCCGGCGTCACCCCGTTCTTCCTGATGTTTCCATTCGACCTGATTGAAATAAACCGGAGGCTTTTCAAATTGGTAGAAGAGAAACAGCAGCACGCCCAGCGACAGGATGAAAAATTGCATCGGAATTTTGCACACGGCGTTGAACATCAGGCCGAGGCGGCTCTCGCGCAGTGACGCGCCGGAGATATAACGCTGCACCTGCGACTGGTCGGTGCCGAAATAAGCGAGCATCAGGAACGTGGCGCCCAGCACGCCTGACCACAGCGTGTAACGCTCCCGTGGGTTGGTCGAAAAATTTACCGCTTGCAGCTTGTGCATGCCGCCAGCCAGGGTCAGGGCGTCGGCCAAGTGGAGTCCGGCGGGCAGTTTGTGCAGCAGAACGACGCAGGCGGCAACCATCCCCGCGAAAATCACGCCAATCTGGTATTTCTGGGTCTCGTTCACGGCATCGCTGCCACCGGAAACGGTATAGGCAATCACCACCAGTCCGCTGCAAATGATTGTCGCGTCGAGCCGCCAGCCGAAGACGGTGGAGAGAACGATGGCGGGGGCATAAATGGTGATGCCCGCGCCGAGTCCGCGTTGCAAAAGAAAAATCCCGGCACCGAGAAGGCGGGCCTTGGCATCAAAACGCCGGCCGAGGTATTCATAAGCCGTGATGACGTGGAGCCTCCGGTAAATGGGCAGGAAAACCGCGGCAATGATGATGAGCGCAATGGGCATGCCAAAGTAAATCTGGATGAAGCCCAGACCGCTGGCGAACCCCTGCCCTGGCGTGGAGAGAAAGGTGACGGCGCTGGCCTGAGTGGCCATGACGGAAAGACCGACCACGAACCAGCGCGATTCGCCGCTGCCTCTGAGGTAGCTGTCGAGATTGTGGCGGCCGCGCGTGCGCCACATGCCAAAGAGTGCGATGCCCAGGATCGTGCCCAACAGAACCACGTAGTCGAGCGCGTTCATAAAAAGCTTCCACGCTCCGCGCATCGTTTGTCGCGACCAGAAATCGGCCTGTACGAAACTTTGCCGTACAGGCGACAAAGTTTCGTACGAGTTTGCTGGCGGTTCATGGAAAGAACATCGTCAGCATGGCGAGCAACACCACCCATAAGACGAAACAGCCGAAGACAAACAGGTAGACACGATGCCAGGAGCGCAGCAGGGGCAGGCCGGTTTCGCAATCGCCCGAATCCGTAGACCCGGGCATCTTGCCTGGCGAACCGGCGGTTTTGTCGGCGGGCGGATTCATTTCCCCAGCGAGACCAGATTGGCAAACAGCCGGTAGGCGCCAGGCACGCCAGCCGGAAGTTGCCGGAAAAACACCAGCCCGGTATAGACGTAATGACCTTTGCCGTACGACGCAACGAGCAATCCGCCCTTGAGCGGCGCTTCGCCGGGATCGCTGCAGGCCAGAATGGGCGTGAAATGGTCGTCCCATTGGTTCGGAAAATAAATCCCCCGCTCCTGTATCCAGCCCGCGAAATCAGCGGCGGTGATTTTATTGGGCGAGTTCAGCACCGGGTTGTCGGGCGCGAGGAAGGTCACCGTGGCGTTTTCGTCCGTCACGCGGTCACCCGAAAGATGCAGGTCATAGGGCGCCAGTTTGAGGGTTCGCGAATTTTCCGGCCGGTTGTATTGAGCAACGACCGTGCCGCCCGCCTCCACGTAGGCAAACAACCCCGGCAAATGCGCCTCCAGATTGGTCCGGACATTGAATGCGCGCACACCGATGACCACGGCATCGAGGCCATGTAATTTTTCAGGCGTGAGGTCCGCATCGGTCAAGGTCGTCACCGAACAGCCCATTTGCTTCAGGCAATCAGCCACGCTATCACCGGCACCTGGCAGGTAACCGACCTGGTGACCCCGGACGGCCAGGTTGAGGCTGACGGCCTTGAGACTGGCCGGCGGCTGGAGCAGTTGCAGCGGAATGTGCGGGTAGTTGATTTCCTTGCGCTCGTTTTGATAGCGCACGCCGCCGATCGTTGCACTCGCGATGATTTTGACCGTGGTGAAATCGGGCGGTGCGGTGACGGTGAACTTGTAGCGTTTGTGGTCGCCGATCCTGGCCAGATGAAAGTTCTGATTGGTCGGCGCAACCTGCCAGCCGGTCGGCACATCCAACTGCACGGTTCCGGCCGCATCGGCGCGGTACGCGGTCACCTCAACTTCCACCGGGCGGGACTGACCGGGCGCAAATAATGCCACCCCGAAATCAAAACCAAGCGAAATGGGTGGAATTGTATCCAACCGGCGGCGGACTTCCATTTTTGCCGCATTGGTGGTGACCTGCACCGGTTCATCCGGAACCACCAACGTCTGGCCACCGACCTCAAAAACCTGTTCAACGGGGAACACCGGCGGATTTTCCGGCCGGCCAATCAGCATGGGATCATCCACACGGAATGTTCCGGGTGAGCCCTCTTCGCGCAGCCAGTATGGCTGGCTCAACGGCGTGTTGATGGGGAGCGTTTGCGTTGAATCCAGGAAGGCCGGTTGGTCCGCAGGCAATTCCATCGCGTTGGTGATTTCGCCCGCAATGTCCGGATAACGCACGCCCAGCCAGCGAACCGGAATGTCGGAACGCACAACGGCCGTATGCCGCATCTTCAACGGTTCACCCGGCACGACTTCGGCACTGGGAATCACCGTCTCCACTTCGAGTCCAAGACAAGCCTGCAAGATGCGGTCAAGCTGGGCGCGCTTTTCGACCACCAGTGGATCGGCTGTTTGCAGAGCGGTCAGCCGGCCTCGTAATCCGAGCAAAGCGGGCACACTTGCGGCAGGATCCTGCGGATTGAATTTGGCAATGATGTCACCCGCGAGTTCGCCAATGCCAGACCCGCCGGGCACCCGGTTCCAGGTGGTGTCCACGCCATCGAGGATGTCGTTGGTGGCCGGTTCCCCATCCAGGGTTTGAAACGACTCGGTTCTGGGTCCACCGCCTCCGCCACCAAAATTGCCAAATCCCTGTGTTTTGTGCATTGCACGGCTGCGTCCGGCAACCTCGGCAAATGATTCCCCGGACACCGGATCGTTGCCGGTGATTTCCATGTGAATGGAATTGGTTCCGGTTCCACCGCGCTGAAAACCGCCCGCATTCCAGAGAATGCGTTTGGGCTGCCACGGCGCCAGGTCCCGGAGCTGGTCGGGAAACGCATTGGTATCGCCGGCCAGCTTGAACGCCTCCAGCGCGAGCACCGTTGACGCCGTGTGATGGCCATGGGTGCCACCCGGCACCGGAGAAAACCGCACGATGAGCACATCCGGCCGAAATTCGCGGATGACGCGCACCATATCTGACAACACTTGTTGTTTGTCCCAGATGTTCAACGTTTCGCGGTAGTCCTTGGAGAACCCGAAGTCAACGGCGCGGGAGAAAAACTGCCGGCCACCGTCGAGCCGGCGGGCGGCGAGCAGTTCCTGGGTGCGGGCCACGCCCAATTCCTCGCCGAACTCGGGTCCCAGCACATTCTGTCCTCCATCTCCGCGTGTAAGGGACAGGTAGGCGGTACGGTAATTTCGCCCGCGCGCCAGGTAGGCAATCAGCAGGGTGTTTTCGTCATCTGGATGGGCCGCGATGTAAAGCACGCTACCCATTTCACGGAAGCTTTGAAGTTGCTGCAAAATGGCGGCGGACGCCGGCTCGGCGGCTTGGATGATTCCCGAAAGTCCAACCAGCAGACAAAAGCCGATCGCTGTCAAAACGTGTCTGAAAAACGTTCCACGTTGCAGCCGATGACGTGAGGAAGCGGATCTTTGCATGGTGTTTGGCAGGAAATCCGCCTCCTCACGTCGGCGGTTACCAATTTCTGCATTATCTTTTGACGGTGAACGGCACCGAGAAACCGGTGTTTTCCCACATCATTTTCAGCACGCCACCGCCGGTCGGGCTCGGCTCAATGGCCATCGTGAACTGATCCACCGTCTTGTCCAGCGTGTCTTTCTTCAAGTCGATCCGCGCCAGTTCATTCGTCGCTTCGCCCTCCTCCTTGTAGGGAATCCCCCATTGACCGGTCTTCTTGTTGATGATCAACTTCGCGGTGCCGTCGGCTGCCGGCAGGGTGAACAACGAGTA
>Ga0181522_10001977_pt1 | contig 11942 bp, 8 predicted proteins | sample PEATcosm2014_Bin_27_FD_121103 | JGI IMG/M metagenome (GOLD analysis project Ga0181522, IMG submission 121103) | Peatland microbial communities from MTU Mesocosm Facility, Houghton, MI, USA - PEATcosm2014_Bin05_10_metaG | ecosystem: Environmental > Terrestrial > Soil > Wetlands > Peat | place...
GCTGCGCCCAGCGACTCCTGGTCGGTGAAGCTCTGGCCGTCGACCACGACTGGCAGCGACGACGTGGGCTGCTGATATCGCATATTAAAGACCTGGTCACGCGGGCGAATGTGTTGCTCGGGCGCGCGGTGGCAGTCTAGGCACCAACCCATTTGCAACGACGCCTCCTGATACATCAGGGGCATCTTGTCGACCGGTCCATGGCAATCATTGCAGCCAATCCCTTTGGTGACGTGGATGCTGTGATTGAAATAAACGAAATCCGGGAGCTGGTTGACGCGCGACCACTGGAGCGACTCGCCGGTGCGGAAGCTGGTACGCACGGGATCGAGCATGGCGGCGTTGGTCCAGATTTGCGAGTGGCAATTCATGCACGTTTTGGTCGGCGGAATGCCGGCGAAACTCGAGGTCTCGACCGATGTGTGGCAATAGCGGCAATCGATGCCGAGGCCGGTCACATGGTGCTGGTGGCTGAAGGGGACGGGTTGCGCCTTACGCACTCCGGCATAGGTGATGTAGGGCGAGCTCTGGATCTCAAAGAGAACCCAAAATAGCGCGGCGATAACAAAGACCGCGCCGAACAGCGAGGCCCTCGACATCGCATTCGCGCTGCGCTGAAATATCTGCATTGAATGACGGTCGAATTATGCGGAAAGCGCTTTCACGGCTCCCGGCTAGTCAGCTTGAGTGAACAGCTCGTTGTAAAACCCGTCACAGATTGCGTGACCCCTGCCACTAAAACATGTGAGTATAACAGTTGGTTGGTATCCGCGAACAGATGGGCGGCGGTTTTTGTGAGAAAAAATCACAAGCGACCGCGAAGTTAATTTTTCAACAAAAAATAACCCGCGTGGTGGATTTTCGCGCAGTTACTGGTCCGCGTTGCGCGAACACTTCAGCGCAGATTCATGACCAGAAGTTTTGGTTCGGTCATCTCTTGAATGGCGTCACGCAGACCTTCGCGTCCGAGTCCGGAATCTTTGATGCCGCCGTAGGGCATGTGGTCGATGCGAAATGTAGGCACGTCGCCAGCGATCAGGCCTCCCACCTCGAGTTCGTTGTAGGCATCGAAAATAAGCTTGGCGTCGCGCGTGAACAGGCCGGCCTGGAGGCCATAAGGAGAGTTGTTGACCTGTTTGAGCGCGCTTTCAAAATCGGTGTAAGGCTCGACCGTCACGACCGGAGCAAATACTTCCTGGCAATTCACTTTCATGTTCGGCTTGGTGCCGGTGAGGACGGTGGGCTCGAAGATCGAGCCGTGGCGATGGCCTCCACAGAGCAGGCGCGCGCCGCCGCGTACCGCTTCCTGCACCCAATCGTAGGCGCGGATGGCGTCGCTCTCGCGGATGAGCGGGCCAACGTCGGTCGCGTCGTCGAGCGGATCGCCGGTTTTTAATTTGCTGACGCCGTCGAGCAGGAACTCGATGAATTTGCCGCAGACCGATTGCTCGACCAGAATGCGTTGCACGGAAATGCAGGTCTGGCCAGCGTAAGAAAAGCCACCGGTGACGCAGCGGCCGGCGGCATAGGCGAGATCGGCGTCGCTGTGCACGATGACGCCGGCATTGCCACCGAGTTCGAGAACAACTTTTTTCTTGCCCGCGTTGTTCTTGATGGCCCAGCCGACGGCGGCGCTGCCGGTGAAGCTGATGAGTTTGATGCGCTCGTCGGTCACGAGCAGCCCGGCGTCTTCATTCGAGAGCGGCAGAACGTTGAAGCCGCCATCCGGCCATCCCGCCTGCTGGATCACTTCCGCGAGAAGCAGCGAAGAGAGCGGAGTTTGCGGGGCGGGCTTTAAAACCATGGAGCAGCCGGCCGCGATTGCCGGAGCGACTTTGTGCGCGACCAGGTTCAGCGGAAAGTTGAAAGGCGTGATGCCCGCGACCGGGCCGAGCGGGAAACGCTTGACGATGCCCCAGCGCCCGGCGGTCGACTGCATCCAGTCGAGGGGGAGATATTCGCCGTAGCCGCGGACGGTTTCCTCGGCCGCAACATTAAAGGTGAAGGCGGCGCGGTCGACCTCCATGCGCGCGCTCTTGATGGGCTTGCCGGCCTCTTGTGCCAGGGTGCGGGCAAATTCGTCTTTGCGATCGTGAATGCCATCGGCGATGCGGCGAAGGACGCGCTGGCGTTCGAAGGCGGGCAGGCGGCGGGTGGTTCCGAAAGCCTTGACGGAGGCGGCAATCGCGGCTTCGGCGTGTTCGCGGCGTCCCTGATGCACGCTGGCGATCACCGAACCGTCGTAAGGAGCGCGAATTTCGACGATGTCACCTTCATCCAGCCACTTTCCGTCCACGTAAAAGCCGTGGGTCGCAACTGGGATCATCGTCATCTGCGCCATGCTTGACCTCCCGGTTCACGCGAAAGACAACTCGCTCGAACAATTATATGACTTAGAGTATCGAGGCGGCTTGCAGGGTTCCTGCCAAAGTACGCCATGCTCTGGCGCGGCGTTTCCTCCGCTTTATGCGAGCGGCGGTTTGAAGCGATCGTCGATTTCGACCTGGTATCCGGCGACCAGCCGATTGGTTTCGTTCGCCATTCCGACGACGGCCATCAGTTCTTTGAATTGCGCGTCGGTCATTCCTTTATTTTTCGCGGAAGCGGTGTGCGAGGCAATGCAGTAGTCGCACTGGTTGGAGACGGAGACTGCGACGTAAACCATTTCCTTGGTCAGCGGATCGAGCGCGCCGGGCGCCATGATCTGCTTGATGCTCTCCCAAGTGCGCTTGAGCGTGGCGGGATCGTGGGCGATGGCCTTCCAGAAATTGTTGATCCAGTCGGTTTTGCGGGTGGCCATGATGTCGTCATAGACGGCGCGGACTTCGGGGCTGGCGTCGGCGTATTCGATGAGGCCGAAAAGGGACATTTATTTTCTCCTTGCTGGAAGTTTGCCGAATAAGAATTCTGTCGTTTCGTGATCGCTGTTGAGTCTCAGCTCGCAGTTCTCAGTTCTCAGTCAAAAACGAACGATTGCGGTCTGGGGTTGGCTTTACTGAGAGCTGAGAACTGAGAACTTTCTCTTACAGTACCGCAGTTTCGTGAATCGTTCTGCCCTCGGCGAAGCGCGAAAGGTTTAGTAGCGTCGCGTCGATCAGGTCCGTTTTGCCGGTCAGAATCAGATCGCTGAGAATTTTTCCGGTTGCGGGCGCGTGCATCACGCCGTGTCCGCTGAATCCGTTGGCGAAGAAGAAGCCGGGAACTTCCGGAGACTCGCCGAGAATGGGATGATGGTCGGGCGTCATCTCGTAGAGTCCGGCCCATGCTCTTTTTGGATTGACGGCGACATTTTCAAATACCGGCACGCGATCGGCGGCGCGGGTCAGAATTTTTTCGATGAAGCTCGGCTCGAAGTCGGTTTTGTAGCCGGGCGTTTCCTCAGGGTCATTCCAGGCGAGCAGGAATCCACGGCTCTCCGGGCGAAAGTGAAAGCCGTTTGACATGTCGATGATCATGGGCGCGGTGTGCGGGAACTGGTCGAATGGTTCGGTCGGCACGAGCATGCGGCGCAGCGGCTCGACCGGTAGCGTGATGCCGACCATGTTTGCGATTTCGGCCGACCAGGCTCCCGCGCAGTTGACTACCGTTGGTGTTGAGATTGTGCCGCGCGTGGTTGCAATTTCGAAGTCGGAATTCGCAGGCTGCCGAGTGATCGACTGAACTGTTGCGTTCTTCCAGAGCGTGGCTCCGTGGTCGCTGGCCCAGGTCATGAAGCCGATCATTGCGCTGTAGGGGTCGACGAATCCATCGGTCGAGCAGAAGCTGCCGCCGACGATATCGTCGCCGCGCATCTGCGGGAACATGTGGCGAATTTCGTCGCCGCCGAGCAAGCACACATTCTTCAATCCCATGGCGACTTGCTTTTCGTAATTCACGCGCAGATAGGCCAGATGCTTGTCGCTGGTGGCGCAAAAAAGATAGCCCTGCGGACGATAGTCGCAGGGATAGCCGAGCCGCTCTTCAAAACTTGCATAGAAGGGAATTGAATAGAGCGACATCTGAATGTTGACGGGAGTGGAAAACTGGGCGCGGACTCCGCCCATGCTCTTGCCGGTGGAACCCTTGCCCTGCGCGGATTCGCGCTCGAGGACGAGCACGTTCTTGCAACCGGAGACCAGATGATAAGCGATGCTGGAGGCGACTATGCCTCCGCCGATTAGGACGACGTCTGCGGTGTGCATGATGCGTGGTCCGCAGGCTAGGCGCTCAGAGAAGCCAGCCCCACTTTAATAAGAACCGTGAAAATAAACCATCCGAAGACGATGCCGAAGGCAGTGCCGCGCTTGACCTTCGGCGCAATGCAGTAAATTCCGATGGCGACGAGGATTAGCGTCCAGATGGTGATGATGTCGAACGAGCCGAGCAACGCACGCAGAATCGGAGAGCCGCTCGGATCCATGAAGTACGCGCCGTTGACAGCGAGAGGATTGTTGATGTCAAACGAATCGGTGCTGACGCCCGCAAGAATCGACACGCTGGATAATATTGCCCGCAGCAATTCGGGCAGCCTGCTGTAGACGATAAGCGCGAATACGGTTTTGAACTGGACGTCAGCGTTGGCGACGAACTTAATGCATCCGTACATCACGCCCGCGAAGATGGCGTAGATGATGAGCGCGATTACAGGAACAGTATAGGAAATAAATTTCGTGATAGAGACCTGCCGCTCTATCGCTTGCGCGCGTTTGTCCGCCGGGAGGCTGTCAAGGCGTTCGGTGGCCTTCGGCTGCATTTGCAGCTGGTTGTCGACAACTTTCTGAAAACCGATCTTGTGATCGATGGTGTAGACGAAAAGGAAGCCGACGATTGAGATGATGATGAAGGGTGCCCACCACGCGGCGTTCCGGCGCAGATCGGTGAAAGTCTTGCTCGGCGCGATGAAGGTGTCGAGCAACCGCTGACCTTCGGAAAGTGGTGCGGGCTGTTGTGGATCTTGGGGTGGGACGATTGCGGCTGCGGCCATGGGCTGCTCCTTGGAGTTGAACATTGGCATTGTAATTTCGTCGCGGAATCGGGACAACGGGAACTTTGCGCTATTGGCGCTTCGGGTGAGCTTCGGGAACGGGCTCGACACCGAAGAGGTCCTTCAGCAGCAGAGCGCCGATTTCGTGGTTTATATGGGCGGCGTCGAGTCCATCCATGTTTGTCATGACCACGATGGCGAGTTTGCGCGCGGGATAGACGGTGAGACTGGTGCTGGTACCCTGCTGGGCGCCTGTATGTTCGACGATGTCTTCGTTTTCAAACTTTCGCAGGCCCCAGCCCATTCCGTATCCCGTTGCCGTGCCGTCGCGCAGTTTTTGTGAGGTCCACATAAGTTTGAGGGTGCCGGGTTGCAGCAGGGTTCCCGCGAGCAGATCATCGGCGAGCGTGACTAGGTCGCCGGGCGTCGAAACGAAGCCGCCTCCTGGGATTTTGTAACTGCTGTCCATCAGCCCGGCATTGATGACCTGCCCATTGCGCCGCGAATATCCGCGGGCGCGGTGGGGAATGATTTCAGAAACATCATCGACGAAGGTATGCGTCATGTGCGCCGGGACGAAAACTTCCTGCTGCATGACTTCCGGATACGACTTGCCGGTCGCGCCTTCCAACGCGCATCCGATGACGGAGTAACCATAAGTGGTGTAATGGTACCCGGTGCCCGGTTCGAAGAGCAGGCGATCGCTCGCGAAGATGGCGAAGCCGTCCGAGAGCTTCGCATAGTGGTGAGTGTTTTCGATCTCGCCTTCGTTGTAGTGGCGGATGCCTGAGAGGTGGCCGAGCAGCTCGCGAGTGGTGATGGTCCATTGCTTTTTCGGAAACGCGGGACAGTATTTTTGAACGGGAGCGTCTAGGTCGAGTTTGCCTTCGTCGACCAGACGCAACGCCGCGACGGCTGTCATCGACTTGGCGATGGAGCCGGTGCGGAACAAAGTTTCGGGTGTAGCCGGGATGTCGTTTTCGAGGTCTGCTTTGCCAAAGGCTCTCTGGTACTGAATCTGACCATTCACGGCGACTGCGGCGGAGATGGCGGGGATTTGTTGGTCGGCCATCGCATGGGCGAGAAGCGCATCGATGTGATTCTCGGTTTCCGTGGAAATCGTCTGCGCGGCCGTCAGACGGGCTGTGAGGATGAGTATTGCGAACAGGCGCGACGCGGTGCGCAGGGACATGGCGGACCTCACTCTCAGAAACAATACACTCGGAGCCTGTATAGATTAATGCAGAGACTCAATGGAAGGGGCGGGCTTTGAAGCTGGACGGCGCGGTTTCGCGAGTCTTGCTGGGGTTCGTTAGGAGGCGGCGATCTCAGGCGTGGCTGCGAGCAGGCTTTTTGTGTAGTCGCTGTGCGGGTGTTCGGTGATTTCGGCAGTGGTTCCGGACTCGACTATTCTTCCGTGATACATGACGGCGATGCGAGTCGAGAGATAACGCACGACCGGCATGGAGTGCGAGATGAACAGGTAGGTCAGGCCGAATTCGCGTTGCAGCGATTGCAGGAGATTGACGATTTGGGCGCCCACGCTGACGTCGAGCGCCGAGACAGGCTCGTCGGCGACGATGAATTTCGGGCGCAAGGCCAAGGCGCGGGCGATGCCGATACGCTGGCGCTGGCCTCCGGAAAACTCGTGCGGGTAGCGAGGCAGGGCGGATTCGTCCATGCCGACCGCGCGCAGAAGTTCGGCGACCCGCCGGCGGCGTGAGGCGCGAGTAAGCTTTTCTTCTCCGCCGGAGCCGCGCAGGCCGGAGCCGTGAATAATGATGGGCTCGGCGAGCACGTCTTCGACTCGGAAGCGCGGGTCGAGCGCGCCGAATGGATCCTGAAAGATGATCTGCATGTCGCGGCGCAGGCGGCGCACCTCGGCGGCGCTCGCCTTAAGAAGATCGACGCCTTCGAAGGTGACGCTGCCCGAAGTAGGCTCGATGAGGCGGAGGATGAGACGCCCGAGGGTGCTTTTGCCGGAACCGGATTCGCCGACCAGGCCGAGGGTTTCGCCCTGCTGAATGTCGAGCGAAACGTCATCGACGGCGCGGACCAGATGCGAACGGCCTGGCTGAAGAGTCGGGCTGCTGAAGACCGATTCGGAGAGGTCGAAAATCTTGGTCAGGTTGCGGACGGCGACGATCGCCAAAGTCAACCACTCCTCTCGTTGTTCAACTCAAAGCGACAAGAGACCATCATATCCATCGAGCGATGCATTCCACATTGCGGAATCTGGAATGGCAACTTTACCCTGCAATTATGGGTACGGCGGCCAGGGCGGCGAGCATGCCGACGGTGCGGGCGCGGCTGAAATGTTCGTCGAGGAAGATGCGCGCGAGGATCACCGTCACAGCGGGATAGAGTGAACTGAGGACGACGGTGACGTCGAGACGTCCGATCTGGGAGGCGCGCACGAAGACTACGCTGCCGGTGATTTCTAGAATTCCGGCGACGACGGCAATCCCGAGAACGGGCCGAGCCAGCGTGCGCAACTGGCGGCTGGCCAGAACGACGGCGAGCGTCACGACGAAAGAAGCGAAGCGGGAGCAGACTGCGATCCAAAGAGCGGAGCCCTGTCCGGCGTGATGAATACAGAAAAAGAAGCCGGCGAAGCAGGATCCTGACAGGATTGCCAGGCCAATGCCTCGCGGACGGCCGCTGTTTTCATTTTTTCCCGAAGCTTTCTTTTCTGCGGCGTTGTCCTCAGTGCGTGAGATCAGCCAGACGCCGACTCCGGCGAGCAGGAAACCTAAGAGATGACGAGTGCTGGGAACGCCTTCGGTGAAGGCGGCGACAATGGTGGCGAGGGCTGCACCGAGGACAGCGGAGACGGGCGCGACGATGCCCATTTGGCCGACTGCGAGTCCGCGATAAAACAAGGCGAGCCCTATGCCTCCAATGGCACCCGCTGCGAGAGCCCAGCGCACGCTCGCGGCTTCCGGAAACGGCAGACCGATGGCGAGCGCGAGCGCGCCAGCGAGAAGCATTCCGCTGAGGTGCACACAGGAAGTGAACAAAAATACCTGGCCGCGGCGCGCACCTATGCCGCCCAGAAAGTCGCTCGCTCCCCAGGCTCCGACCGCAGTCAGGCTGAGCATGGCGGGGATGTAGGAAGTGGGGACGGGCACGGGAATTTGAGATTAGCACGAGAAGATGGCGGCGAAGATTCGGACTTGATGCGACTATAATGAGCGACCGATGCCACTGAGCTCCGGCACAAAACTTGGGCCTTACGAAATTCTGACGCCGATTGGCGCGGGCGGAATGGGCGAGGTCTATCGCGCTCGCGATACGCGCTTGGGGCGCGAGGTTGCGTTGAAAATTCTGCCGACATCGTTTACGAGCGACGCAGACCGGTTGCGACGCTTCGAGCAGGAGGCGCGCGCGGTCGCGGCGCTGAATCATCCGAACATTCTGGCGATTCACGATATTGGCGAGCAGGGAGGCTCACCTTTTATCGTCTCCGAACTACTGGAAGGCACGAGCCTGCGCAGCGAACTCGAGGGCGGATCGCTTTCATCGCGCAAGGCGGCGGAATACGCGGTGCAGATTGCGCATGGGCTGGCTGCCGCGCATGACAAGGGCATCATCCATCGCGATTTGAAGCCGGAGAACATTTTCATCACGCGCGACGGGCGGGTGAAGATTCTCGACTTTGGCCTGGCGAAGCTTGCCCCAAATACCGTGCCCAATGCGGCATCTGCTGGATTGACGCTGACGAGTTCGCCGACCGAAGCGGGCATGGTGATGGGCACGGCGGGGTACATGGCGCCGGAACAAGTGCGCGGCGCAGCGGTCGACTCGCGCACCGATATCTTTGCGTTTGGCGCGGTGCTCTACGAGATGGTTTCCGGGCAGCGGGCTTTTCGGCGTGAGACGGCCGCCGAGACCATGACGGCGATTCTGAAGGAAGATCCGCCGGAGTTCAGCGAGACGGCACATACGGTTTCTCCGGGGCTGGAGCGGATTGTGCGGCGCTGCCTGGAGAAGAATCCGGAGCAGCGTTTTCAATCGGCAAAGGATCTGGCGTTCGCCCTGGAGGCGCTGAGCGGGACTACATTTCGCACGGGCGCTCATGCCGCGGTTGAAGGCGATAGCGACAAGAATCAAAAATCGCCGTGGTTCGTTGGAGCGGCGGCAGTTTTGCTAGGCGCTGCCCTCGGAATTGCGGCTGCGTGGTATTTGCATCCGGCTGCGCCGGCGCCGCCGACGTTCAAACAAGTTTCGTTCGATCGCGGCGAATTGCTCGAAGCCCGGTACGCGCCTGATGGAAAGACCTTGGTCTACAGCGCGCGCATCAACGGCGGTCCGCTCGATACTTACATCGTGCGCGAGGAATATCCGGAGGCGGTGCCGGCTGGCTTGCATGGCGCGGCCCTGCTCTCGGTATCGCGGCAAGGCGAGATGGCGGTGCTGGTGCGGGCGCATTACTATGCGCACCGGCAATGGATCGGAACTCTGGCGACCTCTCCGCTGGGAGGTGGCGCGGCGCGGGAGATGCTTGAAAATGTCGCGGCGGCCGACTGGTCGCCAGACGGCAGCGAACTGGCGGTGATCGATTTCAATGACGGGAAGTTCAGGCTGCAATATCCCGTCGGCAAGGTGCTGCTCGAAGGCGAAAACTGGCTCAGCGACGTCCGGGTCTCGCCGGATGGAAAGCAGATTGCGCTCTTCCGGCACCCGCCGAATCAGGACGACCGGGGCGATGTGTTGCTGGTGGATCGCGCCGGCAAGGTGAGCACGATTTCAGCGGGATGGGAATCGCTGGAGGGGATCGCGTGGGTGCCCTCGGGAAAAGAGGTTTGGTTCTCGGGCGCGGAATCAGGCGAGCAATATTGCATTCATGCCGTGAGTTTGTCAGGCAAGCAGCGCACGGTGTATTGCGGAACGTCGCCGACGATCATGCATGACATAACGGCCTCTGGCCGAACATTGATCTCGGCGGATGGGAGCCGGGTTGCGATGGCGATGGTGCAACACGGTTCCGCGGAAGAGCGGGATTTGAGTTGGCTGGATAATCCTTATGGCCCGCAGTTGTCGCGCGACGGGAGCATGTTTTCTTTTACCGATCAATCGGGACAGGCGGGGAACGGCTACGAAGTGTATGTGAGAAAGACGGACGGCTCGCCCGCGGTGCACATTGGCGGAGGCGGTTTTGCGAGTGACATCAGTCCCGACGGAAAGTGGGTGCTGATCGTGCTGCCAGGAGACCCAGCCGGCCGTGTGCAAATTGTTCCCGTGGGCGCGGGACAGGCTCGCGTGTTGCATTGGGATGGGTTTGAGGTGCGATGGGCGGATTGGTTTTTCGATGGCAAGCACATTCTGATGACGGCCAGCCAGTCAGGACAGACTCAGTTCTTGTACGTTACGGATGCGAATGGTTCGACACCGAAGCCGCTATTCCCCGGGCAAGCTGGGGCGCTTATGGCTCCGGATGGGCAGTCGCTCTTTGACGTGAGAAATGGAGTTTGCGAGATCAGATCCATCGACGGTAAGAGCACGAAGACGATTCCGGGCCTTCAGAACGGAGAGCTCCCGATCGCCTGGACGGACGATGGAAAGCATCTGTTCACGCAGACGCCGAGCGCGACGGGGCTGACGATCTATAAAGTGGATGTGGATTCAGGAGCGCGCGAACTTTGGCAGGTCGTCAAGCCTAAGGATCAAGTCGGGCTGCGGCCCATGGCGGTTCCATCCGCGATTACGCCGGATGGGCGGTGGATGATTTTCAGTTACAAGACGCAGATTGGACAGCTGTATCGCAGCGACACGCTGAAGTAGCGCCCGCCGGGGCTAAGACGCGATCTGATTGCATGCGAGTTACGCGACCCTCAAGGGCCGCTCCTCCATGGTGGCGCCGACGTTTACTGCGCATGGCGGCGGCCGATGTAACTCAGAACAAAGATGCTTGTTTTGCTTGACGCGCGGTCACTTCCGGTTATACTTCATCCGATTACTCAATTTTCCGGCCTTCTGCGTTGAGGGGCGCCGAATCCGGAGAGGCGGAATTGCGCGCCGCGGAGAAATCGTCTTCGTCCCCCGAGGTCGGTAATTCCCGCCTGTAAGACCTTGTTCCAGCTAATGAAACAGCAGTTCTAACTCATGACGCATCGGTTCTAAATCATGAAGCATGAGATCTGGGGAGATACGAGAACTATGTTCCGGTTCGGTGCGTGGGCGGCGTTGTTGCTGACGGTGTTGGTGCTGGCGACACAAGAGGCCAAGGCAGGAGCCGGGTTTCAGCCGGTCTCGCAAGACGAACTCAAGATGACGAGCGAGCCGCTGGCGCCGGGAGCGCCGGCGATCATCTTGTATCGGCAAGTGGAGCGCGACGACAATCCGTACACCGGACACGAAGACCAGTACTACCGAATCAAGATCCTGACTGAAGAGGGGCGCGAGCAAGCGAATGTTGAAATCCCTTATTTGAAGGAGTTTGCGAAACCGGTGAGGATTCACGCCCGGACTATCCGCCCAGACGGTTCGATCGTGGATTTTGGAGGCAAGGTCTACGAAAAGCAAATTCAGAAAGGGAAATTCAAAGGTTTTCATTACCGGTACATGGCGAAGACCTTCACCTTAAGCGATGTCGAGGTGGGAAGCATCATCGAATACTTCTATTCCATCGATTTGACGGAAAACTACGTCTACGATTCGCAGTGGCTGGTGGGCGAAGACCTGTTTACGAGAAAAGCGGAGTTTTGGCTGAAACCTTTCACCGGAAATCAAATGCAGGGTCTGACAATGCATTGGACCTGGCAGGGCCTGCCCGAAGGGGTGGTGCCGAAAAAATGGCCCGACGGCATCGTGCGAATGGAAGTCAATAACATGCCAGCTTTCCAGGAAGAAGACTACATGCCTCCGCCGAACGAGTTGAGGGCGCGCGTGGATTTTCTGTATGAAGAAGGTTTTTCGGCAAAGGGCCATGAAGACTTCTGGAAAGGTTTTGGAAAGCGGAAGAACGGGGAGTTGGAGA
>Ga0181522_10001979_pt1 | contig 11935 bp, 9 predicted proteins | sample PEATcosm2014_Bin_27_FD_121103 | JGI IMG/M metagenome (GOLD analysis project Ga0181522, IMG submission 121103) | Peatland microbial communities from MTU Mesocosm Facility, Houghton, MI, USA - PEATcosm2014_Bin05_10_metaG | ecosystem: Environmental > Terrestrial > Soil > Wetlands > Peat | place...
ATCCTCCAGCGACTGGAACACCGTGCGTTCGCCGTCCAGCAAATCCATCGCATGCTGCGCGAAATATCCCATCTTGACGGTGCCGCCCAGATCGACCGAGCCCTCATCCGGCTGTGTCGAGCCTGCCACCAGCTTCAGCAGGGTGGACTTTCCGGCGCCGTTGACGCCCATGACGCACCAGCGCTCCCTGCGGCGCACCTGGAAGTCCAGCGCCTCGTAAATGCTCCGGGCCCCATATCGCTTATGCACTTCGGTCAGGGTCACCACATCCTCGCCTGATCGCGGCGCCGGCGGGAACTCGAACAATATTGTCTGGCGCCGCCGGGGCGGCTCCACGCGGTCGATTTTTTCAAGTTTCTTGACCCGGCTCTGGACCTGCGAGGCATGTGAGGCGCGCGCCTTGAAGCGTTCGATGAACTTGATTTCCTTGGCCAGCATAGCCTGTTGACGCTCGAACTGGGCCTGCTGTTGCTTCTCGCTCTGGGCGCGTCGCTGCTCGTAGAACTCGTAATCACCGGAATATGTCGTCAGGCCGCCGCCATCGATTTCAATGATTTTGGAGACGATGCGGTTCATGAACTCGCGATCATGCGAGGTCATCAGCAGCGCGCCCTCGTAGCCCTTCAGGAAGTTTTCGAGCCAGATGAGGCTCTCCAGATCAAGATGGTTGCTCGGCTCGTCCAACAGCATGGCGTCGGGGCGCATGAGAAGGATGCGGGCCAGCGCCACGCGCATCTTCCAACCTCCCGACAGCGCGCCAACGTCGCCATCCATCATGTCCTCGCTGAAGTTCAACCCCGCGAGCACTTCGCGCGCGCGTCCTTCCAGCGCGTAGCCGTCCAGTTCCTCGAAGCGCCCCTGGGCCTCGCCGTAGCGCTCGATGATTTCGTCCATTTCGTCCAGCCGTTCAGGATCAGCCATCTCGGCTTCAAGCGCTTTCAACTCAGCTGCCACGGCGCTCACCGGGCCGGCGCCGTCCATCACCTCGGATACGGCGCTGCGGCCCGCCATTTCGCCGACATCCTGGCTGAAATAGCCGATGGTGACGCCCCGATCGACGGCGACCTGGCCTTCATCTGGTTGCTCTTGTCCCGTGATCATCCGGAAGATCGTCGTTTTTCCGGCCCCGTTCGGACCGACCAAGCCGACTTTCTCGCCTTTGAGCAATGCTGCGGAGGCCTCGATGAAGAGAATCTGATGGCCGTTCTGTTTGCTGACGTTTTCGAGACGAATCATGCGCGCCCGCTGCTTTAGAGAGATGCGCCGCCCTTACGCCATGTGCCGCGCGAGAGGAAGAGCGCTCCATCCCTCGAGAGCCGCCAATTCAGCGTACGCGCTCTCCAAGTTTTGCAGTGAGACGCTTCAGCGCCGGGGAGCAGTCATGGCGATCAAGCATGACTTGAATGATGGACCAGCTGGAATCGTTCGCGTGAGCCTTCTCCAGCGCCGCCGCCATCTCCCGTTCCGTATTGGCCTTGATCCCCAATCCGCTGCCAATCACGCGAGGAAGCTCTGCGTATCGCCAGCGAAGGATATTATTGAACTCGCCGTCCAGCATTGGCCGCTCGGTGCCGTACCCGTCATTGTCCAGAACGATGATGATCGGGTTCATGCCAAATCGTGCGACGGTGGAGATTTCCATTCCCGTCATCTGGAACGCGCCGTCGCCGACCAGAACCAAAGGCCGCAGATTTGGGGCCGCAGCCTTGGCGCCAAGCGCCGCCGGCACGGCGAATCCGAGCGAACAATAATACGCGGGCGCGAGGAAATGCGCGCGATCGCTAATGTAAAGGTCGGAGGCGCCAAACAGCGCATCGCCGGGGTCGGCGATCACGATCATGTCGTCTTCGATAAATTCATTTATCTGGCGGAACAAAGCTTCCACTGTCATCTTCTGGTCTGACGGGGCCTGCGCGGCTGGACGCGGCGGATGCTGATAGGGCTCGATTTTGCGCTCTTCCCAGCGATGAGCGGCTAGGGCGCCGATAAAATCCTCCATGCGCACTTCGTCGTAAGCATGGAAGCCAACGGAGACGCGGTCCTTGGCCGCGTAGATGGCGTCGCGGCGTTCGATATTGGCCGTATAGATGCCGAGGTTGATGTCGGTCATCATTGCGCCGAGCTGTATCAGACAGTCGCTTCGCTCCACATATTCCCGTACTTCTTCAAGGCCGGCGGCGCCCTCATAGACGCCGATATAGGAGGCATGGGATTCGGGGAAAACAGATTTGCCGAGGATCGTTGCGGCGACCGAAATTCCAGAGCGCTCTACAAATTGCATTAATGGGCGCTGCAGGCGAAACCGGTGCAACTCCTCGCCCGCGAGAATGACCGGATGCTTCGATCCCGAAATCCAGTCCACCGCTTCCGCTGCCGCGAAAGCCAGGGTTTCGGGGTCGCTTTCTTCTTTGGGCAGAGCGCGTGAAGTCGCGGGACCAATTTCAGCCAGGGTCATGTCGCGCGGCAGTTCGATATAGACGGGCCGGCTGTGGCGCTTCGCCAGAGCGAACATGAGTTCAATTTGGTTGGCGGCGCTGAGCGGGTCGTCGAGCACGACGGCGCCTACCGTGAGTTCGGAAAAGACACGTAATTGGGTGTCGAAGTTGCGCACCCGGTGATGCAGGAGCGGGTTCCTCTGCTGTTCGGATATGCCCGGAGCGCCGCTGATTATGATCAAGGGCGAGCGCTCCGCATAGGCCTGCGCCGCGGCGTTGGCGACTTTGAGTCCTCCGACGCAGTAAGTGATCGCGCATGCTCCAAGACCCTTGATCCGCGCATAGGCGTCGGCGGCAAAACCTGCGCCCTGTTCGTCACAGGTGTTGACGACGCGAATAGGGCTTTTCTCGAGCAGCGAGAAGAGTGTGAGGCAATAGTCGCCCGGAACGCCAAAGATATGGTCGACACCCTCCTCGGCGAGGCGTCTGACGAGATAAGCGCCGATGGTTTCCGCCATGACTGCTCCGTACATTCGCGCGATCACATAGCCTATTGCAGATATCTCTCGCGCCCATTTCCTACGGCAAGCTCCGTGCCAGTTTGGAAGCAAATAGACAGCGCCGCCATCTTGCCGACTTGAAAGCGGCCCGCTCAGCGCTCAGCGCAAAATCGGGAGGATCCTCCTTCAATTCTGCGTGTAGTGGGACTCATTTCGAGGGAAATCGGATGTAGCGGTCAATGCTCGCGGAAAGGGGGTATTGTCGCCGACCGCCGACCTCCGTAGCGCTCTCATTTCGTTTGATATATAATTAAGCAAAAGCTCGGGCGTGATCATTGTGCATCCAAGGGGCGTTGGGAAATGAAGAGATTTGAATTCAGATGCGACGGTTGCGATACGGTCGAGCACGTGAACCTGTCGTCCGTTCAAAATATTGATTTCATGCTGGATGGCTGGGTTACGCATCGCATCGTCGCCTTCGAGAACGGCGAGGAAGCCCATGATATTTTGTCCGACCTGTGCCCGATATGTTCCGAAAACCTTCGGCGCGCCCTCAATCCTGCGAATTGGCCGAGGATGAAGGCTACGGCGAGAGATTTGGGTTCTGAAGTCAGCCGCCTGCGCGAGGAGACTCTGGGCCATGCTTCAAAACGAGTGAAGCCGTTCGGTTGATTGTCGCCATTGCAGGGAGGCCGGTCGGCACGTCAAGCTCTGCCCGCATTACGTAAGGATTGCCAGCCTGCCGTCGAGCCAATTGCCGCGACGAGGAATGGCGCAGTATTGATCAATTTCTTTTCTAGGATATAGAAACAATACTCTTGTCGACCCGAGAGATCGTGGAGACGCCGGTCAATGTCATGTCTATCTGCATCTCTTTGGCGAATATGTCGAGCATGTTCTCGACCCCGCTCTGTCCGTCAACGGCCAGGGCAAAGGCGGGAGAGCGACCAAGCATGACGCCCCTGGCGCCCAACGCCAGCATGCGCATAACATCCAGGCCCGAGCGGACGCCGGAATCGGCGAAGACGACGAGATCGCCTCCAACAGCATCGACAATTCCTGGCAGTGCTTTGACTGTCGATGGAACTCCATCAAGTTGGCGGCCACCATGGTTCGATACGACGATTCCGTCAGCCCCGAACTTCGTTGCGTCACGTGCATCTTCAGGATCCAAAATCCCCTTGACGATCATTGGTCCTTTCCAGAAGTCACGGATCCATTCAAGATCAGACCAGCCGATCGAAGGATCGAAGTTGCTGCCAAGCCAGCCAATATAGTCGCTCAGCCCTGTTGCTTTGCCCAGATAGCCCGAGATATTGCCGAGCGTGTGCGGACGCCCCATCAGCCCGACATCGAAAGCCCATGCCGGCTTCATAACGGCCTGCAGCAGGCGCTTCTGATGGGCGAATGGTCCGCTCATCCCAGAGCGCGCGTCGCGATAACGCGATCCCGGCACAGGCATGTCGACCGTAAAGACGAGATTTTGCACGCCTGCCGACTGGGCGCGTTCCAGCACATGCCGCATGAAGCCGCGATCCTTGAGCACATAGAGCTGAAACCAGATTGGTCGCGCGCTTTGCGATGCAACTTCTTCAATCGAACAGATAGAGACGGTCGACAGGATAAAAGGAATGCCCTTTTTCGCCGCAGCCTTGGCGGCTTGAACTTCTCCGCGGCGGCCCAGCATGCCAAGCAGCCCCACCGGCCCCAGTATTATTGGAAGCGCGGCGGGCTGGCCGAACCATTCGGTTGCCAGGCTCAATTCGGAAACATTTTTCAGGACGCGTTGCCTCAGAACTATGCTTCTTAGATCAGACCGATTGGCATTAAGCGTTTCTTCCTCATTGGCGCCGCCGTCGATATAATCGAATAGGAAGCGGGGCAATTTACGTCGCGCGGCTTCGCGATAGTCCGACGCGGACGAGACGATCATTTGACACTCCAAATTGTGCGGCGTGGAAACGACAAACTGGCGCCGGGCGCCCGACCCGAGGATTCACCGTAATCGGCGACGTCTGACACGCAAGCCAAAATCAGTCTGGACGAGTTGGCGATGAGGCCACCATTCCCGCTGGAGGGCCAAAAAGGGGAAGCGCCCTGGAAAATCTCGGCCGCCAAGAACCCTCACAGTCCGGCCAAGAGCCATCGGCACGGCGTTTGCGTGCCGGCTTTGCAATCGAATTGCCTCTGGAGCCTGTGATGCTGGATGTCGCGATCGTCGGTGGCGGGATTTGCGGGCTGGCGCTTGGGCGCGAACTCGCGGCGAATGGAACCTCCTTTGCCCTATTCGAGGCGCGCGAGAGGCTTGGCGGACGGGTTCTTTCCGTCCAAAACATGACAAGCGGGCTACGGCTCGATCTCGGTCCGAGCTGGTTCTGGCCGGAAACACAGGCCGCGGTCGTCCAGCTTGCTTCCGAACTCGGCCTCACGAGCTTCGACCAATATGATCCCGGCTCGGCGCTCTTGCTGGCCGATACCGAGGAACCGCCGGAAACGCGGACGACCTCGCGTCTTCATGCCGGAGCTCGGCGGTTCGAAGGCGGCATGGCGTCGCTGGTCGAGAGCCTCGCCGCCTTGCTTCCCGCAGACGCAATTCACTTGGGCTGCGTGCTCCGCGAGGCGCGGGATCGCGGAGACCATGTCGAGTTGCTGTTCGACATCAGCGGCGGGCGGTCGGCGGTGCACGCCCGCCGCGTCGTGCTTGCGACTCCTCCGCGTCTGCTTGCAGAAAATATGCGTTTCGAGCCCGCGCTGCCGATGGCGACCAATGCCGCGATGAGCGCCACGCCGACATGGATGGCGGCTCAGGCCAAGGCGGTTATCGGATTTGCGGGCGAACCCGCCTGGCGTGTGGCGAGCCATTCCGGCAACGCCTTCGTCGTTCATGATCAGGCCGTGCTTGGAGAAGTCTTCGACGCGTGCGACGCCTCTGGCGAAAAGGCGGCCCTTGGCGGATTCTTCGCGCTTTCCGCGGAATTGCGCGAGGCCTTCCGCAATGGTCTGCCCATGCTGGTCGCGAGCCAGTTCGTCCAGCTGTTTGGCAAGCAGCTCGAAGCCGGCGAATTGCACATGCAGGACTGGTCGAAGGAGGAATTTACCTGCGCCAAGGCGGACCTTGCGGCGCCAACCGCGCATCTGGACTATGGCTCATGGGCGCTGCGCCAACCGCTCTGGAGCGGCAGGCTGTTTCTTGGAGGAACAGAGACGGCGCGTGAAGGCGGCGGATATGTCGAAGGAGCGATCAACGCGGCTGCGCGCATCCTGAAGCAATTGTTCAAACAAGAAGGGGATTCCGTAATGACGAAAGCGCCTGATTTGGCTTCGCCCGCTCTCGTCAATCAGAAATCTCTCGAACTTTTTGCCGAATGGGTGAAATCGAGACAAGCGCCGACCTTCGCCAGCTATCGCCAGAGGCTCACCTATGCGCTCTTACACGGCCAGAAGGAGCAGTTGACCCAGCGCGCGATGCTGGGCGCCATGGAGGCGGTGTTCGCCGAAGCGCTGACCATGATTGAGGAGATGCCTTTCACCCATGACGGCGTGGCGGTGGAGCGAGGGCGCTCCGATCTGACGCCGAAAATCCAGGCGGGTTTCGAGGGCTTCATTCAGGAATTTCTGGACGCGGTCGTCGCCTTCAACCAGACGTCCTGCGCGCTCTCGAATTTCCCCGAAGAGCATCGTCTGGCGAAGGACTACATTTCGACAACGTTGCGCGACATTGGAGCCGCCTGGCGGGAGTTTTCGCTGGAGGCGAACAGGCTCTTGCTAGAAAAGCGTGCAGTGCCGACGATGACGGACTCGTGAGAGTATTTAGATCCCCTCGGGCGGACACGCTATTTCCCTGACCACCGCCGCCGCGAAAGCCTTGACGCCCACATTGATGCGCAATGGCTGCAATTTGGCTCCCTTGGTCCAGCATTGATAGGAAACAATGCCCCTATTGATGTGGAGCACCTTGTAATTCTCCCTGCCGCCAGTCGCGTAGCATTTTCCAGCTTGAATTTCGCCTTCCACCATAGGCATGGCAATTTCTCCGTTCCGCATCAGGCTATTCGAGCGCAAGTCTCATGCCGCGCTTTCGCAGGGGCCGAACAACTCACCACAAGCTCCGTGCGATGGTCTTGCGGCGTCTGTCAGGAATCGGACAGACACAACTGGGCCATTGCGCGGCATTGTCGTGCTTGAGACGCCCTGCGATCCCGCGCGCGCGTCGCCTTAGCTTCGCTGGCGGCGGCGATTTGGCCCACAACATGCTTCTATTGTCCAGGATCGGGAGCGGCGCCCTCGCGCAGCCTGCGTCGCCGCCTATGATTCCAGAGGGCGCCATCGGAGGAACCACAATCATGCCAGTAGATTTGAAAGGAAACTGGACCGACGCCGACATCGCCGCGTTGATCGGATCTGTTAACGACGATCGCGATTGGCGCCTGGAAGTCAGCGCAGTCGGCGTCGCCGATCTTTCAGATAAGACCGCGAACCCGACCGACGCTCTTTACGACGAGACTTTGCATTGTTTCCTTGAAACATGGATGGAGGGGACCGATTTCGTGGGCGCTTCCGCAGCGGGCGACAAGGGGCTTGTCGGTAAAATATCAAAGGCGTTGCGTGACAATTATCCGACCCTCAAGGGAAATAGGTTTGTCTACGTCAGTTTATGACGTGCAATGGGGCAGCCCTCTTGCCCGGCGATTTTGCTGGCGATTCCCGTCGCCGCTGCTTGCGGATGCAAGGATTAGAAAACATGGCTCGCGCGCAAACTGTCTACCTTAACAGCGGCGACATTCCCGCGCGCAAGGCTCTGCAAGCGGCGCTGGATCAGCTTGGATTCAAGCTCGTTCTGGACGATTCAGTTGAGCCCTTGAAGACCAAGGGCTATTTGTCTTGCACCCTGGACGGCGAAGATGCAGGCTTCGACCTGCGCTTTAAGAAGGCTGAAGAGGAGCTTTATCCCGGCATCAAATCCGAACTCGGAAGCCGCGACGTGGCGATGAGCTTGCGTTGGGCCGGAGACCCGCGCGAGGAGCTCGCTGCGCTTGCCGTTTGCGCCGCGCTGGTCGGGAAGTTCGGCGCGATCGCCCATGAGCCGGAGCAGGACAAATTGCTGAGTCTTGACCATCTGCTCGCCAGGGCGAGGAAAGCCGCCGCGTCCCTCTGAGCCTCCGGAGCGTGCCGGCGTGTTCGAATGGCGTCATTTTGTGAGAGATGAGCCACGCGGAGGCATCAAAATTGCTTGTTTGTGGTTCGCGAAGACGCAACCAAAGGTGAGTGGCTAGAAAGATGAAAGTGACATTCATCAGAAACACATCCGATGGCCGAAAAATCGAAGTCATCGGTCCCTATATTTGCGTAGCGGGCGAGCCCGTCGCGGACGGTCTCGTTGAGGTCGAAAGCCACCCAAATCGCAAAGCGATCCTGTCCAAGCTGCCTAACGCCACGCATATGGCGGGACCACTGGTCTTCACCTTCGAGGAAGCTTCTTCGGTGCGAGGCGCTTTGGCGGCTTCGATCGAGGCGGTTACCGATCCGGTCGAGATTTCAAAGCGCCTGCGCGACGCCCTGAACATACGCAACCGCAACGCAGGCATAGAATGAATCTTGGCGGACTTGGAAGTGGCAGGAGTTCCGGCACGCGCCCGTGATCCTATAATTCTCGGGAGAGACGGGCCAGAGTGGAGCTTTGTGGTAATAGATAGCCGAAGCTCCTCCTTACTTCGTTCGCGCCACCATGTCCGACGTCCAATTCACCGCCCGTTTCATCCAATCTCTGGATGCTGTTGACGCAGGGTCTTGGGACGCCTGCGCGAATCCAGTCGAGATTGACGATCGCAACGCCATTGGCGAACGCTACAATCCATTCATTTCACACGCATTCCTGCGCGCGCTAGAAACATCGAAATCTGTCGGCGCAGGAACGGGTTGGACTCCGCTTCATGTGTTGATCGAGGATTGCGAAGGGCGGCTTGTCGCGACTGCGCCCGCCTATATCAAAAGTCAGAGCCTGGGCGAATATGTATTCGACCAAGGTTGGGCGCAGGCTTACGCCAAGGCGGGAGGCCGATATTACCCGAAGATCCAGATAGCCGCGCCCTTTACGCCGGTGACTGGCCGTCGGTTGCTGGTCGCGCGCGACGCTCCGCATGGCGCGCGTGATGCGCTGATAGAGGCTCTGCGCGCATTGGGCCGCTCCGCCGGGGCCTCGTCCATTCACGTCACCTTCGCGGCGGCCGCGGATGTGAAGGCTCTCGACTCCGCAGGTTTCCTGTCCCGAACCGGCGAACAGTTCCACTTTATCAACGAAGGCTATCGCGATTTCGACGATTTCCTTAACGCATTGTCTTCGCGAAAGCGCAAGACAATCAGGCGCGAGCGCAAGGAGGCGTTAGGCGTAGACCTTTCTGTCGACCTATTGACTGGCGCGGATATCAAACCGCAACATTGGGATGCGTTCTTTGCATTCTATATGGATACTAGTTCGCGCAAATGGGGGCGTCCATATCTCACGCGTGCGTTTTTCGACGAAATCGGACGTGCGATGCCGGAGCGTATTTTGTTGATCATGGCGCGTCGAGAGGAGAACTACATTGCCGGGGCCATAAATTTCCTGGGAGACGACGCGATATACGGACGCAACTGGGGCGCGATCGAGCACCGCGCGTTTCTCCACTTCGAGATTTGCTATTATCAGGCGATTGAATTCGCCATTCGCCACGGCTACCAGCGGGTGGAAGCGGGCGCGCAGGGAGAACACAAGCTCGCGCGCGGCTACCGTCCCGTCGTCACCCATTCAGCGCATGAGTTTGCTGACCCGCGTTTGAGCGAGGCGGTCGCGGCCTTTCTCGAACGAGAGCATGTAGTAGTCGATTCAATGATTGGTGAATATGAGGCCTTCCTCCCGTTTCGTCATGGGTGAAGCCGGAGCGGACCCGTCAGGGGGCCGCGCGGCCGGAGTTGTGAAGCAATAAGCGTCTCCTCCAGCGGGCGCTGCCCCATCGTGTCGAATGAAACCGTTGAGAGACTTACGTGACTTAATGCGAAGTGCCGCTCTCATTCTTTAGCAACGCGTCTTGCTCATGTGGCGAAGGAGTTGACGGAGTACCCCCTTGACCGTGAATGAACTCGCGCACGGTTTGAACGATCACGTAAAGTCCGGGTATGAGAAAAATTCCGATTAGACTAGCGGCGATCATTCCGCCGAAGACGGAGGTGCCGACGGCCCGCTGCGTGGCGGCGCCCGCGCCCGTCGCTTTGACAAGCGGAACGAGACCCAGGATGAAGGCGAATGAGGTCATCATCACCGCGCGAAAGCGGAGACCCGCCGCGTCAACGGCGGCTTCCCGGATCGAGAGGCCCGCACGGCGTCGCTCCATCGCGAATTCGACGATGAGAATGGCGTTCTTCGCGGCAAGGGCGATCAATACGACAATGCCGATCTGCGCGAAGATATTGTTGTCGAGGCCCGTCAGTTTGAGCGCCACCATGGCGCCGAACAAGCCCACGGAGACTGAGAAAAGTACTGCGACCGGGATTGACCAGCTTTCATAAAGCGCGACGAGGAAGAGATAGGCGAACAGCACCGCGAGCGCGAGAATGCCGCCGGTCTGGCCCGAGGCCGATTTTTCCTGCAGCGCGGTGCCGGTCCATTCGAAACCAAAGCCCGGAGGCAGATTGGCCCGGGCGACATCTTCCATCGCCACGATAGCTTCGCCCGAAGAACGACCCGGCGCAGGACCGCCGTTCAAGGTGACCGAACGCAGATTGTTGTAGCGCACGATGGAAGCCGGGGCGCTGACGAATTCAATGTCGGCGACGGCGCGCAGCGGCACGAGGTCTCCGGCGGCGCTGCGTATCTGCACGCGGAAAATATCGTCGACATTCATGCGATTGGTCGCGTCCGCCTGCGCCTTGACCTGCCAGGTGCGGCCAAAGAGATTGAAGTCGTTGATATAGGCTCCGCCAAGAGCCGTCTGCAGCGCCGAGAAAATATCGGCGACCGGAACGCCAAGCGTTTGCGCCTTGTCGCGGTCGACCTTCACCAGGATCTGCGGAGTCGAGGCGCTGAATGTAGTGAAGACGTTTTTCAGGCGCGGATCTTGATTGGCCGCGATCATCAGGCCGCGCGCAACGGCGGCGATTTCATCTGGCTTGGCGCCGGCAAGGCTCTGTATCTGGAACTCGAATCCCGAGCCGGCGCCCAGTCCCATGATCGGCGGCAAATTGAAGGGAATGACGATTGCGCTGGCGATTTTCTGAAATGCCGCGCGAAGCTCCGCGATCGCCGCGAAGGCTGACATCAAGGGGTCTTTCCGCTCCGCGAAGGGCTTCAGATTGACGACGAAAAAGGCCTTGTTCGGCAACGCCAGATTGTCAAGGATGCTCTTGCCGGAAACAGAGAAGACGCTCGCCGTCCAGGGCTTTTGCAGGATGATCGATTCCACGTCCTCCAGCGCTGCGGTGGTTCTCGAAATCGAGGCTGCGTCGGGAAGCTGCACTTCGCCCATGAAGGCGCCCTGGTCCTCGTCGGGCAGGAAGCCTGTAGGCACGATCTTGGCCAGAACGCCGGCGCCCACAGCGAACAAAAGCACGATGCCCCCGGATAGCAGCGCACGACGCACGAGCGGGCGCACCCAGGCCGCATAGCGGTCGCGGCTGGCGTCGATGCCGTTCTGCAGCTTCGCCATCAGGCCAGTCGGCTTTGCTCGCCGCTTCAGGATAAGCGAACAAAGCGCAGGCGAAAGGCTCAAGGCGTTGACGGCCGAGATCAGCATCGCGAAACAGACGCTGACCGCGAATTGCTTGTAGAGCTGGCCGGTGATGCCCGGGATGAACGCTGTCGGCACGAAGACAGACAATAACACCAGCGTGATTGCGATGATGGGGCCGGTGATCTGCCCCATGGCTTTTTGCGTCGCCTCGGCGGGTGTCAGTTCGGGGTGATGTTCGAGCACGTGTTCGACGTTCTCAACGACAACGATGGCGTCGTCGACGACGATGCCGATGGCC
>Ga0181522_10001980_pt1 | contig 11932 bp, 9 predicted proteins | sample PEATcosm2014_Bin_27_FD_121103 | JGI IMG/M metagenome (GOLD analysis project Ga0181522, IMG submission 121103) | Peatland microbial communities from MTU Mesocosm Facility, Houghton, MI, USA - PEATcosm2014_Bin05_10_metaG | ecosystem: Environmental > Terrestrial > Soil > Wetlands > Peat | place...
GAGCGGTGATCGACCCTGATATCGAGCCCCGCAGCCTTATAGGCATCGTTGGTCAGAGATGCCAGGCGTTCGCGGATCGCCATCATTTCCCCCGCTCCTCCCAATCCGCGACGTAGCGACTCGTCGAAGGACAGTTGCAAACCTGTCTTCGAGGCCAGACCGTCCGGAGTGACCACGCGTGTGGTAGCGAGCAGATGCGCGTGAAAATTGCGCGGGTCGTTGTCCGGCCGTGGATTATGGACGGCGAGATCGATCGCAGACCCGTGACGATCGGCGAGTTCGCGCGAGAACCTGCGCGCCAAGTCCAATCGCTGCGACGATGTCAGCTCGTGAGGCAGGGATATCTGGTACTCCTGCGCCACGACTGAATTACGCCTCCTTTCCGCCACTTCGGCTGCATTCCAGAGCCGGGACCGCTCGCGCGCCCAGCCCGCCTCCCCTTCCTTTATGTGGCTTGGCAGGAAGATCTCGGTGTGCGTGACATCGTTACGGCGACTGTGGTTATGCAGCTTCCCGGTGCGCTCATCGCGAATACGTTCGCCGGCGCGGTAGGCAGCGGCGGCAGGCGCCGAACGACCAGAAGTGCGGGAAATGCGATACATCGCCAGGCGGAACATTGGCACGTTTCAGCACTCCACCTGGACGCGCCGCCAGTTTGTCGATGATGCCAATTTCAGGTATCCCGCCATATCCGGCAATTGCTCGAGCTCTGAGGGCATCAGCGCCGGTTCGACCGTATGATGATCGCTGACCTGCGTCGAACGACGCGCCCCGCGAACCATCAATGCGAACTCGAAGTCACGGCCTCGTGAGATCTGCCGTCGCACCACTTCGCGCTCCCCGATCAACCGCGATGCAAACAGGGAAGTACCCCCGTTTTCGCTGCCCGAGCAACGCAGAATCAGGGTATTTCCGCAGTTTTCTATGATTGTCTGGGCTTCGGCCGCACCGTAGGTCCCGGAGACCTGCGCAATTGATTGAAATCCCAGGATGCAGCGCCCACCAAATTTGCGCAGCCGCGCCAGGGCGTCCTTGAGTCCATCGATGGCCCCGAGCGCATCCAGCTCATCCACGACGAACCACAATCTTTGATCGCAATCCTCGGGCTGGCTCAGTGCTTCGACGATCGCGAGCCTGATCCACGCCGCAATAATGGAGCGCAATGCAGCGATCTGCCCAGCGCGATAGGGGATAAACAGCACGCCTCGCCCCTCACGAACCCATCGACGTACAGAAAAGGGGGCCGCGCGTTGGTGTCTGATGTGATCGACTGCGGCGATGGCTGACAACAACACCGATCGGATCGAGCCGAACATGCGTGCGTTCTCCGGATCGAGAAACGGCTGCGCCGGACTGTCGACCACCAGTGATCGAAGCTCGTCATTCGGCGCCACGGCCAACAGCCGCCAAAGCTCGGAGAGTTCGGTGTGTCCCGCTCGATGACAGCGCTTGATGACGGCCGCGAAGAAAGTGCGCGCATAGGCTCGCCACTCGCGCGTTGAGGCGTCATCGCTGTTGGGAATCAGCGCGCTCGCAAGCTGTTCGATGTCATAGGCACTACGAATTTCCTCGTACGGAGACCACTGCACAGAGCCTGCTTCGAAGGGGTTGAGCACCACGTCGGCGCGATGCCGGCGGTAGAGCCGCGCGAGATAACCGCCGTCCGGATCGCTGACGATGGCACGATCGCCACGCTGCAGCGCCGCTGCGAGCAGCGTCCGGATTGCCGTGGATTTCCCGGTGCCCGTGGTTCCGATAAGTTTGAAATGCTTCGTCTCGTCCAGACGCGCCAGCCCGACTCCGGCAAGCGCGAGTCGGGTATCTGGCAACCACGAGCGACGGAGCCTGCGGAGCCATCTGCCCGGCGGCTTACGCTCTATACGCGCACCGCGACGATGCCAGTCACGTCCCATCAGTAGCCTTTGACCACAAGGTAGTCGGATTCGTCCCCGTAGACCGGGGCCTTTCGGTCAATCCGTACACACCATCGCTGCGCGCTACCGCAGCGGCGCAGATCGATGAGCCCGCCGCTGTGCTGAAGTGTTGCGACTTGCGCGGCCAGCTGATCGCGCTTCGATCGCAAAGCATTTATTTCGCTGGATGTCGGTAACAGCCACCACGCCGCCCCAGCCGTCATTGCCCCGGACAGGATTGCGGTTACCAGCGTGGAGAGCAGAAATCTCAGCCGCGCATGCCGCTCCAGTGCACGCAAGGTCTGCACGGCGCGCTCACTCTCATGCACAACCGCACCGAGTTCATCGATGAGCGTCTGCCGGATCTCCGCGCGCACGATGCCATCCAGCCCACGTGTATGCTCCCTGAGTTCCTGCAGGCCGGTGGCGAGGTGTTGCTGCTGCGTCTGGGCGGTTTCCAGCAGCAGGCCGCATTTCATGGTGGTCTCATCGAGCGGTGCGGCGGCGTTCATGGCGATGGCTCAGCAGCCCGATCCCCGGCGGAGGGGGACTTCGCGGTTCGCTTGCGCGGACTGGCAGCGCGCTTGCGTGGAGCGCGCACCGGTGCTGCGGTAAGCGGTGGTGCGGGTACCGCGGCGGGCACGGCCGCGGCCATTCGAGGCGCCGGCGCGGCAACGAATGCGGGCGTCGGTGCGCTACTGGCATCAACCGCTCGTTGTGGGCGCAGAGTGACGCGACGCCAGCTCCCGCGCGAAGCAAATTTCAGGTAGCCGGCAAGATCCGGCAGCTGCTCGATCTCCGAGTCCATGACGGCAGGCTCGATGCTGAGGTGTTCGCCGCGCGTTACAGAGCCGAACAGTTCATCCGCGCGGCAGCTTCGCGACTGTGTGGTGCGCAGAACCTCGCGCTGACCGATCAGTGTCGATGCAAATCGCGAGGTGCCGCCGCCCTCACTGGCCGAGCAGCGAAGAATTAGAGTGTTGCTGCAATTCTCGATGATGGTATGGGCGGCCCCGGCGCCATAGGTACTGGCTACTTGCGCGACCGATTGGAATCCCAGGACGCAGCGGCCGCCAAATTTCCGCACGCGCGCCAGCGCGTCCTTGAGTCCGTCGATCTGTCCCAGGGCATCGAGTTCATCGATGACAAACCAGAGCCGCTGATCGCCCTCAGTGCCGGCCATGGCCTCGAACATCGCCAGCCGCATCCAGGCAGATACGGTCGTGCGCAGCGCTGCGATCTGGCTGGCGCGGTACGGGATGAACAGCACCCCACCGCGCTCGGGCGGCGTTCGCGCGACCCACTCGCGGATCGAAAACGGCGCGCCCTGCTGATGAGCGACGTGTTCAAGCGAGCCGACGGCCGAACTGGCGACCGAACGGATCGAATCGAACATGCGGAGATTGTGCTCCTCGAGAAACGGCTGTGCGGGGGTGCCTCCGACGAGAGTCCGCAACTCATTGATCGGTGCCATTGCCACCAGGCGATACAGTTCTCCGACATCACGAACGCCTGCGGCGTGGGCCTGGCGTATCATCGCCGTCAGCAACGTACGGCCGTACCCGTGCCAGGCACGGTCGCCCGATTCCGGATCCGGCAGCAGCGATCGGGAAAGCTGCTCCACATCGTAGGGCCGCTGAATCTCGCCGAAGAGATCCCACTTGACCGAGCGCTGATCGAAGGGATTGAGGATCACATCGCCGCGCGGCGCATCGTAGAACCGCCGAAGATACCCCCCATCAGGATCTGCGATCACGGCGCGATCGCCCCGCTGCAATCCGGCGCTCAGCAATTCACAGATCGCCGTGCTCTTGCCGGTGCCGGTGGTGCCGATGATCTTGAAATGCTTGGTCTCATCGGCTTGGGGGACCGCGTGGCCGGCAAGCGATGGCGCTGCGCCGCGTGCCAGGATCTGCACGCCTTCAGCTCTGGGGGTCCCTGCACCGTGAGTGATCAGCGCGCCTCGCTGGTGTTGAGAACCGGAAGCTGAAGGCCCTGAGGCAAGCCGGCCCGCGAAATAGCCCACCGTGGCACTGACGGTACCGCCAATCACCACCGCAGCGGCCGTCGAGGTTGGGCCGAATAGCGCGATTCCAATCCCCACGACTGCTGTCAGGGGCGCCGCCACCAACGGGGAGATCAGCATTTGCCGCAGCGAGGAGCGTGCACGCACCATTCCTGCCAGCATGGGTCCCTGCACCGCCGCGAATGCGATGCCCAATCCAGACCACCCATTTAGCAGCGCCTGCGCGCCTATCAACGAAGACATCGCAGCGCGTCTTCAGCACGCGGCTGCCCGGCCACCGCGCTTCAATCCTGGCTCGTACCAGATTTCGTCGATGAAGCGTTGTTGCCGCCGGCAGGCGAATTGAATGACCACATCTACAACAAGGTGCAGCAGCGATCTGATGTCCTGGCGCGGCAACTCGCGTCCCGCGGGGCTCTGCTTGACCAGGAGCACGAGCTGCTCGAAGGCGAGCGCGGCACTCGAGGCATGCACGCTCGTAATTGAGCCCGGATGACCTGAGTTAACGTTGCGCAAGTAATCGAATGCCTCCTCGGAACGCAATTCCGCCAGCAGAATGCGATCGGGCTTCATGCGCAGGCATGCTTCCATCAGCTGTTTGGGCGTTACCCGGGACAGTCCCTGATCGTCTTTGGAGTAGAACAGGCGCACGTGGTTGGGGTGACGATCGAGCACCAGTTCGGGAGAATCCTCGATGGTGATCAACCGTTCGTCGCTCGGGATTTCCCGAATCAGCGCCTTGGTCCATGTGGTCTTGCCGGAACCGGTGGGCCCGGAGACCAGGATGTTCTTGCGCGCGATCACTGCGAGGCGCATGAACGCCTCATAGTCGCCAGCTGCGAGCAATTCGCGCAGTTTCGGCTCAATTGGGTCGGCTGATGCACCGGAGCGCCGCGTCTGGTCAAAGATGCCCCGTGTCGCCAGTTCAGCGATAGACCAGTGCCTGCAGGAGGGACGCCGGATTGTGATGGACACCGTACCGGAGCTGGTGGCTGGGGGCAGCACGACCTGCACGCGCTCGCCAGCCGGCAAGGTCGCCGACAACAACGGTGAGGCCGAATCGATCCGCTGACCGGAAAAGTTGGCGACCAGTTTCGCAAATCGCAGGCACCAATCGAAACTCAGTTCCGGCACGCATGCCCGCGTCCAGCCCTCGTGCGTTTCGATAAACACCTCGGCGGGCCGGTTCACACACAGCTCGGTGACCTCCGGAGCCTCGAGAAACGATTGCAACGGTCTTAGCGTCAGGCCCAAGGTCGAAATTTCGACCTTTGCCAAAGCGAGCCGCTCAGGGCTGCCGGGGTGCACGTCGCAGCTCATAGACACTTGTGAAGTCGAGATCGCGCGCGACCAGGATCTGGATGCGGTCGCCGTTTTCCTTGCGTACGGTCGGTGGGATGCTGAGTGTGTTCTTGAGTACCTCGGTGGTCACGTCCTGGGCAGCCGACGGGTTGTAGATGATGGCTCCCCCACTTCGACTCGAGGACTGCACGGCAGCCTGTACGGCGCCATCGACCGCCGAGACCAGCAGCGCTGCCCCGAATCGTTCCCAGAAATGCCGATCGACTGAGCCGGACAGGCCTGATCGACCCAGCTCATCGGTACCCGGCGAGTCCAGCGGCACGATGACGCCTGCGGGCGTGCGAGCCTCTGTCCACAACACGAACACCCTGGCGGTGCCCTGCTGTACCTGCCCGCGAGTTTCCCCAACAAGCTTGGTGCCGCGCTCGAGCAGCACCACGCGACCATCGACGCCAAATGTATCCGTGGCCGTCACGCAGGTGGTCATTCCGGGTAACGTCGAATCGATTGCCGTCTCGAGCGTGCAATCGATGAAGGCGCCCTTGGGCAGCACCATGCGTTGGGTGCGAAGTAGCCGTGCCGGCGCGGTGCTGCCGAAGTCTGCGTGCGGAAGCGACACGGCGGCACCGTTGGCCGGCGCCAGCGCAGCCGCGGTGCCCGTTGCGACTGCGACGCCTGCCAGCTCTTCGCGTGCCATCGCGGGTGCTTCATCGCCACCTGCCGCCGTATCGTTGCGTGCGAAGGCATTGCCAGACAGTCGCCGCTCAAGCGCCGATACATGCGTCACAGGCGCGGGAGCCACACCCGCCGCAATGGGCGCGCTATTGCCCGGCCGCACCGACTCGAGCGGCAGATCCGAGTCAGTGCCTGGAGGTTCGAGCGAAGCGATGGGGACCATGGTGGCAGCGGCGGCGGGAGTCACGGGGCCCAGGGAGGGCAGCGTCATTTCCGACTGCGCTCGATTGGCAGCGGCTGCCTGCGCCTTCTGCCGCGCTTGCGACTGCCGCTGGGACACATGCGCGTAGTACCCGACAAGCACGATCGCTCCCATCGCCAGCATGAGTCCCAATGCCAGGAGGTTGCTGAGCCGCGAGTGCAATGAAGTAGCGGAGTGCACCGCAGGTAGACCGCGCTCGCCGGTCGGAGCCTCGGTGGATTCCGGCCTCAAGGCACTGACCCACGCGTCGCGCGCTCGACGTCGGGCGCCACGGTGCCCGACGGCAGGTCGCGGCTGGTGCCAGCGAAACCCCGATTTACGATGCAGCCTCGAAGCTTTCCGCGCCTGAGTATGAATCGGCTCGCCACGCGATGGATAATCACTTCACCCGCTTGCACATTGAAATTCAGCAGCGACTCGCTTCCATCCTCGTTCTGCACGAATGCCGCCGGTAATTCGTTGCGCGGGCTGAAGCGCAGGTGGGTATGCACACCGTCATCAAAGGCCGCGATCGGCTGCAGCGTTGCGCTGCCGCAATACCAGTAGTCGCGATTGGCAGGGACGTCGCTGATCGGCGCCTCCAGTGCATGCGCCGCGACGTCCTCGGCGGGTGCCACCGGGGCATAGAGGAATCGCAGGCTGTAGACCAGATCCGGGTCGTGCGGATCCGGCCTCGCTGTCGAGCTCACCTCGTATTCGAAGTGATAGCTGCGACGCGTCGTCAGGACAGTGAGGTTGGTCCGGACACGCGGTGCCCGCGGCTTGAGGAAGAGATGATTTGCCTGTGAGGCAAAGGAGATTCCCTCCACATCCCCGGTCCCGAGTCCCACGAACGATTCGCCTGGCTCGAATTCGAGATCGACCTGATAGCCGACATATCCGCGCAATCGATAGACCTGTCCGGCATCGTAGCCCGCCACTCGCAGTCGACCGTCCTGATGTGACGGAGCGCCGCCTCCTGACTCCTGCGCCATGAGCGGCCGCGGTCCGGACGCCAGCAGCGTAACGGCCAACAGCATTGCCCCGCGTCCTATCATGGATTCTTCTCACCGGCGGCGCTCACTTCGGGCTCCGCATTGAACTCGACCACCTTGAAGCCAACCGGGTTCCAGCTTCGAACACGCGCATCGCTCGAAGGCGAGGTGTATGCGTACTGGATCGTGGCAATCCATGGCATGACGCGCGGCGGTGCGCCCGCCGCCGGCAGCTCGGCCTTCAGGTATCGCACCTGTGCGAGATCCGAGACGCCATTCGAGCGTCGCAGGAAGCTCACGGCCTGCACCTGCGCCCGAACCAGGCTGCCATCCCGATGCAGATTCAATGGTGACTTCGGATTCGAGGGCTGCCACAACGCATACCAGACTTGATTGCGTGCCGCGGTGTGGAAGGCGCCACACTCCTCGTAGTCGCTTTCGGCGGTGACGTAGTTGAAGCGCTCACATGTCGTTACGTAATGAGTCAGGAAGTAGCGGCTGACGGTCTCGTCCATGCCGTTGCCGGCGACATAGGCCGGCACGACATCAACCACGCCGGTGCTGTTATCCACTCGGATCACGAAGGGATCGACACGCCTGAGCGGCATCAGGCACAGCAGTGCCGCCGCGCAACTGACCGCGCAAGTCCAGCCGGCAACTGCCACGCGCCATGCGCATCGCTCGCTGCGCCTGGTCGCGGCGATGCGGTCCAGGTTCCAGCGCGAGGATTCCTCGAAGTACCCATCGACAGCCGGCAGTAAGCTTTGGGCGCTCATGGCACGCGGGCCTTCGTCGATGGCGCAGGTGTGGGCCCTGAGGCGCGCGTCGCGGGTATTGAAACATCCGGTCCGTTGATAGGCCGCAACGGGCCACTGCAACGCACCTCGTGTGAGGAGCACCCCGACAAAGTCGCGATCAGTGTCCAGCGGATGATCCAATTCATGGCTGATTCCTCAAGCTTCACGCGACGATCCCGCCGAGCCTGACGACCTCGACGAGCCCGACGAGCCCGAGGAGCTTGAGGAGGTCGGCATCTCCTCCGATCGCGTTTTGGGCGGTGCAAGCGGCTGGTCACGTCCCAGGAAGGTCTTGACGACGAACTTGCCGCCCTTCCACCCGTGCACTCTGCCGGCTCTGAGCGTCGTGGCCAGCGATCGGCTGATCGCACCGAAACTTGTCAATGCCAGCCCGCCGGCAAGCCCGGACGCTATGGGCATGATCTGGCGCATAAGCAGGAACACGAGCGCCGAGACCAGCATCATATCCAGGGCATCTACGGTCAAAAGAGCCTTGCCCCGCGCGGCGGTCTGCGCGGCATAGCTCGCGACGACGTGCAGCAGCAGCGCAGCCACCAGAACGGTGAGAATGGAGATCAGCGCGTAAGTGGCCAATTGAGTGATCCACGCTTCGAAGAAACGCCGCGTGCTGTCGAACAGCAGCATGACGATGAATAGCGGGCCTATGGCAAGCAACACAGCGGATGCAATGTGTGACAGGGCGATCAGAAACATCGCGTATACGCAGAGCAACCCGGTCAGCAGCCAGACGACTCCGCCAGCAATAGAGAAACCGACGTGGTTGTTCCATACCGTGCCCTCCTTCCACAGTTGCGCGGCAACGGTGCCGCCCTGCAGCCAGATGGCATCGATCGTGCCGACCGGATCACCGGCGCCCACGATCGCTGCGGTCAACTCTGCCGGGGCGTCGTAGAATGAATCGACGATGACGCTGTTGTAGAGCCATAGCCGCAGCGACACACCCAGCACGACGACGAGCAGCACGATTCGCCGCAAGCCGTCGGTTACGGGCTGCTCGATTCGACCGGTCAGTTGCAGGTAACCCCAGACCATCACGTACACCGTCGCCATCGTTACGATCGCCGGTTCCAGTGCCGCCGACACGCGCGCTGTGTTGTCGCCGATGTAGCCGGCAAGCGTCTGGTTGAGCCACGACCAGAATGTCTGGAAGAATCCCATGCGAAGCCTCTGCTCCGGACTACTGCGGTGTGGGTTCGAAGCGCGTCGCAAAATCGCCCTGGGCGGCGATGACCTGCTCGCGCGCACGCTGCTGCGTCGCCCAGTCCTGCGCCACGGCCGTCTGATACAGCACCTGCAGCTTGGTCTGCTCGTTCTGGAGCATCCCCTGCTCCGCGCCGATGCGTGCCTGCAGATCAAGGATGCCCTTCTGATCCCTGGCCGACGGAATCGCATCGATAAGCTGCTGGACCGAGGCGAATCGCCCGCTGGCATTGCCGAGCGCGTCCTGCGAGAGAGCCTGGAGCAGTGCCACCGATTGTCGGGCAGCGGCAATGTGCGCGCGCTCATCGGGTGAGAGGGCGGCCAGTTGCTGCGGCGTGAGAACGGCATTTGCCTGCAGGCTTGCCTGAAAGTCAGTCGAAAGCGCGCCATAGCCACCGTTGCCGTTCAGAACCGCGCTCAACTGCGACCATTGCGCTGGCAGGTAATTGCGCACGGTCCCGCTCAGCAGCAACTGCATGCCGCGATTGCCCGTCATGGCCTGATACTGCGCCTCCACCTGCGCCAGTTGTGCCCGGGCTGCGGCCAGCTGCTGCGTGAGCGTTTGGGCCTGACTGATGAGATGCGCCACGGACGTGGCATCGATGACGGCGAACTGTGCCTGCGCGGCCGGAACTTCGGCGAATGCCGCAGCCACACCCAGGCTCAACCAAAAGCGGACTTTCAAGTACATGCGGCCTCCTTTCCGGAAAGGTGCGATGAAGAAGTGATAACCCCGTGCTCGCGCAGAAATCGCGGCAACCAGTCAACCGGGTCCGTACTGCTGCCGGCGATGATCTGGTGCATGCGCTCGACTTGCTGCGCGCGGCCGGAAATAACCTGCAATTCCGCCTCGAAGCCCTTCAGGTCGAGTTGGCAGACGATGCTGTGATGGCCCTGCTTGACCAGGAAGCTGCGCGAGCCGGGCTCCAGTTGTTCGCGCACGAGCCGGAATTCGCGTTCGGTGAGTCCAAAGCCGCCGATGTACTCCTCGGCGCTTGCATCGGCGTTCGGGAAAAATATTTTTGTCGGCGTCTGCTCGATGATCGTGCGGCTGATGCGGCTGTCGAGCACATCGCTGGCACTTTGCGTCGCCAGGCACATCACACCATTGAGTTTGCGCCAGGTCTTGGGCCCGTCCTTGGCGAAGTTCTCGAATGCTGGATCGCCGAGCAGACGCCAGAACTCATCCATCCAGCATACGAGTCTGCGGCCATCGAGCAGTTCGCGCACCAGGTGAAAGAGATAGAGCGTGACCGGTGCGCGAGTCAGCTCGTGCTCGAGAAATTCGGTGACGTCGAAGCCGATGGTCGGCCGCTGCGTCAGTCGCGGGACGATGGAGTCCTCGGCGTTATCGAACGCCCACGAATAGTCTCCGCGCTGACTGGCGCACCAGGGAATCAGGCGAGCATGTAGGCCTTCGGGGTCGGTGGGATCCAGAAACTCGATCAGACGCGACAGGCGCCGGGCCGAAGGCTCGAGCGCCAGCGTGCCATGCAGCGCTTGCTCAAGGTCCGATTGCTGGCGCGCGGACAGGACGCCTCCGCGGGGTCGAATGAGCGTACAGAGCCAGAGCTTAAGGAACTCGAGGTGCCGTGCGCCGCAGGGAAGTTGCAGGGGATTGAAACCCGTGGGCGTGCCGTGCCGCAGCGGCAGATACTCGCCGTGCAGAGCGCGCACCAGTATCTCGAGCCCCCGGTCCTTGTCGAAGATCACCTGCGTGGCGCCGTGACGCTCGAGCATCGCGACCAGGAAGCCAATGAAAACTGTCTTGCCCGATCCAGTGGGCCCGCAAATGAAAGTGTGCCCTGTGTCCTTGCGACTACCGCCGTCCGGATCGCGCGGATCGCTCGCGTGCAACGAAAAATGGTATGGCGAGTGTGCGCTGGTCATGAGTACCGTCAGCGCCTCGCCCCAATGATTGCCCTGAGCCCGACCGCATGGAAAATTGTGGAAGGCGGCCATGGCGGCGAAGTTGCGCGAAGTGATTGGCGCCTTGCGCGGGCGCATCGGAAAATTGCCCGGCAGCTGCGCCCAGTAGGCGGCCTCCAGCGCCAGGTCTTCGCGCGCAACCGTCATGCCTGTGTCGGCGAGCAGGCTGCGGGCCTGGGCAACGGCACTGTGCAGGGAATTCACACGCGGCGCGGTGTCGCGGCCGTCGTCCTGCAGGAGCTCGGTGAGAACCTGCAGGGAGAAGTGATGCTCGCCCATGACGAACTCATTGCTGGTGAGGGCATCGAGCGCCTCGCGCAATTCCTCCGCCTGAGTGATGCCGAAATCGCCGGCATTCGCCATTCGGTGGATCTGACGCTGCAACAATCCCTGGCTGGTCGCCTTGGAAAGAAAAGCGAATGATTGGCTGAGCACGAAAGCAAACGGTGCGGACAGCAGGCGGTTGTACATGCCGACGAAATTCGGCGTCGGGTACTCCTTGATGCCGAGCATCGCTCCCGCCCTGGTCGCACTTGGCGTGCGGTACTCGATGACCTCGGTGCCAAAGAACAGGCGCGAAGTTGGCAGCACCTCGTTCACCGGGCCCCGAGTGAGCGGCACTTGCTGCCATTCGCCGTTGACCAGCAGCCCCAGGAATTCCAGCAATGCCGAGTAGCGCCTGCCGGCGCTGCGATAGCTGCCCAGTTGCTGCGGCTCGTAGCGTGCCAGCGAGGCGCCGATAATATCCGCGAGCCGGGCGCAGGCCTCCAGTGAGGCAACAGTATCTTCCGGGGCTCGCGCGGCACCGCCGCGATTCAAGGCCCGTGCAAGCA
>Ga0181522_10001982_pt1 | contig 11923 bp, 9 predicted proteins | sample PEATcosm2014_Bin_27_FD_121103 | JGI IMG/M metagenome (GOLD analysis project Ga0181522, IMG submission 121103) | Peatland microbial communities from MTU Mesocosm Facility, Houghton, MI, USA - PEATcosm2014_Bin05_10_metaG | ecosystem: Environmental > Terrestrial > Soil > Wetlands > Peat | place...
CATCGGGTCGTAGTTGAGGACCGGCGACAGCCACCTTTCGGCCTCTGCGATGGTCCAGCCTTTGCGCTTGGCGTAATCTTCAACTTGATCGCGTTCGATACGGCCGACGCCGAAATAATAGCTTTCGGGATGGCTGAAATAACAGCCGCAGACGGAGGCGCCCGGCCACATGGCGAAGCTCTCCGTTAGACGCACGCCGGTCTGCCGCTCGCCGTCCAGAAGCGCAAACAACGTTGCCTTCTCGGTGTGATCGGGCTGCGCCGGATAGCCCGGCGCGGGGCGGATGCCACGATATTTTTCCGCGATCAGCTCGGCGCTGCCCAAAGCCTCATCCGCCGCGTAGCCCCAAAATTCCCGGCGCACGCGCTGATGCAGCCGTTCAGCGAGCGCTTCGGCGAGCCGATCGGCGAGGGCCTTGGCCATAATGGCGGAGTAGTCGTCGTGGGCGCGTTTGAACCGCTCGGCAATCGCGTCTTCGCCGACGCCGGCGGTGACGATAAAGGCGCCGACATAGTCGGCGAGCCCGCTCGCCCGCGGCGCCACGAAGTCGGCAAGCGCCACGTTGGCGCGGCCCTCGCGGCGCGGCAGCTGCTGGCGCAAGGTGTGCAACGTCGCGATCGGTGTTCTGCGCGCCTCGTCGGCGAAAACGAGGATGTCATCGCCTTCGCTGTTTGCCGGCCACAAACCGAGTACGGCGCGCGCTTTGAACCAGCGCTCGTCGGCGATCTGCCGCAACATCGCCTGCGCGTCGGCGAACAGCGCGCGCGCCGCTTCGCCGACCTGCGGGTCGGAAAGGATCGCCGGATACTTGCCGCTGAGTTCCCAGGTGGCAAAGAACGGCGTCCAGTCGATGAAGTCGATCAGTTCGGCGAGCGGGACATCGGTGAGCTGCTGGGCGCCAAACCGATGCGGCACCGGCGGCCGGTAGCTTCCTGACCAGTTGAGATGCAGCGCGTTCAAACGCGCGTCGATGAGCGGGAGGCGTTGTTTGTTCTCCTCGCCGCGCGCATGCGCGGCGGCGATGCGGGCGTATTCGGCGCGCACCTCGTTGACGGTATTCGTCCGTGTTGCGGGCGAGAGCAGCGAGGATACGACGCCGACTGCGCGGCTGGCATCGGTGACATAGACGGTCTGGCCGCGCCGGTAATTGGGATGGATCTTTACCGCGGTATGCACGCGGCTGGTGGTCGCCCCGCCGATGAGCAGCGGAATGTCCAAACCCTGCCGCTCCATCTCGGCAGCGACATTGCACATCTCATCGAGCGACGGCGTGATCAGGCCGGAAAGGCCGATAATGTCCGCCCGCGCGTCAGCCGCGGCTTGCAGGATTTTTTCCGCCGGCACCATGACGCCGAGATCGATCACGTCATAGTTGTTGCAGGCGAGCACGACGCCGACGATGTTCTTGCCGATATCATGGACGTCGCCCTTAACGGTGGCGAGCACGATCTTCCCGTTCGAGGACGCATGCGTGCGTCCGTCGTGTTGCTGTTCCATATACGGCAGCAGATGCGCAACCGCCTGCTTCATCACCCGGGCCGACTTCACCACCTGCGGCAGAAACATGCGGCCGGAGCCGAACAGATCGCCGACCACATTCATGCCGTCCATCAGCGGGCCTTCGATCACGGCAAGCGGCCGCGGCGCTTTGAGGCGCGCTCCCTCGACATCGGCGGCGATGAAATCGGTCAGGCCGTGCACGAGCGCATGCGTCAGACGCCTTTCCACCGGCCATTCGCGCCAGGTTAGATCGGCCTCGCGTTTTTCCTTGCCCTGACCGCGATGTCGCTGGGCGAGCGCTAGCAGCCGCTCGGCCGCGTCGGCGCGCCGGTTGAGCACCACGTCCTCGCAGGCCGCGCGCAATTCGGGATCGAGATCGTCATAGACCGCGATCTGTCCGGCGTTGACAATGCCCATATCCATCCCGGCAGCGATGGCGTGGGTGAGAAACACCGCGTGCATCGCCTCGCGCACCAGTTCGTTGCCGCGGAACGCGAACGACAAGTTCGAAACGCCGCCGGAAACATGCGTGTGCGGCAGGTTCGCTCGGATCCAGCGCGCCGCCTCGATGAAGGCGACCGCATAGCCGTTATGCTCTTCGAGGCCGGTCGCGACCGCAAAGATGTTGGGATCGAAGATGATGTCCTGCGGCGGAAAGCCGACGCGATTAACCAGAATGTCGTAGGCGCGCGCGGCGATCGACGTCTTGCGCTCAAGCGTATCGGCTTGACCGGCTTCGTCGAAGGCCATGACCACGACGGCGGCGCCGTAGCGACGCACCAGGGCGGCATGATGCACGAACGCTTCCTCGCCTTCCTTCAGCGAGATCGAATTGACGACCGCTTTGCCCTGGACGCATTTCAGTCCGGCTTCGATCACCGAGAATTTCGAAGAATCGACCATGATCGGCACGCGGGCGATGTCGGGCTCGGCGGCGATGAGATTGAGAAACGTCGTCATCGCCTTCTCGGAGTCGAGCAGGCCTTCGTCCATGTTGACGTCGAGGATTTGCGCGCCGTTCTCAACCTGATCGCGCGCTACGGCGAGCGCGGCCGTGTAATCGCCGCTGGTGATCAGCTTGCGAAAGCGCGCCGAACCGGTGACGTTGGTGCGCTCGCCGACATTGACGAACGGGATCGCCGGCGTGAGCGTGAAGGCCTCCAAGCCCGAGAGTCGAAGCCGCGGCGCGACGCTCGGGATCTGGCGGGGCTTCTTGCCGGCGACCGCGGCGGCAATGGCGCGAATGTGGCCCGGCGTGGTGCCGCAACAGCCGCCGACGATGTTGACAATGCCGGCGTCGGCGAATTCGCCGATTTGCTCCGCCATGGACTTGGGGCTTTCGTCATAATGGCCGAATTCGTTAGGCAGACCGGCATTAGGATAGACGCAAATCAGCGTGTCGGCGACGCGCGCCAGTTCGGCGATATGCGCACGCATCTGCTTGGCGCCCAGCGCGCAATTAAGCCCGATCGACAACGGTGCGGCGTGCGCGACCGAATTCCAGAACGCCTCCGGCGTTTGACCCGAGAGAAGCCGCCCGGAACGGTCGGTGATGGTGCCGGAAATCATGATCGGCAGCTGCACGCCGTATTCGTGCATAACCTCCATGCAAGCGAAGATCGCCGCCTTGGCGTTGAGCGTGTCGAAGATCGTCTCGATCAACAGCGCATCGACGCCGCCGTCGATCAGCCCGCGCACCTGTTCCGCGTAGGCGACGCGCAGCTCGTCGAAGGTGACGGCGCGGAAGCTCGGATTGAGAACATCCGGCGAGATCGAGGCGGTGCGGTTGGTCGGGCCGATGGCGCCGGCGACAAAGCGCGGCCGGGCGTCCTCGTCTTGCGCCACCTGCGCCGCCGCCCGCGCCAGGCGCGCGCCTTCGAGGTTTAGTTCGTAAACGATCTCCGTCATGCCGTAATCGGCCTGCGCGATGCGGGTCGAGGAGAAGGTGTTGGTCGAGACGATATCGGCGCCGGCGCGGAAATAGGCGAGATGGATGGCTTGCACGGCCTGCGGCCGGCTGAGGTTAAGGAGGTCGTTGTTACCGCGCACCTCGCGGTTCCAGGCATCGAAGCGGGCGCCGCGATAGCCGCGCTCGTCGAGGCCGAGCGCTTGGATCATCGTCCCCATGGCGCCGTCGAGCACGAGAATGCGCTCGGCGGCGAGCTTGCGCAGGGGATTCTCTTTGGCCGATCCGGCTAATTCTTGCATTGATTTACGCTTGCTCCGTTTCGGCGGGGCTTGGTGTCGGTGCGGCAGGTACCTGCGCCGGCCGGATGCCCAACAGGTGGCAGATCGCGAAGACCAGATCGGCACGGTTCATCGAGTAGAAGTGGAAGTCGGTGATGCCGCGGTCGACGAGATCGATCACCTGCTCGGCGGCAACGGCGGCGGCGATCAGCTTGCGGGTGGCCGGGTCGTCGTCAAGGCCGTCGAAGCGGTGCGCGAGCCAGGCCGGCACCGACGCGCCGGCGCGCGCCGCGAAATTTTTCACTTGCTTGAAGTTCTGCACCGGCAGGATGCCGGGCACGATCGGGATATCGATACCGCGGGCGCGCACGCGGTCGAGGTAGCGGAAGAAAACGCTGTTTTCGAAGAAGAACTGGGTAATGGCGCGGCTGGCGCCGGCATCGACCTTGGCTTTGAGCATATCAATGTCGGCGGCGACGTTTGCGCTTTCCGGATGTTTCTCCGGATAGGCCGATACCGACACCTCGATGTCGGCCATGCGCTTGATGCCGCCGACCAGATCGGCGGCGTTGCGATAACCGCCCGGATGCGGCGCGTAGCTTTCGCCGACGCCGCCCGGCGGATCGCCGCGCAACGCCACGATATGACGCACGCCGGCTTGGGCGTAAGCGTCGATCACCGCGTCGACTTCCGCCCGGGTCGCGGCAATACAGGTCAGGTGCGCCGCCGGGGTCAGCATGGTGTCGGCGAGAATGCGTTTGACGGTCGCGTGCGTGCGCTCACGCGTGGAGCCGCCGGCCCCATAGGTGACGGAGACGAAATTCGGTTGCAGCGGCGCGAGCCGCGCGATCGCCTCCCACAGCGTCTGCTCCATCTCCGCCGTTTTCGGCGGAAAGAACTCGAAGGAGACGCGGATGCCGGGTGCGGCGTCGGTTGCCGTGAAGCGACTTGGGCGGATCATCGTTGTCATTTACGCGACCTCACGGGTTGCCGGGGCGGCCATCAGCACGCGGGGATCGCGCGCCAGCCACAGCGACACCGCGATCTTGCCTTCCGGGTCCGGCGGCAAGGTTTGCTGCCGCACGAGATCGAGTCCGGCCGCTTCTAGCCATTGTGTCACCGTGTCGGCGGCGAAGCCGAGCCGGCGATGCGCATGTTCGTCACGCAGGAATTCGAGATCGTGTGGTGCGAAATCAACCACCAGAAGCCGTCCGCCCGGCCGCAATACGCGCGCCGCCTCGCGGATCGCGCGCGCGCTGTCGTCGAGGAAGTGCAGCACTTGATGGACGATGACGACATCGAACGAATCGCGCGGCAGCGCCAGGTCGTAAATGTCGCCGTGCCGCACGGCGCAATGCTTCAAGCCGACACGATCGAGGCGCGCGCGCGCTAGCGCCAGCATGTCGAGCGACAGATCGAGGCCGAAACCGCGTTCGAAGCGCGGCGCAAACAATTCCAGCATGCGTCCGGTGCCGGTGCCCAGATCGAGCAGTGAACGGATCGGCTGATCGCCAAGCGCAATGCTGATCGCCTGCTCGACCGCCTCGTCGGCGACATGCAGACGGCGGATGCGATCCCATTCCGCGGCATGGCGGCGGAAATAATTCTGTGCGGCGGCGGCGCGCGCGGCGCGGACCGCGGCGAGCTTTTCACGGTCGCGGGCGATAAGCGGGTCGGAGGGGTCGAGCCGAGCGATCAGCGCCCGCGCAATGTCGGCGGCGTTACCCTCGCCAAGCCGAAAAAACGCCCATGAGCCCTCGCGGTGCCGCTCGACCAAACCGGCCTCGGCCAGGAGCCGCAGATGGCGCGACAGCCGTGGCTGCGACTGGCGCAAAATGGCGGTAAGATCGGATACGGTCAGTTCCGCCTCGGCGATCAGCATCAGAAGCCGAAGCCGCGTGGTCTCGCCGGCCGCTTTCAGCGTCGTCGTCAGCGCCGGAAAGGAAAGTTGGGCAGAATCCATTTTGTTCGCTGTACGTACCCTTACTACGACATAAAGATATCTTTATGCGTTAAATAATGCAAGACCTGATGGGATATTTCCCATCGCGGGCTACGCGAATGACGCCGATCAACGATTGCCGCGGCGACGGTTGGCTCCCTGATCGCGCCTATGCGAGAACCGGCGGCGATGGTTGAGCACAGCACGGCGAAAGCGGCGCAAAAAGACGCGGGTGAGTTGCGCGAGGGCGAAATCGCGATCAACCCGCCGGCGCAATTCGATGCCGGTCTTTATTATATCGGCCGCATCCGCACGCCATGGCAGCGGCGGGAAGATTGTCCGAAAAACCCGCGCGAAACGGATGCGACCTGCACTATTGAGTTAGAGGCGCGCTGGGTTGACGGCCTTGCCGGCCTGGAAAGCGTCAGCCACGTGGTCGTGCTCTATTGGATGGATCAGGCGCGCCGCGACCTCGTGCTGCAGGCGCCGCATCACTACACCGAGCCGCGAGGCACATTCGCGCTGCGCTCGCCGGTGCGGCCCAACCCGATTGCGGTTTCGGTGGCGCGGCTGGTGCGCATCGACGGCAACAAGCTTACCGTCGTGGGTCTCGATTGCATCGACGACACGCCGCTCCTCGATCTCAAACCGTATTTTGCTTCGACCGATTCCGTCCCGGACGCGTCGGTCGGCTGGCACGCGGGAACCAAGCGATGACAGTACACTGGCCTCAGGCGGGCCGACCGCTTATCTGTTTGCTGCGCAAGCGCTTCATAACGAGCGGGATGCAGAAATGACGAAATTACCGACACTTTTTATTCCGCATGGCGGCGGACCGTGTTTTTTCATGGATTGGGATCCGCCGGATACGTGGGAACGCATGGCCGATTATCTGCGCCATGTGCCGCAGGAAGTCGCCTCTCCGCCCAAGGCGTTGGTGGTCGTTTCCGGCCATTGGGAGGAGGATGTCGTTGCCATCCAGAACAATCCCGCCCCGCCGCTGCTCTACGATTATTACGGCTTTCCGCCCAACACCTATGAGATCAAATTTCCGGCGCCGGGCGCTCCCGCGGTATCCGCGCGCATCGCCGAGTTGCTCGAAGCCGCCGGTATTCCCTGGAAATACGACGCCGCGCGCGGCTTCGACCACGGTGTATTCATTCCGCTGAAGGTGGCCTATCCGCAAGCCGACGTGCCGATCGTGCAAGTCTCGCTGTTGGCCAGTATGGACCCGGCCGCGCACATCCGGATCGGTCAGGCGTTGGCGCCACTGCGCGACGAAGGCATCCTCATCGTCGGCAGCGGCATGAGCTATCACAATATGCGCACGCTCATGGCCAGTAAGCGCGGCGGCGCCAACGGACGTTCGGCCGATCCCCAATCGGAGCGTTTTGACGATTGGCTGGAAAAAGTACTGACTCACGAGAGCCCGCAGCAGCGCGTTGCCGCGATGACGACCTGGGACAAAGCACCCGGCGCGCGCGCGGCCCATCCGCGCGAAGAGCATTTACTGCCGCTGCATGTCGTGGTCGGCGCGGCCGGCGGCGATCCGGGACGGCGGACGCTTAAGGATGTGGTGATGGGCGCCGTCGAGTCGGCGTTTCGGTTCGGCTAATCGCCCGCTCCAGCCCAGCGGTGCTGTTTAAAACAAAGCCGGTACTTCACCGAGCGGGAGCATACCGAGATAGATCGCGCCGTCGGCAAAACGCAACGGCAGTACGATGGCCGGCTGACCCTCGAGCGTTGTCGGTTGGCCCATTTTCTTGAGGCTGTCGACGAGGCTCGTGGCGGCGCTTTCGCGCAGCGCGTCGGCGAGCCCCGGTATCAGGCGGTCAAGCGCGCTCCCGCCGCCGGACGATTGATTGAGCCCGCGTCCGATCGCGCGGTCGATGCCGAGTCGCGGCACCAAGTGGTCGACGCCGACGATGCCGACCGGAACGGTTCCGTCGAGTTTGCCATTCGCGTTGAGCGTGAGCGTTCCCCTGCCGATGACGATGACGTTTGCCTGCTCGACCCGAAACGACTTGATTTCGATACTGCCGCCGGCAGCGTGCATCTCACGGAAGCGGGCGGCCCATGGCTTGGGCGCCAAATCCTCAAAACCTTTCAAAACGGCTTCGGCTTCGGCGCTGGTCTCTTCACTGAGTACGGCGTGAAGCGTCGGCGCCAACGCGCCGGCCAGATGGAGCACGACGTCAACAACCGGATGATTATTCGGCGTGCCGCCAACAAGCCGGCCGTGCAGGAAGGCATGTGTAGCCTGGAAGATGGCTTCGCCGCCGAGCGGTCGCACATGCGCGGCTTCAAGATCGATGGATACACTTTCCGGTTTGGGCGGTACACCGCTCACGATCAGCATTGCGCGCGACCAATCTGCGGTCAAACCTGACGATTGGCCGGTCTGCGTGAGCGTCAGCGGGCCTTTGAAGTCGCCGATCAGCCGCGTTGGCCGCCAGACCTCGGCCTTAAAAGCGACTGCCTTGGTCTGCACGGAATAGGGCGGCTGCACAGTGTTGATTTGGATGCTGGCGTCGGTGCAGCGTGCTTGAATGTTGAGCGGAAAGCCGCCGATCGACTGACTTCCGCACGAATAGACCCGGCCGGCGGCCGCTTCGCGTTCCACCCAGCCGGCCAAAGTACGGTCGGCGAGCGCGGCGGCGTAGTACCAAAGGCACGCCCACGCGAGCGCGGCGGCAACGGCAAGCGTCAACGTCAAGTAGATCGGCCAGCGCCGCGAGCGTTTGGTCCGCGTCCGCCGCACGCGGTGCGGCGGTGCGTGCATCATGCCCAGAGGAGATTCGCCCGGCATTTTGTTGTCATTGTCCCAGAAGCATTTCCAACCCGTCGGTACTTCGATACTAAATTTCGGTTGGATTGCACACACGCAGCAGGCGGCAGGCGATGAAGTTAGAGAATGCCCGGGATAAGAGCGACCTGTGGGTGTTCGGGTACGGCTCGCTGATGTGGTGTCCCGGTTTCGACTTTGTCGAGCGGGTGCCGGCGCGGCTCGTCGGTCTGCATCGGGCGCTGTGCGTCTACTCGTTCGTTCATCGCGGCACGCCGGAGCGGCCCGGGCTGGTGCTCGGGCTTGACCGCGGCGGCATGTGCCGCGGCATTGCGTTTCGCGTTACCGCGGCGGCGCGCGAGGCGACCATCGCCTATTTGCGCGGCCGCGAGCAGGTCACCCGTGTTTATCTCGAAACGGAGCGACGGATCGGGCTTGAGGACAAAGCGCGGCGGCAAGTGCGGGCACTGTGTTTCATCATCGATCGCAGCCACGTCCAGTATGCCGGGCGCCTGACCGTCGAGCAAAGCGTCCATCATGTACGGCAGGCTCACGGCAGTTCCGGCGCCAACCGCGATTATGTGATCGAGACGGTGAAGGCGCTCGAAGCGCTGGGCTACCGCGAAACCGATCTGCATCTTATCGCTTCGCGGGTGAAGGGCCAGCATTCAGCCGCCGCCGGCTGATCGCCTGCCTTCTTCGACGAGGCGCGCGGTCGCTTCCTCCACCACGTTTTGCAGGCGGGCGAGGAATTCGCGCCGTGGCAGGCCGGCCGGAATCGGGTCGAGTACTTCGACCAGCACCGTGCCGGGATAACGGCGCAGCGACCGCCGCGGCCAGTAGAGTCCCGAATTGAGCGCGACCGGCACGCAGGGCAGGCCGGTTTCGCTGTAGAGAAGAGCGACACCGGGCAGATAATGCGGTTCCGCGCCCGGCGGACGCCGTGTTCCTTCCGGAAAAATCACGATCTGACGCCCGCGTGCGATCTGGCTGCGGGCCGCCGCCATCATCCGCGCGAGTGCGCCACCATGCGCGCCACGGTCGATCGGAATCATTCCGGCTCTGCGCGCGAGCCAGCCGAACAGCGGCAGCCGCATCAATTCGCGCTTGAGCACGTAGGTCGGGTCGGGCAACAGCAAAAACAGAGCAAAGGTTTCCCATGCCGACTGGTGTTTGCAGGCGACGATGTAGGAGCCCTGCGGCAGTTTTTCGCGGCCGCGCCATTCGACCGTCGTACCGCAAATCAAGCGCAGCAGCCAAAGGCTCGAGCGCGCATAGCTGCGCAGCACGGCGTGCAGATATGGATAGGGCAACGCAAGCGTCGGCAGCGCTATGATCATGCGAACAACAACATTCGCATAGAACAGCGCGGCAAACAGTATCGAACGGACGAGAATTGAAAATGAGGGCGGCAAGGCGGTCAAGCTTATTGGTATTTTGAAGCAGCGTCCGCATCCGCCAGGCGGCGGCCGGACGCCGTTGCTGCCACGGTTTCGAAGCGCATGCGCACTTGCGCGAAAAGATATTTGAAATATTCCGACAGAACTAGCCGCGTCGTTGCGCCGTTCGACCACCACGGTTCGACGCGCAGCCGATCGGAGAGCACCGGGTAGGGGATCAGCGCGACGTCGGGCAGTTGGTGTGCGATCTCGGTCAGGGCGCGCGGCATGTGATAGGCGGAGGTGACGACAATCAGTGAGCGAAATCCGCGATCGAGCGTCCAACGCCGGGTCTCGACCGCATTGCCAAACGTGTTCAGCGCCGAATAATCGAGGTCGACGCAGCAGGCCAAGAGCCGGTCGTAGCCGACTTCCTTATGCGCGATCTCGGCTGTTGTCGTGCCGGGGTTGACGCCGGTGATCAGAAGCCGTTTGCCGCGGCGGGCGGCGAGGAGTTCGAGCCCGTCGGCCACCCGCGAAGTGCCGCCGGTGAGGACGACGATGCCATCGGCGCTGCGGTCGAGCGCCACCTGCTCGTTCGGCAGCAGCCAAAGGAAGGCGCCAAAGCCGACCACGAGCGCGATCGCGCAAAGCGCCACGAGCTTCGCAAAAAACGATGTGAACCGCCGCGTTCTGACCGCGGCCTTAAGATTCGTCATTGCCGCGCGCGTCCCCCGCACAGTTTTTTGGCGCGTCTGCCCCGCGCGGCATTTTACGCCCGCGAATCAAGCCGGCAAAAGGGGCGGCAAGCGGATTGCGTGTTGATTTTGTCAGTCGATCATCTCGAGCGTTCGATTGACCGTGCGGCGCGAGGCGAAAGCGGTCACCAGCGCCATGAATGCGATTTGCAGCAGAATCGCCAGGTAACCGGCCACGCCGATGGAGAGATTGCCGAACAGGCCGGCGATCTCGTCGCCGCCGGGCGTGTCGACCAGCCAGCTATTGGCGGCCTCGACGATCGCGAACAACAAGATCGCCGCGCCACCGCCGATAACGCCGCCTTTGAATCCCAGCAGCAGAAAATGGCGCTGGAATTGTCCCGACACGAAGCTGTCGGTGGCGCCGACATAGTGCAGGACTTCGACAATGGGCCGATTGGTCGCCATGGTGCCGCGGGTGGCAAACGTCACCGACAGCACCGTCACCGCCCAGACCAGCGCCAGTACGGCGATGCACGCCACCACCGCCGTCTCCGCCATGGTGCGCATGCGGTCGATCCACCGCCGGTGATCGTCGAGGCTCGCGGTCGGCACGCGCGCCGCCAGCACCTGGCGGAGCGAGGTGAAGTCGGGCCGCGCGCCGAAGGCTAGCTTGACCACGATCAGGCGCGGTATCGGCAGGTCCTCAAGGGCGAGACCGCCGCCGAGCCAAGGCTCGACCAGCCGCGCCGATTCCTCTTTGGTGAAAGGCCGAACCTCGGCGACGCCGGCGGCGGCGCGGGCAATTTCGACCGCGCTGCGCACATCGGCATCGATGTTGTGGGCCGGTGCCGGCCGCACTTGAATGGTGACTTCGCGGCCGACGTCCGATTGCCAATCGCTCGCCGCGCTGACCACAAGCATGGCGACGCCGGTGGTGAGCGAGGCGAGGAAGGTCATGATGGCGACGACGACGGTCAGCGAACGCCCGGCGATGGAGTCTTTGGGAACGATCGCCGTGGACGCCCGCACCGCGCGCACGACCGATGGCGACGCGTGCACGTCGTCCCACGGTTCCGCCATGGTCTCGATCGGCTCAGTCATAGACATGCAGGCGTCCTTCATGCAGGACCAACCGGCGCGCGTCGTATTCGTCCATCAGCGCAATGTCGTGGGTGGCGATGACGACGGCGGTGCCGGATTTGTTGAGCTCGACGAAGAGCCGCAACAGCCTCTGACCAAGATTGGGATCGACGTTGCCGGTTGGCTCGTCGGCAAGCAAGAGCTGCGGCCGGGCAATGACGGCGCGGGCGAGGGCCGCGCGTTGCTTCTCGCCTCCGGAGAGCACCGGCGGCAAAGCGCCCATGCGTTCGCCGAGCCCGACCCATTGCAGCAATTCGACGACCTCGGCCCGGTAGTCGGCCTCCTCGCG